>Ga0209811_10000951_pt1 | contig 10455 bp, 5 predicted proteins | sample Coa_R1_6_FD_187161 | JGI IMG/M metagenome (GOLD analysis project Ga0209811, IMG submission 187161) | Surface soil microbial communities from Centralia Pennsylvania, which are recovering from an underground coalmine fire. - Coalmine... | ecosystem: Environmental > Terrestrial > Soil >...
GCGCGCGCAGCAATCGACGCTGACGGTGGAATCTTACTTGACCAGCGATATTCGCTTGGAAACCGCGCTGCACGGCAAAGAGGCCTCGCTCGCGCCGCTGGTCGAACGCTTGAAAAGTTGGCAAGGCGAGAGAGTCATCTTCGTTGCGCCGACCCAAGCGGATGCGGCGCGGCTGCGCGAGCTGTTGAGCAATTACAACTTGCAATTGCCGATCTTCGAGGAGCCCATCGAACGATTGTCGGGGCGCGTCGATTTCGCGCAGGCGATCGTCTGCGGCCATCTCAACCAGGGGTTTCGCCTACCGGAAGCGCGCTTGGTGTTCGTAACTTTCGACGAAATCTTCGGCACGCGCAAGCGCCAGCCTGCGGCTTCGACCAAGCGTCATCCGAGCCATTTTTTAACCAGCCTAAGCGAGCTCAAGCAGGATGATTTCGTCGTGCATTTGGATCACGGCATCGGTGTTTACCGCGGTCTCAAATTTTTAAGAGTCGCCGGCGTCGAAGGCGAGTTTCTGCACTTGGAGTACGAAGGCGGCGACCGGCTGTATTTGCCGGTGGACCGCATCAATATGGTGCAGAAATACATCGGTGGTGACGGCGCCGCGCCCGGACTCGATCGCTTAGGCGGCACGGCTTGGGAAAAGGTCAAAGCCAAGGCACGCAAATCGATTTTTGCGATGGCCGAAGAATTGGTTCAGCTTTACGCCCTGCGCGAGGCGCGCGCCGGCACCGCCTTCGCCTCGCCGGACAACTTGTATAAAGAATTCGAGGCCGGATTCGAGTATGAGGAAACCCCGGACCAGCAACGCGCCATCGACGAAACCCTCGCCGGCATGCAGAGCCAGAAGCCGATGGACCGATTGATTTGTGGCGATGTCGGCTACGGCAAGACCGAAGTCGCCATGCGCGCGGCGTTCCTCGCCGTCGAAGGCGGCAAGCAGGTCGCCGTGCTGGCGCCGACGACCATTCTCGCGCAACAACACTTGCAGACCTTTCGCCATCGCTTTCGCAATCAGCCGGTGCGCATCGAAATGGTGAGCCGCTTCCTCACGTCGAAGGAAGTCGCGCAGATCTTGCAGGAGACCGCTCAGGGCAAAGTGGATATCCTCATCGGCACCCATCGTTTGCTGCAAAAAGACGTCGAGTTCAAGGATTTGGGTCTGGTAATCGTCGACGAAGAGCAACGTTTTGGCGTGGTGCACAAGGAACGGCTCAAGAAGCTGCGCCAGCTCGTCGACGTTTTGAGTCTCACCGCGACGCCGATCCCGCGCACGCTGCACATGTCGCTGGTCGGCATTCGCGAGCTGAGCATCATCGAAACGCCGCCGGTAGATCGCCTGGCGATTCAAACCTACGTAACCCGCTACGATGAGAGATTGATTCGTGACGCGGTCTTGCGCGAGCTGGAACGCGGCGGTCAAGTGTTCTTTCTTCATAATCGCGTCGAAACGATCGATCGCCTGGCGCTCAAGCTCACCGATCTGATTCCGGAAGCGAAGATCGCCGTCGCGCACGGCCAGATGCGGCCCAAAGAGTTGGAAAAAGTCATGGTCGATTTTCTCGACAACAAGACGCAAGTCTTGGTTTGCTCGGCGATCATCGAGTCGGGTCTCGATTTTCCCAACGCCAATACGATTATCATCAATCGCGCCGACAAATTCGGTCTGGCGCAGCTCTACCAACTGCGCGGCCGGGTCGGCCGCTCGCATCGGCACGCTTACGCCTATTTGCTTATCCCCGGTGAAAAGGCGATCACGCCGGACGCCGAGAAACGCTTGCGCGCGCTGCAAGAAATCGACGGGCTTGGCGGTGGATTCAAGCTCGCGTTGCATGATTTGGAAATCCGCGGCGCGGGCAATTTGCTGGGCGATCAGCAATCGGGGCAGATCACCGCGGTGGGCTTCGAGCTCTACACCGAGATGATGGAGAAAGCGATTCAGGAACTGAAAGGGGAAGAAGTTTTGCCGGAAGTCGATCCGGAAATTCGCCTCGGCATCTCGGCTTATTTTCCGGATAACTATATTCCCGACGCCAATCAGCGGCTCTATTTCTACAAGCGTCTGGCGAGCCTGCGCAGCAGCCAGGAGTTGGACGAATTGAAAGAAGAGATCAGGGATCGCTTCGGGCCGTACGGCACTGTCGTCGAGAATCTTTTTCTCGTGATGAACCTACGGCGCACGTTGAAACACCTCCTGGTTCAGCAGATCAGCGCCTCGGACGGCAAAGTGTTTTTGCTTTTTCATCCCGAATCGCCGGTCAAGGTGGAAAAACTTTTAGACCTCATTCGCAAACAAAAGAGCCGTTTTCGTCTCTCGCCCGACGGGCGTTTATCGTTTGCGCCGCGAAACCTGGAATGGGAGCCGCTGATGGACGAAGTGACGGAGTTGCTCGCTTCGATTCAGGACCTTCCCGCGGTGGAAAATTTTCCCGCGGAATCGTTGCCCGCGTAAATGAGGTACCTAGCAACATATCCGGCTAAAGGACCGTCCATTGGCGGTTTGGCTTTTAAATTCGAGTATGGTAGCTCTCTTAGTGGTTTCGTTACTTGATCGGTTGCCATTCGAGAAAGCCGATGTTGAGGCAAGCCAAAACACAATACTTCTTGGCATTTTTTCTCTCCCTCGTTCCCCCCATCGCCGGCGCCGCGGTCGTCGAGCAATTACTCGTCGTGATCAACGGTGAGCCGTACACGCTTTCCAACGTGAACAGCTACGCAAAAAGTAAAGCCGGGCGCGCTTTTCCCACCGGTAATCTCGATCAAATCAATACCGCCGATCGCGAAGTATTGGAACAATTTATTACCGACAAGCTGATGGAGGCCGAAGTCCGCGAAGCCGGCATCAGCATTACCGACGACGATGTGAATCGTTATATCGAGCAAGTCAAAAAAAATAATAGTCTATCCGAAGAAGATCTCAAAACCGCCCTAAGCCGAGAAGGGCAGACACTGGCGAGCTATAAAACCTCGGTCAAGTCCGAGATGGAAAAAAGCGAGATCATCGACCGCCAGGTCAAGCGAAAGGTCAACATCACCGACGACGATGTCGAGCGTTATTACAAGCTCAACGCGAAAAAATTTCGTGCCAACGACCGCGCCCGCATTCGCCATATTCTCCTGCCGCTAGCGGAAAACGCTCCGCCGGACCGGGTGCAAAGTGAAATGGCCAAGGCTAAGGAGCTTTACGCTAAAATCGCCGCCGGTGAGGACTTCGCCAAGTTGGCGCAGGAGTATTCTGAAGGAGCCGGGCGGGCTGCGGGCGGTGACATCGGCTGGGTCAACCGTGGAACTTTAGTCCCCGGAATCGAGGAAGTCGCGTTCGAAAAATTGGCCGTGGGTCAAGTGAGCGAGCCGTTTCGCACCAGCATGGGCATTCATATCGTTAAACTCGAAGGGCGCGAATCCGGCAATGTGCTGCCGCTCGCCACAGTGGCGCCCAAGATCAGGGAAGAATTGCTCAACAAAGCCCTGGAGGAGCGCTTCACGAAGTGGGTCAAAACCGACTTGCGACGAAAAAATAGAGTCGATGTCAAGGTGGCCGGCGTTGTTTTCAAACCGGAAGATTCGAAAGAAGCTACGGTGAATGCTTTGGCGGCCAACTCCAGTCGCTCCGCACGGCAAAAAGACCGTAGCTTCATGAGTTATTTGAATCCATTCTCGTACATCGTCAAAGAGATCCCATTTGAGGAGGAGGATCCGAAAAGTCCGGTGGCGGGTAAAAGTATCGTCAGCGTCTTCGGCGTGCCGCTCTTTACGACGGACACTGTCGAGGAAGTGCCTGACGTTTTGACTCCGCCCAAACCGGAATCGGAAAACGGGACATTCCTGGATTCCTTGAATCCATTTTCTTCGAAAAAGCCCTGATCTCGTTACCGCCTGCGCAAGCGCGGATAGTAAAACCGATCATTCCGGCGCGATTCTTTAGATATGTCTAGCAAACCGATCATCGCCATTACCATGGGCGATCCGGCGGGTATCGGTCCAGAAATCGTTCTCAAGGCACTCGCCGACCCGATAATCAAGCGCGTCTCACGGCCGCTGATCTTGGGCGATTGGGGCGTGCTTGAACGGACTCGCCGTGGCCAAAAAAATCCACCGAAGCTGATTTGCTTTCAAACGAATCAGCCGCTTTTGCCGTTGCTCGATCACCCCACGGCTCATGTCGTATGTTCTTTATCGGCGTTGACGTCCCGGCAATCCCGTCCGGCTGTCTCATCCAAGGCCGGCAGCCACGGCGCGTTTAGCTACATTCGCGTCGCGGCGAAATTGGCGCTGGCGAAAGTTGCCGACGCGATCGCCACTGCGCCGATCAGCAAGAGCAGCTTGATCGATGCGGGTTACAACTATCCGGGTCATACGGAGCTGCTCGCGGAACTGAGCCGCACCGCGGAATGTCGGATGATGCTGATTGGCGCCAAACTCCGCGTCGTGCCGGTGACCGGTCACATTCCGTTCACCCAAGTGCCGCGCCGGCTGACGCGGGAAAATATTCAAACGACTTTGGCGCTGACGCACCGCAGCCTGAAAGATTTTTTTGCCATCGCGCAGCCACGCATCGCGGTGGCGGCGCTAAACCCGCATGGTGGCGAAGACGGTATTTTCGGCGGCGAGGAAATAGAAATTATCGCACCTGCGGTGAAAGCAGCGCGCAAGAAAGGCATTCCCGCCTTCGGACCCTTTCCCGCCGATAGTCTGTTTCACCATGCGGCGCGCGGCGACTATGATGCCGTCGTGTGCATGTACCACGACCAGGGCCTGATTCCGTTGAAGCTGCATCATTTTTTTGGCGGCGTCGCGCTGACATTAGGCCCGCCTTTTATTCGTACTTCGGTGGATCACGGTACGGCGTACGATATCGCCGGCACCGGCAAGGCCGACGCCAGCAGCATGAAGGAAGCGATTTTGTTAGCGGCGCGCTTGGCGCGCCAGCGCATGAGGCGGGAGTAGAAATGAACCCATCGGTATTTCGCGAGTACGACATCCGCGGTTTGGCAGAGAAGGATTTCGACAAGGACTTCGCGTTGCTGCTCGGTAAAGTGCACGGTACGGCTGTCGCTGAAAGGGGCGGCACGCGGGTAACTGTCGGCCGCGATTGCCGGACCACTTCAGACCTTTACGCCGAAGCGGTCATTGCCGGCATGGCTTGCGCCGGACTTCACGTTTACGACATCGGCATTTGTCCCAGCCCGTTGCTCTATTTTTCTTTGTTCCATCTCGACGTCGATGGCGGGATTCAAATCACGGCCAGCCACAATCCGTCCGAATACAACGGATTTAAGATCTGTCTCGGCAAGGACACGCTCTACGGCGAGCAGATCCAGGAAATTCGCGCCAAGATGGAGCGCAACGAGTATCGGGAAAAACCGGGCGGCAAGGTGGAGCGCTATGAAATCATGCCGCCTTATCACAAGCGGTTGCTTAACGACGTGCCCAAATTGGCTCGTCCACTCAAAGTGGTTGTCGATGCCGGGAGCGGCGTCGGTGGGCCGGTGGCGCCGCCGATTTTTCGCCAACTGGGTTGTCAGGTCTGGGAGATCGCCTGCGTGCCGGATGTCAGCTTTCCATTTCATCATCCCGATCCGACCGTGCCGGAAAATCTCGAAATGCTGATCGAGAAGGTGAGGCAAGAGAAAGCCGATCTTGGCATCGCCTACGACGGCGACGCTGACCGCATCGGCGTGGTAAATGAAAAGGGCAGCATCCTGTGGGGTGACGAATTGCTGGTGTTGTTCTCCCGCGACGTGCTCAAGCGCAACCCGGGCGCGACGATTATCGCCGATGTGAAATGCTCGCAGCGTCTTTACGACGATGTTTCCGCGCACGGCGGCCGGCCGATCATGTGGAAGGCCGGCCATTCCCTGGTCAAAGCCAAGATGAAAGAAACGCGCGCGCTGCTGGCCGGCGAGATGAGCGGGCATATGTTTTTCAAAGAACGCTACTTCGGTTACGATGACGCGATTTATGCGTCGCTGCGTTTGCTCGAAATCCTCGCCCAGTCGGGAAAACCGTTATCCTGCTTGCTTGCCGATCTGCCCAAGAGCGTATCGACTCCGGAGATTCGCGTGGATTGCCCGGACGAAAAAAAATTTATGATTGCAGAAAAGGCAACGGAATATTTCCGCCAACGTTACGATGTCATCGATCTCGACGGCGTTCGCGTGCAATTTCCCGAGGGCTGGGGACTGATTCGCGCGTCAAACACGCAGCCGGCGCTTGTGCTGCGGTTTGAAGCGTCGTGTCAACAAAAGCTCGACGAATACCGCGCCGTCATTGAGAGCAAGCTCAAGGAATTCCAAAGTTAGACGGGTATGCAGTGGCGGCCAATATCGTTATCAAGGGCGCGCGGGTTCACAATCTTAAAAATATCGACCTGGAAATTCCGCGCAATCAGCTTGTCGTTATCACCGGTGTCTCCGGTTCGGGAAAATCATCGTTAGCTTTTGACACGCTCTACGCGGAAGGGCGGCGGCGCTATTTGGAGTCGCTCGGCGCCGACGCTCGACAACTGCTGCAGCAGATCGAAAAGCCGGACGTCGATAGCATCGACGGGCTTTCACCAACCATCGCGATTCAACAAAAGGCCGGCCTGGCGAGTCCGCGTTCGACGGTCGGCACGATCACCAGCGTTTACGATTTTCTCCGTCTGCTATTCGTTCGCGCCGGGCAGTTGACCTGCGTTGAATGCGGTCACGAAATCAAAGCCTACAGCGTCGAACAAATAGTCGATCAATTGCTTTCACTGCCGGACCAAACAAGAGTGATTGTTCTGGCGCCGCTGGCGCTGCCGGCGGCGCGCAGTAGGCTGGAGGAGTTGGCCCGGCAGGGTTTTTCTCGGGTGATGCTCGATGGCCGGATGACGGAGTTGGCCGGCGAGCAGCCGCTCGATATCGAGAGTGCGAGCCGGATCGACCTGGTGATCGACCGGCTAGTGCTGCGCGACGGCATCAGGAAAAGGTTAGCCGAGTCCATTGAAATTGCCGGGCGCCACGGCGATCAGATAATCAAGGTTCGGATTCCTTCGGAAAATGACGCGGACGGCGGACGCGAAATGGCGTTCAGCCAAAAGTTGGTTTGTCTAAACTGCGGCGCGTCCGCGCCGGAAATTACTCCGGGGCTATTTTCGTTTAATAGTCCCGAAGGCGCTTGTCCGCGCTGCAACGGCCTGGGCGAAATCGCCGAGCGCGGCAAACGGGTCAAAAATAGCGCTCCCGTGCCGTGCCCGGAGTGCGGCGGCTCGCGCTTGAAAAAAACCAGCCGCGCGGTGCGCATCGGCGGCCACGACATTACCGAGATCGCGGCCATGCCCATCGCGGCGACGCTCGAGTTTCTTAGTCACTGCCAATTCGCCGAGGGACGAAAAATCATCGGCGAAAAAATTGTCGATCAAATCACGGGGCGGCTGGGCGTGATGACTCAATTGGGTCTTGACTATTTGAGTTTGGATCGCTCCTCGGTGACCCTTTCGGGTGGAGAACTCCAAAGGGTGCGCCTGGCGACGCAAATGGGCTCCGGCATGGCGGGCGTTCTCTACGTTCTCGACGAGCCGAGCCTGGGGCTGCACCAAAAAGACAACGCGAAGCTCATCGAACTGCTGAAACAACTGCGCGATGCCGGCAACTCGGTCCTCGTCGTCGAGCATGATCCGGAGACCATGCGCGCGGCGGATTATTTGATCGATATGGGACCCGGAGCGGGCGAGCGCGGCGGCGAGGTCATTGCGCGGGGCGCGCCGACGGAAGTCTTGTGCGACAGCCGCTCTCTCACCGGACGATACTTGTCCGGTGCCGTGAAGATTGCGCTGCCCTCTGAACGCCGCCAGGGCGCGGATAAAGATTTCGTCATCAAAAACGCCAGAGCGCGAAATCTAAAAAATCTGACGGTGGAGATTCCGGTCGGAGTTATGACCTGTGTGACCGGCGTGTCCGGCGCGGGGAAAAGCACGCTGGTGATGGAGGTCCTTTATCGCGGCTTGCAACAACGTTTGCAGCGAATGAAAGTCAATGACGGCGGTGCCGAGCTCATCGGCTGGCAACAATTCGACCGAGCGATCGGCGTTGATCAGAACCCGATCGGCCGCACACAGCGCTCCAATGCCGCGACCTATACTGGGATCTACGATCATCTTCGCGAGTTTTTTGCCGCGCTGCCCGAAGCGCGTGTGCGCGGCTACAAGCCGGATCGCTTTTCCTTCAATATGAGGGGCGGGCGCTGCGAAGCTTGCGCCGGCGAAGGCGTGACTCGGATTGAAATGTATTTTATCCCGGAATTGTTTGTCACTTGTCCGGTGTGCAAGGGACGGCGCTACAACCGCGAAACTTTGGACGTCAAGTACAAAGGTTTGAGCATCGCCGATTTGTTGGACTTGACCGTCGATGAAGCGTCCGAGCTGCTCAATAATATTGCCCCGATTCACGATCGCTTGCGCACGTTGCGTGAGGTGGGGCTTGGCTACCTCCGGCTCGGCCAGCCCGCCGCGACGCTTGCCGGCGGCGAAGCCCAGCGTGTAAAGCTGGCGCGCGAGCTGGCGCGAAAATCCACCGGTCAATCGCTTTACGTTCTCGACGAACCGACCACCGGCCTGCACTTCGACGATGTCAAGAAACTTTTGGAACTGCTCAGCCGTCTAACTGACTTGGGCAACACGGTCGTGGTCGTCGAACATAACCTGGACGTCATCAAAAGCGCTGATTATGTCATCGACTTGGGCCCGGGAAGCGGCGCCCAAGGGGGGCAAGTGACCGCCGAGGGAACGCCTGAGGAAGTCGCTTTGATATCAGGCTCTTACACCGGCCAATTTCTTAAATGCGCCCTTGAGCAGGCGTGAAAGCTCATGTCAGTTTCGATTGGAATTTGCTGATATTCCAATAGGTTAATTGAATTCATAAGAATCAATAAGTTGGTTGACTCGACGCTGAATATTGGTTAACTTGATATCAGACCTAATTAGTCTGTAATAAGAGCCAGCAATGAAAGTCACTACGCCGATTTACCTCGACAACAATGCCACTACGGCGGTCGACCCGCGCGTGTTGGATGCCATGCTTCCCTATTTTTTGGAGCGGTTTGGTAACGCGGCGAGCAAAAACCATGCTTTCGGTTGGGAAGCTGAAGCCGCGGTAGATTCCGCGCGCGAGCAGGTGGCGCGACTGATCGGCGCATCTTCACCGCGAGAAGTCGTCTTCACCAGCGGCGCAACCGAATCGGATAATCTTGCCATCAAAGGCGTGGCCGAGGCGCATTGCGAAAAGGGCAATCACATCGTCACTTGTGTGACCGAGCACAAGGCGGTTTTGGATTGTTGCAAGGTTTTAGAAAAGCGCGGTTTTGAGATCAGCTATTTGCCTGTGAATGCGGCCGGATTTGTCGATTTGCAACGGTTGCGCGACGCGCTTACCGATAGAACAATTTTGATTTCGATCATGGCTGCGAATAACGAGATCGGTATACTCCAACCGACAAAAGAGATCGGCCGATTGGCTAAAGAAAGAGGTATTCTCTTTCATAGCGACGCTACTCAGGCAGTGGGCAAAATTCCGCTCAACGTCGAAGATATGGGCATCGATTTACTTTCTCTGACCGCGCACAAGATCTACGGCCCCAAAGGCATTGGCGCACTCTATGTGCGCGCGACCAAACCGCGAGTCAAAATTACCGCGCAGATTGACGGTGGCGGCCATGAGCGCGGCATGAGATCAGGCACTTTGAACGTTCCCGGAATCGTCGGCTTGGGCAAGGCTGCCGAACTGGCACAACAGGAAATGGGCGCGGAAGCCGAAAGGCTGATCGCGTTAAGAGAGCGGTTGAAAGCCGGTTTGTTCGCACAGATTGAGGACGTCAGGATCAACGGCGATGCGGTGCAGCGCTTGCCGGGTAACTTGAACCTGAGTTTTGCTTATGTCGAAGGCGAATCATTGATGATGGGACTCAAAGAAATCGCCGTGTCGACCGGTTCGGCCTGTACATCGGCGAGCCTCGAGCCTTCTTACGTCTTGAAAGCGATTGGTTTAGAGGATTCCTTGGCCCATGCTTCGATTCGCTTCGGGTTGGGCCGTTTCAATACAGTCGATGAGATAGACTATGCCGTGCAGCGGGTTAGCGAAGAGGTGCGGCGCTTGAGAGAGATTTCCCCTGCTTACAAGGCTAGAGCCAAGCTACAAAAGCGCCGACAAGCCGAGCCCAAGCCGGCTGAGCGGCTTTCGTAAAGGGTTTAGGTTTAGAGGAGGAAGATCGATGGCCATGGGAGTTAGCCTCACCGAGCGTGCCGCGGCGCGGATCAAAGAATTGATCGCCGCCGAGAGCCGCGAGGGACAGGCGCTGAGAGTCAAGGTGGTCGGCGGCGGCTGCTCGGGCTTGCAGTACAAAGTCGATTTCGACGCGCCGAAGGCGACCGACAAGGTTTTTGAAAAGGACGGCGCTAAGCTTTTAGTCGATATGAAGAGCTTGCTTTATTTGAGCGGC
>Ga0209811_10000953_pt1 | contig 10451 bp, 5 predicted proteins | sample Coa_R1_6_FD_187161 | JGI IMG/M metagenome (GOLD analysis project Ga0209811, IMG submission 187161) | Surface soil microbial communities from Centralia Pennsylvania, which are recovering from an underground coalmine fire. - Coalmine... | ecosystem: Environmental > Terrestrial > Soil >...
GGACTGGATGTGGCCAATGCCGCCCGGTTGGCGATTGAAAGGCAGAATCTGCTCAAGGATCCCAGCTCGCTTACCGCTGTCGCCCAGCAGCAACCGCAGCAACCGGAAGCCCCGGTAGCTTCGGAGGAGGAAAACGCGAGACTGGCTCAGCTGGCGGATCTTAGGAACCGGCAGGCTTCGCTGGACTGGTCAAATGAGCTGGCCCGCAGGCGTCCTCTTACCTTTCAACTCTAATGCCTCGTCAAGGTGAAGAATTCTTGGGGGCGGGAGCGCCCGGAAGTTACCTGACCCCCTACCAGCGCCGTCTGGAGATGGATCGGATGGCAGGTGCGGATCTCGACTGGCGTTCCCAGCCACTGGTAGACACTCCAAACCCGTTGCTTGTAACAAGTGGGGGAGGAATGGGGGTAACAGAAGCCCCGGCGGCGGCTCCTCCGAGCACGACCGGGGGGCGCAATCCTCTGGTGGCTCCCCCGGTTCCGATGTCCACCATGTCCACCGATCAGCGGATCGCTTGGCAGGCGATGAATGCCGACGCTTTAAAACAGCAGACCGACACCGACCGCTCGCTACTGGAGCAGGAGATTTCGCGGCGCGAGGAAACCCACAAAGCGGAAATGCTCCGGCAGAGCAAGGAGCTGATTGCCCGGTCGGTGGAACTCGACCCCACGGACCTCAAGGGTTACCCATTGGCCCGGGCCAAACTGGCCCGCGATTATCCGATCGGGGCGGGAACCCCCGAGACGCAGCGTGCGCTCCAGCCACTCGACGATATTCACAAGCAGGCAAGCGGCTACGATACTTGGTATAAGAAGGAGGAGGAAAAGCAGAACCAGACCCAAGCGGAGCAGCGCCGCAATGAAGCTCTCAAGCAGGCGCAGGCGCTTGGCCCGGAAGCTACCGCCCGGTTCTTCAACCGGCAGAAGGCCGGGGGGGATGAGGCGGCGATCCAAGGGGTGCTGAGCGAAGCCGATGAGGAGAGGCAGGCCAACCTTCGCATCCAGCTTAAGAACACCGGGATGACGGACGAGGAGATCACGGCCAAATACGGCGGGGGTGGTGCTCCTTTCCATTACCCCGCGGCGGAAGCGGAAGCGAAGGTCCGGATTCCCCCCGGACAGGAAGCCCAGCGCTATTCAGTAATCATGGGGAGCTTGCAGAAGCTGCGCGAGGCTTCCGGTTACGACCCCAAGAAGGGGTTTGATGAAAACTGGACCGCCCAGCAGGAAGAGGCTTACCAGAATTCGATCGCGCAGTTTAATTCCAGCCTCAAGCGGGCGGGGGTGCGGGCTGGAGTGCAGGGAGTGGGTGATGTCAATCAGCCAGTCACTCAGCCAGTCACAACTCCAGCCGCTACCGCGACTCCTACTGCGACTCCTGCCCCAGCGGCTCAACCACGGCTACAGAGAACATTTCGTAATCCCAAGACCGGCGAGACACAGACTTGGCGTTACGTAAACGGAAACTGGGAGAAGGGTTAAAAGATGTATGACGACATCTTTGATCTTTACTCACGCGCTCCCGGTCTGGATGAGGAAGGGCTAAAACCCCGAATCGTTCCCTACAACATTCCTCCGGTTTCGCCGGAGCCGGAGAAGATCCCCGAGCCGCCTGTTTCTGAGGGCTTCGTCGAAGTTTTACCGAAAGAGGAACCACCGATTCCCGAACCTCCGGTTTCCGAGGGTTTCGTTGAAATTCCGGAGCCACCCGTTTCTGAGGGCTTTGTTGAAGTCCCGCCGGAGGAGGAACCGAAGAAGCCGGAGGAGCGCTCACTCCTTGGCAGGGCGGCGGCAGGCTACCGGGCGCTGATCAGCCCGATCATCCAGCCGGTACAGACGGTGCGCAATCTCCTTAACCCGCCGAAGACTTATCAGGGGGAGCTGATTGCGAGGGTGGAGCGGGGCCTGCAAACCGGCACGGAGGAAACCAAGGCCGGGTTGCAGCAGATGACGAGCGAGGCGCTCCGCCTGCAGCAGAATCCCTATCTGGAGAAGAGCACGGAGGAAGCCAAGGCCGATGTGCCCAAACTGGAGGCACAGATCGCGGAGACGGAAAAGAACATGCGCGCTTCGGGCATGGATCCGAAGCTGGCCGGGATGGAGTGGCGCTACGGGGTCGAGCTGACCCCGGAGCAGAAGGGGGCGAGTGCGAAGCTGGGTGATTTGACCCGGCAGCTGGTCTTTGCCAAGCAGGCCGTGACTGGACTGCCAACCGAGTCGCCCCTTGGAACGCTTTCCCGATCCTTCGCCGATGTCGCGGGGGCGAATCGCGACAACAAGGCGGAGATCGTCAAGAGCTGGGGGGACGTGATCGACAAGTCCCACGACAAGGATCTTCTCATGCAGGTGGCCGACTCTATCGGGGCGAGCGCGCCTTCGATGGGGGCGTCGATGATGAATCCGGTCTTTGGGTTGTCCCTCATGTATGCCCAGACCTACGAGCAGAGCCGTAGCGAGTTTCTGGAGAAGGGCGGCGACCCGGCGAAAGCCGATGAATATGGGCACAAGCAGGCGGCGCTGCAGACCCCATTTGAAATCGTCGGTGATCTGGCCTTTGCCAAGCTGGCCAAGAACACCCTCAAGCGGATCGTTTCGGAAAAGAATCCCGTGTCGTGGGCCAATTGGGTCAAGGAACGGGCGGTGGAGCTGGCCAAGACTACCGCCGGGGAGGTGGGAGTCACTACCCCCGCCCAGACGGCGATCCAGCAGGAGCTGGGCGAGCAATACGGGATCGAAAAGAAGAAGACCCTTGGGGAGAAGCTCTCCGATATCTGGGAAGCTCAGAAGGTGGCCGCGGTCCAGTCCCTTGCCTTGGGGGGTTTGCCGACCGTGGCGGAAGCCGCGCACCGGCAGGCGATCCTGAGTGCTCCGGCAGAAGCCCCGGCAGTGGCTCCGCCTGCTGTAGCGCCTCCGGGTGTGGTACCGCCAGCGGAAACTCCCCCCGAAAGTTTTGCGCCTCCGGCAGCGCCCGGGGTTACGATCACTCCGGCTCCCGGAGAGGTTCCAGCTCCTCCCGGGCTGACAGCCACTCCTCCCGTAACTCCTTCCGCAGTTGTGCCTCCGGTGACCGGGGATGAAAGATTCGCGCCTCCTGCAGCTCCTGCGCCAGTTACTCCTCCGGTAGTTGCTCCTCCGGTGCCCGAGCCGCCGATTAGCCCGCAAGCAGCCGGAGCGACGGTAGTGACCAAGGTGGCCAGTGACAACCAGAAGGTTGCCGATATTGCGGACCAGCATTCCACAACCTTGCAGGCGGCTGGCGCGCCCCAGACCGCGCAGGCGATCCAGCAGGTGGCAGCGCGCTCGAACACCGGAGCGTCAGTCACCGCGGCGGAATTTCTCGAACAGGCGCAGGCCGCAGCGGCGGCTCAGCCTCCCGTCCAGCCTGCGATGGCACCGGTAGAACAGGCTGCGCCAGTAGCGCCAACTCAAGCCGCTCCGGCACCAACTCAGGCGGTGCAAGCGCCAACTGCTCCCGCGGAGCAAGCTCCCCGACCGGCGGTGGTGGTGGGCGGTCAGCAGTTTACCGGCGACACCCACGCCGACGCTGTTCTAGCCGCGAGCAAGGCGGTCGGCCCTGATGCCATGACGACCGCGGTGACCGGGTGGGTCGATCCGCAGAGCGGGCGTTTTGTCAGCCACGAGATCTACGACGCCCACCAAGCTTTCAACGCGGCGATCGATCAGGCGGGAGGAGACACGGAACACCCGTCAGTGCAGCAGGCCGGGGCGCAGCTGGCAGAGGCGCAGGCCCGGGATGTCGAGGTTAACCAGCAGATCGTCCAGCCCGGGGGAGAGCAGGTGGTTCAGAGCGGGGTCAAGGGGCAGGAAGCATTGATCGCCGTCCGTCCCAGTCAGGAGCTGGCCAAGCCCTTGGCCGGGGTAAACGTAACCGTGGAGGGGGTAACCCCCGAAGGGCAGAGAACACAGGCCGAGCGCCCCGCGGCGCAGGCTTTAAACGAGGCTCGCAACGATAGGACTGCGTTGACGCTTCTGTTAGACTGCCTCCACTAGCTGCACTTAAAGATGCGTGTAATTACAGACGGAAAACCGGTTGAGAGCGCTTACCAGCCGCCGCCGGAAGCCCCCAAACCCTTGCCTCGCGAGGCACCCTTGGGCGACTCTTTTGTCCAAGCGCTTTCCAACGCCATCCTAGCCGGGTTCCGTAATCTTCCCGCCCCGGTCGTCAACGTTCCCAAGCCGGAAATAAAGATCAACGCCCCGGTTTACGTGCAGCCGCCGGAGATCAAGATCCCTGCCTCCACGGTGAATGTGCCAGAGGGCAAGACCCCGGTTGTGAACATCGAACCGGCGAGCGTGACTCTCCAGACCAACCGCCCCAACAAGTGGAAATTCACTCACAACCGGGATGAATACGGACGGATTACCACGACGATCGCAGAAGACATTTCCGGTAAGAAAGAATGACCCCCAGTCTCCTTATTTTGGACAACGCGCCTCCCGGTACCCAGACCAGTGAGGAGCTGGTTATCGAAAATAGTGCCAGCAGGTTTACGATCGCGCTTTCCCGGGATGCTTGGCCGGATACCGGAGAAGAGGTTGTTCGTGCCGGGTTGGAGATTAGTTATGACGATGGCGGTAACTGGCAATACCTTGCCGCATTCGGGGCGATGGGTGGTGATACCGGTTCTCCTGAGAGCACATTTTCAAGCGAATTGCCAGACTCTCCCCCTCCTCCACTTTCCCCCGAACACGATCCACCTCCCCCGCCGGAGCCTCCGCTGCGACGGATTCGGGCAACGGTAAGAAACTTTGTCACTCTTTCCACCACGGTGACTTTCGGATTGGAGTAAATGGCGCTCGTTTTTGACAGGGCCAGTCAGGGAACCGGGGGTTCGACCACCACGGTTTCTTACTCGGTAACGTGTTCGGGAACCGACCGGCTGATGCTGGCTTTTATCGGCTACGGAGGATCTCCTTTGCGCAGTATAACGACCATTACTTATGGCGGAATTGCGATGACTGCGCTTCCCGGCGGTTCAGTCCATGACGGGACATCGCGGGGAATGATTGTCTACTATCTGATCAATCCCAAGGTTGGCGACAATGTGTTTACCGTCACCCTTAGTGCCTCAACTTTTCAGGTTGCTGCCGGGGTTATTTTTTACATGGGAGCGCATCAGACTGCGCCGTTTGGAACAGTCCTGAGTGATTTCAATGCCGCGACCAATACGCCTGCTATTACCCTGCCGACGACCACGGGACGGGTGGCGATAGCCGGGGTGCTTAGCGATTCCAACACCAGCATGTCAATTACCGGCGGCACAAGCCGGATGGCGATCAATAATTTCGGCGGTTTTTGCTATGACATAGGAACAATCGACGGGGGCGGGACGCTTAGCTGGTCGTATGCCGGGGCGGATCCCGGCTGGGCGATTGTCGGGGTGGACATCAAGCCGAGCGATGTTCTGGACGCCAGTCAAGGTGACGCCTTCCGGTTTTATCCTCGTTCAGGACAGGAGGGACGGATGCTGGGCGCGGTGATCGAAGGGACGAGTGATGGCGATCCGGTGACCGGACCTTATATTACGCTGGCCACTACCCCAACCGCAGGGAATTTGGCTCTCCAGTATTACCAGATGACCGGCCTAAATCTGGGGACTTACCGTTATCTGCGGTGCCGTCTGGGGGCGGGATGCTATGGTAACGTTTCCGAGATCGAGTTCTACAAGGCCGGAGCCAAAATTACCGGAACGGGTTATGGCTCGCCGGGATCGTTTGGCGGGAGTGGGGCAACCTTCGACAAGGCGCTTGATGGGAATACCGCCACGTTCTTCGATGGGCCGAATCCCGACAATCAATACATCGGAATCGATCAGGGAGGACCGGCGCAGGACAGCTTCAATCGACCGGATTCCTCCGACATTGGCACAAACTGGACAGTGGTTCCGAGCAGCAACCTGATGAAGCTCGTCTCCAATGCGATCCAGCCAATTAGCGTTACGGTTGCATGTTGTGAATACTGGAATGTCGATACTTTTAACGACAATCAATGGGCTGAAATAAGGGTTCTCAGTGTCGCTGGCGGGGGAGTGAATCTGACCGTTGGTCCGGGCGTTGCGCTTCGCGCCAGCACGACCGCCAACACGTATTACCGGTTCTTGGTAAATAATGGCAGCAATGGACTTTCGTTGTCCAAGATGATCGCCGGGACATTCACCCTGCTGATGCGTTACTTTGCTACCCCCACTCTTCCGGCGATACTTCGTTTTGAAGTGGAGGGGAATATCCTTAGGGGATATGTGAATGGACTTCTATATTTTGGCATTAGCGATTTATCAATACCAACCGGGAACCGGGCGGGGGTGTGTTTTGGAACCAACGCTTCTTTAACCAACGTCAACTCTGATGACTGGAAGGCAGGAAGCTTGTCGCGTTCTGATGTTCGAAGCGTGATGGTTGGCGCGGAGGCTGCTGGTAATAGCGGAAACATTACACTGGTTGCGCCTGCTGGTTCACAGAATGACGATATCTGGATTGCTTCCATTATGTCTTTCGATAATGTTGCGCATGGGCTTTCCGGGTGGACACAGATTGCCCAAGCTAATGGTGACGCCAGCACGCGCCTAAGCTCATGGTGGTTTCGCTATGCTGGCACTGCGCCGAATCTGGTGGTTACTCACGCCGCTGGTGGACAGATCGTGGGGGGTATAACCTGTGTCCGGGGCGCAAAGAAAACCGGTTCTCCGCTTAACGCTGTCGGCGCGATGGGTAGTGCTACCGGTGGCAGTCCCACAACTGCTCCGGCGATTACCACCACTGTTGCCAACTGTCTGATTATTGGGGTTGGTGGAGGCAAGAATGCTAACACTTCAGTTTCATACTCAAGTAGCTTGGGCGGGGTAGTGACGCTACTGGAAGACGCTTCCGATACCAGCAATCCGCAGGCGGCTTATTTCTTTGGCAGTGCTACCATAGGAATGTATGAATGTCCTTTGCCTGCCGCTGGAACCACTAACACAGCTCAATTTGGTGCGAACGGCGGCGCTGGATCAACCGCATTTCAGATGGCGATTGAACCCGTAACAGCAGTGGCGGTAGCGGGAGTTTTTCGTAATCGGGTTGCCAGCAGAGGGGGACTTGGCAAGCATTACCGTGGAATTGGAAACAGCGTATGATTATCACCAAGTCATCTTCAACCAAGGCGCTGCCATTCCTGATGGTGGATTCCACCGATCATCTGACGGCCAAAACCGGGCTGACCTGCACGGTGACAATTTCCAAGAACGGCGCGGCGTTTGGTTCTCCTGCCGGAGCGGTGACCGAGATCGGCAGCGGGTGGTATAAGATTGCCGGGAACGCGACTGATACCGATACGTCTGGCGCTTTGATTGTTCACGCCACCGCTACCGGCGCGGATGCCAGTGACACGGTTTTTCAGGTGATTGCCGCCGACCTCGACAATGCCACCACCCTTGGGTTGGCCAATCTCGATGCGGCGATTTCTACTCGCGCCACGCCAGCGCAAGTCCAGACTGAGCTGGGTAACTACGGCGCTCTCAAGCCGACGACTGCAGGCCGCACTCTCGATGTGGCGGCGACTGGCGAGGCGGGGATTGATCTCGACAACACGGTTGGAACCTTGGCCAAGGGGACGGAGATTACCGGTTTTAACGACATTGCCGCCGGAACGGCGATGACCTTGACCAGTGCCTACGACAGTGCCAAGACCGCGGCACAGGTTGGGAGTGCGATGACTTTGACTGCAGCCTACGATGCGGCCAAGACGGCGGCAGCTCCGGGAGCCGCCATGACCTTGACCACGGGCGAGCGCACGAGTGTTGGGGTGGCGGTGCGTGATACCAGCAATGCCAGTCCCGCGGTGGGGAGCGTGGGCGCGGACATCAAGAGCGGAATTTCCGGTGACCCGTGGAGCCAGATCCTTCCCGGATCCTATCCCGCCAACTCCGCGGGTAAGCTGATCGGGGACAATCTTGACGCCAAGGTTTCCACTCGTCTACCGACCGCCAACTATACGGTTCCGCCGACTGCGAACGACAATGCGGTGGCGACCCGGGATATCGATAACACCAACCCGGCGGCAAATTCTCTTGGCGCGATGGTCAAGGCGGCTGGCACTTCCGGCGATCCGTGGGCCACCGCCATTCCCGGAAGCTACGGGGTGGGCACCGCGGGAAAGATTCTGGGCACCTTTGTGGACGCCGCGATTTCTTCCCGCATGGCGGCGGCGAGCTACACCGCTCCCCCGACCGCGGCGCAGAACGCAGCGGCCACCCGGGACGTGGACAATTCCAGCCCAGCCGCCGGTTCCCTTGGAGCGATGGTCAAGAGCGGAAGCGTGGATCCGTGGGCCGTGCTCCTGCCCGGTTCCTATGGAGCAGGAACCGCAGGGTTCTTTATCGGCGACCGGCTGGACGCCAAAGTGTCCACCCGCATGGCGGCAACGGACTTTCTTCCCCCGATTCCGGCGGCGACGATTGCTGCTGCCGTGCGCGACGTCAACAACCAGACCCCGGCGGCTAACAGCCTAGGCGCGGCGGTCAATGCCGCGGCGTCGGCAGGCGACCCGTGGGGGACTTTGATTCCGGGAAGCTATAACGATGGCACCGCGGGCCAGATCCTTGGCACTTTTGTGGATGCCGCAATCTCGACCCGTTTTCCGACGAGCGCTTTCATTGCTCCGCCGACCAAGGAGGTCATCGCGGTCGCGGTAAGAGACGTGAGTAACGCTGCCCCCGCGGCAGGATCTCTTGGCGAGGCGATCAACCGGGCGGCTTCCGCCGGAGATCCGTGGAGTACCCAGCTTCCCGGAAGCTATGGCGCGGGGAGTGCGGGAAAACTGATGAGCGATAATCTTGACGCCAAGGTTTCGACCCGGCTTCCCGCTTCCAGTTACGTAGCCCCGCCTTTGACTTTTGATATCGCCAATGCCGTGCGAGACGTGGACAACCGAACCCCGGCTCCCAATTCCCTTGGGGCGGGGGTGAATGCCGCGGCCAGTGCCGGGGATCCGTGGACTACCGTTCTTCCCGGTTCTTACGCTGCGAACACCGCGGGCAGCATTATCGGCAATCAGCTCGATGCTACCGTGTCCTCCCGGCTGGCGGCTAACAATTACACTTCGCCTCCTTCTGTCTTGTCGATCGCACAGGCGACCCGGGACGTGGACAACACGAACCCCGCGGCGAATTCTCTGGGCGCGGCGGTGAACCGTAGCGCGAGCGCCGGGGATCCGTGGAGTGCGCAACTTCCCAACCCGGCCTACGGGGTTGGGACTGCCGGGAAACTGATCAGCGACACCATGAATGCGCCGATAGCCTCGCGGCTGGCGGCTTCCGCTTACGTGATTCCGCCCAACGTAAGCCAGATCGGTGCCGCGGTGCGCGATACCGATAACACCAGCCCGGTGCCGGGATCTCTTGGGGACAAAATCAATGCCGCGGCGAGCGCCGGAGATCCGTGGGCCACCGTCTTGCCCGGAAGTTATGGTGCGGGAACCGCGGGCGACTTGATTGGCAATAACATGGATGCCCAGATTTCGACCCGGCTTCCGACTGCCAATTACACGCCCGCGCCGAGCGCCCAGATCGTGGCCCAGAGCGTGCGCGACGTGGACAACACTGCCCCGGCTAGCAACTCACTAGGCGCGGCGGTGAACGTTTCGGCGGTGGCGGGCGATCCTTGGAACAAGACCCTGCCCGGAAGCTACGGAGCCGGAACCGCAGGAAAACTGATTGGCGACAACGTGGATGCCAAGATTTCCACCCGCTCGACCTACACCGGGGCGGATACTCCGGGGACGACCACGCTGCTGACCCGGGTGCCGGGACCGATCAACGTGAGCGGGGGCAAGGTTGATGTGGCCGACAAGACCGGTTTCTCGCTAACCCCCGCCTACGACCGGGCGAAGAACGCCGCCGCTCCGGGAGAGGCGATGTCGCTGACGACCGACGAGCGGACCACCCTCTCCTCTTCGATCTGGCAATACCTGACCGCGTTTATGACCACCGCCGGAACGATTGGGCGGCTGATCGTGGATAACCTCAACGCTTCGGTCGCCAGCCGACTGGCCGGGAACGCTTACGTTGCGCCGGACAACGCGGGGATCGGAGCGATCAAGGCGAAGACGGACAATCTTCCCGCCGACCCGGCTGGGGTTTCAAGCATCCCCTCGCCCGCAGTTACCGCGGCGGCGGTGCGGGATGTCAGTAACGCCACTCCGGTGGCGGGTAGCTTGGGAGCCGACGTCAAGGCGGGAGTGGCTACGGTGACCGACCCGTGGGCCAGCAATTTGCCGGGATCTTATCCTGTCGGGACGGCTGGGAATATCTTGGGAACAAAGCTCGATGCCAATGTCTCCACCCGGCTTCCGACTTCCAGCATTGCGCTCAATAACGGTGCGGTGACGGTGGGGACCAACAATGACAAGGTGGGCTATCAGTTGGCAGGCGGGCAGGCGACAGCGATAGCTGA
>Ga0209811_10000956_pt1 | contig 10436 bp, 5 predicted proteins | sample Coa_R1_6_FD_187161 | JGI IMG/M metagenome (GOLD analysis project Ga0209811, IMG submission 187161) | Surface soil microbial communities from Centralia Pennsylvania, which are recovering from an underground coalmine fire. - Coalmine... | ecosystem: Environmental > Terrestrial > Soil >...
TCATGAATGCAAGGAACGAACGCCTCATACGGAGAACTCCTTCCGCGGCCGGATCAGAGCTTGATGCTGAGCTTGCCCGACAGCTCGATCTGGTCGTAGTACTCGCCGGTGCCCACCGAGTAGCAGTACCACGGGTCACACCAGAGGCCCGAGCCCGTGGTCACCCACGTCGGCATCCACAGGCCCTGGATGCTGATCGCGAGCTTCTCGTTCACCTCCTTGCGCAACCCGGCGCCGATATCCCACGCGAAGCGGCCGTAGGTCGCCGTCTTGTCGCTGCCGAAGATCGAGGCGCCCAGGCCGAGCGTGAAGTACGGGATCATCGGCCGCGACGGGTCGAACGCGTACCAGTAGCCATTCATGAGGATGTCGTCGCGCTTGATCGCCGGGCCGGTGAGCTTCGTGCCGATGGGAGGGCTGCCGGGGAATGCCGTGGTGGTCGTCGCGGTGAGGTCGCCCGAGAAGTGCGTGTAGTTGATGTCCACCGCGGAGTTGCGGGGCATCCGCTTCACCAGCGCCACGCCGTAGCTGATGTTGTCCTTGGTGTCGAAATCCCGAATGCCGGGGATCGTCGACATGCTGCCGCCCCAGCGATAGCCGAACAGCGGCGTGATCTCGATGCCGCGCGTACCGGGCTGCTGCGCGAGCGCGGCCCCGGCGGTGGCGACCACGAGCATGGCCGCGAGGAACAAGCTTTTCGACCGCATCCTGACCTCCTGGTTGGGTTTCATCTCCGCTTTGCGAATCCGTGGATGCTGCAGAAGGGGTGCCAAGGGCTCAGGGTACGAGCGGGGTCTCCGCCCTGAGCTTGAGATCGATCAGCGAATTCACGACCGCCTCGACCTGGGCGAACCGGGCCGCGACCCTCGGGGACACGGCTTTCGAGACCTTGTCCGTGTACTTCTTGAGCACCGCCAGCCGGGTGGACTCGAGCTTGAACGCCCGGTCGACGAGCGACTTGGCCGTCTCGGCCGTCATCGAGTCGTAGGCCGCGGCGTAGTCCTTGAGGAGCTGGATGCGCTGGTCGCCGACCTTGGCGAGCTCGGTCTCGTATTCGCGCTGGATCGGCCAGAACTTCTGGCCGTCGGCGTCGCTCAGGTTCAGCGCATGCGTCAGCAGCTCGGTCTTGCCGGTCCGCAGGTCGGACCGCATCAGCTCGACATACTTCTCCATGTCGTCCGCGACGGCGACCGTGGGGACCACGAGTGCGAACAGCAGCGGCAGCAAGTACCACTTTCTCACGTTGAAGCCTCCTGTCGACCTGGTGTTGGGGGCGGCCGGTCACTATACCCGCTGGCTCGCGGCGCCAAAAGTCCGCACGGCGTCCAAGGCTGCCCGACGTGCCCGCGCCGGTACTCCGTTCGTCCGCGCCGGTCGCGCGCGCCTCCGGGCTATACTGCCGTGCTGAAACCCCCTGAACATGTGGAACGTTCGTCCGAGAGGGCCCGCCGCCGCGATGACCCCGAGTGAGCCCCGCCAGGCAGGTGCCGGTGGTCCCACTGACGAACGCCCGCGAGGCTCGCGGGCGTTCCGCTGGGCGGTGGCGTTGTCGGTCACGCTGGTGGCTGCGGTCGTGGTCGCGCTGGTTGCGCTCCGCCAGCCGGTCGTCGGCACCTGGCTCGCGAATGTCATCCTCTCCCGCGTTGCCGTGTTTCCGCGCGCGAGCGCGCGCGTCGACCTCGTGCGCGGCGACTGGATCGGCGAGCTCGAGCTGCGCGGGCTGCGGGTGACCCGGGGCGACACGCTGCTCGCCGGCGTCGACACGCTCCGGGCGCGCTACCGAGCTGGCGAACTGCTCGCCGGGCGGCTCCACGTCACGGACCTCGCGCTGGCCGGCGTGCGCGTCACCGGCGACGCGCGCGACACCACGCGCACGCCGCCGAAGGGGCCGCCGCTCACGCTCGGGCAGATGCTGCAGGGCCGCTTCTACACCGGGCTGCCGCTGCGCATCGACCGCCTGAGCGTCGCGCGCGGCGAGATCGGTGGCCACGCCGACGCACCCGACACGGGGTTCCGTTTGACGAGGCTCGCGCTGCGCGCGCGGGATCTCCAGCTCGGCCACGGGTTCGGCTTCCGCGTCGACTCGCTCGCGGGCGGCCTCCATCCCGGCGGCGGCCGCCACGATTCCGTGTCGTTCGACGTCGCCGTCGCACTGGCCGGTGGCCGCGTGCAGCTTGGCCGGCTGCGCTTCCTAGGCGATTCGAGCGACGTCGAGGGCCACGGCGAGCTCTCCGCCGGCGCGCGTGACACGCTCGCGGGCGCGGACCTGACGCTGCGCGCGCGCCCGCTGTCGTTCTCGGACCTGGCGGGATTCGTCCCTGGGTTCCCGCTCTCGGGAGCGCTCTTCGCCGACGTCGATCTCCGCGGCACGCAAGCTGACCGGCTCTCGGGCCGCGCGCGGGCGCGGATCGATCGGGCGCGCTTCGGCGGGTTCGCACTCGACGCATTCACGCTCGCGGCGGAGCTGAGCGAGGGCGAGGCGGAGGCGCGTGCGGACGCACGCATCGCGGGCGCGACGATCACCGTTCGCGGCTCCGGAACACCGCTCGCGAACGCGCCTCGCTACGCGCTCGAGCTGCGCGCCGACCGACTGCCGGCGCGCCTTCCGGGGATGGCGTGGTGGGAGCCCCTGGCGTCCCGCTTCAGCGCGAGCCTCGTGTTGAGCGTGAACGGGGCTGGTTATGCGCCTGCCGCGATGGACGTTACTGCCCGAGTAGATGGTGATGCTGGAACCGTGTCCGTGGACGCTCACACCCAGCTCGGACAGCCGGAGATCGACTGGGAGCTGCGCTCGCTGGCGTTCGAGCGGCTCGACGTCGCCCGCATCGTGGGCGTGAACGAGCCGAGCGCGTTCCAGGGGCGTGTCTCCGGAAGCGGAAGCGTGGCGCGCGACGGCAATGCCCGCGCGGACGCGGAGCTTTCGATCGGGGCCTCGAGCTTCGGCACCGCGCACGTCCGCTCCGTGGCCGTGCGCGGCCATCTCGAGGGAGCGTCGCTCTCGGGGGCGCTCCACCTCGACAGCGATGCGGGCGTGCTCGACGTCGGCTCTTTCGCCGTGAATACCGCGCCCGGCGGCATGACCCACGTGCCCGAGGCGCGGTTCCGCGACGTCGATCTCTCGCGGCTGCTGGGGACCCCTGGGCTCTCGAGTCGTCTCGCAGGCTCGCTCTCGGTCGAGGCCAGTGACCTCAGCCGCCCGAGTGTCGCGCCGGGGGCCATGCGATCGCGCAACACGGGACCCTCTGCGGATGCGAAGCTCGAGCTCGCGCCCTCGACGTTCCGCGGACAGGCCGTGCAGCGAGGTTCGGCGCGGGTGGTGCTCGACGGCGGGGATGCGCGCGCCAGCATCGAGCTCACGACCGCGGCCGGTGTCGCCCGGCTCACCGCGCGCGGGCAGCCGTTCGCGCGACCGGCGACTGTGCAGATCCAGGAGCTGCGCTTCCAGGCCGTCGACCTCGCCGCGTGGACGGGCCGGCCCGCACTGTCCTCCGACCTCACCGGTGTGCTGACCGGGGCGTTCCACGCGCGCGCCGGCGTGGAGCATCCGGCGCGCGGGTCGGTCGCGCTGGACCTCGGGCGCTCGCGGCTCGGCGGCGCGAAGTTGGAAGGCGGCCAACTGCGCGCGGTGCTGGGCGAGGACCACGCCCAGCTCGAAGGCTCGATCCGCACCTCGGGCAGCGCGCTCGCGCTTCACGCGAACGTCTCGCGGCAGGAACGCCGCACGGAGGGCACGCTGTCGTGCGACATCCCGTTCGCGCTGCTCGCCGCCGTGGCCGGGCGCGACACGCTCCCCTGCCGCGGCTCGCTCTCAGCGTCGGCGCGGTTCGCCGCCGAGCCCGGGACGCCGGTCCATGCCGACGGCGGCGTCACCGGGAGCGGCGCCGTCGGGCGCTCGCGGCTCGACACGCTCGCGGCCTCGTTCCGCCTGGAGCGCGGGCTCCTGCGCGTGGACACGCTGCTCGCGCGCTCCAACCTCGCCACCGTGCGCGGGGGCGGACGCGTGGTGCTGGACCGCGTCTCGGGGCGGATCGGCTCCGACCTGGCACTTCACCTCGTGGCCGGGGACGTGTCGCCGCTCAAGGAGCTGCTGCGCGCCGACACCGTGGCGCTCGCCAGCGGCTCGCTGAACCTGCGGCTCCAGGGGTCGGACAGCGTGCGCACGATCGCGCTCGACGGCACGGTGCGCTCGCTGGCGTGGAACGGACTCCGGCTCTCGGGAGCGGAGCTGTCGTCCGCCGGCGACCTCGATCGCAACGGCCGCCCGTCGCAGGGCACGGCCCTGGTCTCGCTTCGGCAACTCCAGGGCCTTTCGCTCCCCATCCGCGAAGCCTCCGCGGAGGCGCGCCTCGATGGCTCGCAGTTGTCGTTCGTGCTCGCGGCCTCCGCCGACGCCCGCTCGAGCGCGCGCGTCCACGGACTCGCGGTGCTCGATTCGGTGGAAACGACCGTGACGCTGGACTCGCTCGCGGTGCGCTCGGATACCGCCGCCTGGCTACTGACGAAACCGGGCCACCTCACGCTCTCCTCCACGCGTTTCCGCGCCGACGAGATCGACATCCGCTCGCGCGGCGGCCGGCTCACCATCCGCGGTGGCATCGACCGGCGCGGCGACCAGGACCTGGATGTGGTGCTGCAACGCGTCACGCTCCCCGCCCTCGCCACGTGGGTCGGCCGCCGCGACCTCACCGGCCACGTCGACGGCCACTTCGGGCTCCGCGGCGCCGCGGCGGTCCCGAACGGCGACGGCGTGGCGACGCTGTCGCTCTACACCGCGGGGCAGCCGGCGGGCACCGTGACGGTGCGCTGCGGGTTGTCGGGCCGGCGGGCAGGGTTCGAGGGCGCGTTCGTGACGCCACGCGCGGACTCGATGTCGTGCTCGGCGGCGCTTCCGTTCACCGCGTCCCTGGCCATCCCCGCGCCGGGTGCAGCGGCCGAGCCGGCATTCGAGGGCCCGGTGCACGTGCGCGTACGCGCGCAGCACTTCCCGCTCGCGTCGCTGGCGCCGTTCCTGGACCCGCTGGCGGTGGGCACGCCCTCCGGCACGCTCGACGTGAACGCGAATCTGGACGGCAACGAGCGCGCGCTCGCGGGCGGCGGCAGCCTTACGATCGCGGGCGGCGCGTTCCCGCTGCCCGCGCTCGGCGTCAACTATCGCGACCTCTCGGCGCACATGGAGTTCGACGGCGACCGGCTCGTGTTCCGCGACCTGAGCGCCACCTCGGGCAAGGGCACGCTCGAGGCGACCGGCGAGGTGCGTTTCGCGAGCGTGAGCCGCGTGGAGTCGAAGGTGCACGTGAAGGCGCGCAAGTTCGTGTTCGCGAACTCCACCGACTTGAAGACGACGGCGTCGTGCGACGTGGACGTGACTGGCACGTTCGCTGCCCCGGTGGTGAAAGGCAGCGTCACCGTGCTCAGCTCGTCGCTGTATTTCACGCAGCCGGACCTCCAGGCAGAAGCCGGGTCCGAGGTGAAGCTGACGCCCGCCGACGTGCACATGATGGAGGAGACGTTCGGCTACGTGGCGCCGCGCGCGCCGGCGCTGCCGCTCCAGCTCTACGACGCCTCCGACCTCGAGCTGGCGATCAAGATGGAGCGCGACAACTGGGTGCGCCAGCGCGTGCCGCCCAAGATGGCCGTGGCCCTCACCGGTGACTTCAAGCTCCGCAAGCGGCCGCACGCGGAGCCCGAGCTGTTCGGCAAGATCGAGCCCATCCCCAACCGCGGCTACGTGCAGCAGTTCGCGCGCAGCTTCGACATCACCGGCGGCGACGTGCTGCTGAACGGCAGGATGAACGACCATGCCGTCAACATCCATGCCCAGTTCAAGCCGGAGTCGGGCGTCGAGAGCCAGAACAGCTCCGACGTGGTGGTGAAGCTCGACGTGGAGGGCACGCCCGACCACTTGAAACTCACGCTGTCCTCGGAGCCGCCCATGTCCGAGGCGGAGATCGTCAACTTCATTGCCACGGGGCGCTCGACGGTCGCGTCACCTTCGGCAACGACCGGGAGCTCGGAGGCCTCGCTGCTGAAGGACATCGGCATGTCGCAGCTCACGGGCCTCGCCGAGTCCGCGGCGCAGGAGGCCGTGGGCCTCGACGTGCTCGAGGTGCGCTACGACCCGCTGCGCGGCGCCACGCTCGTCGCCGGGCGCTACGTGGACCCGCAGCTCTATGTCGGCTTCCGGAGCCCGCTCGACTACAACCAGAACACGTCCCCGAACACCTCCAACTCCACGCTCAACTCCACCGCGTTCGAAGTCGAGTACGCCATCTCGCGCTGGCTGGTGTTCAACTGCCAGGGCGAGACGGCGAAGCTGCGCTCGTTCTTCAGGGCCCGCTATGCGTACTGAGCGCGCGGTGCTGCTGGCCCTGCTGCTCGCGGCGCCCGCGGTGCGCGCCCAGATCCCGGTCGACCCCTTGACCGAGGTGCGGGTGATCCGCTTCTCCGGCGAGCACGCATTGAGCGAGCGGAAGCTGCGCGCGCTGCTGCAGACGAAGGACCGCGGCCCCGCCTACGGGCTCCGCGTCGCGCTCGGGAAGATCCCCGGCGTGCCCTCGCCCGCCCACCACCCGTTCTCGCCGCTCGTGCTGCAGCAGGACGTGGTGCGCCTGCGCCAGGCCTATGCGGCGGCGGGCTACTTCCTCGCCCACGTTCGCTACGATGTGCACCGCGACGAGGCGCGGAACCTGCTCGACATCACGTTCGTGTGCGAGGAAGGGCGCCCGCTCCTGCTCGCGGACGTGAGCGTGACCGGCGCCGACTCGACCACGGCGCTGGAAGTGCCCGAGCACGATCGCAAGTCGTGGAACCGGCTCGTGCGCAATCTCCTCCGCCAGCGCGGCAAGCCGCTCGCGATCGAGGCCGCCACCGACGGCCGCGACCGGCTGCGGGGCTGGTGGCGCGATCGCGGTCACCCGCTGGCGCTCGCCAGCATTCACTCGCACGCCGACACCGCGCGCTCGGTCGCGAGCCTCGCCTACCGCGTGGTGCCGGGGCCGTTCGCGCGCTTTGGCGACGTCGACGTGGAGGGCACGCGCTCGCTCCCCGCCGGCACGGTGCGCAGACTCACGCCCATCGATTCCGGGGACGCCTACTCGGCGGCGGCGCTCGAGCGCACGCGGCTCTCTCTAAAGCAACTCTCGATCATCCGCGTCGTGAACGTGGACGTGCCCGCGCTCGCCGCGGCCGACACCTCGGACACCACGCACGGTGCGGGCGACTTCGGCTCCACCCCGCTCCCGGTGCGCGTGCAGATCACCGAGGGCGAAAGCCGCGTCATCGGCGGCGATCTCGGCTACGTCACCGACGGCGGCATCGCCGCCGAGGCCAACTGGGAGCACCGGAACTTCTCCGGGGGTGGGCGATCGTTGAACCTCACCTCCACCGCCCAGACCGGCTGGCTGGCGCTCGCGGACAATCCCGACGAGCGCTACCGCCTGGGCCTGGCGCTCCGCCAGCCCGGCTTTCTCAAGCCGCAGCTCGCGGGGGTCCTGGCGCCGTTCGTCGAGTACCGCGACGACTCGCAGGATCGCTCGACCCAATACGGCGTGAACCTGTCCCTGGTGCGGCAGGTGTCGCAGTTCCAGTCGGCGTCGCTCAGCTACCAGATCGCCGACCGCGAGATCCACGAATACCGCGCCGGCGACCTCGCCTCGGGCGAGATCGACCTGCTCACGTTCCTCACCCAGGTCGCCCAGGGCGCGCTGGATTCGCTGGGATCGTCGGTCAAGAGCAGCACGTTCACGCTCTCCGGCATCACCGGCAAGCTCGACCATGCCGCGAACCCCCGGCTCGGCATCATCCTCCGACCCGCCGTGCAGGTGACCGCGCCGAACCGCTGGTCGAGCACGTCGTTCTGGCGCGCGGACGTGTCGGCGAACGCGTTCCTTCCGGTGCAGCGCCACGTCACGCTCGCCGCGCGCGGCACGCTGGGCCGGCTGTTCCCGTTCGGAAAGAGCGTCCCCGCTCCCGGCGAGGATCCCACGAACAAGTTCCTGCAGCTGCGCGACGTGATGTTCACCGCCGGCGGCACCGGCGACGTGCGCGGGTGGGAGAACCGGCTCTTGGGGCCCAAGGTGCCCGACACACGGTTCACGACCGAACCCGACACGAACGGCGACGGCAAGCCCGAGCTCATACCCCACACCGACAGCTACGTGCCGCTCGGAGGGCTCGAGCGCCTGAGCTTCTCCGTCGAGCTGCAGGTGCCGCTGCCGGGCCTGGGTCCCAACTTCGGCGGCCACGCGTTCCTGGACGGCGGCCGCGTGCGCACGACCGACAATCGCTTCGACCTCCAGCAGGGCGCCCACGGGCAGGAGAACATGTTCTACGCGACGGGTGCGGGCGTGGACATCCGCACGCCGGTGGGCCCGATCAAGATGGGTGTCGGCTACAAGTTGAACCCGTCGCTCACCGACCTCGTCGACCCGGCGGTGCTGCTGCGCGGCGCTGCCGAGGGGAAGCCTCTCGACACGCTGCCGCGCGAGCAGTCCCGCCGCTGGCAATTCTACCTCGCGATCGGGGCGAGCTACTGAGCCGCGTGCTATGGTCCGCCCCGTGCCAGCCCTGATGTCGCGCCGCCCGACCCGAGCGATCGCAGGGTTCGCGCTGGGACTCGCGTGCGCGCTGGCCGCGAGCACGGCGCCTGCCCGCGCGCAGGATGCGTCGGCCCCGGGCGGGAAGCCCGCCGCGGACGCGGTCGCGACCGCGGACACCGTCGCCACCGCCGAGCTGCGTGATGTAGGCGACGTGATCGGTGCGTTGTTGCACCGTTCCCCCATGCAGACGGAAGTCGTGAAGGAAGCCCGGCCCGGTCTCTCGCTCACGCTGCTGCCCTCGCTCGGCTACAACCCCAGCTACGGCGCGTTCGTGGGCGTGAGCGTGTCGCTGGGCGGCTGGCTCGGCGAGCGCGCGACAACGCAGCTCTCGTCCGGCTCGCTCGGCGCCAGCTACTCCACGACCGAACAGGTCAGCGTGCAGTTCCGCTCGGACTTCTACCTCCCCGACAACACCTGGGTGCTGAAGGGCGACTGGCGCTACCTGGACACGAGCCAGGACACGTACGGCCTCGGACCCTCCGAGCCGGGCCGCACGGCGTATCCGATGGACTTCGTGCTCTACCGCCTGCACCAGATGGTCTACAAGCGCGTGCAGGACTCGTTCGTCTACGTCGGGCTCGGCGTCCATTTCGACCGCTACGCGAACATCCACGACCACCGCGCCGAGCAGGGCGAGTTGACGCCGTTCAGCGTCTACAGCGGCGGCACGCCGGCGGCGACGCAGTCCGTCGCGGTCTCGGCCAACATCCTCATGGACACGCGCGACAACGCCATCAATGCCGCCCGCGGCTTCTTCTGGAACGGCAGCATCCGCTCCTACCAGAAGTTGTTCGGGAGCGACCAGGACCGGCAGGCGATGTTCAGCGACTTCCGCGGCTTCGTGCGGCTCCCGGGCTCGAGCCGGAATGTGCTCGCGATCTGGAGCTCGCTGTGGTTCACGTTCGGCAACGGGCCCTACCTCGACCTGCCCGCCATCGGCTGGGACACGTACGGCCGCAGCGGGCGCGGATACCTGCAGGGGAATCTCCGCGGCACGAACCAGATCTACAACGAGTTCGAGTACCGGATGCGACTGTCACGGAACGACATGTGGGGCGCGGTGGGGTTCGTGAACCTCATGGCGACCACGGCGCCGGGCGACGGCGCGTTCGGCACGCTCGACCCCGGCTACGGCGCGGGCCTGCGCATGAAGTTCAACAAGAAGACGAGCACGAACCTGTCCGTGGACGCCGCGCGCGGGCAGGACAACCAGACGCGCTGGTTCTTCGGCCTGCAGGAAGTGTTCTGAGGGCCCATCGCGCGGGCGTCGCGCTCCGTCCTGGGGACCATTGACGCGGGGGGCACCTCTGCTAGCCTCGCACACGCCAAGCCCGCCTCGCGGCGGGAGATGTTCACCGTCGACGGATCGCCCGGGGACGACCGGGTCGCGCCACACTCGGACGCGACGACGTCCCCATCCGCCGGCCACTGGAGGACCCATGATCACGAAGCGGGTAGGTGCTCGTGCGGCAGCGGTCGCCGCACTGGTCGCGTTGACGCTGTCCGCGGTGAGCTGCGGGGTGTCGAAGACCAAGTACGCGGACCTGAACAAGAACTACGACGCCGCCATGGCGAAGAACAAGGAGCTCCAGACCAACCTCGACACCGCGAACAAGGACAAGGAGCAGCTGACGAGCGAGAAGGCGGCGCTCGAGGCGACGGCGAAGCAGAACGAGGAGACGGCACAGCAGCTCGGGACCAAGCTCGCCGAGCAGCAGAAGTCGGTCGAGGACATGAAGGCCACGTACGAGTCCCTGGTCGGGAACCTCAAGGGCGAGCTGGACAGCGGCAAGCTCCAGGTGCAGCAGCTGCGCGACGGCATCAGCGTGAACCTCGCGC
>Ga0209811_10000958_pt1 | contig 10423 bp, 9 predicted proteins | sample Coa_R1_6_FD_187161 | JGI IMG/M metagenome (GOLD analysis project Ga0209811, IMG submission 187161) | Surface soil microbial communities from Centralia Pennsylvania, which are recovering from an underground coalmine fire. - Coalmine... | ecosystem: Environmental > Terrestrial > Soil >...
GACGCACGAAGCGGGCACCGACCGCTCCTGGGAATCGGTCGCCTGGAGCCCCGACGGGCGTACGCTGTACGCCAACCGCACCGAGGTGGGGGGCAACGACGGGGACGTGTATGCGATCGAGGTCGCCAGCGGCACCGCCACCAAACTCACGCCGCACCAGGGCGACGTGCTGTACGTTGCCTCGGACCTGTCACCGGATGGCAAGCAGCTCCTGGTGTCGTCCAACGAGAAGGGTGGGGCGCGCAACGTAGCACTGCTTGAGGTCGGCAGCCACAAGCGCACCTGGGTCACGGACACGCTGTGGGAGGCAACCGGCGGGCAGTTTTCCCCGCAGGGCACTTCGTTCACGTACGAGCTTAATGCGGACGGCCTGGTTGATGTCTACCTCGTCGATCGCGCCACGCTACAGGCGAAGAAACTCGATCTGGGCACCGGTGTGAACGGCCTGCCGGCCTACCCGAGCGCGTTCTCACCCACCGGGGATCGGTTGCTCGTCTCGCACGAGAGTTCCGTGCAGCCGCGCGACTTCTACATCTACGACGTACGCAGCGCGCGCCGCGAGCGGCTGACGCGCTCGGCGGTGGCGAGCCTCAACGCCGCCGCGCTCTCACCCCCGCAGCTGGTTCACTACCCCAGCTTCGACGGCAAGCTCATCAGCGCGCTGCTGTGGGTGCCCCCGAACCTCAAGCGCGACGGCTCCAATCCGGCGCTGGTGCTGCCGCATGGCGGTCCGACCGGCCAGTGGAGCGACAACTGGCGGGCCGAGATCGCCGCGCTGGTCTCGCACGGCTACGTGTGCATCGCGCCGAACGTGCGTGGCTCGACCGGTTACGGCGTCGAATTTCAGCGCGCCAACTACCAGGACCTCGGGGGCGGGGATCTGCAGGACGAGGTGTACGCCACCAAATTCCTGGTCGCGACCGGCTACGTCGCGGCGCGCAAGATCGGCATCACCGGGGGCTCGTACGGCGGATACATGACGCTGATGGCCCTCGGCAAGACGCCCGAGGTGTGGGCGGCGGGCGTGGAGCTTTACGGCATCATCGACTGGAAGACGATGCTGGTGCACTCCGATCCCTCGCTGCAGCAGTACGAGAAGAGCCTGCTGGGCGATCCGGTGAAGGACGTCGCCGTGTACGAGCGCGACTCGCCCATCAGTTTCATTCACGCGGTGAAGGCGCCGCTGCTGGTGCTGCAGGGTGACAACGACCCGCGGGTGCCCAAGGAAGAAGCGGTGCAGATCGTGGCGCTGCTGAAGAAGGACGGCAAGGTTGTGGATGCCCATTACTACGCCGACGAAGGCCACGGCTTCGCCAAGCGCGAGAACCGCATCGACGCGATCAAGCGCACGCTCGCCTGGTTTGACCAGTACCTCAAGGGCAAGCCCTGAGCGAGCGGGCGCGTTCGCTGACTACATCTTCCCCTGCTTCCTGTTCATCGCGCGCGGCGCGGCGCGGCTGGCGCTGGTCGATCTAGCGGCGCTCAAGCTTACAGATCAAAGGCGCGCCAGATGCGCAGCACCGCGCGCTGCGAGATTCCCATCTCGTGCGCCAGGCGCCGGCTGCTCCAGCGCGAGGCGTCCGGTGGCTGTTCGTGCAGGGTCTTGGCCAGCACCGCCTCGACCAGCGCATCGCTGATTGAGCGCGGCGCGCCCGAGCGGGGGTCGTCGACCAGGCCGGCGAGCCGGCGCGCCACGAAGCGGACGCGCCATTTGCCGACCGTCTGCGCCGTCACCTGTAGCTGGCGAGCGACATCGCGGTTGCTGCGCCCGTCGCGGCAACTGAGCACGATGCGTGCGCGCAGCGACAGGGCGCGCGCGCCACGGCGGCTGCGCGCCCAAAGCTGCAGCTGCGTCAGTTCCGCTTCAGTCAGCTCGATACGTGCAAGTCGTGAGTGATGTTGCATCACCGTCCCCCGGTGTAGATGCAACGCTGTGCGCGCCGCGTGCTTTACACGCTGCCACCTGCTCTCACAAACCGCAATACATTCAATGAATTTGTGACTCAGCGCGTCGCGGCGACGATGAGCTAAAACTGCGCGTTTTACGGCATTTATAGGCTTCTTGGCACACTCCCGTGCCGCGTCTTCAAGGCGCGACACATCGACACACCCTGTAGCCGCGCGTAAACAGCGCCTCACCAAGTGTTGCCACGTCTCATGAACCAGGGAGGAGAACCCAATGCGTAAACATGACGCCGTCGGGTATGGTGCAGCGGCGAGGCTCATGCTTGGCCTCTGCGCTTTATGGGCCGCCGCGGCGGTCGCTCAGGTAACCGATCCAGGGGTGCGCAAGACGAGCGCTGACGGGAAGCCACCGGCGGCGCTGCCGGGACTGTCACCCGAGGAGATGATGTTCTTCCAGGATGGCCTGAACCGCTTCATGGAGATCGACATGGTCACCGGCGGGCTCGAGTCCGCCAACCAGGGCAACGGCCTGGGGCCGCGCTTTAACTCGAACCAGTGCTCGTCCTGTCATCTGCAGCCCTTCGTGGGCGGCTCGAGTCCCGCGGTCAATCCGCTCTACGAAGTCGTCAACGCCAATGGGGCGACCAATCAGATGCCGTGGTTCATTGCGCCTAACGGGCCGATTCGCGAAGCGCGCTTCGTGCAGTCCAACGGTGCGCCCGACGGCGGCGTGCACGACCTGTTCGTCATCACGGGCAGAACGGATGCGGCCGGCTGCAACATAACTCAGCCCAACTTCCTGCCGGCGGGAAATCCGGTCACCGGGCTGGGCGGCAACCGCAACGTGGTGTTTCGCATCCCGACGCCGACCTTCGGCGACGGGCTGATCGAGGCGATTCCCGACTCCGCCATTCTCGCCAATGTGATCAAGGATGCGCCCACCAAGAGACAGATGGGCGTGTTCGGGCATCCCAACGCCAACCTCGGCGGCAATGTGAACCGCAGCGCCAACGACGGCACGATCACCCGTTTCGGATGGAAGGCGCAGAACAAGTCGCTGCTGATTTTCGCCGGCGAGGCCTATAACGTTGAAATGGGTATCTCCAACGAGGTCTTCCCCCAGGAGCGCGACGAGTTGGCGAGTTGCCAGACCGGCAACACCACGCCGAACGACACCGACAACATCCCCGGTCCCTCCGATCCGCCCTCCGCAACCGCAGTACTCTCGGACGCCGGGGCGTTTGCGATGTTCATGCGCATGCTGGCACCCCCGGAGCCGGCGGCGCCGACGCCTTCGACCCAGCACGGCCAGACGCTGTTTGTCAGCACCGGCTGCGCGTTGTGCCATACGCCAGCCATGACAACCGGTAAGGCCGCCACCGGCGTGCGCCGGGGCACCGCGAGCGCCGCGATGAGTAACCAGCAGGCGCGGCTGTACTCGGATCTGCTGGTGCATCACATGGGCGTCGGGCTTGCGGACGGCATCAGCCAGGGCGGGGCGGGTCCGGATGAGTTCCGCACCGCGCCGCTGTGGGGCGTCGGGCAGCGGGTGTTCTTCCTGCACGACGGGCGGACCAGCGATCTGATCCAGACCATCCGCTACCACGCCAGTCAAGGCAGCGAGGCGAACCAGATCGTCCGCAACTTCGCCGTGCTCAGCGCCAAGGATCAGCAGGACCTGATCAATTTCCTGCGCTCTCTGTAGCGCGGGTGTGTGGGCGAGGCCGCCGGCTGGGGCCGGCGGCCTCGGTTTTCCCTACTCCGGCAGCGTGACGCCCGAGCCGCCCATCTCCTTGGGCATGTCCTTCATCTTCGGCTTGCCGTCACGGATCGGCAGCACGCTCTCCTGGTAGTGCACGTGCAGGCCGGGCTCGAAGCGCAGCTGCGGCAGCAGCGCGGCATAGATGTCCACCAGGCCCATGGTCGGATGGTCCGTGTAGAGGTGGCCGCCGCACTTGGTGCACCACTTGCGGAAACTAACCGGGCTCTTGTTGAAGGTGCCGATGCTGGTGGCGCCGCGCGTCACCTTCAGTGCCTCCGGCTTCCACAGCGTAAAGGCGTTCACCGGGCCGGCGGACCATTGGCGGCAGGACCCGCAATGACAGTAGCCCATCGCCGCGGGCTCACCGGAGACCTCCAGCTGGACCTCCCCGCAAAAGCACCCGGTGTGGTAGGTCTTGGCAACACTCATGATCTGCTCCTGATTCGATATCGAAGGCTGTAGTCAGCGCCGCCGGTAACGGTGGCGGAGAAGGGACGACGCGACGGCAAGCCTGCCTGTAGAATCGCCACGCCACCGGAAGCGCAAGTACAGTCTAGCGACCGCTGGCGGGCACCCGAATGACCGGCCGTCCGGCACGCGTGCTCCATCGTCCGTGGAGGCCACCAATGGATGCGTTGTCGGACGTGCTGCGGGCCGTAAGGCTCACCGGAGCGGTGTTTTTCGACATCCGCGCCGCTGAGCCCTGGGTGGCCGCCACGCCGCCGGGCCCGGCCATCGTCGGCGCTATGTTTCCCGGCGCCGAGCACCTGATCTGCTATCACGTGATCACGGCCGGCAGCTGCTGGGCCGGGCCGCCGGATGTAGCGCCGATTCGGTTGAACGCCGGCGACATCATCGTATTTCCGCACGGTGATCCACACATGCTTTCCAGCTCGCCGGGAATGCGTACCACTGCGGACCTTTCCTTGTATCGGCCGCCAAGCGACGGGCAGCTGCCCTTCACCTTCTCCATGGGCAACAGCGCAGGCCCCGAATCCGCGCGGTTTGTGTGCGGCTTCCTCGGCTGCGATGTGCGTCCCTACAATCCGCTCCTGACGGCGCTGCCGCGCGTGATCCGGGTGAGCGACGAAGGCGGCGCGCTCGGGGCTTACGTGCGCTTCGCGCTCACCGAGGCAAAGGAGCCGCGCATTGGCGGCGAGTGCGTGCTCAGCCGGCTGAGCGAGCTCATGTTCGTGAACGTGGTACGCCAGTACCTCGAGAGCCTGCCGTCGGACCGGACCGACTGGCTGGCAGGCCTGCGCGATCCGTTCGTCGGGCGGGCGCTGAATGCGCTGCACCGCACTCCTGCGCGCGACTGGACACTGGAGGCACTGGCACGCACGGCCGGCCTGTCGCGCTCGGCCCTGGCGGAGCGCTTCACGCAGTTCGTCGGCCGGCCACCGATGCAATATCTGACCCACTGGCGCATGCAGCTGGCCACCGGGCACCTGCTCAGCGGACGCGACAGCGTCGCCGTGATCGCCAATCTGGTCGGCTACGAGTCCGAGGCAGCCTTCAGCCGCAGTTTCAAGAAGGTCGTCGGTACTTCCCCGAGCCACTGGCGGCGCGAGCGCGGTGAGAGCGCGCCGCAGTCCGCCGAAGCAGTGGAATGAGGCGCGCACGCGTGACGCGCTGCCGCAGCGTGCGCATACTAGGAGCGTAGGCGGCAGGGCGCTTGAGAAAGACAACGAGAACCGGGCTCATGGAATCATTGCTGCCATCGCCGGGCTGCCACGGGGCCCGCCGGCCGACGCTGCCCGCCACGATTCCCGCTGGCGTGGCCGCGGCGGGCGACCCCGCCCACGCGACGCTGCGCCACGAAGCGCAGCCGCAGCGCTCCCACGGCGAATCGGCCGCGGCCGGCGCGCGCCTCGCCGCGCCACCCTAAGGCGGCGGCGCTGCACTGTCGGTCAGATAAACGCGCGGAGAACTCAGCCATGGAAGTCCCGCTCAGTCCACTGGAGTTTGCGCGGCGCGCCCGCCGCCTGTACGCGCACCGCGAGGCCGTGGTGGACGGCAGTGAGCGGTTCACCTATGGGCAGTTTCTGGATCGCTGCGACCGCTGGTCGGCGGCGCTGCAGCGGCTCGGGGTCGGCCGCGGCGACCGCGTGCTCGTCATCGCCCCCAATACCCACGCGATGCTCGAGCAGTTCTACGCGGTGCCGCAGCTGGGAGCCATCCTGGTGCCGCTCAACTACCGACTGAGTGCTGCGGATTTCCACTACATGATCGGGCACTGCGAGCCGGTGGTGGTGTGCGCGCACGCGGATTACATCGCGGCGGTCGAGGGGATCCGGGCCCAACTGACCGGCGTCAAGCACTTCGTGGCGCTCGAAGGTCATCAGGCCGGGTGGCTCGACTATGAGGCCGCGCTGGCGGCCGCGCCGGCGGATTTCGTGCGACCGCAGATCGAGGAGTCCGACGTGCTGACGATCAACTACACGAGCGGCACCACCTCGCGCCCCAAGGGCGTCATGATCACGCACCGCAACGCCTGGGTGAATTGCGTCGGCACCCTGGCGCACTTTCCGCTCGCGGTGGGTGAGCGCTATCTGTGGACGCTGCCGATGTTCCATGCCAACGGCTGGACCTTCGTGTGGACGGTCACCGCCGCGGGCGGCACCCATATCTGCCTGCGCAAGGTCGATGCCGCGGGGATCTACGCCATGGTGCAGAGTGAGCAGGCGAGCATGATGTGCGCCGCGCCAACGGTGCTGATCGCCGCCGCCAACGGCCCCCCGGAGCAGCGGCGCGGGCTGCGGCGCGGGGTGCGGGTACTCACCGCGGGGGCGCCGCCGGCCGCGGCGACCATCGGGCGCATCGAGGGGGAGCTCGGGTGGGTCGTGACACATATCTATGGGCTGACCGAGACCACGCCCTTCATTCTGGTGTGCGAGCCGCGACCGGAGGACGCCGGGCTGCCGCCGGCGCAGTTGGCGACGCTCAAGGCGCGGCAGGGGGTGGAGCTGATCACCTCCGGGGAGCTGCGGGTCGTTGACGAGCAGGAACAGGAGGTGCCCGCCGACGGCGCCACGCTCGGCGAGATTGTGGTGCGCGGCAACGTCGTCATGAAGGGGTACTACAAGGATCCGGAGGCCACGGCCAGCGCCCTGCGCCATGGCTGGTTTCATACCGGCGATGCCGCGGTGGTGCACCCGGACGGCTATGTCGAGATCCGCGACCGCTTCAAGGACGTGATCATCAGCGGCGGCGAGAACATCTCCTCGATCGAACTGGAGGGCGTGCTGCTGACGCATGCGGCGGTCATGGAGGCCGCCGTGGTCGGCATGCCGCACGAGAAGTGGGGTGAGACGCCCGTCGCGTATGTGGTGCTGCAAGGCGGGGCCACGAGCAGCGCGGAGACCCTCAGGGAGTACTGCCGCGGGCGCATGGCGCACTTCAAGGTGCCCACCGCCATTCACTTCGTCGCGGAACTACCCAAGACGGCGACCGGCAAGATTCAGAAATACGTGCTGCGCGGGGGCCAGAGCGCGATCAGCAGGCAGTGAGACGATTACCGAGTACAGGCAACCACGAGGAGCGTACATGAGCAACAAGAGCGATCCGGAGGTTAGCAGGCGCGAGTTTCTGCAGGCGGCCGGTTCCGGCCTGGCACTGGCATCAACTCCGGCCCTGGCACTGGCGGCCACGGCTGCCGAGGCCGACAAGGCCGCCGTGCTGGCGCAGGTTCCCAAGATGCACGCGGCGAACCTCAAGCGCCTGCAGGACTGGATTGCGCTGCCCTCGATCGCGGCGGAAAACCGCAACTACCCGCAGGGCCCGGACTACATGGCGAAGCTCGCCCGCGAGGCCGGCTTCACCGGCGTGGAGATCATCCCGACCTCCGGCAAGTCCGGTGTCTTCGGACGCATCGACGCCGGAGCGCGCACCACGCTCGGCGTCTACTTCATGTACGACGTGAAGCAGTTCGTGCCGGAGGAGTGGAGTTCTCCGCCGCTCGAGGGGCGTCTGGTGAAGAAGGAAGGCGTGGGCACGGTGTGCATGGGTCGCGGCGCCGTCAACCAGAAGGGGCCGGAGAACTCGTTCCTGAGCGCGCTCATGGCCTTTCAGGCCGCCGGCAGGAAGCTGCCGGTGAATCTGGTGCTGGTGTGCGAGGGCGAAGAGGAAATCGGCTCGCCGCATTTCCACGAGGTGGTGCAGACGCCGAAGGTGCTGGCGGAGCTGAAGAAGTGCTCCGGCGTCTTCATGCCCGAGGCGGGGCAGGAACTGGACGGCGGTGTGCAGGTGAACCTCGGCGCGAAGGGTGTCATCGAACTGGAACTGATATCGAGCGGCGAGAAGTGGGGCCGCGGGCCTGCCAAAGACATCCATTCGAGCCTCGAGGCGCAGGTGGATTCGCCGAGCTGGCACCTCGTGCAGGCGTTGAATTCGCTGATTGAGAAGGACGGGCACACGCCGGCGGTCGAGGGCTTCTTCGAGAAGGCGAAGCCATTGACGCCGGCGCAGATGGAGATGGTCAAGTCATATGCCGCCAAGACGCCCGAAGCGACCATCATGAAGACTTACGGCGTCAAGCACTGGGTGCACGACAAGAACTGGCTCGATTCCCTGGTGCTGCTCGAGTCGAAGCCGACGATCAACATCGAGGGGCTCGTGGGCGGCTACACCGGCCCCGGCGGCAAGACGGTGCTGCCGCACCGGGCGGTGGCCAAGATTGACATGCGGCTGGTCCCGGACATGACCGTGACCGACACGCTCGCGAAGTTCAAGGCCCACCTGGCCAAGCACGGCTTCGGGGACCTGGAAGTCAACATGAGCGGCGGCTACAACCCGACGCAGACCGACCCGAACAGCCGCCTGATCCAGGTCGAGCTTGCCACCTACCGCGCGCTCGGCGTGCAGCCGGAGCTGTGGCCGCGGTCGGCAGGATCCTGGCCGGGCTACGTGTTCACCGATGCGCCGCTGAGCCTGGCCGCGGGGCACTTCGGACTCGGGTACGGGACCGGGGCGCACGCGCCCGATGAGTTCTACGTCATCGAGTCGCCGAACCCGAAAGTGCAGGGGATGGATGGGGCGGTGGGATCGTTCGTCGAGTTCCTGTACGCGCTCGCCTAGGGTGATGCCCGGCACCCCCACGCAGCGCGCTCCCACGGCGGCGCGCTGCGTGCGTGGCGCTGAGGCGTGTCCGCCCGCGCGCGTGGCTTCGCCGAGTGACAACGATCGTTGGAGGCTTCGATGACGGCACTGTTAATCCACGCGGCGCTCGGGTTGTCGTTTCTTATCCTGTTTTTCTATTGCAATGCTCACCTGTACCGCGGCGGGTGGGCCGGAGCGCGGCTCTCGGCGCTCGAGGGGCTGTACTACGTCATTGCGCTGGCCTCGGTCGCGGTGGGCTGGTATTTCAACACGCAGTACGTTCAGAGCTTTGGTGCCCAGGCCAGCTGGGCGCACTTCACCAGGCTGCTGTTCACGAACCCCGCGGCTGCCTCGGGGGCGCAGGACCTGATCACGGCCAATGTGCTGTTGTTTCCGCTGTGGACCATCGTGGACGGGCGCCGCCTGCGGATGCGCCAGCCCTGGATCTACTTTGTGCTGAGTCTGCTCACCAGTTTCGGCTTCGCCATGGGGCTGTACCTGGCCGTCCACGAACGACAGTTGCGCTGGCTTGACGCGAACGCAGCCGACCGGACGGCAGCGCCTCGCTAGCCACAGCGGGCCGAATTTCGTGACTGCAGGCCTCAGTTACGCGGCGATCGAGCTTGGGGGCACGAAGGCGCTGTGCCGTGTGACGGACAGTGCCGGCAGCGTGCTCGCCGACGGCCGCTTCCTCACCTCGACACCGGCACAGGCGATCGCGGACCTCGCCACCAGCATCCATGCGGGCTTGGGCGGGCGAGAGCTCCGCGCCATCGGCGTTGCGAGCTTCGGTCCGTTGATCGTCGACCCGCGCTCAGCGCGGTACGGGCAGTTGCTCGCGACGCCCAAGCCCGGCTGGTCGGGCTTTGACCTGCGCGCGGCCCTGCGTGAGCGCTTTGCCGTGCCGCTGGCGATTGAAACCGATGTGGGAGCGGCCGCGCTCGCCGAGCAGGCACGCGGCGCGGGCCGCGGCTGCGCCTCGGTTGCCTACGTGACCGTGGGCACGGGCATCGGAGGCGGCCTTGCCCTCGAGGAGCAGGTGTTCAAGGGCGCGCTGCACCCGGAGATCGCCCATCTGCGGCTGCGGCGCCGCAGCGGTGATGCCCACGTCAGCACCTGTCCCTTTCACGAGGATTGCGCGGAAGGTCTGGCGGCCGGGCCCGCGGTCGCGCGACGCCTGGGAGCGGGGCGCACACTCGAGCAGGCCCCGGAGGTGCGGTCGCTCGTGGGTGCCTACCTCGGCGACCTGGCCGCCAATTTGCTGCTGGCCTGGTCGCCACAGCGCATCGTGTTCGGCGGCGGCGTGATGGCAGTGCCGGGCCTGCTCGCCCAGGTGGATACCGCGATGCGCGCGGCGCTCGGCAGCTACGGCGCCGCCGTCATTGCCGACTCCGGCTATCTGGCCGCCGCCCAGCTGCCGGATGCAGGCCTCGAAGGAGCCCTGATCCTGGCGCGGCGCGCGGCGGCCGTTCCTGCTTGAGGCTCTGACGCCTGCATCGCTGCAGGCGCGCCGCTCCTTCCACAGACAGCGTGTGAGCTCTGGGGGCTGGCGGCACGTTCTTGATATGGCCGCAATTTAGTCGCTAAATCAATGTCCGCGTGCCCATGCCGGGCATGCCGCTTTGCAGGGGACTCACGGTCCGCCGCAGATCGTCGGGC
>Ga0209811_10000959_pt1 | contig 10422 bp, 15 predicted proteins | sample Coa_R1_6_FD_187161 | JGI IMG/M metagenome (GOLD analysis project Ga0209811, IMG submission 187161) | Surface soil microbial communities from Centralia Pennsylvania, which are recovering from an underground coalmine fire. - Coalmine... | ecosystem: Environmental > Terrestrial > Soil >...
CTTCAACTAGAGCGAAATGGCGCGCTCTTCGGAGTGCACGGGTTAGTACGCTCAAAAAGTACTTGACGGGAACGACATTGTCAGAGAGGCGATGTTTCAACAGTTATGGAGGAGGCAATGGCACCCCGTCGCTTTCTCGCATATGATTTGCGGCATGGTGTACATAGACCGCGAAGAACGAACACGGTTAGAGCAGGTTTATGCTGACATGAACGAGCGAGAGCTTCGCTCTATTGCAACGGATGCTGCTTCTCTCACTAGCGAAGCCATTCAAGCGTTGACCGCCGAACTCTCCCACAGAGGATTGGATATAGCTGTTATTCGCCATCCGTCAAGAAAACCACAAACCGAGTTCACCACACGGCACGGAATCACCATTCTGGCAATTATCGCAGGCGCCGGTCTTGGCTTGATATTGCTCGTTCTCAGCTTTCCTGAGTGGTTTTCTGGCTGTGTTCGAGGATTGCACTTGCGGCAGTGGTGGTGAGCCTAAGGGACTTCTCGACTGTCGTAATCAGGCGACCCGGCCAGCCCACCGGTCAGGAGGGGTTTTGAGTTCCTATGGGCCTGCGGCCCACCCATAGGGATGAAAGTGCGCTTCTAACGCACCGACTGATTCCAAACGGGTTATGCAGTGACTTTCGACGGAGTGTAGTGATTCCATAACAATGTCGGCTCCCACACCCGAGTGGAGTTGGTGGTGCGAAAGCCAACCAACAGGCTCGGGAGAAAGGAGCCGAACATGATCATTATAGGTTGTGATTATCAACCGGGCTTCCAACAAATTGCGTCCGTGAATTCCGAGACGGGTGAACTCAGCGAAGCACGCCTGGGACACAAGGAACAGGCCGAGCAGGTTCTACCACGACCTCAGCAAGGGCGGCGTGCCCGTGCGCGTGGGTATGAAAACCCTTTTGCCGGAACGGTCAATGCGTGCAATCGCAATGTTTACGCCAATAACGGATTCGGCTCACTCTTTGCGCATATATACCCCTATCACTTCTGACAGTTCTTGGCACACTGCCATCGGCCTACGTTAGCCCTAGGCGATTTCTTTGAAATGAAAGGAAGGCTTCTCCGTGAGCATTGATTTCAGCACCCGTCAGTCGGATGGCATCACGATCGTCGACCTCAAGGGCCGAATCACCCTCGGTGAAGGCAGCGTAACTCTGCGTGACACCGTGCACGACCTGCTTTCCAAGGGGCAGAAAAGGATCCTGTTGAACCTTGGCGACGTGAACTATATCGATAGCTCCGGTATCGGCGAACTTGTCAGTGCCTTCACCGCTGCCAAAAAGCAGGGCGGCGAAGTCAAACTGCTGAACCTGAGCAAGAGAGTCCACGACCTGCTGCAGATCACGAAGCTCTACACCGTCTTCGATGTGAAGGACGACGAAGCATTGGCCGTAGAGTCCTTCAGTGCACCACGTGCAATCAGTGAGCGGTAAACCGTTGTTTGATCTGGAAAGTTATGGCTACCGCGTCCATACCTTCAGATTTGTTGCTCCAGAAGCACGGCGTCAATGGCACAGTTCTCCAGTTTCGCGATGGGTGCGGATGCACTGTTCGCACCAACGACGACGTAGCCGTATTCTCCAAGGATCTCGCGGAGTTGCCAAAGATGGGGCGATCATCGACGCATAACAAAACTCGGGCGGAGGAGTATTGCTGGCTGGGCAGGCCGAACTGGCAACCCTCATCTTGCGTTGATTTGTTGTCGACGATCTCGATCGAAGATGAATCGGAAAACCTAATGGCGAGTGCTAATGATGAGGGTTTGGACAGCGCCTCGAGAGAGGTGCCGCACCATCATCTGGGCCGATCCTCAGGATGCTTCGAAATCAACGGCGCGACTGATCGCTGAATTGGCGTAGCAATCGTGCTCATCAAGTTTAAAGGGACGTGATCACCGACTGACGGTTTCAGGTCGGTCCGGAGAGTGGTGTTGAAGTCGCGGTGTGAATTTCCGGACGACAAATTCCTGCAAGACATTGCTGAGGGCACTCTCACCAATCCTGATCAGGGTGTTTTGAAGGACCAATTGCGTTGCATTGCGATCGCCTGCCGGATAATAAGAATAGGAGATGCCGCCGGTTGCGAAGCTTCCGAGAATCCCAGAGTAATTCGGTTGCCAGCGTTTATTGTCGCCCTTGCAAATCAAGGGACTGGCAAGCGCGTATAGAAACCTCGATCGGGTGTTCCCGGTTCCCTTGTAGAAATAACGCGGATCTTGTTTCAGAAGCGATGGTAGTATCGCGCTTCCGATGAACGTACCTGAAATCACATTAGCGTAGGCTGCGCCGTTTCGCATAACCCTCTGCACCTTGCCCGTATCCCGCGAAGTCGTTTGTCGCCTGCTGAACTCCCGCAAGGGCGGCCACTCCCACGAAGGTAAAAGGCTCGATCGTTGACCTCCACGCAAGCTCGAACTTTTGCTTCGGAGCGAGGGGGGCTGCGTCGGGGACGTAGCTGACAAAAAAGTTGGGAATGAAACCGAGCACGCGTTGCTTCTCTTGCTCCTTTATCTGAATTTCCGCCACTTCGATCGGCGTGAGTGCCACCTGCACTTCCGTCACAACAGGGGCAACCGCCAGCCGGATCTCCGGGACGATGTAAGCCTGTCCCGGAGGCAGGGCCGAGGAGACCCTTTGGGTCTTGAAACCTTCTGCCGCGACTGTCAGCTGAAAGGGGCCAGGGGGCAGATTGGCAAAAGAGAATTGCCCATTGTCGGCTGACAATACCTCCTGTGCTGGGGATTGGTCATCACGCGTAAGTCGCACTTGAGCGCCGATGGCAACGGCTCCGGATCTGTCAAGCACCGTTCCGCTGATGTAGCCCGACAATTGGCGTTTGGCTCGCCGGCAGATGCACCTGTTTCCTGAGCGCCAAGCGTGTCAGTGACTCCTCCCTGGACGGTCAGAGAACCCTGAGACTGCGCCACTGCAGGTATCGGAAACCCGCACGACACCACACATAGGCTGAGCCAGATCAATCCTCTAGCGCAAAAGGCCCCATGCCTCCGGACGTTTCTGAGCGAGGACAGGCTTGCCGGAATCTCCTTTCGCGGCATGCACGAGCTCGTGAACTTGGCGTTAACCAAGTACGATTTCACAACAGGCAGCTCGGCTGCGCGCCTGTCACTTATGACAGCCGCCACCCTTTGCGCAGGGTCAATGGGTAGGCTGTGAGGACAAAGTGCGGCGTTCAATGGGGACACCGGTGACGCTTGCTATTTCTTTCGATCGCGGCAACAGTTCCCGGAGCAGCGCCAGATCGCTTTCGACATCGGAGTGCGCCGTCTTTTGGGCAGCGGCGGATTTCAATTCTTCGCGAAGGCGTGCCTTCAGGAGTCCTGCGGCAAATTCGGAGCCGGACGCAACATTCAGAATATTGGATCGCGTAATCCCGACGGACGTGAGTTCACCATTCACGCGCACCAGCAGGGTGGGCCCTCCTGAGGCATCGAGGGCTGGCTCGGCTGCCGCGTGTAGAGACGTCCATTGGCGCTCGTCTGCGGCAGCGTCCGTTGAAGCCGCGGCCCGGACCAATTTCTCCAGTTGTTCCTGAACAGCGCGACGATTCGTACTCGTCAAAGCGGCGCCCAACTGATGCTTTGAATCGAGGATCAGCGCATCCTTCCCCGGGTTGAAATGCCAGTGTTGTACATACACAGTAACCGCCGCGCCCGCAGCGTAGGGGTGAAACAGGAATATCGGCAGCATATATTTCTTCGACGTCAGCATGACCTCGAAAACACCCTTCACCCGCCTGGAGCGCGCTATCGTCCCCGGAACTTGTGGAAGCACGAACTTCGATGCCTGCAACTCAGGATGTCGCCGGGTGTACTTCAACAGCGTTCTTGCCAACTGCTTCGGGGTGGTGACCCCCAAGTCGCCGATGATGCTGCGATGCACCGAGTGTGGATGGTAAAAACTGATGATCTGACGCGCGAAGTCCGCACAGTTCGCCGTAATCAGGTTCCAGCGCTGCCGGTTGGACCGCTCGTTAAGCATGAGAATCAGCTTCGCATCCTGCTCGGGGCTGGTCTCGATCTCAAACGCATAGATTGTGCGCAGATACGAGGCCCCGACCAACTCGTACCAGTCGCCATCCGGTGTCCCGCCACCGGGCAGATCGGGCACCAGCGACTCAAGGTGATCGCGCCGGTACCGGTCGCGTAGAAAGGCAACGAGCTTCTTGTCGGCCAAAAGCGGAATGTCTTCTGGTTCTTCTACAGCGTACAGGTAAGGAACGCGAGGAATTGCGATCCAGTCGTATCCCCCGATACCGCGATAGCGGCTGAGAACGATCCCGGTTTCGCCCGGGGCACAGAGACGCAGGATAACCGGGGATGTGGCACAGACGCGGCTGAGATAGACGGCAGCGTGCCCTGTCCCGGCAAAAGCGCCATCGTAACCGTAGGGCTCGCCCAAGAAGAGGGTTGCCCCAGCCTTCGCCCGGGGAATTGCGCACAGGCAGAAAAGCAGAATGCCACTCAGTTTCCCCGCTCTCAAGACTAGCCTCTAGTCCGCCGGTGCCCGTCCATGCGAAGAACGGTACCCTGCTCCAGATGTCACCCTTCCAGGGTGATGCTAGTCCACTCGCGCAAGACGCATAACTGTCAGGAAGTACAGGGTGTAGGAGTGAGCGTGTCGAAACGCTGAACGACCCGAGAGTGAAAGCTCGCGATGTCGGATAACACTACTTTTGCTGAGAACCATCGCGGTCGTTGTGCGAGGGCAGAAGAGTTGGCTCGTCGGCGCCAGTCTGAGTAACCACTGGGTTTGGCAAGTGTCGACCCAGCAAAGCCTTTACCTGCAACCAAATTTTGTGATCACATTCGATCTGAGTGTGGCCTTTACTCAAAAGACGGCCACGCCTGGAAAACCCGTAACATTCCGCAGGCTCCCCTTTGTACTCCCAACGGAAATTACCAAGGATTGTCGTGCGCGCCGGATCGGCAGGCACGATTTTTCGGCGGCCGTGAATCAGGCCATGGGTCTGGTAAAAGTTCACAGCTTCGAGGACGTTGCCCGGAATTAGCCAATCATTTTGAAAAGGCTTTGCGACGCTATCTATCTGTATCGTTAGCATCACCGGGATGCCCGCCCGTTCCAATTTCCGAGACAGGCTTACCACAGCCGAAGCACCCCAACTGTGCCCGAACAATACGATTCGCGCTCGCCGCACGGCATCGCCTTCCGTGGTGCCCAGTAGCTTCAGGATGGTGTTGTAGGCTACGTCAACCTTGCGGTTTTCAAATAGGCCGAAATAAACCTCCGTGGGATACTCCTCACGCAGGTCCTGGATCAGCTGAACTTCGGGGTGGTGGGGCTCATCGTGACGGACAAAGCCACCTAGAAAGCCGACTACAATGTTTGGGGGATTGGTTCGACTCGAAGGCAAAACAGCCGATGATGCCGACGGAGCCCGGGGGCGGTCACTTGCCGCATCTCCTGGCCGAGCAAGCACACAGGTGCACAGAAGAACGATCTGGCCCCCGATAATCCCAACTCGAGATCTTCGCGGCCAAGGTGAAACTACCCCTTTTAAACTGGCCCTGCTTTGGAAGATTGGTTGCACCTTACCTCTGAGCAGCACAAGGCATTTTACGACAGAGTCATTTTTCTTAGTGATCAAAGCTGAGAATTCTGCCATGCATATACGCCTGCCTTCACGGTTCGGGGCTACCGCACCACGCTGAATAGGCCAGGGTCCTCGCTCCAAAGCACCACTTGGTGGGGCTACTTGTCGCAAGTCCCGCTGACCGTCTTCAAACTCGCGACGCGCAGATCGCCAAACTCCTTGTTACCTAATGTTCTCTCCGCCGTCGATTCGTGTGTATTGGGGCCGCTGACAGTCACTCTATGCCCAAGGTGCCCGTCAAGCTTGACGGCGCTGCTGCGTAGACCCCAGACATCGCCGTCTTCATCAATGATTGAAGACTCGTCTGGCTCGTAGCCTTTTTGCAGGCAACCGGTTATGGTCTTCGTGCGGGTCGCGAGCTTCCGAGCTTGAGAAGTGAAGACTGGACTGCAAGTGACGCGGCATACAAAGTGCAGGTGACGAACAGCAGCACGAACACAGCGCTCTGATGCGAGGGTGAAGGGTGGAAAAACTGTCACGCGATTTGCCGTGCACTCTTACTCACCTGCCATGTTCTTTTTGGCATCTTCGAAACTACTGCCCCAAACGCTGACCGACAGACTCCTACAGAGCCCTTTCCAGCCATCATCTTCCGACCAGAAATCACAGTCAATTGGTATGCTAGCGCTCACATCTAGTGTCACATGTTCGGAAGTCATAAATCACTCCACTCGACTTGGCTGTGCGAGTCATCGCTCGGCAAGGAACAGACAGCGCGAAATTGTTTGACCCTGGGGGATGGAATCTTGGATACGCTCAATGCTAAGAGGGATCGTACTTCAATGCCTACTGGGAATAATGTCAGTTGAGTCGAGGCTCCTGTAGCACTAGAGTGCTACTCTCTAGTTTTTCCAACCTTGCGTAGGGAACATGAAAAACAAGTTTGCCGCCGCAAGACGCGTCGCTTTTGCGATACTCAATCACGATGAAGAAGACCAGCATTTTGCTTTCCCTCACGACGAACGACAACGACTACCAGATCGAGCAAGCGGCATCCGCCGAAGAGGTGGCTCGTAAGCTTGGGGTGCAGTTGCAGATCGTTTACGCCGACAACGATGCCATCAACCAAAGCCAGCAATTGCTGAAGATCATTCAGTCGGGGGGAGAAGCGCGACCCGACGCGATTGTGTTCGAGCCGGCTGGTTCTACCGGACTTCCGCAGGTGGCCAAGGCGGCGGTGAGCGCGGGTATCGGATGGGTGATCTTGAATCGTGAGGTCGACTATGTCGCCCAGTTGCGCGCCGCTCACAAAGTGCCGGTATTTTGCATCACGTCAGATCACAAAGAAATAGGACGGATTCAGGGGCATCAAGTCGCGGCTCTCGTGCCGCGTGGGGGCTCCATCCTTTATATACAAGGACCTTCCGGGAGCGATGCCGCGCAACAACGCACTGACGGGATGCAGCAAAGGAAGCCGGAAAACGTCCAGGTGCGAATGGTTCGCGCGCACTGGACGGAGGGGAGTTCTTACCAGGCCGTAAGCGCATGGCTGCGGCTGTCGACGTCGCGCACTCTGCAGATGGATGCAATAATCGCGCAGGATGATTCCATGGCGATAGGTGCGAGAAAAGCTTTCCAGGAGATCGCGGACATGGAGCAGCGCGATCGGTGGCTAGCTCTGCCGTTCACGGGATGCGACGGCATGCCGAAGACTGGACAAGCATGGGTGCGGAACGGGACGCTGGCAGCGACGGTCATCGTTCCTGCGAATGCCGGCACCGCTGTGGACATGCTCGCTCATGCTTTACAGACCGGAGTGATGCCCCCGGAACGAACTTTTATGGACGTTCGCTCGTTCCCAAGTATTGAGGATCTTGCACGGCGCAGCCGCTAATGCTTTTTCTGGCTCGCCGTCTTCCCAATCAGGCGATGTTCTGAGTGCCTTTTCTTTTGGAGCGTTTCTGGGCGGCGCCCGCGACCTCTACTCGGTTGCGGCCGCCTCTTTTGGCGGCATACAGGGCCTGATCGGCGAGTTTTAGGACCTCTTCCACTTTCATGTCTTCTCCGTGTGGCTCGGCTACCCCGATGCTCACCGTCACCTGCAGAGACCCCCGGTGTGCTCTCGCTTTTGTACGCGTGTTCTTCTTTTGGCCTGAGGATCGACGGTCAGGGCCTCGGGGGGCCGATCTGCGGTCCGTATTTCTACGCAACCGAAAGGGGCTCTCTTGAATGATTTGTCGAAGCATCTCCACATGCTCCATTACTTCAACCGAGGACTTGCCGGGAAAAAGGATCGTGAATTCTTCACCGCCCACGCGGAAGGGTTGACCTCCTCCTGTAACGCGCGCAAGGTTGGCGGCGACCATACAGAGAACCTCATCTCCCGTTTCATGGCCAAAGGTGTCGTTAACGCTCTTGAAGTGGTCGATATCGATGCCAGCTACGGTGTAAGGTGCCTGCAACTGCAAGGTCGCATCATTAAATGCGCGGCGGGAAGGCAGACCGGTGAGTTCGTCGTGATACGCCATCGCGTACGACGTTTCGATGATGGAGACGACCAGGATGATGGCGGCGGAAGCCACGTAAGCCCGGGCGGCAGGGCCAATTCCTCCGATATTCAAAGCCAAAAACAGTGCCAGAAGAGCCCAGGCAAAGCCGTTCTCCACAGGTTTCGGACGCGACACCAGCCGGACTATCAGATATCCAAATACTGCGACAAAAACAAGGAGGGCAATTTGGGGGATCGGAGTCCACGCTGACCACGTTCGGCCGAAGAATGTTCCGTGAAACAGGCGGGCGCCAGGGGACGGTGACGGGCGACAGATGACAGCCACGAATACTGATTGAACGAACAAGAGCGCCAGGCGTGGAACTGCGATGGCAAGGGTGACTCCACGCTCCCGGGAGATAGCCAGAAGAACGAAATTGAGCGGGACCAGAAAAGACACCGCTTCGAAGGCGGTCAGGCCTGGGCCTGCCAGGGGAACGCGTCCCTGTGCAAAAAATTCGATGGCATGGTGGCCAAGGATCAAGACAACTAAAGCAGACGCCACACGGCTGGAATGGAACCTCCACGCCAAGAGGAGCCCAACTCCGAAAGCAGTGAAGTAGAAAAAATCGATTACCGTCCCGGCAGAGCGAAGGGCTCCGCTCTGAACAATACCGGCTGCGATGCCCAGAAGGAGTCCTCCGGGCATGACCAGAGATTTCAGAAGGCCGTCGGGGCGGAAATTCACGTAAAAGAGTCCTCACCAATCAAGGCTATTTGCTTTGATTATCCATCCGGGCAGTGTGAAGGTGAATGACCTTCGGGGTTCAGCGTGGCGGAAGCAATGTTCATTGGTCACAACACTTTCGTGTCTTGGTCACAGCCGATAACTCTCTTGATTTTCTAAACTTGGCGCGTACCTCGGTGGCGGTTCGAAGGACACCGCGCAACATGCGGATTCTCATCGCCGAAGATGATACGGCGCTCGCTGGGTTCGTGAGAAAAGGGCTCGAGGCAGAGCACTATGCCGTGGACGTATCCAACGCCGGCGAGCAGGCCCGTGCCCTGGCGACGGAACTCGACTACGACCTGCTGGTCCTTGACCTGAACCTTCCGCGGCTGGACGGCGTCAACATACTGCGGCGCGTTCGCGCCGAAAAGCCCCAACTGCCAATTCTCGTGCTCACAGCGCGCGGTCGGGTCGATGATCGGGTGATGTGTCTCGATGCCGGAGCCGACGATTATGTGGTGAAGCCGTTTTCTTTTTCGGAACTATCGGCGCGCATCCGGGCGCTGTTGCGGCGGAGCCGTTTACCGTGGGAGTCGCTGCTGATGGTAGAAGATCTCAAACTGGACCGGATAGAAGCGTCTCCCCGAAGTTACCTACCTGTACTCCTGCAAGCTCGCGCCTCTCGATGTTCCGTCTTTGTTTCAGTTTGATCTATCGATTGCATTTCCCCTGATTGATCTTCTGTTGGGGGGAGAAGGCAAGGGTTCGCTCGAGCCGCGCGAGGTTACGGAGATCGAGGAGCAACTTCTGGAGTGCGTTGTGCAGATTGTGTGCCGCCAACTGGGGGTTGCCTGGCAGGCCCCTTGGGACTGGAATTCCAGTTCGACCGCCGCCAGCAGACAGGCAATGCGCTATGCGTAATGCCGCCTGACGACAAAGTATTAATCCTGAGCTTCAGTATCAACATGCTGGAGTCGCGGGGCAATTTGCAGATTGCGATTCCCGCCACGGTATCAGCGGCCCTTCCGCGCAAGGTGTCCACCGACTGGGCATATCGCAAGCCAGACGGGCCCAGCGGATTGAAGGAGCAGGTGAAGGCTCGCCTTCTGCATTGTCCGGTCCCGGTGGAGTTGGGAGTACTTGGAATCCGGGTAGCGGCGAAAGAGTTGATGACGATCAGGCCGGGGACGCTACTGGTGCTGCGCAAAGCCGTGAGCAGTCCGGCTACGTTGCTTGTGGGGGGTCAGCCCATATTTCAAGCTGTCGTGATGCGCCATGAGCGTCGACGGGTGGCGCGACTGATTGCCCCGTGTGCGAAGTCACCGTCCGCAGGAAAGGATGCCCGATGAGCACTGCCGCCGCACCCACACCCAGTTTGGAGGTCCAGGAGTATGCGCGAACCTGGGCGGTAAGCCTGGCTTCTGCGCAACAAGCGATTCCGGGAGCGACTGGCGAGATATTCACGCAGGCTCCGCCTAGAGCTACCGATATCGACCAGCAGGATCTCTGGATCGACATGGATGGCTACCGCAAACGCAAGCCGTACATACATGCCGCTGGAATAGTGCTTGACCGGCGTATCTAGAAATTGTTCGACTTCGGCGAAGTCCACGATCTC
>Ga0209811_10000960_pt1 | contig 10416 bp, 8 predicted proteins | sample Coa_R1_6_FD_187161 | JGI IMG/M metagenome (GOLD analysis project Ga0209811, IMG submission 187161) | Surface soil microbial communities from Centralia Pennsylvania, which are recovering from an underground coalmine fire. - Coalmine... | ecosystem: Environmental > Terrestrial > Soil >...
GTTCCCGAGTTCGGCGTACTGTTTGACGCATTTCGGAAGCTTGAACGTCCCGTCCACACTCGTGCTGACGCCGAGCATGTCGTGCCACACGAGCACCTGCCCGTCGCACTCGACGCCCGCACCGATGCCGATCGTCGGAATCGCCAGGGAACGCGTAATTGCCGCGGCGACAAGCGGCGGGATGGCCTCGAGCACCACGGCGACGCATCCTGCGCTCTCGAGCGCCGCGGCGTCTTTCAACAGCTGCGCTGCCGCGTCTGCCGTTCGGCCCTGCGGCTTGTAGCCGCCAAGCTGGTTCGCCGACTGCGGCGTCAGGCCGATGTGTCCGACGACAGCGATTCCGGCGTCGATCACGGCGGCGATGCGTCGCGTCATCGCGCCGGCGCCCTCAATCTTCACCGCATCGACACCCGCTTCCTTGACGAATCTGACGGCGTTGGCCACGGTCTCGGCGTCCGACACCTGCACTGATCCAAACGGCATATCGGCGACGAGCAGCGCCCGCGTCGTCCCTCGCCTTGCCGCGCGCGCCAGCAGCAGCATGTCGTCGAGCGTGATGGCGGTCGTCTGGTCGTAGCCAAAGACCGTCATGGCCGCGGAGTCGCCGACGAGAATCGCGTCGATGCCCGCCGCGTCGGCAAGGCGCGCGCTTGGCGCGTCGTACGCGGTGATCATCGTGATCTTCTGGCGCTGCTGCTTGAGCGCCGTCAAGTCGCCGAGGGTCAGCTTCATCATGTCGGCTTCACCACGAGCGGAACGTTGTCGATGAGACGAGTCGCGCCGACGCGTGCCGCGATGGCCAGCGTCGGCTGCCCGTCGAAGTCGGCGACGGCGACGTAGTCGACGTCGAGTCCGTCGAGCGCGTCTCGTGCCGCGGAAACCGGATCGCTCTGCGCCAGAAACGCGGACAGCCCGGCATCGAGGGCGCGCGGAATGGCAAGCGCGCGCTTCCGTTCGTCGCCTGAAAGCCGCACGTTTCGCGACGAGAGCGCAAGGCCGTCGGGATCGCGCACGATCGGTACGACGCGGATTTCGACCGCGAGATTCAGATCGCCAACCGCTCGCCTGATGACGGCGACCTGCTGGGCATCCTTCTGGCCGAAGAACGCGAGCGTCGGCGAGACGCTGTTGAACAGCTTCACGCACACGGTCGCCACTCCGCGGAAGTGCCCCGGCCTGAACTCGCCTTCGAGGCCCAGCGCCGGTCCGTCGACGGCAACCCACGTCGCAAACCCTGGCGGGTACAGCTCGGCGGCGGAAGGCGCGAAGATGACGTCGACTCCGGAGGCCTTCGCCACTTCGGCATCCGCCCCTTCGTCGCGCGGATACATCGAGAAGTCTTTCGGATCGCCGAACTGAGTGGGGTTCACGAAAATGCTGGCGACGACGACGTCGCTCGCGCGGCGGGCGGCGTCAAACAGCGCGGCGTGTCCGCGGTGGAGCGCGCCCATGGTCGGCACAAGCGCGATGGTGTTCCGAGAGCGGAGTGGCGCGAGCATCTCCCGTAATTCCGCGACCGTACGGACGATGTTCATGGCCGCGTCGCGCGCGCCATCGCGCGATACAACTCCTCCACCTCCGGGGCGTACTGCTGAATCGCCGCCAGGTGCGCGTCGACCGTCGCCCAGTCGCCGCGCGCAATCGGGCCCGTCAGCTCGAACCCGTTGTCCATCGTCCGCCGCATCAGCGGTAGAAGGGCGTCCGGCGGAACGCCGGCAGCTTCGACGAGCTGCGTCGCCGTTCGATAGAGCGTCACCAGGAAGTTTGAAGCGATGGTCGCGCCGGCGTGATAGAGCGCGCGGCGATCCTCCCGCAGATCGAAGGGCTGCAGCCCGAGCACGCCGGCGAGCCAGCGTGCCTGCTCGTGCGCTGCGTCGGATTCGGAGGTGACAGCCGCCCACGAGCCGTCGAGCTGGGCTGCGCCGCCGTCACGCGTGAACGTCTGGAGCGGATGCAGCCCGAAGCGCTGCGAGTGTGGCGCGAGGGCGGAAAGCGGTACGGCGCCGCTCATGTGGGCCACCCACGGCCCAACGGGAAGTCGAGCGGCGACCTCGGGAATCGCGCGGTCGGGGACACAGAGCAGAACGAGCTCTGCGTTTCCGGCCGCGCCGCCCAGTCCGCGCTCGGCCAGACGCGCGGCGACCGTCGAACCCAGTCGCCCGTGTCCGACGACGCCGATGCTCGTGAACATGAACGCGCTACTGATTCGTGCTGGCTTGTGCCGGCGGCACCGCCGGCATGAGCGTCACGACCGTATAGCGATCCATCGGAAAGTTTTTCTTGAACACGTCCTGAATCGTCGCCGGCGTCACCGCGTCGATGCGTGCGGCGCGCGTCAGAATCTCTTTCGGATCGCGGTGGAACTGGTTCACCGCCTGCAGACGGCCCAGCCAGTAGCCGTTCTGCTGCAGCGACTGCTCGTAGTTGCGTTTGGCCGCTTCCTTCGCCCGGTTCGTCAAATCGAGCGACGGACCCTCAGCCTGAAGCTTCTTGATTTCGGTCAGCACGCGTTCGGTCATCGACGCGACGTTTTCAGGCGCGGCGCCGAAGCTGACGCGCATGTAGCCTCCGCCGTGCTGCGGCAGCCCGGGCCCGCCCTGGCCGACCGACACCGTGTAGGTTTGGCTCAATGCTTCGCGCAGCACGTCGCGCAACGCAATGTCGAGGACGGTGGTCGCGGCCAACGCGTTTTCGGCCTCGACGGGGTCTGACGACTGCTCCGCAAAGAAGCTGATCACGACGTTGCTGCGAGGCTCGCGGCCCATTTGTACGCCGTCGCGAATCGCGGACTGTGGAAAATGAATGCCGACGTCCTTGACGTCGCTGCGCGGCGGCCCTGTCGTCGGGAGCCCGCCGACGTACTGCGCGACGAGCGGCAGCACCTCGTCGACCTTGAACGCGCCGACCATGAAAAACGTGAAATCGGCCGCGTTCGAGAACCGCTGCTTATAGAACGACAGCATCTTCTGGCGATCGAGCTTCGCGATGCGTTCCTCCGTCAGCGGCTGCGACGTGTAGTGGTTGGACGTGTTGATCTGTTCGAGCTTCTCGCCGAACACTTGTCCAGGCGCCCGGCCCCGATTGGCGATCGCATTCGTCAGCTGGCGCTTCATGACGTCGAACTGCTCCGGATCGTCTCCGGGGGCGACGAACGATTCGTAGAGCAGCTGCATCCCCGTCTCGAGATCCGACGGCGCCGCGCTGCCGGAGATGCCGTGCGTCGACAAAGAGATGAACGGCGATGCCCCGGCGATCTTTCCGGCGAGGATCTTCTCGAGGTCGAGCGCCTTGAGGCCGCCGACACCGGACGTCCTGACGTAGTTCGTCGCGAGCGCCGCTTCCTCGAAATCGTCAGCCCCGGCGAGTGAGGCGCCGCCTTGCGCGCTCAGCGTGTAAAGAATCTGGTCGTTCTTGAACGTCGTCGGCTTGAGCCACGCTTCGACTCCGTTGCCGAACTTCACGACGGTGACGCCGATGTCGGCCAGCTCTCGCCGGGAGGTGATGGCCGCCGGCTGCGGCTTGTTTTGCACGAGCTCGCGAGCGGTGGAGGTGTCGTTCCACGCCGTCACGGACGTCGACTCGGCCGAGGCGAGGACGTCGCGGAGCGCCACGTCGCTCGGGAGCTTCACGCTTTCCTTTGTCGGCGCCGTCAACAGGACGACTTTTCCCTCGTCGGTCATCAGCCGCCGCATGGCATTTGCCACCTCCGACGTGGTGATGGTCGGCAACAGCCGCTTGACGAGCTCGTATTCGTAGGCGATTCCGGGCGCCGGCTCGTTCTCCAGAAACAGGCTCACGAGCTCCTGCGCGAGGCCGCCGCTTTCGGACTTCTCTCGCTCCTGATAGGCCTGCTCGTATCCCGCTGCGAGGTTCTTCTTGGCGCGATCGAGCTCCGACGTGCTGAACCCGAAATCGCGCGCGCGCTTGGCCTCGATGGCGACCGCCTTCATGCCTTCTTCGATCTTCTCGTCCGGCGCTCGGACGTTGAGGACGAACGCTTCGACTTCAGGCGTAATCCCTTCGGTCCCTGCGCCCGCGCCGAGGAACTTGGCGTCAGGCCGGCGCGCAATCTCCGCCAGCCGATCGTTGAACATCGTCTGCGCCATGCGCTCCACGAGCGAGCGCCGGTAGTCGGTGACGCGCTGATCGCCGGCCTTCACGTGCTTGCGGATGATCTGGACGTTCGTCCGCGTCAACTCTGCGTCCGTGATGACGCTGGCCATCACCGGGTGCTTCATCGTGACGGTGCCGTTCGGGACCTTCACGGCTTTCGCGCGATCGCGCAAGCCTCCGAATGCCGCCCGAATCGACGCTTCCATCCCGGCGGGGTCGATGTCGCCCGCGACCACCACTGCCATCCGTTCCGGCCGATACCACGTGTCGTAGAACTCGCGCAGTTTCGCGACGGGCGCGTTGCGAATGATCTCGGGCTTGCCGATCGGCAGACGGTCGGCGTATCGCGACTTGTAGAAGATGATCGGAATCTCTTTGTCCCGAATGCGTGAACCCGCGCCGAGGCTGCCGCGCCACTCCTCGATCACGACGCCGCGCTCCTTGTCGACTTCCTTCGGATCGAACGTCAGCCCGCCGGCGAAGTCCGCCAGCGCTGTCAGTCCTTTCGCGACGACGTCGCCCTGATCGGTCGGCAGGTCGAGCATGTAGATCGTCTCGTCGAAGCTCGTTTGCGCGTTCACGTGCGGACCGAGCCTGGCGCCGACGCGTTCGAAGTAGCTGAAGACTTCACCCGATTTGAAGTGCTCGCTCCCGTTGAACGCCATGTGCTCGATGAGATGGGCGAGGCCGAGTTGATCGTCGTTCTCCTCGAGCGAGCCGGCTTTCACGGCCAGCCTGAGAGAGACGCGTTTTTCCGGTCTGCCGTTCTTGCGGATGTAGAACTTCAGCCCGTTCGGCAGAGCACCGGTCTTAATCGCGGTGTCCAGAGGAAGTACTGCATTCGGCGCAAAATTCTGGGCCGACACGCTCAGCCGCAGCGCGGCCAGCAGCACGACCATCACACACACCACGCGAATTCTTGTACGCATGTTTCAACCTTACCTGTCTCGCGTTCCCTCCCACAAACAAAAAGATGGCCGCTCCCCCCGGAATGGAGAAGCGGCCATCAAGCTATCCGAAATGTAATGTTCGGCGCGTCCGGCGGCTAGTTACCTGCTCCCGCCGCTTTCTGCATGCCTTCAGTGACGATGCCGACCTGATCCACGCCCGCGCCCTTCGCCGCGTCGATCACGTCGATGACGTCCTTGTACCGGAGCGCGCCGGCCGCCATCAGGAACATCTTCTTGTCCTTGCGCTGCTCGTAGATGTTGCGCAGCTTCTTCTCGAGCTCGGGCAAGGTGACGTCCTGCTTGTTGACCGAGATGCGCCGGTCCGCCGATATGGTCAGCACGATCTGACTCACGTCCGGCGTCACGTCGGTTGTTTTCTTGGTTTCTGCGGGGAGGTTGATGTCGACGCCCTGCTGAGTGAGGTTGACGACCGACATGAAGATGACGAGCAGCACGAGGAGCACGTCGATGAGCGGCGTCACGTTCATGTCCGCACTGGCGTGCGGCACTTCCGCGCGGACGACTTTGTCCGCCCCGAGATGATGATGCGCGTGGCCGGCCATTACTGTCCCCCTCCGCCGCCCTCGCGCTTTCGCTCAGTGATGAGCGCGATGTCCTCGACACCGGCCTGGTGCAGCTGGTCCATCGCCGCCATCACGGAGCTGTAAAGCGCCTCTTCATCAGCCTTGATGAAGACCACCTTCTCCTTCTTGCTTTCGAGGGCTTCGGTGACCTTCGAGGCCATGTCGGCTTCGGTGACCTGCTTTGCGTTCACGTACATCGATCCGTCTTTGCCGACCGCCACTGTCGTGTTGTCCTGCGTGGTCGGCTTATCCAGCGTATGCGACGCCTGAGGCAGCCGCATCGCGACGCCCTGCTGGAGCATCGGGGTGATAAGCATCATGATGATGAGCAGCACCAGCATGACGTCGACGAGCGGCGTCACGTTGATATCGGCCTTGACTCCACCTTTGGCGCCGCCCAGGTCCATTGCCATAACGAATCTCCTGGTTCTCTAACCGCGTGTAGCGCAGGCTTAGACTAAGCGGTGTTCTTGATGAAGTAGTCGACGAGCTCCGACGAGGAGTTGTCCATCTCCACGTTGAAGTACTCGATGCGCGACGTCAGGTAGTTGTAGATCCACACGGCCGGAATCGCGACGACGAGACCGAGCGCGGTTTCCACCAGCGCTTCCGAAATACCAATCGAGACCGCGCCGAGGCCGGCCGATCCGCTGGCGCCGATGCCCTGGAACGCGTTGATGACGCCGACGACCGTGCCGAGCAGTCCGACGAACGGCGCCGTCGATCCGATGGTCGCGAGCGCGGAAACGCCCTTCTTGAGGTCAGACGCGGTCAGCGCGGAGGCGCGCTGAATCGAACGGCGCACGGTGTCGAGCAGATCTTCGCGCTGCAGCCCGCCGCCGCTTTCTTTCTGGAATTGATATTCCTGTAAGCCCGCGAGCACCACTTTCGCGAGATGGCTGTACCGGTAGTTCTTCGAGGTCGACAGCGCGAGTGCATCCTTCAGGCGGCCTTCCTTGATGTGCTTGGCTACCTGCGGCGCGTACAACCGCGACTGCGTGCGTGCCTGCTGATACGTGAAGAATCGTTCGATGCCCACGCCGATCGACCACATCGACATGATAATGAGCACGACGGCCACACACTTGGCCACGATTCCCATCGACTGATACATCGCCATTAAATCCACGGGGCATCCTCCTCAATACGAACTTAAAAACGGCCGTCGAGAAATGTACGAATGCGACGACTTACTGTAGTGTGAAATTCACTGTCACCGTCATGATGACCGGGACCGGAGTGCCATTCAGCGTGGTCGGCGTGAACACCCACTGTCTCACGGCATCGAGCGCCGCCGCGTCAAGCAGCGGGATCGACCGGAGCACTTTTGCTTCCTGCACACGTCCGTCAGGGCCGATCGTGGCTTCGATGATGACGACGCCCTGGACGCGAGCGGACTGGGCGATGGACGGGTAGACAGGCCTGACGTCTTTCGTCTTCGTTGGCGGCCTGATGTTTCCGCCGACACGGACCGGCGCCGGCGGTGGCGGCGGCGGGGGGGGCGGCGGCGGCGCGGCTTCAAGACCACCGACGATGCCGCCGGAAACGCCGCCGGCCACACCGCCCTCAACTCCGCCGACGGCGTTCTGCACGCCGCGCTCGAGGCCGGTTTCGGGTCGTATTTCCTTGGGAGCCTCAACCGGCGCGGCATTGACGTTCACATCAACCGGCTTCGGGGCTTGAGGCGTTGGTGCTTGAGGCGGCGGCGGGGGAGGCGGCGGGGGGGGCGGCGGCGGCGCCGCAGCGACGAAGGCATTCATCATCGCCGGCGGCGTTGGCAGCACGTCGGCCGCCATCAGCGGAATGATGATGAGCGCCAGCAGAATCCCCGTGTGCACCGCTATCGACAGTGGAATCGTGTACCACTTTCGTGAACCTACCTTGACCGACGGGTCGATGACGTCGCCGAACATGTCACGGGGCACGGGGAGCCTCCTCGAACTACTGCCAGCCTGGCCTAGGGTACCGGCCAAAGGCGGCGATTATAGTCAGTTAAAAAACGGGGAGTCAACGAAACTCCCTGGCAACTTAGACACCACGAGGCCTAAAACGGCCCGGAGCTGATTTCGACCGAAAACGCGCCAGTTTCCCACGATCTGACGAGCTGACTACGCCTTCGAGCCGATTCGCATGCCGTAGAAGGACCGCCACACGAAGACTAAAGACAGCGCGAAGAACACGGCGGCGACTGCGTGGGTTGTCGTCGATCCTGCATCTGCAGCCAGCCGTACGGCAAGCTGGACCGCCAGCAAACCGAACAGCGTCGTGAACTTGATGACCGGATTCATCGCCACTGAAGAGGTGTCTTTGAACGGATCGCCGACCGTGTCGCCGACGACGGTCGCGGCGTGCAGCGGCGTTCCCTTGGCCTTCAGCTCCACCTCGACGATCTTCTTCGCGTTGTCCCACGCGCCGCCCGCATTGGCCATGAAGATCGCCTGGAAGAGTCCGAAGAGCGCGATCGAGATGAGGTAGCCGATGAAGAAGTATTCGTTCAGGAACGCGAACGCGAGCGTCGAGAAAAACACTGTAAGGAAAATGTTGAACATCCCGCGCTGAGCGTAGAGCGTGCAGATCTCCACGACTTTCTTGCTATCGCTGACGGACGCCTTTTCGACGCCGTCGAGCTTGATGTTCGCTTTGATGAACTCGACCGCGCGATAGGCTCCGGTGCTGACCGCCTGCGTCGCCGCGCCCGTGAACCAGTAGATCACCGCGCCGCCGGTGATGAGGCCGAGGAAAAACGGCGGGTACAGCAGCCCGAGCTTCTCGATGTTCTGCGTGAGGCCGTGTGTCAGCACGAAGATGATCGAGAAGATCATCGTCGTCGCGCCGACGACCGCCGTGCCGATCAGAACGGGTTTGGCGGTGGCTTTGAACGTGTTGCCGGCGCCGTCGTTTTCCTCGAGCAGATCTTTCGCGCGATCGAAGCGCACGTCGAAGCCGTACTCCTTCTTCAGGCTCTCCTTGATGCCCGGCAGCGTCTCGATGACCGACAACTCGAACACCGACTGTGCGTTGTCCGTCACCGGACCATAGGAGTCGACGGCAATCGTCACGGGACCCATGCCCAGGAACCCGAAGGCGACGAGGCCGAAGGCGAACACCGCCGGCGCATGCATCAGCGCGCCCACGCCCTCGCGGCTCACCAGATAGGCCACCCCCATCAGAAAGACGATGCTCAAGCCCAGCCAGTACGCGCTGAAGTTGCCGGCGACGAAACCTGAGAGGATGTTGAGGGAGGGTCCGCCTTCGCGTGATGAGGTCACGACTTCCTTCACGTGGCCTGATTCGGTGGACGTGAACACCTTCACCAGTTCAGGGATGAGCGCTCCCGCCACGGTGCCACACGTGATGATGGTCGAGAGCTTCCACCACAACGTGCCGTCGCCGAGATCGGAGATGAGCAGGTAGGAGACGACGTACGTGATGGCCACGGAAATAAACGAGGTCAGCCAGACCAGCGAGGTGAGCGGCGCCTCGAAGTTCATCTTGTCGGCGTTGCCATAACGTGCCTTGGCCGCCAGTTCGTTGAGGAAGTACGACAGGCCGCTCGCGACAATCATCATGATGCGCATGACGAAGATCCACACCAGCAGCTGCACCTGGACCGTTTCTCCGCGGACGGCTAGCAGGATGAACGTGATGAGGGCGACGCCGGTCACGCCGTAGGTCTCGAAGCCGTCGGCGCTCGGGCCAACCGAGTCGCCAGCGTTATCACCCGTGCAGTCCGCAATCACGCCGGGGTTCCGCGCATCGTCTTCTTTGATGTTGAAGACGATCTTCATCAGATCGGATCCGATGTCGGCGATCTTCGTGAATATTCCTCCGGCGATGCGGAGCGCCGCAGCGCCGAGCGACTCGCCGATGGCGAATCCGATGAAACAGACGCCCGCGTAGTTGCGGGGAACAAACAGAAGGATGCAGAGCATCAGGAACAGCTCGACGCTGATGAGCAGCATCCCGATGCTCATGCCGGCCCGCAGCGGAATCGCGTAAATCGGATACGGCTTGCCGCGCAGGCTGGCGAACGCCGCCCGCGAATTCGCGAACGTGTTGACGCGGATGCCGAACCACGCGACCCCGTAGCTGCCGGCAATGCCGATCAGGCTGAAAATCAGGATGATCGCGACGGTTGATGCAGGATAGCCCTGCACGACCGCGCCGGATGCGTCGACCGTCGTCGCAAGACGGCCGAAATACAAAGCCGCGACTGCGCCGATGAACAGCCACAGAATCAGAATGAACTTGCCCTGCGTCGTGAGGTACGTCTTGCAGGTCTCGTAAATGAGCTCGGACACCTCGCGCATCGATGAATGCACCGGCAGGTTTTTGAGCTGTGTGACGACGACGAGTCCGAAGACGAGACCGAGCGCGGCCACGACGAGACCGCTCATAAGCAGCGTGCGGCCGTTCACGCCGCGAAAATCGACCGACCCCAGATCCGGAAGCCTCAGATCTGCCTCGCCGCCCACTTCTGGACGCGACTCAGCCTGCGCGGCCGCCTGGCCTTCCGGCTGTCCCGGCTGTGCGGCCCACGCGGGCCTTGCTGCGGCCATCAGCGCGGCCAGAAGAACGAACGGCACGACAACGCGCACGAAGAGCTTTCGAACGGTCAGACTCATTGAACCTCGCACAAAAGGTCTGGAATTATAGCCGCACGGTCGGCGGAAGCGCCATGCCACCGGTCAGAAAGATGCGAATGCCCTCTTCAACGGAAATGGCGGGGAACAGCGCGAGATCGCGTCGGCAGATGACGATGTCGCCGA
>Ga0209811_10000961_pt1 | contig 10413 bp, 7 predicted proteins | sample Coa_R1_6_FD_187161 | JGI IMG/M metagenome (GOLD analysis project Ga0209811, IMG submission 187161) | Surface soil microbial communities from Centralia Pennsylvania, which are recovering from an underground coalmine fire. - Coalmine... | ecosystem: Environmental > Terrestrial > Soil >...
AGACACCGATAGATACCAACCGCGCCGGCGATTTCACGCGCCGCTGGGATTTGCAGTTCGTATTCAAGCCCGCGCTGGCGAAAAACCAGCACCTCACGGGCAAGAGCGTGGCGGACATCGCGCGGGAACAGAATAAAGACGTGCTCGACGCATTCCTCGACTTGGCGCTGGAAGAAAATCTGGAAACCGAATTCGAACGGCGTGAAGTCAACAGCGACCAAGCGGCCATGACCGCTCTGCTCACCAGTCCATACACCGTCATCGGGCAGTCGGACGGCGGCGCCCACGTGGTTTTTCGCACCGACTATAGTTACTCCACCTATCTGCTGTCGCACTGGGTGCGCGAAAAAGAAATCATGTCGCTGGAGGATGCGATTCGAAAGCTCACGTTCGTGCCGGCATCGCTCTTCGGATTCTCCGACCGAGGGCTGGTGCGCCCCGGCATGGCGGCAGATTTGATGGTGTTCGATCCCGCGACCATCAGCCCGTTGGAACCGGGCGAGGCGCACGACCTGCCGGGCGGAGCCAAGCGCCGCAAACAACTCGCGAAAGGGATCGAGTGGACCGTGGTGAACGGGCAAGTGCTCATGGAAAAGGGCGAACACACCGGCGCCTATCCCGGCAAGGTGGCGCGCAGCAGCAGCCCGGCGCAGCAATAAACTGAATCACTTCGCGGGCGGGGTTTTAAGCCCGCCCGCGCCAAGCGGTTGCTCACCCCTTGGGAAACTGCCAGCTTATCGCGCGTACCGGCTACTCTCGGCCGCCTCTCAGCATGACTGCGATTCTTCTTGGACTGCATCTCCATCCGCCGCCGCGGCAGAGTCTCGACGCTATTCTTGATCACCTCAATCTAGTCCACTCTTGACCGGTCCAGAACTAAATTGTTGCTCTCCTTTCCTCTTTCTATTAAAACCTCGATTGAGAGCTTTCACACAGTCTGGAGCAACAAGATCTTTCTTCATCGGCAATACCGGTTGAGAAGACGACAAGGAGTTTGGCATGGCAGATAAGTACGACGTGATTGTTGTTGGCGGCGGTTCGGCGGGGTGCGTGGCGGCGACGCGTCTTTCCGAAGATCCGAACCGCAAAGTTTTATTAATCGAGGCTGGACCGGACCCGCAGCCGCTGCCGGAATTGGTCGCCGACGCATCGAAACAAACCCGGCTTTTGCTCGAATCCGACTACGTCGCGATGTTTCCGACGCAGCGCCATTCGGATGGCAGCACCTATTATGCGCTTGCCGGCCGCATCATGGGCGGCGGCTCGTCGGTCAACGTGATGTCAGTGCTCCGGCCGCAGCGCTACGACTTGGATCAATGGGTGGCGGCGGGAAATCCTGATTGGACCTATGAGAAATGTTTGCCGTTCATGAAGAAGATCGAGTCGGATCAGGATTTTCCCGACAGTCCAATTCATGGCAAAGATGGCCCGCTTTATGTGAAGCGTAATTTCACCCTCGACATGGAGGCGTCGGCGCCGGTGCGCGCATTTCTCAACGCCGCGTACGGCATGGGCTTGCCCAAATGTCCGGATCTCAACGTGCCGGAGCCCTACGGCGTGTGCGCGTCGCCGTACAATATTAAAGACGGCAAGCGCCAGTCGATGGTCGTGGCCTATTTAAGCCTGGCGCGCGGGCGGAAGAATCTGACGATCGTCGCCGAAGCGGCGGTGCATTCGCTGAAGCTCGCCGGCAAGAAAGCCGAAGGCGTGAACTACGAGAAAGACGGACAAATGCACACCGCGCTCGGCGGGCAGATTCTCGTCACCTCCGGCGTCTATGGCACACCGCAGATTCTTATGCTCAGCGGCATCGGCCCGTCGGCGGAGCTCAAGAAGCACGGAATCTCCCCGGTTCATGAATTGAACGGCATCGGCGAGAACTATCAAGATCATCCGGTGGTGTTTATGACCTATGAGGGACCGAAGGAATCGAAAGAAGACTGGGTCGTGCCGCGCTTCCGCTTGATCATCCGCAAAAATCCGATCAGCGAGGCGGCCAATTTTCACATCAACATGCGCCCGCCGACGGAAGTGACGGGTTTGAAGCGAATGATGCCGATCTCGGCGCACTTGCTCGAACAGCGCAATCGCGGCCGGGTATTTTTGCAAAGCACCGATCCGCACGAGCAAGTCGGCATCGATTCGTGTATGCTCGAACATCCCGAAGATTTGAAGGCGATGGTCGAAGCGATGCAATTCATCGACGAGCTGGTGCATCGGCCGGAGATCAAAGAATTCTACGGTCCGTTGATCCAACCCGGTCCGGATGAAGAATGGGGCGCGTTCGCGCGCAAGACCTATGACAGTTATCACCACGGCGTCGGCACCTGTAAGATGGGTCCGGCGTCGGACAAAATGGCAGTCGTCGATCAGCGACTGCGCGTGCACGGCATGCAAAATCTCTGGGTCGGCGACGCATCGATCATGCCGGTGGTGAGCCGGGCGAATACCAACCTGACGTCGATCATGATCGGCGAGCGGCTGGCGGATTTTGTTCAAGAGATCGCGTAGGGGCAATTCATGAATTGCCCCTACATTTTAAATTGGAGGTGGCATGGCGGACTATCCACTCACCGCTGAAAAGATCAAAAGCGAATTCAAACGCGCCGGCATTCGCTTCGTCGTGGCGCTGCCGGACCGTGTGACCAGTCACTATTTGCTCAAGGGCATTCTTGCCGACCGGGATTTTCACGCCGTGCAAGTGTGCAAGGAAGACGAGGGTATATCCATCTGCAGCGGGCTCTATGCCGCCGGGCATAAATCGGTGTTCATGATGCAATACACCGGCTTCCTCGATTCGATCAATGCCATCCGCGGCGTTGCGGTGGAAGGCCATTTTCCCGTCTGCATGGTCGTCGGTTTGCTGGGTAAAGAGCCGGATGTCGCGCCGACCAAGTCGAAGAAGTATGGCGTGAAGATCATCGAGCCGATACTCGACGTAATGGGAATAGAGCACCATCTTATCGAGCGGGACGGCGACGTGGCGCAGATCACGCCGGTCATCGAAAAGGCTTTTGCCAGCTCTTCACCTACAGCTATTCTCATTGGAAGGGAGCCGCGCTAACCATGATGAAACGAGATGAAATGCTCAAGGCGTTCGCGCGCCAGCGCAAAGACGAGATTGTTGTCGCGGTTTATACGGCGGCGCAGGAAATCACGCATATTCAGCCGAACGATTTGAATTACACTTTTGTCGGCGCCATGGGACAGGGATCGTCGCATGCGTTGGGTTTGGCGCTTGGCCGGCCCGACAAGAAAGTCATAGTCTTCGACGGCGACGGCAGCCTGCTGATGAATCTCGGCACCCTGGTGACGATCGCCAATCAGGCGCCGAAAAATTATGTGCACTGCTTGTGTGAGAACGGCTGCTACGAAACCAACGGCTCCGTGCCGACTCCGCGCGCCGGGCAGATTCGCTTCGCCGAACTGGCCAAGACCGCCGGTTATAAAAAAACCTACGAGATCAGCGACCTGGACGAGTGGGAACGAAAACTGCCTGAGATTCTCAAGGACGAAGGACCGGTTTTCGTCACGCTCAAAGTCGAACCCGGCGAAGCATACCCGGAAAACTTTCCGCGTCTCTACAACATCGAGTATCGTGAAAAGTTTCGCCAGGCGCTGGCGAAGAGCTAGTCCGCGAATATTTTGCGCCAGCGCGTTCTTTGGCTAGCGGCTTTTGTCTCGGGTCTAGCAGGCACTGAAAAATCTTTAAGAGTCCTTCGACGGCGCTCAGGACGAACGGAGGTATATTGATCGTTAGAGCTTGCCCGTTCATGCTGAGCATGTCGAAGCATTCCGATCCGCTTTTTTGCAATCGGTTAGGTCCAACGCAATATGCAATACTCCAGACGCTAAATTTTTCCTATCCCCGCCGCGCGTTTCCTCGTTGACTTCCCGTTTATGAATTCCGACGCGACGGCGCAGCTTCTCGCGCTCATCTGTTCTGTTTTCTATGCTTCCGCCCTGGTTTCGGCGCGCGCCGGCATGCGCTACTCGACGCCCACCACCGTCACTCTAGTTTCGATCCTTATGCAAAACTTGCTTCTATGGTCGGCGATATTCGTAACCGGCGGCGTTCACGCCGTGCCGCTCGCTGGCGTCTTGCTCTTTACGCTCGTTGGCCTGTTTCAGTTGGCCGTGCGGTTGCTTGCCTACACGGGAGTGGAAAAAATCGGCGCTTCGCGCAGCAGCGCGCTGCAGTCCGTGAGTCCGCTGATCAGCGCGGCCATCGCGATCACATTTCTCGGCGAGCCAACGACACTGCTAATTATCCTCGGCACATTGTTAGTCGTGATTGGCATCGTTTTGATCTCATGGAAACCCGAGCGGCAGTTTCCGGACTTTCGCACCTGGCACTTTTTGCTGCCGATCGGCGCCGCTTTTCTCACCGGCATAAACCATCCGATACGGCGCTACGTTCTGACGATGGCGAACGAACCTTTGTTTTTCTCCGCGCTGATGGGCACCGTGTCGCTCGGCGGGTTTTTGATCTATTTTGCCGTGTCGCCGCGCTCGCAGCGGCTGGTGTGGAATCGCCAAGCGATCGGACCGTTTCTCGCTACCGGAGTCTGTGAAACCACCTCCATCCTGTTGATTATTACGGCGATCAGCATGGGCCGCGTCGTCATCGTCGCGCCGATCGCCGCGAGCTATCCGGTCTGGTCGTTGATCCTGTCGGCAATCTTTTTGCGCGACGTTGAGTCGGTCAATGGGAAGGTGATCGCCGGAATCTTGAGCGTCGTCGCGGGAAATTTTGCCATTCATCTAGGAAGATGATTGAAAGACGGAAGCATGCTTAATCTATAACGGGAAAGATTTCTCCCGAAGTTTACCCTGAGCTCGGCCGAAGGGGTCGAAATGACAGGCAGCTGATTTGCGACTCGCCGGGTTGTCATTTCGAAGAAGCGTAGCGACTGAGAAATCTTTCTCTGGTGACGGCTACTGCAATCCGCTTGTCACGCGGATTGGCCTCGAATAAGATCGGTTTGGAGGTGACGCCGTGAAGATTTACGATATCTCTTTGTCCCTTTCACCACAGTCGGTCCGTTGGGTAACGGCACAGCCGCTCGAGCTGATCGAGCGCAAGCGCATGAGCCGCGGCGACACCAATAATTCGTCATCGATTCACACCAGCGTCCACGCCGGCACGCACGTCGACGCGCCGTTTCATTTTGTGCCCGATGGTCTCACCATCGAATCTTTACCGCTGGAAACTTTCATCGGTCCGGCGCGCGTGTGCGCCGTGAAGCCGGGTACGCATATTACCGCGGCGGATGTGGCCGCGGCAGGATTGCAGGGTGAAACGCGCGCGCTGTTCAAGACGCGGAATTCAACCTTGTTGAAAGTTGGCGTTTACGATGCGAGCTTTGCGCCGTTTTCCGTAGACGGCGCCAAAGCGCTAGTCGATCTCGGTTTGAAATTGGTCGGATTGGATTATCTGTCGGCGGCGGCGGCCAACGAACAGGTGCCGGTTCACCGCGCGTTTCTCGATCACGGGGTGATTTTGCTCGAAGGCATCGACTTGTCCGACGTGCCGCCGGGGCGCTACGAATTATTTTGCCCGCCGGTGAAGCTTGCGGGCTCAGATGGCGCGCCCTGCCGGGCGGTGTTGAGAGAACTGGCATAATTCGATTTCGGCGAAGTTCATGGCGATCGTTTATTCACCATCGATTATCGTGCACGGTGGCGCCGGGCCGATCAAAGACGATAGTCTTGCCGCGCGACTCGAAGGCTGCAAGGCAGCGGCGCTTGCCGGTTGGGCGATTCTTCAACAGGGCGGCGCTGCGCTCGACGCCGTCGAAGCCGCTGTCGTTGGTCTCGAAGACAATCCACTCTTCAATGCCGGCACCGGCTCTACGCTGAACAGCCTCGGTAAAATCGAGATGGATGCGGCAATCATGGAAGGTCACTCGCTTCGCGCCGGCGCCGTGGCGGCGGTTTCGGGCGTCAAGAATCCGATCAAGCTCGCGCGCCGTATCTTGGCAGACGGCCGGCATATTCTGCTCGCAGGCGAAGGCGCGCTGCTTTTCGCCCGACAAATCGGATTTCCCGAGTGTGCGCCTGAATCGCTCCTAGTCGAGGGCGAAAAGAAACGCTGGCAAAGCAAGCATGGCACCGTTGGCGCCGTCGCCTTCGATAGCGCGGGCAGGTTGGCGGTGGCGACTTCCACCGGCGGGATCTTCAACAAATTGCCGGGCCGGGTCGGCGACTCACCGTTGATCGGTTGCGGCACCTATGCGGACGGCTACGGCGCCGCGTCATGCACCGGTCAGGGCGAAGCGATCATGCGTCTAGTTTTGGCAAAAAGCGCGGTGGATTTTTTGCACGAAGTCGATAATGGCGAAGCTCAGACCGCTGCCCGCATGGCGATTGCCCATCTCGAAGAGCGGCTGCAGAGCACCGGCGGCATTATTCTCATCGATCGTTCGGGCAAATTCGGCTACGCGCGGAGCACAAGCCATATGCCGGTGTGTTGGGTGTTATCGGGAGACAAAATCGGAATGGATAGTTGATGGTGAAATCACCCGTCCAGATGCGACTGTGCCCGGCGCTTCGTGATTAAAACGATACACACTAGTGTCCTGGCCCGGAAGTTTCGTTAAACAAGTTGTTCACGCTTATCCGTCATACCGGCGGACGCCGGTATCCAGATGCCTTTCAAATTCCTGGATTCCGGGTCGCGCTAGCTGCGCCAGCTTGCCCGGAATGACGATCGAATTATATTGCGAATTTCTGATCAGGACGCTAAACAACTTCAGCTCTAGGTTACTGGCTCTACGTCGTTTGGCGTGCGCTGTCCCCCATGGCGAGTCCTTCGTAGATTCTCGGTCGCGGTCAAATCTATGGTTTGTTCGTTTTGCTTGAGAACGACGCCGTAAATTTCTTGCGCCGCTTGCTTGGAGACGATACCGTCGATGACGTCGTTCAGTACGAGCTGCGGATCCCGCTCCAGTGGATCGCCGTACCCGCCGCCGTTGGCAAGCCGCATGTAGAGCACGTCGTTAACTTTGAACTCAAATTCTTTGTAAGCCAGTTGAGCCGGTTCCCCGCCAACGTCGCTGATCTCCTCGATGGGCCGCTTGTTCTTGATCATGTCGAGCACATGGGTGTTTTCCAGATGAATGACGACGCTGGACGCGCCCGAGCGGCCACCGAAGATGCCCTGGCCCGAGTTGCGCGCGCCGGAGACGCCGTAGGTGATGCCTTTGACTTTTCCTTCCGGCGCATCGTGCAGGATGTGGGCGGTTTCCGCGCCGGCGCCGCCGCGAAATTTTCCCGCGCCGGCGCCGTCGCGGGTATGGCGGCGGAAAAGATAAAGGATCGGGAAATTCATCTCGAACCATTCGGCATTGGCGCAGCTCAAGTGGCCGCCCCAGGAATTGACGCCATCCAAATAGGAGCGCGCGCCGGTGCCGTCGAGAGCGCCGTGGCCGAGCGCGGAGACGACGTACCGACCGTATTGATTGACGCCGGCGTGGCGCACGTTGCGATGGCCGGCGCTGATCGCCATGACTTCCTTGTTCCACTTTTCGCTTTTGGCGAGAGCTTGCATCAGTACGGCGCTGGCCAAATAGCGCACCATCGATCCCGATGAGGTGGTGTTGAGCGAGACCGGTCCGGGGTATTTGACGTTGACGATGCTTCCTTCGGGCGCGATCACTTCGATGGGTCTGAGCACGCCGTGATTTTTCGGGATATCGTAAGCGAGACAGAAGAGCAGTACGCGGAAGCAGGCGCCGAAGGTCGCGTGGTAGGGAAGGTTGATGCCGCGCTTCGCCTGTTCGTCGGTGCCCGTGAAGTCGAAGATCAAACGGTCGCCTTGCTTGGTGAGCTGGATGCAGATCTTCCAATCCTTGTCACCTTGAATAACGTTGCTTTCGCTCCACGAGCCGTCGGGGACTTCCGCGATGCGTTTGCGCAAGACCGATTCGGAGTAGCGAATCATGTCGCCGGCGACGCCATCGATCAGTTCCGGGCCATATTCGGCGTACATTTCCTGCATGCGCGACTTGGCGACGTTGTTCGCCGCCAGTTGGCACTTGAGATCGAGACCGACCATCACCGGCTGACGCGTCATATTCGTCAGCGTGTCGAAGACGTCTTGGCGTAACTTGCCGCGCTCGACCAATTTCAAACCGGGGATTCTCAAGCCTTCGTGAAAAATCTCGCTGGCGCCCGGCGAGTCGCCGCCCGGCGACATAGCGCCGATGTCCATGACATGCACGAAGGTGGCGCTCCAACCGACCAAGCGGTCGCGGAAGTGAATTGGGCAAATCATGTAAACGTCGGACTGATGGATGGCGGCGAGGTAGGGGTCGTTCAGAATGAAGACGTCATCTCGCGCGATTTCGCCGTCGGGGCTAAAGCGCTCAATGATGCGTTTCACGGCGAGACCGGCGCAGGCGACGTGCCAGCCGGTGGTTTCGCCGGCGGACAAAATCTCGCCATTGGCCCGATAAACCGCGGCCGCGTAGTCGTGCATTTGCGTCGTGTTGACGGTGCCGCCGACCCGTTCGAGAGTGACGCCGGTTTCCTTGGCGATCTGGTGCAGCCGGTGCGACAGAATTTCGAACGTGATCGGGTCGACGGTTCTTGCCAAAGTTTCCATGATCGCCTCTAGTGGCCGATGTTAACGACGATGTTGCGTAATCCGTCCATCTGGGCGTTGTCTTTAGGATTGATCACAACCGTCGTGACCGGTGTCTCGACGAGGGCGGGCCCACTGAGTTCCATCCCCGGCGTCAACCGATCGAAATCGTAGATTGGAGTGGCTGCAAACCCGCCAAACTCTTCGAAGTAAACTTCTCGTGTGTCCTTGATGGCCGGTCCAGCGTCGCTTGGCCGCACACTGGCACGCTCGAGCGCCGGTTTGCGCAATTCACCGACGGCGCTAAGACGAAAAGTGATAATTTCTTTGCCCGCCTCGCGGTACGCCGAGCCCTGGCCGTATGCTCTCTCGTAAAGCTCATCGAACAGCGCGTAAAGGTGCTCCATGGCCGCGTCGTCGATCTCGCTCGTTCCCGGCGGAAAGGGAACATTCAATTCATGGACTTGGTAGCGATAGCGCATATCGACGCTGCGCATGATTTTCATTTCCCCCGCTGTGAATCCCGCTTCTCGAAGGTCGCGTTGTCCGCGCGCGATCAGGCTCGCGAAGTTGACGTTTACCCGGTTGACGTCGGCCGGCACGATGAGGTGGTCGGATTTGCCGTATTCGTAAACCACGTTGGAGCTGATCAGCCCAGTGGCGCCGTGCACCGACGCGGTCAGCGGCACGATGACTTTTTTGATGCCGAGCTGGGCGGCGTATCTGCCGGCATGAACCGGCGCGCAACCACCGTAAGCAAACAGCACAAAATTACGCGGGTCGTGGCCGCGCTCTACCGTCGCCTTGCGAATCAGATCGCTCATGTGCGCCGTGGCGATACGATAAATGCCGCTAGCGGCATCGATCCCGTCAATTCCCAACGGTGTGGCGATTTTTTGTTCGATCGCCTGGAACGCTGCGTTCTTGTCCAAACGCATCCGCCCACCGAGAAAATAATTTTCGTTGAGATAGCCGAGGGCGAGATCGGCGTCGGAAACCGTCGGTTCGACGCCGCCCAAGCCGTAACAGACCGGACCGGGTTTCGCTCCCGCGCCGCCCGGGCCGACTTTGAGCAAGCCAACCTCTTGATCCACCCAGGCGATGCTGCCCCCGCCGGCACCGATCGATTCGACCCAAATCTTCGGCGAGAGAATATGATGGCGCAGAAAAACCGGCTTGTAGTCCCGCTCGATCACGCCGTCTTTGATGACGCTTACTTTGAACGTCGTGCCGCCCATGTCGGTGGCGAGAATATTCTGTTCACCGATCTCCCGGCCAAGAAACTGGCTGCCGACGACGCCGGAAGTGGGACCGGATTCAATAGTGCCCACGGCGTTTTTACAGGTGGCTTCGGTGCCGAGCACGCCGCCGTACGCTTGCATGATCAGAGGATCCCGCGCCAGTCCTTTTGATTTGAGCACTCGGCTCAGATTGGTCAAATAGGCGGAGATCTTTGGGCCGATGTAGGCGTTGAAAACCGTCGTTGAAGTTCGCTCATACTCGCCGACGAACGGCGCCACCTCTTTGGATAGAGTGAAAAAAAGCGCTGGAAAGTTTTGCTGGATAATTTCCGTGAAGACGTTCTCATGAGCGTCGTTCATGATCGACCAGAGGAGGCAGACCGCCACGGACTCGACCCCTTGGGCGACGAGTTTTTTTACGGCCGCGGCCGCTTCAGCGGGCTCCAAAGGCATGATGACCGCGCCCTTATAATCGATGCGCTCCAGCACTTCTTCGGTGAGGTGGCGCGGAACCAATGGTTCCGGCTTGGTCAGGGCGGCGAGGTGGTCGGCTTCGGCCTCGGTCAGGCCATCGGTGATACGGCC
>Ga0209811_10000962_pt1 | contig 10403 bp, 11 predicted proteins | sample Coa_R1_6_FD_187161 | JGI IMG/M metagenome (GOLD analysis project Ga0209811, IMG submission 187161) | Surface soil microbial communities from Centralia Pennsylvania, which are recovering from an underground coalmine fire. - Coalmine... | ecosystem: Environmental > Terrestrial > Soil >...
CAGGCCCAGAAAACGCGCGCACCGGAAGTCGACGCAACGGGAGGCGGCACCGGCCGCCAGCTGCTTATAGTGCAGCGCGTAGTACCGCCCGAGCTGCTCGCAATACAGCTTGTTGCAGCCGTACATGGTCGTCGGATGCAGATACTCGTCCTCGCGCACGCGTCCGGCACGCGTCTTGGTCGCCGGATCAGGCAGGCCGTAGGCTGCGACGGACGAGGGGTAGACAAAAACGACCGGGCGGCCGTGCGATTCGCCCTGGCGCTGCGCGAACTCCAGCAGGTTCAGCGTGCCCTCGACGTTCACGTGATGGGCCGACATCGGCGTGAACTCCGCGCGCGTCGAGAGCAGCGCCGCAAGATGAAACACACGATCGACCTCGAACTCCGCCAGCATCCGATCGAGCAGCTCCGCGTCGGTGATCGACCCCGTGAACTCTCGAGTCACGAGCGGGGCCAGCGCCTTGTCGAGCGGCGCGACGTCGAGCGTGATGATCGGACGCTCCGGACCCGCCAGCCGCGTCAGGAGACCATGACCGATCTCGCCGCCGGCGCCGGTGATGAGAACGACAGGCTTACGCATCTGAATACGGCTGTGTTGAGTGGGTGATGTCGTGAACGAGTGATTGAGTGATCGCGACCTTATGTTACACAATCACCAAGTCGCCAAACACCAGATCACAGATCCTTTGATGGTCAACACCCCAGACCCTGCCGGCGAGTTGTTAAACGCGCTCGTCGCGAACAGCTCCGACGCCGTCGTCCTCCTCAACGAGGTGGGCGAGATCGTCTTCATCAGCGAAACGTCGCGGCGCCTGTTTGGCTACACGACGGAAGAGCGCCTCGGCCACAGCGCATGGGATATGGTGCACGCAGACGACCAGAGGGCCGTGCGAGCCGCATTCGGCGAGTGTCTGCGGAAACCGCGGATGCCGATCACGGCCGAATTCAGGAACCAGCACAAGAACGGATCGTGGCGGTTCGTCGAAGCGGTAGCGGTGAACCGTCTGGACGAAGCGGCAGTGGGCGCGATCGTCGTGAACTATCGCGACATCACGGCGCGGCATCATGCCGAGGAAGCGCTCCGCTCGAGCGAGGAGCGGCTCCGGCACATCGTCGAACACGCGCATGACCTGATCTACTACTGCGATCCGCGTGGGTTCTTCACCTACGTGAACCCGACCGCCGCCAGGGTGATGAAATACAGCGATGACGAGCTGCTGGGCCGCCATTTCCTCACGCTCATCCGCCCGGACTACCGACAGCAGGCCGGCCAGGTGTACTCGGCGCAGATGGCGGAGGGCACGCCGAACACGTATTTCGAATTTCCAGCCGTCACCAAAGAGGGCCAGACGATCTGGATCGGCCAGCACGTCCAAATCGTGTACGAATCCGGCGCGATCGTGGCGGTCCATGCAATTGCCCGCGACATCACGCGGCAAAAGGAAGCCGAAGAGCGCCTCCGGGAATCGGAGGCGAAGTACCGGTCGCTCATCGACCGCGCGGCCTTCGGGATCTACACGTCAACAGAGGAGGGCCGCATTCTCGAGGCGAACCCCGCCATGGCCCGCATGCTCGGCTACGACAGCCCGTCAGAGCTGCTGAAGATGAGCATGGCCGACGTGTATCAGTCGTCGGCTGAACGGCAGGCGCTGATTCAGAAGTACCGGCATCAGCCGGGCGGCACCGCCGAGGTGCGGTGGAAACGAAAAGACGGCCAGCAGATTCTCGTCCGCGTGACGGCGACCAAGATGGAGGTCGCGCCCGGCGACCAGGAACGGTACGAGACGATCGCGGAAGACGTCACCGACCGACGCGCGCTCGAGGAGCAGCTGCGACAGGCGCAGAAGATGGAGGCGGTCGGCAGGCTTGCGCGCGGGGTGGCTCACGACTTCAACAACATCCTGGCGGCCATCGTCGGCGCGAGCGAGCTACTCGGGGGGCAATACCCCGAGGGTCATCCGTCGCGAATCGAAGCGGAGGAAATCCGAAAGGCCGCTGAGCGCGGCGCCGCGCTGACGAGGCAGCTGCTCGCGTTCAGCCGGCCGCAGGCCTTCGAGCCGCAGGTCTTCGATCTACACGCACAGATCTCGAGCCTCGAAACGACACTCAGCCGCATCGCGGGCAACGCCGTGACGATGACCCTTCGGACGATTGGCGAGCCGTCGTACGTGAAGGTGGATCCGAGCCAGCTGGAGCAGGTGCTGATGAATCTCGTCATCAACGCGCGGGACGCCATGCCCGATGGCGGAACGCTCGAGATCCGCGTGGACAGCTTCGACGTCGACGAACAGAACGCGGCCCGTTACCCGGGACTGCCCGCGTATCGCTTCGCGCGGATTGCGGTCCGGGACTCCGGCGTCGGCATGGACGCCGAGCTGCGAAGTCACGTGTTCGAGCCGTTCTTCACGACGAAGGAAGCAACCAAGGGTACGGGGCTGGGGTTGTCGATCGTGTACAGCATCGCGAAGGAAGCCGGAGGCTCAGTGACTTGCGTCAGCGTGCCGGGCAAGGGCACCACGTTCGAGGTGCTGCTGCCCTTGATCCGGTCGCAGACACCGGCCCCCAACGCTCAATCCCGAACCGCGAGCCTCTAGCCCCAGCCCTTCTCGTCCACGATGCTCCGAAGTCCGCCCCAGGTGCCGGGATCCTGACAGAGCAGCGTGTTCAGGTAGAGTGCGACGTCGGCCGGCGGATAGACGGACGCGATCTGCTCGACCGACGGGTCGAGCTTGTCCGCATCCGGCTTCACGTCTTCGGCCTGGATCACGCCTTCTTCATGCGCGATGCCCAGCGCGTCGAGGAACGCGCCCATCATCGGCCGCTGCGCCGCCAGGTGGTAGACGATGAGCGCCCGGGCTGCCATCGTCTCCGGAATCGAAGGAAACGACGCCAGGTGCTTCGCCCTTCGCTCCTCGTCGAGAGACATCACCGTCTTGGGGCGGAACTTCTTGTGCTGGGCGATGAGGAGCACGGCCTGCACCTGATCGTCAGCGGCTTCTTCCGACTGCCAGAAGGCGCGCGCGGCGCCGAGGCGCTGCTCGGCTGTCATTCGTTTCCACAGGCGCGCCGGGGTCAGCGGCGTCGCGGTGACCGGTGTCGTGTTTGTGGTCATTTCGTTGCTATTCTATGCGGCATGCGCGACAAGTTGATCCGTCCGCCCGTCCGCCCGATTCTTCTCGCCACCGTCGTGCTCGCGATCGCGGCCGCCGCCGTGGCGCAGCAGACGGGTACTCACCCGCTCAGCGGCCGCCGGTACGCCCTGACAATGGGCGTGGAGGGCGCGGAGTGGCTCGACCGGGCGGAACGCGACAGTGAAGAAGATCCCGATCACGCAATCGACGTGCTGAAGATCGCGAAGGGCTCGACCGTCGCCGACATCGGCGCCGGCTCCGGCTACATGACCGCCAAGCTCGCGAAAAAGGTCGGCCCCGAAGGTCGCGTGTTCGCCAACGACATCCAGCCCGGCATGATCGAACTGCTCAACAAGCGGATGGCGAAGAGCAAGATCACGAACGTCTCGCCTGTCCTCGGGACGCAGGACGACCCTCGACTGCCGCTCGAAGCCCTCGATCTGGTGTTGATGGTTGACGTCTACCACGAGCTGTCGCAGCCGCAGCTGATGTTGCGGCACATCAAGGCATCGCTCAAACCCGGCGGGCGCCTCGTGCTTCTCGAGTACCGGAAGGAAGATCCCAACGTGCCGATCAAACCCGAGCACAAGATGTCGGTGGCCGAAGCGAAGCTCGAGGTCGAAGCCGAAGGGTTCAAGCTGACAAAGACGAACGAGGATCTGCCCCGTCAGCACATTCTGATCTTTAGCAAGCAGTAACGACAGGCAGGAGAGGCGGGAAGGGCAGGATGAGGATCTTGCTTTCCTGCCTGTCCTACCCTTCCCGCCTTTTCCGCCTCACATTCGCAATTAGGCGTCGAAGTCGACGGCGACGATGCTGTCGCTCAACTCCCGGCCAAGCTGGGCGACCGGGACGTGACGTGGGTGCGTCGCGTAGCCGTCGAGCGCGGCGCGGTCGCGGAACACGACGACGATCCCCGTATCGTACGAACGCGGCGAGCGCACGAAGTCCGCGCCGACCTTGAAATCCACAATGCCGTCGACGTCCGCCAGGGCCTTCAGCCGGGTGCGATGCTCCTGACGCGCCGCTTCATCCACGTCCTTGCGGTATTTGAAGCTCACCAGATGCACAACCACTACAGGTCCTCGCCCTCGATGTCGTCTTCGCCGGCGTCCACGACGACGCTGTGGATATCCACCGTGAACCACTCACGGAAGGTCTTCAGGTCGCGTGTGGGCGGCCAGGCCGACTCGTCCTCCGTCCACGTGGCCAGCTGAAACTCGAACAGCCACGACACGTTGTCTTCGATCCATTCCTGAATGTCTTCTTCGAGCTCGAACTCCGGCAGCAGGATGACCGTGCCGTACGGCTTCGCCCGCGCCACGGTCAGGGTACCCTTGGTGGCGTCGCCGTCGTACGACCGCGTCCAGTCGACGAAGGGACGTGCGCCGACCAGGCTGACGGCCGTGCGATTGACGACGCGCATGACGCCGGGGATTCTATCCGATTACAGCGTGCGGCCGTTCTCCCGCAGCCATCGGCGCGCGGCTTCGTAATCCGGGCACGCCTGCGCGACGAGCTTCCAGAATTTCTTCGAGTGATCCATGCGGCGGAGGTGCATCAGTTCGTGGATCATCACGTAGTCACGCACCCACGGCGGCATGTTGACCAGCCGCCAGTTCAGGCAGACGTGGCCGTTTGGCGAACACGATCCCCACCGCCACCGCTGGTTGCGGACGCTGACTTGTGAGACGACGAGGCCGAGCTCTGCCGCCAGTTCGAGGAGCCTTGGCGGCAGTTCGCACTTCGCCCGCGCCCGTATTTCAGGTTGAAGGTGATCGGGAGGCGCCGGCACGCGCCTCAGCCGTTCCTCTTCCAACCGCCGCCGTTGTCTCTCGATCCACGCATCGAGCCGGCCCGCAAACGCGCGCGCTTCGCGCATCGACCCCCAACGAGGCAGGGTGACGCGCACGCGGCCATCCTCTTTCACGGAGACGACGTAACGGCGCGCACGCGGATGGCGGACAAAAACCGCCGGGGGGTAGGGCTGTCTTTCCAGAGGTTCCAGAGGTTCCAGAGGTTCCAAGGGTTCCAAGGGTTGCAGGGGGCTCGGAGGTTCCAGGTTCGACGCGCTCGCGTCGAATGGCAGGCCCGGCTGCATCTAGACGCGTTCCACCGCGTCGAAATCAGCGGCGTCGGGAAACGGAAGACCGTCGGTGAGCTCGCGTGCCTGCAGCATGCGGGGCACGCGGTCGACGGGCTCGAGCGCCGGAATGTCCTCGACATTGGCGGCCTGCAGCTCCTTGAACTTGCGCGCCTTCACGAGGACGTTGCCCTCCAGCGAGCCGACGGCTTTGTTGTAGGCCTCGAGGCTCGACTTCATCCGCGAGCCCAGGTCGTCGAAATGGCCGCCGAGCACGCGCACGGCTTCGTAGAGCTGGCGGCCGAGGTCGCTGATCTTTCGGGCGTTCTCCTCCATCGCTTCCTGCTGCCAGCCATACGCCACGGCGCGCAACAGCGCAATCAGCGTCGTCGGGCTCGCCGGGACCACGTGTTGTTCGACGCCGAACTCGATGAGCTCCGGATCGTGCTCGAGCGCCGCGCTGAAGAACATCTCTCCCGGCAGAAACATCACGACGAAGTCGGGGCTGGGTTGAACGTACGCGGCATAGCCTTTGGTGGCCAGCTGAGAGACGTGAGCGCGCACCTGCCTCGCGTGCTCGCAGAGCAGCGCCTGCCGGCTCGTTTCGTCGGGCGCGTCGAGCGCTCTCAGGTACGCATCGAGCGGCGCCTTAGCGTCGATGACGACATGCTTCCCCCCCGGCAGGCGGACGATGACGTCGGGCCGCATCCGGCGATCGCCGTCGCCGTCCGTAACGGTGTGCTGCTCCAGGAAATCGCAGTGCCGGACCATGCCTGCCAGCTCGACGACGCGCTTGAGCTGAAGCTCGCCCCAGCGGCCGCGAACGCCCGGGCGCTTGAGCGCGTCGACGAGTTTCCCGGTCTGGTTGCGAAGATCCTGGCCGGCAGTGTCGAGCGACGCGATCCGCTGCAGCAGCTGCGCGCTCGACTCGATGCGCCGACGTTCGCTGTCCTTGAGCTCGCGGTCCACCTCGCTGAGCGTCCGAGCCATCGGCTCGAGGAGGTGCTCGATGGCCGTCTTGCGCTGGTCGATGTCGGCCGCGGCCGACGCGCGGACCTCGCCGAGCTTCGTTTCGGCGAGCGAAAGAAATGCGTCGTTGTTGCTCTTGAGCGCTTCGTCGCTCAGCGCGCGGAAGGTGTCGCGAACGGCCTCGCGCAGCGAGGCGTCGTTCGCTGGACGCGCCATGACCCGGCCGACGAAGACGCCAATGCCTAGAAGGAGGACACCACCGATGAGCAAGGCGACCAGCAGAGTGGGTTCGATGGACATGAGTATCGCATGCGATGCAAATGAATCGCGCTATCTGGAAACCACGAACGGGAGCCACGCTTCGGGGAGCTGAAGCTCAGCGGCGCGAACGCCGTACTCCTGCAACCCCGCACCGAGTCGTTGCAGGGCGTGGCGCGCGGCAATCTGCGCGTGACGCCGCTTGTCGACGAACCTGCCAACGCCGACGCGCAGTTGCTGTCGCGCGGCCGCGCGCTCGCCTTTCAGCCGTTCGAGCCTCGGCCGGTCGACCGCTTCGAACGGCAGCCCGGACTGCAGGCGCTCGGTTGATCCTGTGTCGAGGGACGCCGCAGACTCGAACGCGCGCTGGCGCCGGGCATCGGCCTTGTAGCACTCGAAACAGACGGCTTTGCGCTCGGCGCCAATCGCCCGTCGCATGCGGCACGGGCCGCAGAGCACGATTGGGCGTCTGCCCTCGAGCTCGCCGCCAGGCAATGTCACCCACTGGCCTTCCCCGACCTGACCCGCCGTGGCCACCATGACTTGTTCCATGGGGCCAGTCTAGGAGGAACCTGTGACAGGTCAGGTCACACCTGCGATAACAAGGCAGGACAGCAGGATCGGCGGGATGGGCAGGACAGGAAGACGGCCCCGAGCCCCGGCCCCCTACACAGTCACGTAGCGGACCGGATTGCCTCGCGACGCGAGGAAGCGTTCGAAATCCTCGAATGTCAGCACGAGTGTCGCGGTGTTGATGTTTGGATGGAAGGAGATGCGGCCGCTCGCCTTCAAGTCGCGATCGAGGCACACGTGAACGGTCTGCGTCGTGTCGTGAATCAGCCCGAACGGCGAGACCGAGCCTGGCGTGACGCCGAGACACCTCATCATCCACTCGGGCGTCCCGAAGCTCAGCCGGCGCTCGCCGAGTTGATCGGCGACAGCCCGCAGGTTCGCCCGCTTCAGAAGCGCCAGGATCACGAGGTAGTGACGGGTGCCCTTCTGATTGCGCAGGAAGAGATTCTTCGCGTGCACCGCCTCGATGCCCGACCAGTGCTCCTCCGATCCAACAGCGCTGGCCACCGGCGGGTGCTCGTAGCGCTCGAACGCGATGCCGAGCGCGGCGAGAACGGCGTGAACCTCCCGCTCCTGCTCCGTCACCACCGGGAGGGCGTCCCGGGAGGCACGAGTACGGCGGCACCTTTCATCATGCCGTGTCGCAGATCGTTCAACGCATCGTTTGCGAGAGAGAGAGCGTACGTCCGGACATGTGTCCGGACGGGCACGGCGGGCGCCAGCGCCAGAAACTCACGGGCATCCCGCCTGGTCAGGTTCGCGACCGATCGCACGGTCCGCTCGTCCCACAGGTCGCGGTAAGGAAACCCGGGGATGTCGCTCATGTGAATGCCTGCGCACACGACGACGCCACCGGGCGCAATCTGCCTGAGCGCCTGCGGCACGAGCCGACCCACCGGCGCGAAGATGATCGCGGCATCCATCGGCTGCGGCGGCGGGTCGGTGGACGCGCCTGCCCAACCGGCGCCGAGCGATCGCGCAAACTCCTGCGCGGCCACATCACCCGGGGAGGTGAACGCATAGACCTCGCGACCGTCGTGGCGCGCGACCTGCGCGATGATGTGTGCCGCCGCTCCGAACCCGTAGAGGCCGATGCGCCGGACGTCGCCCGCTGACGTGCCCGCCATTCTGTAGGCTCGATATCCGATCAACCCGGCACACAGCAGGGGGGCCGCATCGACATCGCTATACGCGTCTGGCAATCTGAACACGTAGCGGGCATCGGCCACCGCGTACTCCGCATAACCACCGTCGATCTGATAGCCGGTGAATCGGGCACGACGACACAGGTTTTCGCGGTCGCTCGTGCAGTACACGCACTCGCCGCACGTGTATCCCAGCCACGGGATGCCGACGCGATCGCCTTCGCGAAATCCACTCACGCCGTCGCTCAGACGTTCGATAGTTCCGACGATCTCGTGTCCGGGAACACGCGGCACTTCGACGTCGGGCAACTCGTCGTCCACGACGTGGAGGTCGGTCCGGCACACGCCGCAGGCCCGCACGCGCACCAGCACCTCGCCCGCCCGAACGGCCGGAACCTCTCGCTCGCACGCATCGAGGACGCCCGCACCCCGTTTCGTCAGCGCCATCGACAACATCGGGCTATCTCACAAAGAAGTAGATCGTCATGGCCCAGCCGACGCTGATGACAAACCATCGGACGTAACGGGGATCGACCTTCCGCGCGAACGAAGCGGTCATGTAGCCGCCGAGCGTCGCGCCCGCGGCCATGGCCAATCCATGACGCCACGCGATGGTGCCGGTGATGATGAATGTGGCCAGCGCGAAGCCGTTGATGGCGACGCCGAGAAACGACTTCAACCCGTTCATCTCGTGAATGTTCGTCATCCCGGCCAGCGCCATGGTGGCCAGCATCATGATGCCCATGCCGCCGCCGAAGTAGCCGCCGTATGTCGCAATCAAAAGCTGTGCGAGCACGACGCCGAGGAGTGCCGGGCGCCAGGCGGCGCCGTGCTCGAACGGATGTGACCGGGCGGCGCCCGCTTTCGGCGCGGGCCGGAGCTTCTGTCCGAACGTGAACGTCGCGGCGGCAACGAGCATCAGCCACGGCAACAGTCTTAGAAACGCATCGTCCGACGTGCGGACCAGCAGCAGCGCGCCGGCGAGCCCGCCGAGCACGCTGGTCATGCCGAGGACGACCAGCCACTGCCGCGACGACCGCAGCTCGCGGCGATACGCCACCGTACTCGACAAGGAGGCAGGCCAGAGCGCCAGCGTCGACGTCGCGTTGGCGACGACGGGCGACACGCCGGCGACGATCAGCGCCGGGAGCGTCAGAAACGATCCGCCGCCGGCCACCGCGTTCAAGGCGCCGCCCACGGCCGCTGCGACGAAAAGGAGGATGCTCACGAACCATCTATCTTTCCTTCCTTCCGGCAATTCTGCAATTCTGCCATCCTGCAGTCCTGCAATTGCTAAGATCTGGTGCGTGCCGAGGAACGCGGAAGTCATCCGCCAATGGACGATCCTTCGTGAGATCGAACGCGCACGCGCCGCCGGCGTGACGATTGACGATCTGGCGTCGCAGTGCGGCGTCACCACGCGCACGATCCGCCGGGATCTTCAGGCGCTCGAAGAAGCCGGCTTTCCCGTCTACGACGACAAATCGCGGGACGACGGCAGGACGCGATGGGTTCTGAACGGGCAGGCGTTCAAGGGACTCGCGGCCGGCCTCACGCTGTCCGAGCTCTGCGCGTTGTATTTCAGCCGATCGCTCGTCGAGTCGCTGGCCGGCACGCCGTTCAAAAGCGATGTGGAGACGGCGTTCGAGAAGCTCTCGGCCGCGTTGACGCCCCACATGCAGCAGTTTCTCGATCAGCTGCCGAGGGTACTGTCGACGAAAGCGCAGCCGCACATGGCGAGCGGCGGCACCGACCGATCGCGGATCGAAGCGCGTGCGCTCGAAGGCACGCTTCATCAGCGACAGGCGACGATTACGTATTACTCGAAGTCAAGCGACCGCACGAAGGATTACCTCGTGCATCCGTACCGGCTGGCGTACGCGCAGGGCGCGCTCTATCTCCTCGCGTACGTGCCGGAGTATCGCGAGGTGCGGACGTTCGCGGTCGAGCGCATCCAGGACCTGTCCCTGCGCGAAGAGACCTTCACCCCGATCGAGGAATTGCCGGAGGAAGCCTTTCCGCACTCGCTCGGTGTCCACTCAGGGCCACCGGCGCGCGTCGAGATCGAGTTTCAGCCGGCCGTGGCCGACTACGTCAGGGCGCGCACGTGGCATCCCTCGCAGCAGCTGCGCGAGACGGCGAACGGCGGGATCGGCGTCACGCTCGATGTCTGCCTCGACCGTGCGCTCCAGAGCTGGATTCTCAGCTTCGGTCCATTCGCGCGTGTCCTCGCGCCGCCGACGCT
>Ga0209811_10000966_pt1 | contig 10391 bp, 7 predicted proteins | sample Coa_R1_6_FD_187161 | JGI IMG/M metagenome (GOLD analysis project Ga0209811, IMG submission 187161) | Surface soil microbial communities from Centralia Pennsylvania, which are recovering from an underground coalmine fire. - Coalmine... | ecosystem: Environmental > Terrestrial > Soil >...
GCGGTTTCGGTCGCCGCGCGAGCACGTCATCGTGGACGACATCGTGTGCGGCAGAATCGATTTCGATCTGAGCAACCCGGCAACACACCCCGACATGACGATCCGGCGTCCCGATGGCTCATGGATCTTTCATTTCGTCAACGTGGTCGACGATCTCGAAATGAAAATCTCCCACGTGATCCGGGGCGAAGATCATCTCTCGAATACGCCAAAACACATCGAGATCATTCGCGCGTTAGGCGCAACGCCGCCGCACTACGCGCAGATTCCGCTCATTCTCAACCGTGATGGGACAAAAATGAGCAAGCGCGACGCAGGCGCGCGCCTTGAGTATTACATCCGGCGCGGGTTTCTTCCCGCCGCGGTCCGCAACTACCTCTGCCTGCTGGGTTGGTCGCCAAAGGATAACCGTGAGAAGTTGGACATTGACGAGATCATTCGGATTTTCGATTTAAAGAATATCGGCCGCAGCTCGGCCACGTTCGATCCCGACAAACTGCATTGGTTAAACGGCGAATACGCGCGCGAACTCAGCGATGAGAAGTTTTACGAATTAGCTGTTGCGAGGCTGAAGTCGAGCGGCGTGAAGGTGGAAGATTATCCGGAACAATACGTGCGCGCCGCGTTGCAAACGTGCAAAGGAAAGATCAATACATTCGACGAACTGCCGGCATACTGCGGGTTCTACTTCACAGATAATTTTGAATACGATCCTCAGAGCGCAGCGAAGCATTTCACTCCTGAAAACAAACAGCGACTCAAAGCCGTTCGCGATAGCTTGAGTTCAGTTGAGAAATTCGACGCCGTAGAAATCGAAGCGGCATTAAAAGCCACCGCGGCAAAGATCGGCGTAAAACTCGGCCCAATCGTTAACCCCACACGGCTCGCGGCGACCGGCAGCACTGTGGGACCGAGTCTTTATCATTTGCTCGAAGTGCTCGGGAAAGAAAAAGTACTGGCGCGCATCGACCGAGCGCTGGCGACGTAACGCAGGCTTCCAGCCTGTCTTGTCAGCCAAGCATCCCTGCTTGGCGAGTGCGGCTCGGCAGGCTGGGAAGCCTGCTCGGCGAATCAAGCAAGATGCTCGAGTTACTTGAGCTTCGCCCAAGTGTCTCGCAGTGTAACCGTGCGGTTCCACACTTGCTTTTCCGCTGTTGAATCAGGATCGAGCGTGAAATAGCCGAGGCGCTCGAATTGATAGCGTTCTTCCGGACGAGCATTCGCAAGTGCGGGTTCGCATTTTGCGTTCGTTACTTCGAACGAATTCGAATTTATGAACGACTTGAAATCGCGCGGTGGTCCTGTGTCGCCGGAGCCTTCGGCGGAGGCGGAATCCGGCTCGGGAACAGTGAAAAGCCGATCATACAATCGGACTTGCGCGTCGATTGCGTGCGCCGCGCTCACCCAATGAATCGTTCCTTTGACTTTGCGGCCCGCAGTCGGTCCACCTGACTTGCTGTCCAGATCGACGCTGCATCGCAGCTCGGTCACGTTGCCGGCCGCGTCTTTCACCACTTCCTCGCATTTGATGATGTAAGCGTATTTCAGCCGCACCTCGCCGCCCGGTCGAAGCCGAAAATACTTCGGCGGCGGCGTTTCCATGAAATCGTCGCGCTCGATGTAAAGCTCGCGGCCGAATGGAATTTTTCGGGTTCCAGCATTTGGATCCTCGGGATTATTGATCGCATCGAGTTCTTCGGCTTTTCCCTCAGGATAATTTGTCAGCACAACTTTAATCGGTCGCAGTACGACGAGGCGGCGCGTTGCGGTGCGATTGAGTTCATCACGCACCGTGTGCTCGAGCAGAGCCATGTTGGTCATGCTCGGATACTTCGTGATCCCAACGTTGTACGCCAGGTTGCGCAACGCGGTTGGCGTCACACCGCGCCGGCGCAACCCGGAAATAGTCAACATTCGCGGATCGTCCCAACCGTTGACGAGTTTCTCGTTTACAAGCTGGATCAGTTTGCGCTTGCTCATCACGGTGTATGTCAGATTGAACCTCGCGAATTCGTACTGATGCGGGCGCGGCTCCGGAATTTCGAGGGCGTCGAGGATCCAATCGTAAAGCGGCCGGTGCACTTCGAACTCGAGGGTGCAAACCGAATGTGTGATCCCTTCGATGTAATCGCTGAGCGTATGCGCCCAATCGTACATCGGGTAAATGGACCATTTGTCGCCGGTGCGATGATGCGTTGCGTGCCGAATGCGGTAGAGCACCGGGTCGCGCAGCCAGACGTTCGCGGCGTTGACGTCGATCTTTGCTCGCAATGTGCGCGCGCCATCAGGAAACTCGCCCGCTTTCATTCGCGCAAACAGATCGAGATTTTCTTCAACGGGGCGGTCGCGAAAGCTGCTGGCCTTTCCGAGACGGCGATATTCATCCGTGTCTTCGCGAGACATATCATCAACGTACGCCTTGCTTTTGCGGATGAGTTCCACTGCATAATCGTAAAACCGATCGAAATAATCCGACGCATAGAACGGCGCGCCGCCGAGTTGTTTGTCTGCCCAGCCGTCGACCAACCAATGCACGTCAGCCATGATTGAACTGACGTATTCGGATTCCTCCTTCGTCGGATTGGTATCATCCATGCGGATGTTGCAGACGCCTCCGAATTCGCGCGCGATCCCAAAGTTGAGACAGATCGATTTCGCGTGACCGATGTGCAGATAACCATTCGGCTCAGGCGGAAAACGCGTGATGATTTGCTTGTATTTCCCCGTGCGCAGATCCTCCGCGATGATGTCGCGGATAAAATCTGATGGTCTTTCCGTATCGGTCGTCATCTATAATCATAAAGCTATCGGCGAACGCGCAGACGACAACTTTAGTCGCTGCGGTGTCTGGGGAGCGCACGCGTCCCGCGTGCTGGCGAGCGCGTCTCGCGATCGCGGACTTTGCCTTAACTCCTGCTCTGCAAGAGATGCTGAATGTACTTAAAGACTGTTTCGGCGCGAAGCCGAAACCAGCACGCGGGACGCGTGCGCTCCCCAGACACTGCGCATTGGCTCCCGACCGCGACAGTAGTATCGTCTGCGCCGGCAATGAACGAGCAATCAATCACTGATCGCTACACACTCGCCGATCTTGAGCGCTGGAGCGAGGTCGCAGGCGAGATTGATCCGCCGATTCGTTTGGGTGTTTTCGGCGACCCGGTGGCGCACTCCCTTTCGCCGCAGATGCACAACGCGGCGCTCCGCGCGTTCGAGATCAACATGCAATACGCGCGGTTTCACATCCGGGCGAATGAATTACGCTCAGCGCTGCGTTTTATGCGAGAGCTCGATTTTGTTGGGATCAATCTCACCGTGCCGCATAAGATCGCGGGGCTTACGCAAATTGACGCTGCGGATGAATCGGCAACGCGTTGCGGCGCAGTGAACACGGTTTGTCTGCATGACAAAAAATTGGTCGGTTCAAATACCGACGCCGAAGGATTTTCTCGCGCAGTTCGCAGCGAGTTCTCAATCGATTTGCGCGATTTACGAGTGATGATCCTTGGCGCCGGCGGAGGCACAGGCCACGCCATAGCCTGGCAATGCGGGTTGGAAAATTGTGAGCGTCTTGTCCTGGTCAATCGCACTCTGGCAAAGACGACCGCGATTGTAGAGGGGTTGCGGCGTTTCTTCGCCGAAGCACGCGTACTTGGTCCGGTCGCGCGGCTAGAAGCCGTGCGATGGGACGAGACTGCGATCCGCGCGCAACTCGCAGACATCGACCTCATCGTCAACGCCACGCCGTTGGGAATGAACCCTAGCGATCCGGCACCGATTCCGGCACGATTGCTCGCGCCGCACCACATGGTATTCGACTGCGTGTATCGCCCGTCGAAAACTGCGTTGCTTCGTGGAGCAGATGAAGCCGGAGCGCGCGGCGCGAATGGCTTGTCAATGTTGCTGCATCAAGGCGCACTGTCATTTTCGATCTGGTTCAATCGCGAAGCACCGATTGAAGCGATGCGCTCAGCGATCGCGATGTAATTCGTTCGCTGCTGGTTCGTTCACAACAAAGGCGCCGTTGCCTTCGTCGAGATAGATCGTCGAACCGACGCGTGAGATTTTGAGTGTTTGTCGCCACGTGCCCGATGGAAAATCTTTTCTAGCTTCGATTGATTTGGCTTCCGGTTTGGGCGCTGGCAACAGCGATGTGGGCGCGGCCACGGCTTCGGACAAAATTCTGCCGTCCATTTGATGTGGCACCTTGATTCCAAGAATCTGCAAGATTGTCGGCACAAGATCCACGTTGCCTGTTGGGAAATCATCCGTTTGACCACGTTTAAAGTCCGGCCCGGCAGCGATCAACGTGTTGTGCATATCGAACCGGCTGAGCGTGGCATGAGTTCCCTTCCCCGCCGCTCGTTGCCAATCGGCGTCGATCTCTCCCGTAACGCCGAACTGATTTTGTAAATCGGTCCAGCGGAATGCCATCGCCACATCCGGCGCATCACCACTTTGAACCAGCGCTTGCGTGAGACCGAACGTCCCTTCCATCGGCTCTTTCGTGAAAATCACACCGGCAAAATCCGACTGCTGCAAGAATTCAACGAGGCGACGGATGACCTTCTTGTCGTGTCCGACGACATAGAAAAGAACGCTGCCACCGTTGGCGGCCAGCATGATGTCTCCAGGTTTTGGTTGGTCGTTAAATTCGGTCTTATCGCGTATGCCGCCAGCACTCTGGTTGCCGTCCTTTGCTATTCTTAGTTCTTCAATCTTAGCGGTGAAACCGGCGTCATTCAAAATTCTTCGCAAGTCAACCGACCGCTTGATCGTGGAAAAGCCGTGATCGGACACGATAAACACATCTGTTCTTCCGCGCGCATTTCGTTGATCTAATGCCGAAAGCACCGCCGCGAGGTTTTCATCAGCGGACTTGATCGCAGCGAGTGCCGCCGGCGCTCCCGGTGCGGATTCATGTTGTGTAAGATCCGGTTCGCCTAACCAAAGCACGGAAAGAGCCGGCACACCGTCTTTCCAAAAACAATCGGTCATCGCTTTTGTTGTCCAGGCGTCCTGTTGCAGGTGGCCAGATGGAAAGGGACCAAGCGTTGCAGTAATGGAAGGGATAATCTCCGCCGGGAGCGACTTGCCCGCGAACAGCGTGACGCAATTTTTCGCAGTCCCAACGTCGGCCTGTCGGTCCAGCAAAAGCCCGACAGTTTTTGCAGAAGCAATTACCGTGCGCCCTCCTGCGTGCTGGACTAGCTCGGCAATCGTTGGAACCAAAATGTATTTTCCACCGGACACTTCATCCCCTTTCTTCACTACTGCCGGCAGCTCGACATCAATTGAGTGGTGAGGATCGATGTCCGGCCGATAGACATGGTTCGCAATGATACCGCTCTTGCCGGGATAAGTTCCGGTGACCATGGCCGTGCCATTTACCATCGTGGCACTCGGATAAACCGCATGATGGTTTCGAAAAGTGATGCCTTCGCGCGCGAGCTTCCAAAGCGTCGGAGTATTCTGCTCGGTCACAAAATCCGGACGCATCCCGTCCCACACAACCACCACTACATGACGCTCAGGTTTCGCGGGTACGACCGCTGCGGCAGACCAACAGACGCTCAAAAACAGCAATGAAATTATTTGCCGCATTCGCCAATCATAGAACAAGGAGCGGCGGTCTCCAGTCCGCCGTAAATGTGGGAGCGGCCTGAGTGCCGCGACCGTCGGGACACCAAGGTCCTTCCACATTATTTTTTCGGTCGCAGCAATGGAAATAGAATCACGTCGCGAATGGATTCGGCGCCGGTAAGCAACATCGTGAGCCTGTCTATCCCGATTCCAAAGCCACCAGCCGGCGGCATACCGTATTCAAGAGCGAGCAGAAATTCCTCGTCGATGTTTTGCTTCTCTTCGCCCGCCTGTTCGAGCAGACGCTGACGTTGCACAAGCGGGTCATTCAGTTCGCTGTAACCTGGGGCGATCTCCACACCGTTGATGACCAGTTCAAAAACGTCGACGAGTGAGCTGTCTTCAGCGTTTTGTTTGGCCAGCGGTACGAGCTCTTTCGGACAATGCGTTACGAACAAAGGATCCATCGTTTTTTCTTCGATGAGTTTCTCGAACATATGCTGCGTCACCTCGAAGTCCGCGAGCTGCGGTAGAATCTCGAGCTTGAACTCGTTCATGGCGCGTTCGCGCCTCTGCTCGGGCGGGAGCTCAAACCAATCCTTGCCTGCAACTTCGCGCATCAGATCGTGGTAACGCACGCGCCGCCACGGCCGTTCCAAATTGATCGTGCGGGTGACGTTTCCGTTAGCGTCTCGATGCTCGATGGTGAGCGAGCCACAGATTTTCTCAGCCAGATAACAAATCAGTTCTTCGACGAGATTCGCCATCTTCTCGAAATCGGCATAGGCCCAATAGGCTTCAAGCATTGTGAATTCCGGATTGTGCTTCCTGGAGATGCCTTCGTTGCGAAAGTTGCGATTGATTTCGAATACCTTGTTGAATCCGGCCACCAGCAGGCGTTTCAGATAAAGCTCCAGCGCAATGCGCAGATAGAGATCTATGCCAAGTGCGTTGTGATGTGTTTTGAAGGGTTCGGCCGCCGCACCTCCAGCCATTGTTTGCAAAATTGGCGTCTCCACTTCAACAAACCCCCGGTCCTCGAAAAAGCGCCGGGTTTCGCGAACGATGGCAATCCGTCTTTCGAACACCGCGCGCGAACGTTCGTTGGTGAGAAGATCAAGATAGCGGTGTCTGTAACGCGCTTCGATGTCCTGCAGTCCATGCCATTTTTCCGGGAGCGGCCGCAACGTCTTGGAGAGCAACTGGAATGTTTGGGCTTTTACTGTCGGTTCGCCGCTTTTGGTGACAAAACATGTCCCTTCCACGCCAATGAAATCGCCTATGTCGAGCAACCGAAAAAGGTCGAACAATTCCGGGCCAATCTCCTTGGCGTGAATGTAAATTTGAATGCGACCGGTGACGTCACGAAGATCGAGAAAATGGCTTTTGCCCATGTCGCGATGCGCGGTGATGCGGCCGGCGACACGCCGCTTTTCACCTTCCTGAAATTGCTCGCGCACCTCCGCGATCGAGCCGCTAACATCAAAGCCGGTGCCGAACGGCTCGATGCCTTTCGCGCGCAGCGCTTCAAGTTTTTTTCGCCTGAGCGCGATCAGCTCGTTTTCGTCTTCCATATTCGGACAGCGAATGTAAGGCGCGACACGTGCTTCGCCACGTCAAATCGTGAAGCGGTCTTGAAATGCTCGCTTCAACTCTCGAAACCAACATATTACGTTTGCCAACGAAACACCTACAATGAGATAGTTCGAGGTGGCGCGCGCACATGAGCCTCCGTCGCGCCGCCAACATTCAAATGACTGCTAATTTGCCGCAAACGAGTTCCAAGCTGGATGGGCCGCTGGTGAAGCAGTTCTCGGTTTTTCTGCCGAACAAAGTCGGGGCGATGCTGGAAATTGTGAAGTTGCTTAGCGCACATCACACGCACGTTGTCGCCCTTAGCGTATCGGAATCCACTGACTCAGCTATTGCGCGGATCATCGCGAGCGACCCGCAGGGTGTGGAAAAATTATTCAGGGAAAACAATGTTGGTTTCGGCGTCAGCCAGGTGGTGGTGGTTGAGATGCGCGAAGTGGCGACGCAACTGGTAAAACTGCTCGCATCATTGGTCATGGCGGAGGTCAACGTGCATTTCGCTTACCCGCTGCTGATTCGTCCACGCGGATTTTGCGCGATCGCTCTGCACGTGGATGACACAGATTGCGCGTCTTCCGTGCTTATGGGCGAAGGATTCAAAATGCTGAGCCAGGACGATATCTCACGATAGCCGATGGTTACCGTTCTAACGTTTTAACGTTTCAGCGGTCAAATATCCGGCAGATTGTTGACAGGCTGGCAACAGCGCGCATAACAAGACTGGGTTATTCTCCCAATGCGGACTCTTTTCTCACGGGCTGTTCAAATCGATCCAAGCTTTCACGTCGCCCTCGGTGTGCTTGTAATTTTCGCCATAGCCGAGGTTTTCTTTGCGACGTCGTATTATGTCGGCCGGGCGCGAGCGAACCGCGCCTCGGCACAGCCAGTTACGCCGACGATCGCGCATGCGCCTGCGACTTCGTCGGCTCCAGCGTTAGCGCCAGCAGCGGCGCAGCCAGGCGTTTCGCCGTCGACGGCAGTGAGCACACCGCCTCCATCCATCGTTGGTCAGTTGCTGCGAGAAGGTACAGCACTCCGCGAACGCGGCGACACGACAAACGCGCTCGCACGTTTTCAGGAAGCGTTGGATAGCGAACCGGACAATACTGCCGTGCTCCAGGAAACGGCACAGACCTACGAGTCGATGCAAATGTTCGATCGCGCGAACGACGTCTGGCGCAGAATCAAGCAAATCAGTCCGTCCGATAGCGCGACATACGCTTTAGCCGATCGTCGCTTGAAGGTCGGAGTTCCCGCACCGCCGACCGTCGAGCCAGGCGGCGCCCCTGCGGAAATGGACGTTCCCTCAGGCAAAGATGTTGGCGGCAATACGGAGGGTCCAATCATGGGAATTTCCGACGTCAAAACCAAGGAAACGTCCGATCCGGAAGCCGAAACGAATCTGACATTGGAGATCGGGATAAAAAAACAACCAGGTACCGTCGTCGACCATAACAAAGTGAGAATCCTGGTGTTTCTTTACGATGTGGTGAACGACAAAGACATCAAGCTGACCGATGCCGATGTGAGCAACGAATGGCTTACCTCGAAACACGACTGGTCGGACACGAATCCGGAAGTGCTTCTCGTACGCTATGTGCGCGCAAAAACCGGCGGAGCATTATCCGAATCGTCACTTTCGGAGGCGGCGGCAAAGGTTCGGCCCGGCCAAAAGGGTCGCGGCTCAAAAGGTTCCGCTGACATCGGACAACGCAAATATCTCGGCTACATCGTTCGCGTTTATTATGGTGACGACCTGCAGGCTGTTCAGGCGGAACCGTCGCGGCTTTTGCAGCAGTTTCCTGCTTTGAAAAGTCCCTCAGCACGATGACGCGATTGCTTCGAGGCTGTGTTGCTTGCCTCCGAACTAGACGGAGCCACACAAACTATCTTCGACGCGTTCTCCCATGGTTCTGTATTTTTCTTTTTGCCGCCAGAGCAGAAGCGCAGGTTCAAGTCGACCTGAAATTCAAGCGATTGCAATACATTGCTTACGAACCGGTCGTGGCGACCGTTGCCATCACGAATCTGGCCGGACGCGATATTGAACTTCACGACGCGGAGGGGCAACCCTGGTTGGGCTTTGAGATCACGGGCAGTGAGGAACAGCCGATCGCGCCACTCAGCGGCGCAAATAGAGAGCCACCGCTGAGAGTCCAAGCCGGCCAGAGAGTCACCCGCCAAATCGATCTTACACCGCTGTATCCCGTAAATGAATTCGGCGCCTATCATGTGCGCACGAATATTTACTTCGCAGATCTGGGAAAATTCTTCTACTCCGGCACCCGGGTCTTTGAGGTCACAGACGCGCGGCCGATCTGGCAGCAAACCGTTGGAGTTCCAGGCGGCGGGGGCGCGTCCGGCGATGTGCGCACGTATTCGCTGATGACCAATCGTTTTCCAGACCACACTTCGTTGTACGTTCGGGTGCAGGACAAAGACACGGGCGTCGTTTATGCCACTTACTCGTTAGGCCGCACCATCTCTTTCGAGCAGCCGCAGGCGGAGATCGATCGCGCGAATCAATTGCATGTTTTGCATTGCGCGGCTCCGCGCGCATGGTCGTATGCCCGCATCGGACTAAACGGTCAATTGCTCACGCACTCTTCGTTCATGGAAACCCAAACGCGGCCTCATCTTGTTCATTCGGGTAACGGCGAAATAGCCGTGCACGGCGGCGTGGTCGAAGCGCCGGGACTATACGCCATCGGATTACCCGTCCTCCGGCGCCGCAAGTCCACGTTCATCCATGGCGCAGAGGACGACGCGCGCGATATCGTTGAACATCTCGCGGGCTACCTCGCCCGCACGGATCTCGGAGCGACCGCCACATAGCCGAGGGCTGCGGCACAGCTGAGTGAGAGACTCGTGCTCTCCTCCTCGCGACGGAAAATGACCATGGTCCGAATCGCACTTGCCAATCTCCGGTTTCCATCGACGCCTGCCGAGTCGGTGGCGTTGGCTGAAAACGCCATCGCGGAGGCCTCGGCCGCGCGCGCGGACGTCATCTGCTTTCCGGAGTGCTTCGTGCCGGGCTATCGCGCCCCCGGGAGAGCGGTGCCGCCGCCGGACGCCGTATTCCTCGAGCGCGCCTGGTCGTCCGTCGCCGCCGCCGCTGGCGCACGCAACGTCGCCGTCGTTCTCGGCACCGAGCGCATCGTCGACGGCGTCCTGCTGGCGACTGCGCTGGTGATCAATCGGGATGGATCGATCGCCGG
>Ga0209811_10000968_pt1 | contig 10385 bp, 15 predicted proteins | sample Coa_R1_6_FD_187161 | JGI IMG/M metagenome (GOLD analysis project Ga0209811, IMG submission 187161) | Surface soil microbial communities from Centralia Pennsylvania, which are recovering from an underground coalmine fire. - Coalmine... | ecosystem: Environmental > Terrestrial > Soil >...
TGCAGCAACAGTGGGCCGCACTTGGTTACACGACTGGTGACCTTGCCGCGTACATGCTCGACCCCGACCGCACCGAGGCTGCATTGATGAAGCAAGTCGGTGCAGTGCAACAAGCAGCCGAGGCACAACGCGCCGGCTTCGGTCAATTAACCAAGGCACAAGCTGAACAGTTGCAAGCACTTGGCATCTCAGCTCCGCAAGCTCAGCAAGGTTTCCAGAACCTTTACAACCAGCGCGAGTTGATGAACGCCCTCCCCGGCGAGGCAGGCGTCGAAGACATCGACAAGGAACAACAGCTACAAGCAACGTTCCAAAACAACGTCAAGGTTCAACAGCAACTTCAACGAACTGCCGCTGCCCGCGCTGCAACGTTCCAAAATGGCACATCGTTCTCTAACAACAAGGAAGGTTACGCGGGCGTCGGTGTTGCACGATGAACAAGGTCACGAAACTTCGTATCGAGAAGGGGGTGAACATGGGAACCAAGAAAGCAACAACCAAAACTTCCGCAAAGGTCGGGCAGAACAGCAAGGTCACGCAGAAGACAATCAAGGGTAAGGCAAACCCGACAAGCGCTCAGAACAAAGCGTCTATGCGAAAGACACCTGGAAAAGGGTAAGTTTCACGACGAACCCCGCCATAGGTACATCCTTTGGCCCGACGCCCCCTGCACGTGCAGGGGGCGTTTCTATTTGCGAAGGGATGGCACACGCCGTTGCTCGTGGTTGCATTTGGCCCGACCGTTCACACGTCTCGCCCGGAATTACCGAACGTTCACAGCGCAGGTAATGACCCTACGTCTACTACCGCGATCACATCGCGGGTTCGATTAGCACCCCGTTGCCGGATGCATCCAGAACCCCGAACGGCGGCTATAACCGCTCGGTTTAGAACGTCGGTTGCAACATGAAGCAACGACTGTCGCGTGGTTGCAGGCGATGGGGTACTAGTCCATCGGTCACGATCCGGTTGCAATCCGGTCATGCACTCATCCTGACAACGAAACAGACGCATACGCCAAGTTCCATCCGCACCGACAGAAGGACTCGAACCCCCTACGACCAGTTTTGGAGACTGGCGTTCTACCCGTTGAACTATGTCGGTTTGAGTTTGAGAGTTTGTGCGCCGCCACCACACCTTTCGCACTCCCTTGGCAGGAAGACTCCCAAACGTGGCGGGGGCGGGACTCGAACCCGCGACATCTGGCATATGAAGCCAGCGTTCTGACCAGCTGAACTACCCCGCACCGATGTTGAGCGTGAGAACCGCAGTCGTCACTACGACCAAGCCCCTCCACCAAAGCGTGTCCAGCTAGCGGCCTTCACTCACGCTTCCCGTTCTCAAACCCAACGACTCAAATCATAGACACATCCGTCATTACTTGACGCCTGACCGTCATTTCATGTAGTTTCACGAATCGCACGAAAGGTGTGCTGAACGGCCCCGTCAACGGGTGAGCTGAACGGCCCTTCGAGCAAATCAATTCCGCCGACCTCCGGGTGGCCGGTGCGTACTTCAAACCCCGCAGAGACATACGCGGCTCAAGGTCAAACCGCTGAACGTCTTAACACCCTCGACCCTCCCTGCTCGTGCCTCCGCGCGCAGTGATTTGAGAAACGGAGTGAACCAATGTCCGAAGAAACCAACAACTTGCAAACGAACGACGACGGCACGCAAGCCAACTCACAACAGGACAACCCTGACATCAGGAACCTTCGTGAAAAGGCAAAGCGTGCAGACACGCTCGAATCTGACAATTCACGTCTTGCTCGCGAGAACAGCTTGCTCAAAGCCGGTGTCAACAACCTGACTGAAAAGCAACTCACTGCACTCAATGCGGCGCATGGTGACGGAGAGATAACCCCGGAAGCCTTGCGAAAGACAGCAGAAGAACTCGGATTCGCGCAGCCGATACCGGAAACATCTACCGACGAGCAGCAGAAGCACCAACAGGTGAACGACGCAGCGTCAGGTAGCACTCGACCAGAGCAACAGCCACTTGTGGATCAGTACGCGCAAGCGAACTCACCAGCGGAAGTGCTCGACCTCGTGCGTAAAAACGGTGGCGTCGTCGCTGACGATTTGCAGTAAGCGGTTTCCTTTCCTTTAAGGAGCTGAAATGGCTGACGCCTACACCGGGACACCGAGCGTCGGTTGGGATCAAGCGGCCTGGGACCGTCTGGCGTACTTTGCCTTTCGCCCCGAGGTTCACTTCGATGCCCTCTGCGACGTAAAGCCCACACGTCAGTCGATGCCGGGTAAGACCGTCAACTTCACACAAGTTGGCGACCTGGCTATCGCAACCACTGCACTTTCCGAGTCCGTTGACGTTGACGCTGTTGCGATGAGCGACAGTCAGGTGACGTTGACCCTCGCCGAGTTCGGTAACGCAACAATCACGACTGGATTCCTTCGTGCAGTCTCGTTCTTGCCGGTTGATGCAATTCAAGCCGAGGTAATCGGTGCGAACATGGGTCAATCGCTCGACGTGATCGCCGCTAACACGGCGAAGTCTGGCACGAACGTTCGCTACGCAAAGGGTTCAGGTGCGCAGCAGACAAGCCGCGCGGCACTCCTTGCTACGAACACGTTGACTGGTCATGATGCTCGTGTTGCTCGTGCCGACCTCAAGCGTGCGAACGTTCCTCAGGTGACTTCGATGGGTGGCGGTAGTTACCTCTCGATCATTCACCCGGACGTTCTGATCGACCTTCAAGAAGAGACTGGTCACAACGGATGGCGCGACGCGCACATCTACGCGCGACCAGAAGAAATCTTCAATGGCGAGTTCGGAAAGTTCGAGGGTTTCCGATACATCGAAACCACCAATGCACCGCTCTTTGCTGACGCAGGTTCGGGTTCTGTCGTTGACGTTTACGCAACTTTGTTCCTTGGCCGACAGGCTTTGGCAAAAGCGTTCTCGAACCAAGACGGCAACGGCCCCTACCCCCATGTTGTGCAAGGTCCGGTGACTGACAAGCTCCGTCGCTTCGTCCCGCTTGGTTGGTACTGGATTGGTGCCTACGGCATCTTCCGCCAGGCAGCGCTTCGTCGTGTCGAGTCGTCGTCATCCATCGGTGCAAACACCTAACAAATGACGGTCAATGGGTTACGCGCTCGATCGAACTTCGAGCGCGTAACCCGCCGCATTCGTTTACCGAAACGGAGGTTTCATGGCAGATGTACCAGTGGGCAAGCAAGTGAACGGCTTTACCGGCGAACTCGAAGACGCTGCACCGTTGAACCTCGCACCGTCACCAACCGATCAACGCAAGTTGTCTGCCGACACGGAAGACGACCGACCATTGATCGACAAGGTGCGCGAGCGAGTCGAAGACGACACAGCGCGCAATGTAGATGGGCACACAATGCCTGTCACAGACACGCCGCGTGAAGACATCACGAACAAGCCCGATCAGCAACTTGTCAATGTGCCGGCGACCAACACCGTCCTACGGGAAGAAGGTCACCCGGTTGCACCGATTGAAGGCGAGTTCATCGCAGAAGACGATGAAGAGGATGAGGAACCGTTGGATACGGAACCCGAGTTGCCAACGTTCGTCAAGTCAGACAAGTAAGGCGCACCAACAGTCCGAGTCGGCAGTCTCTTTCTGTCGACTCGGACTTGACGGTTTCCACGAAAGGACCGAAGTGAACAACTGCAAGTGCCAGTGCCCCGACTTTAAAACTCACATCTCCGGTATTTCGTTTGCTCCATCAGCAACGAACAAGGGTGCTCACGTTGCAGAGACCGTTAAGCGCGAAAAGCAAATGGTCAAAGACCACGCGTCATATCGACGCATGAAAGCAGAAGGCTTGCAGCCGAAGTCTGTGCGTGGTGTTGCTCAAGTCGAAGCACGCGCTACCGATGCACGCGAAATCACCGAAGGCAAGGTGATGACGAAGGAGAAACTCGCGCAGCGCAACATCGTTCGTGACGCGATGGGTGAAGCAGGGATGCTCAGGTGAAGCCGCGTCTCAACTTCATGTATCTGCACTCGCCTCATATCGGGTACGGATACCAAGGCGTTGCCACGCACAAAGCGTTCGAGCGCATCGGCATTGATGTCTTTGATGGTCTGCCAGGCAGCGGCGACCTTGACATCAAGCAGAAGAACTCGGCCATCTGCAATGACGTTCTGTTCCTGTCGACCCCGACACACGTTCGCGGTTGGTGGAGTCACCAACGTGCCCACCTATTCACAATGTGGGAAGGCACGTCACTACCCGAAGCGATGCGCGAATCGCTGCATAACTTCAAGACTGTCGTTGTTCCTTCTGAGCACTGTCTTGAATTGTTCAGTCGCTACCACAAGAACGTTCACTACGTGCCGTTGGGTGTTGATAGCGAACGATGGGCTTACACGCCCCGGCGACAAGGAACGTTCTTCAACTTCCTCGTGTCAGGCTCCGGTCCGCGCAAAGGAGCAGACCTCGCTCGACGTGCATTCCATGCCGTGTTCGGAAACTTTGCCGGCGACGGCCCGATTCCCCGACTCGTGATCAAAGACCCGCGTGGTCACGAACGTCCGGGTCCGAGCATCGACGTGATCTCCGGTTACTTGCACCCGGACGAAGAAGTACAGCTCTACGCAGATGCGCATTGCTTCCTCGCCCCCTCGCGTGGTGAGGGATGGGGAATGCAGCCGCTGCAAGCGATCGCGCAGGGCATCCCGACAATTCTTACGGACGCCCACGGACACCGTTCTTTCTCGCGTTTCGGCCTACCAATTTCATCATCCTTCGCAAAGTCGGACTACTTCCTTTTTGGAGATGCCGGCGACTGGTGGGAGCCCGACTTCGACGCGCTCTGCGACCGTATGAAGTGGGTGTACGAGCACTATGACTTCGAGTCGTACCAAGCCAAAGTCAACGCTCATGTTGTTGCGCGTCGCTTCACATGGGAGAACTCAGCCGACCAGATTGTCAAGTCAATCGGTGGCTATACGCGACTGAGTGAAGACACACGACACGAAGGTGTATGGCGCGACGTTGAGTGCCAGAAGTTTGAACTGATCACTACACGCGACTGGCGTGCCGACATTGCTGGCGTCACGCATGTGTTCAAGAAAGGCGCGACCTACATGGTTTCCGCCGACGTGAAGCGCGTTCTTTTTGAGGGCGGCGCGCTCGATCCAGCCTGTCTCAAGGACGGTGCCGGTCTTGCATCCGAACAGCTCGCCCGTATCGGGGAGGTATACGCATGACCGGAAACGATGTAGTGGACCAAGCACTTCGGCTCATGTTGTCAGGTCAACGCGAGTCGATGAACAAACTCGACGGCGCAGTCTCGGCTAACGCTACGAGCCTTTCGTTCGACTACAACCTCGGCGCTATTCAGGCCGATGCAATTCTTGGCATTGACTCCGAGCTTTACCGCGTGTGGGAAGTAACAGGTGCGAAGACCGTTGCGGTACAGCCTGCAATGCAGGGCTCAGCTAGTTCGTCGCACGCAGATGGTGCGCTCGTATATGTCAACCCTCGCGTCAGTCGCTTTGCCGCGTTCGTTGCACTGAACCAAGAAATCATGGCTTTGTCGTCGCCGGCACTCGGTCTGTACGCAGTCAAGACTTTGGAGTTCACATACCAAGCGGCAGTCACCGACTACCACTTGAACGACAACGACGTGCTCGAAGTGCTAGACGTTCGTGCCGACGCTGCCGGTCCCGAGAACCACTGGCAGTCACTCAAAGACTGGCGGCTTCGTCGCAACTCAGACCTGACCGACTTCGCGACCGGCAATGCATTGTTCATTCCGAATGGCATCCCCGGCCGAACTGTTCGTGTCATCTACTCGACCCCGTTCACAACTCTCGACGGTCTAAGTGGCGACTTGTCCACCGAGTCACACATCCCATTCGAGATGCAAGACATCTTGGCGATGGGCATCGTGTTGCGACTCGGCCCTGCGCGCGAGATCAAGCGCAACTTCACCGAAGCACAGGGCGACGCGAGGCGCGCTGGTGAGGTTCCACCTCAAGCAGTGGGCAACTCGTTCAGCTACTTGCGAGCCCAACGCGAACAACGCATTCAGCAAGAGGCGGCGCGCTTGTTGCGCGACTACGGCCCGAGGCGACGGGTATGAACGAAGATTGGGACGTAACCATCAATGGGCATGGCTACATGCTCGACAAAGACCACCCGGCTTTCGGAGCTGACTCTGCATACCTTGGCTCGAACGGCATCGACACGATTCCACTTCTTCGTCAACAGGCAGACAACTCGTCTGAACCTGGTGAAGCAAGTAACAACCCCGAAGACTTGTGGTCGCGCTCACAGACGACATGGCACAAGGGAGCCGGGCAGGCATACCTTGATGCACCCGACAGTGACCGGGCGCGCTTTTCTGCGTCAATCGGGATCGACCCTTGGACGCGTGGTCAACTCACACCGCTCAACACGACCTCGCTTACCTACACGACAAGCGCAACAAATCTTCAAGTCTTGCGCGTCGGTGAATACGTCTACATCCAACAGGGTGACAGCGTGCTATTTGCGCCGGCTCCTTACACATCATGGACAAGTTGTCTTATCCAAGATGGCGAATCAACAGTCGATCCCCACTCAATGGCGTCGGACGGGTACAACGTTTGGGTAGCCCTTGCGGGCAATGGCATTCATGCAACAACGCGCGGCGACGGTTCTTCTTCTCACTACTCGGACCTTCAAGCCACAGTAGTTAGCTACGTCAAAGGTCGACTGATGGCGGCAAAAGACAATGCCATCTACAACGTGACTGGAAGTGGTGCAGCCCCAACCGCCTTACTCACTCACGCCAACACCGATTTTCGGTGGGTTGGATTCGCGGAAGGTTTGTCGGTCATCTATGCGGCGGGCTTCTCTGGAGATAAGTCACTCATCTACAAGACGGCAGTAAAGACCGATGGCACTGCACTCGACGCACCATCGATAGCTGGCGAATTGCCTGACGGTGAGATCGTTCGCTCCATTCAGGGGTATCTCGGATTTCTCTTTGTTGGCACCGACCAAGGATGGCGCTCAGCTACACAAGATGTGAACGGCAACCTGACGTTTGGTCCGCTCGTTCACATCCCAACTACTGGGCCTGTTCGCTGTTTCGAGCCACAAGGAAACTTCGTTTGGTTCGGCATCGAACTCAATCAATTCAACGCACTAGGCGGCCAATACAACGGCCTTGGTCGCATCGACATGACAACTGTAAATGACAGCGGAGCATTCGCATACGCGACTGACTTGATTGCAACGACAGGTAGCGACTGGCAGGTGCAATCCGTCGCAACGTGTGGAGTTGACAACGACAAACGAATTATGGCCGTATCAGGTAAAGGTTTCTACTTAGAAACTGACACGCCCACATCTGCGACGTGGTTGTCATCCGGCAAAATCGGTTATGGATTAAGTCACTTCAAGCGCGCATTGCGCCTTGGCATCACTCACGAGAAGTTGGCTTCGGGTCAAGCAGTGACGATGAAGTTGTCACCCGACGACATGACTCTCTATACGGTCGGAACAAGCAATGCCGTTGGCTCGTCTGGACCTGACGAGTTCGCTCTTAGTCCCGGTGGCTCCGAGAAAGGTTTTCTTAGTCGCGAGTTCTCACTACACGTTTACCTCACCAACGGAGTGAAGTTCGAGCGATGGGAACTTCGTGCATACCCGGTAAAAGCGAACCGCGGTCGCGAAGTCCTCGTGCCAATTCTTCTACACGAATTGATTGTTACCGACTCCGGTGCAGAAAAGCATGTTGATGTTGTAGCCGAATTCAGCTATCTCGAAAGTCTGAGCAACAGCGATGAGATACATGAATACACAGAGCTGACACTTCCCTTTGACGCCTTCTTTGACCAAGGAAACTTTCAGCGGCATTCGGTGATGCGTAATCGTTCATTTTGGAACGGCACATACCTAGCCAAACTCAAGGTCTTAGGGGGATAAATGACTGTCACCCTCGATCACGTCGACCCCGACCTACGTGAGCGCGTTGAACGGATGCTTCTGCTTAGCGGCTTTCGCTTTTGGGTGTCATCCGCATATCGATCACGTCTCGAACAAATCAAGCTGTACGCGCTTTACATGGTGGGAGGCGCAACGGCGGCCAAACCCGGTAGCTCGAATCACGAAAAGGGTTTGGCGGTCGACGTTGCGTGTGTCGGAGACGATATGAAGTTGCGCGCATCAATAGCGAAGGAATGCGGACTTATCACGCCCGTCAAAGGCGAGCCGTGGCACTTCGAGCTTGACCCAAAGCGCAAACCGTTAGCGATTCTCCCATCGATTCTGGAGGTAAAGAAATTGGCTGGTGAACACGTAGCAGCAATTCGATCAACACCAGACGGCAATGGCTACTGGATTGCAAAGACAGACGGCAGTGTCTATGCGTTCGGGACTGCTCCGTTCTTTGGATCGATGGGCGGCAAACACCTCAACGCACCGATCGTCGACATGGAAGTTCACCCGAGCGGGCGCGGTTATTGGCTCGTTGGTGACGACATGGGCGTCTTTGCGTTTGGTGAGTCGAAGTTCCTAACAACGCCTGACGGCAAGAAACCATCGGACTTCCTCCTATGACGGCCGACGAAGAGGGCGTCACCCTGCACGAAGTCAACCGCAACGTGATCGAGTTGCGGCGGCAGATCAGCGACATGCCGACATCGTTCGTTCCAATGAGCGTCTGGCAAGAAAATCTGAAATCTCAGGAACTTGTCCGCCTCGAAACCGGAAGACGAATTGGAAGCATCGAGAACGAACTAGCTGAACGTCGCAAGGCATTCACAAACTCGTTTCTCTACCCGTTGCTTATGACCGTTCTCGGTCTGGGCGCAGGTGCCCTTATCACTCGACTAATTGGAGGTTGAAGTTGCTTTTCAAAGTGAGTCCATACGCAAAAGCCGTCGTTACTGCAATCGCGGCGCTCGTCGCAGTTGTCGCAAACGCAATTGTCGACGGCAACGTCAGTTATGACGACCTCGCTGCCGCCATCGGTGGTGTTGCCGCCGTTTACGCAGTGTGGCGCGTGCCAAACAAGCCCACTCCCGAAGTCTCATCGAATGAGCAAACCACTTTGGAAGGAGAGTGAACATGGGTGAGGAAATCGAAAACGCATCGGGCGTGCCGGAAGACACCGTTCTCGAAACAGTGACCCACGAAGGCGAGAAAGTCCAAGAAAAGATCGTCTACGACGAAGACGGCGGATTTCACAAGGAGGTAGTCGATGGCTAGCACACAAAGCTGGACCGAATACAACGGTTCTGGCCCAACCGCTACTGCAAGTCGCGCCGAAGCAAACTGGAAGCGAGTGGATGACTCCGCGACTGCCTACACGGCGTCACCGATCAACGCATCGAACAACGAAAACTCGATGGCAAAGATTCAGGCACTCGTGTTCGCCGGGACGTGGAACTCCATCTCTGCGCTGACGTACAAGATCGACAACAACGCGCCGGCGACAGGCTTGAGCATTGTTGGTTCGGTCCTGACGAGCTATACGCAGCCGGCGACGACTGCGACTGGCGACTCGGCAATGTCAACCTCCGGTCTGTCGGCCAACTTCAACAACAGCTCAACCCCGTTTGGCGCAGGAACGTCATCGTCAACAGCCGGTGGCACCATCTACGCCAATGCTTTGCGCACGCAGTTGCAGGCGCTCAACACTTATGCAGGTGCCCCCGGTGATATAGCAGCGCGGACAATCACCGCTGCATGGACGGAGAGTTGAGATGGGTTGGGGCGACATTTACCACGCGTTCCTTGCCGGTGGGCTCATGTGTGAGGCCATCTTCGTCGGCTCGTTCATATTTCGGCGGTAGACGTGGCGGCTATTCCCGCCGTCTACATCGAAGCTGAGTATGCAGACGGTTACGTGTTGACAGAAGGCGAGAACGATGTCAGTCCTTTCGATCCAGGGCGAAACATCTTCCATGCAATTGTGAACCGCACTGCCGAGCCCGAACACGGCAAGACGGTGCGGTTCACATTGTTCGTCGCGGACCATCGCGTAGACATTGATTGCACGAAACTTCCAGACGACACCACGTTCATTCGTGAAAAGCACATGGAACGTGACGCCGACATCAACACCGGCCAGTGGTTGGAAGACCCGCGCATTGTTGGCATCGACTTCGGTTACTCGTTCATAAACGACGAAGGAATTGAAACAAAAGAATTGGTTGAGGTTCGATAATGGCTGTTGCATACGACGCAAACGGAAAAAGCAACACAACTGCCGCCCAACAGGTGAAAACATGGTCACACACCTGCACAGGCAGTGATCGCCTTCTGCTTGTAACTGTTGTCTGGAACCAACCAAACGTTTCAACCGAACTCGTGTCGGCAGTGACGTACAACGGCGTTGCCATGACTTCGTTTGGTTCCCCAGCGCCCGTCAAGTCATCGGCTACACCAGG
>Ga0209811_10000969_pt1 | contig 10365 bp, 9 predicted proteins | sample Coa_R1_6_FD_187161 | JGI IMG/M metagenome (GOLD analysis project Ga0209811, IMG submission 187161) | Surface soil microbial communities from Centralia Pennsylvania, which are recovering from an underground coalmine fire. - Coalmine... | ecosystem: Environmental > Terrestrial > Soil >...
AACATCAGAATACCCGTATTTCGAGCTGAATTTCTCCAATATTTCTTTAACCTTGTTGTCATCGGTTATCGTTTTTACACTCCCTCTTAATTCATGTCCCTTTGCGGAAATTTTCACACTTGGATTTTTTAGTACATTTCTGTACCAATTTGTATCCGAACCTTGAACGGGAAGTAAATATAATTTGTCATCTTCATGAACAAACCAAACAGGTCTCGATAAATCTTTACCTGATTTTCTCCCTCTAACAGTCAAGTCTATTTCATTTATTGTACCAAGGTCTTTTAGGTCAGGTTTTGACATATAGGATGTGTAGCGAATCTAGTAATTATCTTTTAAGGTATCATGCAATACTTGGGATCATTTTGAAGATTGATAATATTCTATTCGTTGCATCTCAGAATTCAAATCCTCTCTTTTCGAATCGTAGTGATTTTTTGTAATCGAAAATTTGTCAATTGGATTATTACTGTCAGAATAATATTCCACATTCATTGACTTGCCTGCTATTTCTACATTAATGCATCCATATCCTTCATAGGTCTTGGCAAGAAAATATTTGTTATTTAAATGCTTAATTGATTCTCCGCCTGTTCCTACAATTACAAAGATGGGTCCATCCGGATCCTCATATTGAAATTGTTCCTTGTCAGATATTATGGGCTCTGAATGTCTTACATCATTATAAATAAGCGGATAGGATCGCTGATAATTATGCGAATGACCTTGTAAAACCAAATCTACACCGAAATTATCAAATACCGGATGATAAGTTCTTCTCATATTAGTAGTGTACGACTCATCAGCAGAATAAAATGGTATGTGAAAAAAAACAATTTTCCAATCAATATTTTTATTAGCCTTTGTTATCATTAAGTCGCTTTTTAGGAACTTCATCTGTTCTATTTCACCATCCTTATCAAGTTGTGTAGATAGTGCAATAAAGTGAGCGTTACGATAGTTAAATGAGTAATATTGTTTTTCAAGTTTAAATTTATCCATATACGCTTTCAGTAATTGTCCTTGTGCGTCATGATTTCCTAATGCAATCTTGAAGGAGTCACCTACAGAATTCACAATATTGGCCCAACAATCAATTGAGTTTTCATATGAATAATCACCTAGTCCCAGATACAATTCTGGCTTCATACTTTTCATCATGGAGAACGTATTCAAAGCCTCATGTCCACAACCCCAATCTCCAGCAGCTACAAAATTAAAATCAGAATCCTTAACCTTTTCCGCATTAACAGGCAACAAGACAAGCAAAGATGCAAGAAACAAGACAGATGCACCCACATACAGTAACGAGATCAACTTGTCATCGGCTGAAATCGTTCCCATGAAGAATGTGACGTTTCCATTTTTCATCCAGCTCTACATACCAGCTTTGATGTCAAAAGCATAACCGCACGTGTTTCAATAGATCTAACGTATCTATTCCAATTTCTATAATTACTGGTGAACTATTGTATTCATTTAGAAATTTTGAATTCTTTGCAACTTGCAACTCAATAATCTAATAATTTGACTATATGGTGCATTAAATTCTATGAGTAAATGCCCTGCATAGAATAAATTTATTTGCAACGGCATTTATAAAACTCAGTGGAATTATATATCTTAAGACATGGTGAGGCCGGACAAAGATCTTCGCAACCAAGTGATCGAGTAAGGCCATTGACTTCTGCTGGGAAAGCTGAAATACTAGAAATTGCCAAAGCCCTAAAAATAATCGGATTAAAATTTGATCTAGTTGTCACCAGCCCACTCAAAAGGGCATATGAAACCGCAATGATTGTATCAGAAATCTACAAGATTGGTGATAAAGTTCAGACATGGAATGAATTAGCTCCTGAAGGCAAAAGGACTGAGGTATATAGTAAAATATCCAAACTTAAAGAGGATTCTGCAGTACTCATTGTTGGACATCAACCTCTCCTAGGTGAAATAGTAAATGATATTATTCATAAGGGAAAATCAAGTCCTTGTAATTTATTGTTGAAAAAAGGGGGACTAGTGAGAATAAGATTACTGAGCAAGAGTAACATACCCAAAGGTGAGCTTCGATGGGTGTTAAGTCCTAGAATCCTAAGAAATATTCACAAAAAAAATCCAAAATGAATTTTTACAAGACCCTAGTGTATCTCTGAAAAAGTGCCTTATAACATCGGCAACTTTCGTGATGGAGTGACTCGGCTATACATCCTTATGTTGGGTCAAGTTTCATGATGGAATCAATTTTTTTAGCACCAGATAGGGTCAATAGGCCGTCAATATCAAAATCTTCTCCAGTTTTTATCTCCCTTCTGGAGAGTAAGGCCTCGATGGCCAGTCCCGTAGCTAATTTACTGTGAGGCCAAAGTAAGAATTTTGATTGATGATCATTGATTATTTCATTTACATGCCTGTCCAAAATTTCATAATTTCCTGTTTTCTTTGATTCTATTTCTAATTCCATCAGACCATAATCTTTGTACGATGAGTTTAGGCGATAAAAAGTTCTATCTATAGCAAACTCAAATTCTAGCTCGCTAGTACGACTGTTTATTGCGTTAATTATATTTCTTTCAGTCTTTCGTTCTTGAATCTTCACAAATTTAACACTTGTTAGAATATTTTCTGGATCTCCATTAATGAAATTAGCTGAGCTTTCTAACACATGTTCTTCTAAATGAGAACTTAGTTCTTTCATAATTTCATCAAATGATTCACGGGACCAGATCCGTTCTATCTCCACTCTTTCAGAATGAGATGAAGCAACGCTTTTGAGAACTTTCAGAGTAATCTTAGGTGCCTCTCCCTCACTGGATCTTATCCGTAGGTCAATTTTATGCTTCTTCAAGCTTTTATCCTTGTAATCAAAGTACATATCGGTCATCGTCCGTCTCCCCTTCTTCTCGAAATGGTATCTATTTCTTAGGAACAAGTCGTTTATTATTTTCTCTACTAGTTCATTATCTTTGGCAAGAATTAGGAGGGCTTTTTCGACTTCGGGCAAGTTGTATTTTATTATGATTCTAAATTTATTAACATTTAAACGGTATGTTTCTTAAGGCATCTACGTTATTGTTTAGTGATCGTCCGCATCATCTAATACCTACTACTGTATTATGCAAATTTGTAAATCGCAATGTTTAAAACTAATGAGCGAATAAGAGCTAACTCCAAATCCAATTTGTTAAATCTCTTACCATTCTTGACAAAATTAAGCGAGAACCTTCGAAGGGTACATAATCGAGTCAACAAGTACCTAAAGGATCCCAATGCAAAGCAAATACATGATGCTAGAACTGCTATTAGGAGACTTGATGCTTCTTTTTTGATATTGCCCAAGAATTATAGAAAAGGATCGCCATTATCCGATTACGTTTTAAAATGTAAGGAATTTTTCAAGATAAATAGCGAAATTAGAGACCTTGATATTATTTATACAAAGATACAAAAGTATCCTTCGAATCCCCAAAGGGATAATGTTATTGAAAAGTTGAAAACAACAAGAGAATCGAATTTAGAACACGCAAAGAGCATTGCAGGCTCCCTAAAAAGTACTGACACGAGTAAAATTATAGACAAAATCGATGTAACCGAAAAGGAATTGCAAAAAAGATTTGATAAAATACTTGCAAGATTGATATCAAAGATAGAATCGACCTTTCCCGTGATCCTTACCGATCCGTTGAAAATTGAAGAATTACATGATCTAAGGATTGCTTGCAAAAAGTTAAGGTATTTGTTGGAATTGCTCCCAGACGAACACCAGGGCGCGATAAAAATAAGAAAAACTCTTCAAAAACTCCAGGATATTCTTGGCGCTATTCATGATTATGATTTTACAACAGATTATCTAAAGTCGTCAGCTCAGTCGTCCGAGGAAATACAAGAAATAATTAATTCGGAGAATGAGGAAAGGAGACTAAAATTTGACGAATTCCTGAGGTATTGTAAGAGACGATTAGACATTTCTCCAAATTCATTCTTGATAATGATAAGAAGTCTTAACTAATCTACAATCATTATTGATTGAAATTTATTCATCTGTAGCTCTCTCGCCCAGTTGTCGCGATACGCTGTCTTTGTTCAAGGTATCGAGCTTTGTGCGTTTTCTATTCTTGGATTATTTTATGAACGAATGAGATAACTGTTGATCCCTCACCCACAGCAGAGGCTACACGCTTAATGCTACCACCGCGTACATCGCCAGCTGCGAAAACACCCGGTAGACTGGTTTCAAGCAAGTATGGTTGCCTTTTAAGAGACCAACCTGTGGCGCTCAGGTTTTCAGGCGACAGATCAGAACCAGTTTTTATAAAGCCTTTTGCATCGAGCACAAGACAACCATTAAGCCAACCGGTATTTGGATCCGCACCGGTCATGACAAATATGCGTTTGATCCCGTGTTTTTCATTCTGGCCTGTTTGACTATTTCGCCAGCGAACCGAATCAAGGCTAAGGTTTCCTTCGAGAGCTATAATTTCTGTGTGTGGCTTCACAATAACATTAGGGCTTTCCTCTATCCTACGAATCAGATAGCGAGACATACTAGTGGCTAAGCCAGCAGACCTTACTAGAACGTAGACACGTGTTGTCGTCTGTGCCAAAAATACAGCTGCCTGCCCAGCTGAGTTTCCTCCACCAATAACAATTACTTCCTCTCCGCTACACAATTGTCTTTCCACGAAGGTTGCACCATAATAAACTCCCGCGCCTTCAAACTGGGACAGGTTTTTCAATGGCAGCTTTCGATATTGAGCACCTGTTGCGATCAAGATAGTCCGCGCTGGAATTCGAGCTCCATTCTCAGCTTCAACTATGTACGGACTGTGGTCACAGACAATTCTTGTCGCCCTAGCAATTAACAACTTAGCACCAAACTTCTGTGCTTGCATATATGCCCTCCCTGCTAAATCCTGACCTGAAATCCCCGTAGGGAATCCCAAGTAATTTTCAATTTTTGAACTTGAACCAGCTTGACCGCCGGGAGAACTCGTCTCGAGAATCACCACATCCAATCCTTCTGAAGCTCCGTAAACTGCGGCGGCAAGTCCTGAGGGACCGGCTCCGATGACGACTAGATCGCGCAACTGAGTTTGGTCGATAGTCTCGTTGAAGCCTAGACAGTCTGCGATTTGCTGATTGCCGGGATTCCGCAATACCAGCTGACCTTGACAGATTAATACTGGTACATCACTGGCAACAATTTGGAAACTATCCAATAGATTCTGTACGTCAGGATCTTGTTCCAAGTCTACGTAGGAGTACGGATGTCCATTTCGCATTAGAAACTCTTTAATCCGCAATGTGCCGGCAGAATGTACTGAACCAATAAGGACAATGTCTCCGACACCGGCAGCTATTAACTCTACTCTGCGTAGGATGAAAGCCCTCATTAGTATGTCGCTTAGCTCAGCATCATTTTGCACTAATCTGATTAAATCTTTGTGATCAAGTTCAATTACTTCGCTTGGCTTGCTAGCCCGAGCCCGAAATAAAGACCGGCGGCCAGATAGCATGTTGACATCTCCGGTGAATTGCCCGTTACCATGGATGGTTATGAGAGTCTCATGGGCTCCGAAGGGGCGCACAATCTCTACTTCCCCTGTTATTACAACAAAGAATGGCATTGAAATATCTCCTTGTTCAATTAGAACATCGCCCGTTTGTACTGAACGAGTACGTCCATATGCAGCAATACGGCTGATCTGAGCTTGTGTTAGTTTCGGAAATATTTTCTCAAGTCGAGAACTAGTTAGAGGAAGTCCCCTGCGTGAATCGCTCGTGTCATCACTTCCAAAGTTCTCAGTCGCCACATACAAAGTTTATTCACTCCTACCAATAAAGAGATCTAATATCCGATGCAAAAAATAGAGAAACCATTAACTTCGCCGTGGTTGACTCTCGCAATCCTGAGCAGCCTCGGTATAATAGCTATGGTTGCAGAAACCATGATACTTCCAGCGATTCCAGATATTATCCATGAGTTATCCGTATCATATGAGAATTCGTCATGGATATTAGCCTCCATACTTGTTACGGGAGCGGTTATGACTCCTATTGCTGGCAAACTATCCGATGTTTATGGTAAGAAGAGAATATTATTGATGCTTTTAGGAGTCTATATAGCAGGACTTTTAGTAGGTTCACTCTCAGTCAATTTTCTTACGCTCGTAATTGCTAGGGCTATACAAGGTTTAGGAATTGCAATGTTCCCTGTAGCTTTTAGTATTCTAAGAGACAAGTTTCCACCGGCTAAACTTGCAATAGCCCAGGGAATATTTAGTTCCACCCTATCTGGAGGTGCGGTGATAGGTTTGATAATTGGAGGAATCGTAGTTGATGACTTTGGATGGCGGTCAACTTTCTTACTTATTACGCCTCTCGCAATAATTCTCTTTTTGATAATTGTTAGGTTTGTCCGTGTTGGAAAAGAACAACAGGATGTTTCAGATAAGGCCTCTGAATTTTGTTGCAGGTTTATTCACGTAAGACAAGATATACTATTAACAGAGAATACAAGTGTTCCCAAGGTTAGTAATAATGGTACCACCCTAAGCAAGAGAAAGAGTATAGACATAAAGGGAGCTATATCCCTCTCTTTTTTAATAGTCTCATTTTTAATTACTCTTCAATTTTTGGAAAGGTCTATTACGTTTACTAATTTAATACAAATTGTACTGTTTTCAGTTACGTCAGTTGTTTCTCTAGTCTTGTTTGTAAGAATAGAGAAGAACACAAATTCCCCATTGATCGATTTTAAGATCCTAAAAAATAAAATCATATTTTATGCAAATATAATTAACATGACTGTCGGACTCACCGCATTAATGGTGGTTTACCAGACGCTTCCCATCTTGATACGAAGTCAACCTCCATCTGGATTTGGAGGAGATGCCTCAAGTATAGCAAGTGTACAGCTGCCATACATGGTTGTGTCGTTGATATTCTCGGTAGCCTCCGGTTTTCTTGTATCTAGGTTCGGAAATCTAAGACCCATTATGGTAGGAACTATTGTTACTACCTTAGGTTTCTTTATTCTTTTATTATATCATTTTACAGAAACCTCAATCGCCGCAGTTCTTGTAATAGTGGCTGTTGGATTAGCCCTAACGCAAATTGGTTCGGTGAATGTCGTCTTGACTTCAACGCCAAAACGGTACAGTGGAATATCATTAGGAATGAATCTTCTAATATATCTCATCGGCTCATCAGTAGGGCCTGTGATTGCAGGGGCATATATGCAGTCAAATCAGATAAGTACAAATACATCGAATGGGATTTTGATTTCTTATCCATCTCCTGAATCATATAATATGATTTTTCTAACTGCAACTATAATTTCATTAGCGTCGGTTATATTTGCAATTCTACTTAATAGGAATAAAGGTTCGAAGGGTAAAGAAATCACGGAACGAGAGGTTCCTACTTAATAGTAAATGATGATGCTGGAGATCCATATGAAAGTTTTAACATTAATATTCTCTTGTATCCAACATGAAGATTAATTTAATCAAGCTTTTCGCAGGTTCTTTTCTCGTGCAGAACCAAAATTTGATCAAATGGTATTTTTTAGTTACAGACTTTGAAACCAATTAAGAAATCGGTTGTCAATTAAAAACGATTTGTCCGATGAATCAAGCATTTAAAATCAAAAACACAGAGGATGTAGCGTCACGTAAATCGGTTCATGATTCTGAGTAGTGATTTAAAAGAACATATTTCTTAAATACATGCATACGTTGTTTCTATTAGTATGACGTACCAGTTGGAAGAGCCTTTTTTCGAAGAAAAAGGAAAGATCACAATTCAGAAACAAATTGGCGAAAATAAAACACAAATGACATTTTCATCTAATGGGACATTTAAGGGAAATATAGAAGTAACAAACTCAGGAGATCTTGTAAGTATGTCTAAAGGTAACAAGGGAACTTCAGCTCAAGGACAAGGAATAGTCACTACAAAGGATGGCAGTGAAAAGGCAAATTATACTTTCCTGCAAGTAGGAAAGACAACTACAAAAAATGGTAAGCCAGTATTGCGCGGAGTTGGAAGCGCTGTCTGGAGTACAGACTCTATTGGCAAGTTGGCATTTCTAGATAATATGTTGTCTTTCTTTATTATCGAAGTAGATGAGCTGGGGAATTTCTCAAGCAAAGATAGAGAATTAAAGTAATGATGTACCGCTACAATCCCAAATATTTTCTGAAGGTGTAACGCTGTTAGGACTCTTGAGTCTAGTCATTTCCCCCTATTTCTATCCGACCAAACCTTCTAGACTAAATTTCAATAATAATAACATTTAATCTTCTCAATTGCATTTGTTAAGACTTTGTCTGCAAGATCCGATCATAGGCTTTTTGGGTATAACCATCGTCGCAGCAATCGACTCTCAAGAGGCATTGCGAAATATGTAAGTCCAATTACTAATATTATATTCATAATCAAATTAAAAAGCAGTGGCTGCAATCCTACAAAAGATCTAAGAATAGACGACGCTAGCAAGCTGATGCAATACGCTCCAATAAATGCAACTATTGCCATTTTCCATTTAGGAGGAGGTACTATAACCTTCAAGTTAGGTAAAGTAAACCATGTCTCCAAACCAGTAGCTTTCTGTAGGTATGGAGTAGTGTATCTGTTTGCTTCTTCTGTTTGATTGTGCAAGTCTTCCGAATTTTCCCATGCTTCAAGGGAGGCCCTGTCTCTAAATCTGTGGATTATATGTCTCGCACTTGAATCCGGACCTGTTTCCATGATCGTTGTTGTTCCCAGGTAACCAGGTACTTTCCTTTGTAATATCAAAAAGCGTTCAAGCCATCTGTCATAGTCCTTTTCAAAACCAGGTTTTATCCTTATATTGACGACCACAGTAACTTCTTTTGAACCACTTTCCGTATCTTGGTTTTCACTATCCATTCATAAAATAGAGGGAAAAAAGTTAATAAATCTAACTAGAAGCGCCGTACTCATTATAGAAAATTTGTTACCTGGTTAACAACTGGGAATTATTTGACCAAAGCTGTTCAGGCCCAACTGTTCATTTCCCTTTAGTCGCATCAAGGATTAACTTTGCGATCTCATCTGGGTGTGATACGTAAGATGCATGACTAGCGTTAATTGAGATTGTAGTTGCATTCATTCGTTTGGCGAATTTCTGTTGAGCATCAGGTGGAATCATATGGTCACTTGTAGATATCTGATACCATGTTGGGTGCTGCTTCCAAGCCGGTGGACCAGATTTCTCAGCAAATGTTGACGCATTGAATGGTTTTTGTGCCGCAGCCATAACGTAAGCTTCAGTTGGATCAACATCTTGTGCAAATCGATCATGGAACATTGCTGGATTTATATAAGCAAGTCCGGCACTGTCCAACATCAAGAATCCCTCTGGGAAATCTTTAGGACTGACAAAAGTTGTTAATGATTCTCCCTCATCTGGAGCAAATGCAGCGACATAAACAAGTCCTGTTACATTGGGGTTATTGTAACCAGCATTTGTGATTACTTCTCCACCATACGAATGTCCTACCAAAATTACTGGTTTTCCAAGTAACTCAATTGTACGTTTTACCGTTGCAACATCATCAGCTAAATTATGAAGTGGCATATTAACTGCTATTACTTTATTTCCCGAGTTCTTCAATATGGTAATTACTTTTCCCCAGGAAGAACCGTCAGCCCAGCCGCCATGAACTAAAATAATATTTGTAACGTTTGATGACATACCTTGTGATCCCTGTAGTTGCATTAAAGTCTTGTTTTCCTGCGAATTAGCCACTCCAAAATATGAAGCTAACGCAAGACTTGTGAAGATTGTAATGCCAAGACACAACAAAAGAGAGAAATTTCGTTTTTGAAAATATTGTCTCATGTATTGCATCACGTGACTTGGTATATAAGATTAAGTCATTCGAATTTACGACATTTCTTCGTGCACATATAACCTACGTCGGTTCAATTTATTTTTCGTGTAGGAGGTCTGCTTATTTTTCTATCTCATAAGGACTATTATATTGCCGTCAGTACCGAGTCTATATCTTGAGCTAAAAAATCGACTTGGTAACGATCCCCTCCCAAGCTCTACTCGTGTTTGACTTATTCTGCTATAACTTCTTATTTGATTTTACAATTGCGTTTATAATATCTTTTTCGGTAATGATACCTACTAGTTTCTCTCGGGCGTTATCCTTGTCAGTTATAGGCAGCCTACGAATATTCTTCTTACTCATAATTTCTATAGCCTTAGATAGAGGCATAGCAGAGCTCCCGGTGACCAATGGGGATGACATAAACGGTCTTATTGGCACTTGAGGACTAAATAGCTCTATAGAACCTATTATTTTTACAACATCCCTTTCGGTCATTATA
>Ga0209811_10000970_pt1 | contig 10364 bp, 8 predicted proteins | sample Coa_R1_6_FD_187161 | JGI IMG/M metagenome (GOLD analysis project Ga0209811, IMG submission 187161) | Surface soil microbial communities from Centralia Pennsylvania, which are recovering from an underground coalmine fire. - Coalmine... | ecosystem: Environmental > Terrestrial > Soil >...
GCGACAGTTCGGGAAAGGCCGTAAATGTACTGGGGAAAAATATTCCGTGGCTTATCGGCGGCTCGGCCGACTTGGCAAAATCCAACAAGACCAACCTAGAATTTCCGGGCGCGGGTGATTTCCTTCCCGGCGAATACGCGGGGCGAAATCTGCACTATGGGGTACGCGAGCATGCCATGGGCTCCGCAATGAACGGTATGGCCATCAGCCGGCTGCGGCCGTTCGGCGGCACGTTCTTTAATTTCAGCGATTACCTAAAACCCGCGATTCGCCTCGCCGCGTTGATGGAAATCCCGGTCATCTACGTTTTCACGCACGATTCGATAGGCGTCGGGGAAGACGGCCCGACCCACCAGCCGATTGAACAGTTGGCAGCTCTGCGAGCGATGCCCAACATTCAGGTGCTTCGCCCGGGCGACGCCAACGAAGTGGTAGAAGCGTGGAAGCTAGCCGTTTCGCACACCCATGGCCCGACCGCTCTAGTCTTGTCACGCCAGGCCATGCCCACGCTGGACCGCACCAAGTTCGCGCCAGCCAGCGGCGTCGCCAAGGGCGGTTATGTCCTTAGTGATGCGCCTGGCGGCAAACCAGACGTCATCCTCATCGGAACCGGCACCGAACTCGGCTTGTGTGTCGCGGCACAAGCAAAACTCGCGGCGGAGGGAGTAAAGGTTCGCGTGGTAAGCCTGCCGTCGTTCGATCTGTTTGAAAAACAGGACGCCGCGTATCGCGAAAGTGTTCTTCCTTCTGCGGTCACCGCCCGCGTCTCGGTGGAAATGGCCTCAACGTTTGGCTGGGATCGCTACATCGGGCCCACAGGCAAGTCCGTCGGTATGCATTCGTTCGGAGCTTCGGCGCCTTTGAAGGATTTGCTCAAGAAATTTGGCTTCACAGTGGAAAACGTGGTGGCAGCGGCCAAAGAATCGCTGGGAAAGTGAAGCTAGGATGAAAATCGTGATTGGTTCGGACCATGCAGGATTCGAACTAAAAAACGCCATGGGCGATGTGCTGCGCGGACTCGGACACGCGGTACTGGATGTTGGCGCGTTCAACGAGAATCCGTCGGACTATCCAGACTTCGCAGAAGCGGTGGGCCGAGCGGTGCTTGATGGAAAAGCGGATCGCGGCGTTTTGATTTGCGGAAGCGGCGTCGGTGCAAGCGTCGCGGCAAATAAACTCATAGGCATTCGTGCTGCGGTTTGCCATGACAGCTATTCGGCACATCAGGGCGTCGAACATGACGATATGAACGTGCTGGTGCTCGGTTCGCGCATCATTGGCGTGAAATTGGCCGAAGACCTGGTGAAGGCTTTCCTCGGAGCGAGTTTCACGAACGAGGAGCGGCATAAGCGCCGTCTGGCAAAGATCGCAGCGCTGGAGCAGAAGCGAGCTCTATGAAATCGCTAATGGCAGCCGTTTATGCGCGCCTAACGCCAGAGTCCCGCCACGGGCGTACAATAGGCTTTGGAAACGTGTCCGCAAGGATTTAGGTTTAGAGGAGAACTATCATGAGTAAGACAAACACACTGCCCAGCGTGAATTCCGTACAAGACGGAAATCCCCTTCAAGGACTGCTGGCCTATGGCCAGTCTCCGTGGCTAGATTTTATCCGGCGAAATATTTTGTTGAACGGCGAACTGAAAAAAATGATTGCCAACGATGGATTGCGCGGCATGACTTCAAATCCCGCCATCTTTGAAAAAGCCATCACCGCCGGAGACGACTACAACGACATCATCAAAGCTGCCGATGCTCCGTCTTCCACCGCAATGGCGCTCTATGAAAAGATCGCCATCCGCGACGTGCAGGACGCGACCGATGTTTTCCGCTCCGTGCACACCGAAACCAAAGGCCGCGATGGCTACGTCAGCCTGGAGGTTTCTCCGAATCTGGCATTCGACACCCAAGGCACCATCGAGGAAGCTCGGCGCCTCTGGAAGGCCGTCAATCGGCCGAACGTGATGATCAAAATTCCCGCCACTCCGCAGGGAATTCCGGCGATACGCCAGGCTCTGGAAAGCGGCATCAACGTCAACATCACGCTGCTCTTCGCGCAGTCCGCCTACGAACAAGTTGCTGAAGCGTTCCTCTCGGCTTTGGAAGCTCGCGCCGCCAAAGGACAGGAGGTTTCGCAGATCGCCAGCGTCGCCAGCTTCTTCGTCAGTCGCATCGACTCCTTGGTCGACTCCAAAATCGAAGCGATGCTCAAAACCGGCACCGACGCAAAGAAAAAAGCTCTGCTCGAATCGCTGCTGGGCAAAGTCGCTATCGCCAATGCCCGCCGCACTTACAAGAAATATCAGGATCTGTTTGGCGGAGCGCGCTGGAAAGCTCTTGCCGCAAAAGGCGCTCAGACCCAACGACTCCTGTGGGCCAGCACCAGCACCAAAAATCCCAAGTACCGTGATGTGATCTACGTCGAAGAGCTGATCGGCGCGGACACCGTGGACACCATTCCGCCCGCCACCTTCGACGCGTTCCGCGATCACGGCAAACTTCGCAACAGCCTTACTGAAAACGTCGAGGGCGCCGAGAAGACTATGTCTGATCTGGAAGCAGCGGGCATTTCCATGAAAGAAGTCACCGACCAATTGCTGGCCGACGCCGTGAAACTATTCCAGGACCCTTTCAAGCAACTGCTTGCCGCCATCACCAAGCATGCTGGGGTGCGTGCGTGAGCGTGAATCGCCTGACTTACAAACTTCCGAAAGAGCTGCAAGCCGCTGTTGCATCCTCGCTGGAGAGCTGGAAAACGAATAATAAAGTTGCGCGCCTGTGGCAGAAAGACGCTTCTCTGTGGAGCAACACCGACGAAAGCAACTGGCTCGGCTGGCTATCCATCTGCGAAGAGCAACTGGCGAATATCGAAACGCTGAAGCAGCTCGCCGCGGAAGTGAAAGCGGCGAAGCTCAAACACGTCTTGCTGCTGGGAATGGGTGGCTCCAGCCTGTGTCCCGAAGTACTTCGCATGACCTTCGGCAGAGTTGCCGGATTTCCCGAACTTTACGTACTTGATTCGACCGATCCCGTCCAGATCAAAGCCATCGAAAAGAAGTTGGACCTTAGGAAAACGCTTTGCATTGTGTCCAGCAAGTCCGGCAGCACGCTCGAGCCAAACATCTTCAAACAATATTTCTTTGAACGTGTGAAGAAAGCCGTCGGCGACAAACTGGTCGGCAGCCGGTTTATTGCGGTGACCGATCCTGGCTCCAAAATGCAGCAAGTCGCTGAGAACGACAAGTTTTGGAAGATCTTTGCGGGCGTACCGAGCATCGGCGGACGCTATTCGGCGCTCTCGAATTTCGGAATGGTCCCCGCTGCTGTAATGGGCATGGACCTCGGCAAATTTCTAAAGAACACCCTGGAGATGGTGAGGGCTTGCGGTGCGGGTTCGGCAGCCGACACAAATCCCGGTGTAGTGCTGGGCACGGTTCTAGGCGTTGCGGCGAACCACGGTCGCGACAAAATTACCATCATCGCTTCACCTGGCGTCTCGGACTTGGGCGCATGGCTGGAACAGCTCATCGCCGAATCCACGGGCAAAGTCGGCAAGGGAATTATTCCCGTGGATCGCGAAAAACTGGCGAAGCCGACAACCTACGGAGATGATCGCGTGTTTGCGTACCTGCGCCTCGCTGCCAAGCCCAACAAGGCACAAGACGCCGCAGTCGCTGCGATCGAAAAAGCTGGGCACCCAGTCGTGCGTATCACGCTGCCGAATGTCTACGCACTCGGACAGGAATTTTTCCGCTGGGAAATTGCCACCGCGGTCGCCGGCTCAATTATCGGTATTAATGCATTCAATCAGCCGGACGTCGAGGCCAGCAAAATCGAAACCAAAAAACTCACCAGCGAATACGAAGCCCAAGGCAGTCTCCCGCCAGAGCTTCCCTTCTTAGTTTCCAAGGAAGCCAAGCTGTTTGCCGACGAAAAAAACCGCGCAGCTCTTTGCGGCGGAAAGTCGCTAGGCGACGTAGTTAAGACGCATCTTTCCAGAATCGGCCCAGGCGATTATTTCGCCGTGCTGGGCTACATTCCCATGAACGCGGAAAACGAAAAAGCGCTTCAGACCATTCGCCACTCGGTTCGCGATGCGAAAAAAGTCGCTACCTGCTTGGGCTTTGGCCCACGCTTCCTGCACTCGACCGGCCAAGCCTACAAAGGCGGTACAAACACCGGCGTTTTTCTTCAGATTACCTGCGACGATCAGAGTGATCTCGCCGTTCCCGGCCAAAGCTACACTTTCGGCGTCGTAAAATCAGCACAGGCCCGCGGAGATTTCGCTGTGCTGGCCGAGCGCGGACGCCGGGCGCTGCGCGTACATTTAGGTAAAAATCTGAAGTCCGGTTTGAACGCATTGGCAAAAGCTGTCGCGCAGGGTCTGTAACGATTTTTAGTCGCGCCGGAATTTCTTTTACATTTTGGTTTATAGGAGCAGACGGAATGCAACTCGGAATGATCGGTTTGGGACGGATGGGAGCCAACATGGTGCGCCGCCTGCTGAAAAACGGGCATACCTGCGTGGTGTTCGACCGCAATCCTGAAAACGTGAAGCAGCTGAGCGGCGAAGGTGCGACCGGCGCAACCACCATCCAAGAGTTCGTGCACAAGTTGCAGAAGCCTCGAGCTATCTGGCTGATGGTTCCTGCGGGCGTCGTGGATGCCTCCATCAATGATTTGGCGCCGAAGCTTGATGCTGGTGACGTGCTCATCGATGGCGGCAATTCCTACTACATTGACGACATTCGCCGCGCCAAAGAGCTGCAAGCCAAAGGTATTCACTACGTGGACGTCGGCACCAGCGGCGGCGTATGGGGACTCGAGCGCGGCTACTGCCAGATGATTGGCGGTGAAAACGAAATCGTGAAGCAGCTCGATCCGATTTTCAAGACGCTCGCTCCCGGACGAGGCGATATTCCACGCACTCCTGGCCGCGATAAGGCTACCGGCACATCCGAAGATGGCTATCTGCACTGCGGTCCGAACGGCGCAGGTCATTTCGTGAAGATGGTTCACAACGGAATCGAATATGGCCTGATGGCGGCATACGCCGAAGGCTTCAACATTTTGAAGCATGCTAATGCCGGCAAAAAGCATCGCGAAACCGATGCAGAAACCACGCCTCTTCGTTCGCCTGAACATTATCAATACGATTTCAATCTTGCCGACGTCGCCGAAGTCTGGCGCCGCGGTAGCGTCGTGGCATCCTGGCTGCTCGACCTCACCGCAATCTCCTTTTTGGAGCAGCCGACACTCGAGCGCTTCTCCGGCAGAGTTTCAGACTCCGGTGAAGGCCGCTGGACCGTCCTTGCGGCAATCGAGTCCACCACTCCGGCTCCAGTCCTCACTGCCTCGCTCTACCAGCGCTTCACATCGCGCGGCGAAGACGACTTCGCCGGCAAGATTCTTTCCGCCATGCGCTTCCAGTTTGGCGGGCACGTCGAAAAGAAGTCTGGTCATTAAAGGCGGGCGACGTCAGCCGCTGCGAACTCACTTGGGAAGATCAAATGCCGACCCTAAGCTCCGCTGAAGTGCCGCAAAAAGCTTCTCCCTGCGTCATGGTGCTTTTTGGCGCCGGCGGCGACTTGACCAAAAGAAAACTCTTGCCGGCGCTTGGCAACCTGGCAAAAGAAGGCCTGCTTGCGCAACAATTCGCCATTATCGGATTCTCTTTCGATCAGATGACCACTGAAAGCTTCCGCGCAAAACTCACCGCGGACATGAAAGAGTTTGCGCCCGAAATACTCGACGACGCATTGTGGCAGTTCTTCGTCGAGCGCCTCTACTACGTGCAGGGGGACTTCAGCGATCCGGCTGCCTATCAGCGCCTCAAAGACCAGATCGCCGCGGTAGAAAAAGCTCACAATACTCAAGGCAATCGCTTTCATTACCTCGCGGTAGCGCCAAAGTTCTTTTCTCCCATCGTCAAGAAACTTGGCGAAGCCGGGCTCACTCAAGAAACGAATGGCAATTGGACTCGGGTAATCGTTGAGAAGCCATTCGGTCACGATCTGGAATCCGCCATTCAGCTGAACAAAGAGTTGAAAGAAGTTCTCAGTGAAAAACAGATCTATCGTATCGATCACTATCTCGGCAAAGAAACCGTCCAAAACCTGATGGTCTTCCGCTTCGCCAACAGCATTATCGAACCGCTCTGGAATCGGACCTACATTGACCACGTGCAAATCACCGCCGCCGAAACGGTGGGCGTCGAGCATCGCGGCGCATTTTATGAAACCGCCGGCGCACTCCGCGACATGGTTCCCAACCATCTTTTTCAGCTGCTTACGCTGACCGCCATGGAACCGCCGATCTCCTTTGAAGCGGATGCCGTTCGCGACAAACAAGCCGAAATTCTGCACGCCATCCAGATGCCCACGCCCGAAGAAGTTCTGCAGAACATGGTGCGTGGTCAATACGGCGACGGCACCATCGATAAAGAAAACGTCCCCACCTATCGCAGCGAACCCAACGTCTCTCCCACTTCCAACACCGAAACCTTTGTGGCCCTTAAACTGAAAATCGACAACTGGCGCTGGGGAGACGTTCCGTTTTATCTGCGTACCGGGAAGCGCCTCGGTCGTCGCGCCACCGAAATCGCCATTCGCTTTCGTCGCACTCCGTTCATGCTTTTCCGCAAAACGCCCATCAAAGACCCGCGCACCAATCAACTGGTCGTCCACATTCAGCCGGATGAAGGCATCTCATTGCGGTTTGGTGCAAAAGTTCCTGGCTCGGTGATGAAGCTCGGCCTCGTCAACATGGATTTCGACTACGCCCGCGATTTCGGCACCTCGCACAGCACAGGTTACGAACGTCTGCTGTACGATTGCATGATCGGCGACGCCACGCTCTTCCAGCGAGCGGACATGGTCGAAGCCGGTTGGAGCGTGATTCAGCCGTTGCTCGATGTTTGGAAGGCTCTTCCGGCGCGCGGCTTCCCGAATTACCCGGCCGGTTCTTGGGGTCCAAAAGAAGCCGAAGATTTAATGGAGCGCGACGGTCGCGCCTGGCGTGACATTGAAGCCGAAGAACACGGCGCAAAGTGCCCTGCGGCTGCTTCTTAGTCTGGCTGATTCCGTTTTGAGGGATGACTGTGGCGGCCAAACATAATATCGAAGTCTTCGCGAATGGAATGGAGATCGCCCGGCACGCGGCCGCCGATGTGGTGCGTATCGCCAACGAAGCTGCAGCCACGCGCGGCGTTTTTACCATCGCCCTATCTGGCGGCTCAACGCCAAAGGCGCTTTATTCGCTACTTGCCGAACATCCAGCGCTGCGCAATTCCCTTCCATGGGATAAAATGCAAGTGTTCTTTGGCGACGAGCGTCATGTCGGCCCGGGTCACGCGGAAAGTAATTTTCAGATGGCTTCCGAGGCCATGCTTGCCAAAGCTCCGTTGAGCGCCCAACAGGTTCATCGTATTAAGGGCGAGTATCCGGATACTGCGCAAGCCGCTTCAGAATACGAAGAACTGATTCGAAGGCAGTTTGCATTGCAACCGGGCGCCATGCCGCGCTTCGACCTGATATTACTGGGCATGGGCAACGAAGGGCACACCCTCTCGCTGTTTCCCGGCACCAAGGCGCTGCTCGAATCGCGGAAAATCGTGACTCGCAATTGGGTCGGCAAGCTGTTCACCGAGCGCATCACGTTGACTGCTGCGGCCGCCAACGCCGCGGCTAACGTCATGTTCCTGATCTGCGGCTCTGACAAAGCCTGTGCGATGAAAGCGGTGCTGGAAGGTCCGTATGAACCCGACCAATTACCCGCGCAAATGATTCAGCCGGGCGACGGGTCTTTGAAATGGCTGCTCGATGAAGCGACAGCAGCCATGCTTTCAAAGGAAATTCTAAAATAGCGGTCCGCTAAACGGACGGCTCTCTACGAGGAGAAAGCAAGCAATGGCAACAGCAACAACCAGTTCCATTCAAACTTACCTGGGAGCAAAAGCGGATTCCCTTCTGGGCTTCAGCTCTCCGAAAATTTCCAAGGAGCGCCTGCACCTTCCCGGCCCCGATTTTGTCGACCGCATCTGGGCGCCGTCGGACCGCAACCCGCGCGTCCTTTCCGCGCTGCAGCGCATGTTCAATACCGGGCGCCTCGCCGGCACCGGCTATCTTTCCATTCTTCCCGTCGATCAAGGCATCGAGCACTCGGCTGGCGCCAGTTTCGCCAAAAACCCCGATTATTTTGACGGTGGAAATATCGTTAAGCTAGCCATCGAAGGCGGCTGCAATGCCGTGGCCTCGACGTTCGGCGTGCTCGGCTCCGTCGCCCGCAAATACGCGCACAAAATTCCATTCCTGGTAAAAATCAATCACAACGAACTGCTCACCTTCCCCAACAAAGCCGACGAAATTCTTTTTGGCAGCGTCAAGCAGGGTTATGAAATGGGCGCAGTCGCCGTCGGCGCCACCATCTATTTCGGTTCAGACCACAGCGATCGCCAAATTATCGAGATCAGCCGCGCCTTCGCCGAAGCTCACGAACTCGGCATGGCTACGGTTCTTTGGTGTTATCTCCGCAACTCCGCGTTCAAAAAAGACAAGGACTATCACCTCGCGGCCGACCTCACCGGCCAGGCCAACCACCTTGGTGTCACCATCCAAGCCGATATCATCAAGCAGAAGCTGCCGGAAAATAACGGCGGCTACGCTGCTCTCAACATGGGCGATTCCAGTTACGGAAAATTCGATAAGCGCATCTACAGCGATCTTTCCAGCGATCACCCCATCGATCTATGCCGCTATCAGGTTGCCAATTGTTACATGGGCCGCGCTGGACTGATCAACAGCGGCGGCGCCTCGGGTGCCAGCGATTTCGAAGAAGCCGTAGCCACCGCCGTCATCAACAAGCGCGCTGGCGGCACCGGACTCATCTCCGGCCGCAAAGCGTTCCAGCGACCAATGAAGGAAGGTGTGCAACTTCTAAACACCATTCAGGACGTGTATCTCAGCCCTGAAGTCACCATCGCCTAGCTTTTGTACTAAGCTGACACACAAAAAAGGGCGGCCGGGAGCCGCCTCTTATTCTTGGGCAATTGCATCTGACGAAACCACCCGACTGTTTCTCCGTCCGCCGGAGCGTTCGTTGTCCTATGCTGAGAATTACCTGGAAAATGAAATACTCAGTGACGGAAGGTGAATTGTGAAGAAACTGCTGCTATTTATTGCTGCATTCCTAGCATTGGCGTCAGTGGCTGCCTTGGCACAAAACACTTCAAAAGACGACGGAGGCCGGGTCCTGGGGCTCGAAAACGCTTGGAATCATGCCGTCGAATCCAAAGATACCAAAGCGCTGGACATGCTCCTCGCCAACACTTTTATCGCCGTGGAAATTGACGGCAGCATGTCTTCCAAGAGCGAATTTCTAGCCAGTATCAAGGCTCCCGAATATCAGCCGTCTCAGGCGGTCAACGAGCAAGTCGCTGTTCAGGTCTACGGCAATGCCGCCGTTGTCGTCGGAATCTTTCGCATCAAAGGAATGGAAAAAGGAAAACCTTACGTCCATCGCGAGCGCTTCACCGATACCTGGATCAAGACCGATAAGTCCTGGCAATGCGTCGCCAGCCAAGCCACATTGATCAGCGCAAAATAGTTTCGCGCGCCTTACCGAATCGAGCCCGAACTGGTCATTCTTACGGGCGAGCAGGTCGCCATTCGGCTCGTCCCGATTGTTGTTCTTCTTCCCGCGACGCTTTTCATGCAACTATTTCTCTTCCCGAGTATCAGACTCTATGCGCGGGCTCGGAGGCTCCATGGGAAATAGGTTGCAGGGCAAAGTAGTCGCCATCACCGGAGGAAGCCAGGGCATCGGACTGGCCATCGCTCAACGCTTTGCCGAAGAAGGCGCGGACATCTCCTTCTGCTACCGCTCCAATAAGGCTGGCGCCGACCAGGTCGTTGCCAATATTCAAAAGACCGGTAGAAAAGTTGCTGGCTTTCAATACGACGTCAGCATCGTCGCTGACGGCCAAAAATTCATCGCCGACACCGCAACCCAGTTCGGCAAAATCGATGTCTTGGTGAACAACGCCGGTCTAGAGCGTCGAGCCGATTTCTGGGACGCCACCGAAGCCGACTACGACGCAGTCATGAACGTAAATCTGAAAGGCCTTTACTTCATCACCCAGGCATTTGTGAAGCAACACATCGCGACAAAGGCCGGCGGTAAAATTATCAACATTAGTTCCGTTCACGAGGAACTTCCCTTCCCACATTTCACTACCTATTGCGCCAGCAAGGGCGGCGTAAAAATGTTGCCTCGCAATCTATCCATCGAACTCGCCCCTCTCGGCATCACCATCAACTCCATCGCCCCCGGTGCCATCGAAACCCCGATCAACAAGAACTTGCTCAACG
>Ga0209811_10000971_pt1 | contig 10361 bp, 9 predicted proteins | sample Coa_R1_6_FD_187161 | JGI IMG/M metagenome (GOLD analysis project Ga0209811, IMG submission 187161) | Surface soil microbial communities from Centralia Pennsylvania, which are recovering from an underground coalmine fire. - Coalmine... | ecosystem: Environmental > Terrestrial > Soil >...
TGGCGAGCCGGTCCTGCGCGACCGGATCTTTCCGCGGGTCCAGAATGTTACCTGTATCACGAACACGGTGAACGTGACCAACATCACCGTGCAAAACAACATCGTTTACAATTACGGGCCAGATTACACCGTAGTGAATAGATACTCGAGCCGTCCGATTCAACGACTGGCAATCGAGCGGGAGGCGCCGACCAATCTAACGGCCGCATTTAAGTCGGGAACGCTGACGAAAGTGCAGGGGAACAAACTCCTGATCGCCGCTCCCCAGAAGCTCGCGAAGGCTCCAGCTACTGGGAAACCGCCCGCTGTGAAGGCGAAGGTTGCACAGCCAAAGATCGACCGTGGTTGGAAGGGCGTGGCTAACAAGGCAGAACTGGAACAAAAAATCAAAGCCGAAAATCCGAAGAATGTTCCGCCGCCAACTCGTGCTGCCGCGCGCGAGGAGGGCAGCTCGGCGCCGGTTCCAGGGACAAGTCCAGCGGGTGCAGATCGCGGTCCGGCGGGCTCGCCTGGACCGCCCAGCAGAGCAGGTCGCGTGGCTCCGGGTGCAACACAGGCGCCCTCGTTAGGCGGTTCGCCATCAGCCGTTGAGCGCGGAAAGGGCAGACCCGGCGCACGGCCGCGACCCGGAGCAACGGCAAAGCCCGAGGAAGGCGCAGGACGCATATCGCCTTCGCCCTTTGAAGGTGGCAGACCAGGCGGACGAGTTCGTCCCGGCGTGACAGCCCCGCCATCGGGACCGCGGGAGGGTCTGTCGCCCTCGCCGTTTGAACGGGGCGGAGGCCGAGCTAGACAGGGCGCGCGATCTCCCGAGCCCGGCCCAGCCGGAGCAGTGAGAGCAACACCGAGGTCAGGTATCGAGAGTGCACCGTCGCAGCAGCAGGAACATGGTCGCCAGCCAGCGCGACGACCAGGTGAGGAGCCAAATCCCGCGCGTGGTGGGGCAGGACAGATTTCGCCGCAGGGTAACGAGGGAGGACTTGAGCGTCAGCGGTTCGGCACACCGTCACCTCTAGGCGCAGCTGAACATCAGCAACGTGGAACCGGTGCGCCATCTCGATTTCAGCAACCGGTCACGCCGCCTCCTGGTAGCGGAGCCACGGGTGAGGCGCGCGGCCAAAGGGAGAGAATGCAGAGCGCTAATGGTCAGCCGCTTCCGCCACAACAGCACCAGCAGCCGCAGCAGCGGCCGCAAGGTGGCGCACCTGTCTCAGCCGACCACGGCCAGGGTCAGGGACAGCCGGAAGGCGGACAGAAGAAGCAACCAAAAGAAACGCCACCACCACGGCCGCAATAATTTTGGCGCAATAACACCAGCGGCTCCGGAGGTGAAACTCCGGAGCCGCTTTTGTGCGTACTTCAAAGCCGGTGTGCGGTGTAGCGGCGTTTGTGTCAAACGCCGAGTCCTCTCGTGTTCGGGCGCGTGGCACAAGCGCCCCTACAAGAAAACGCACTCCGCTCAGGACAGCCTGCTGCTAGAGCAATTCGGCGATCTGGACGGCGTTCAATGCCGCGCCTTTGAGTAGCTGGTCGCCTGAAACCCAAAACGACAGCCCGTTCGCCAAGGCGCAGTCCAGACGCACGCGGCCAACCTGACAATTATCTTTTCCAGCCACATTGAGCGGCATGGGATAATGATTACCATGCGGTTCGTCCACGAGCTCCAATCCCGGTGCCTTCGACAGAACTTCGCGCGCTTGTTCTACCGATACGGGTCTTTCGAACTCAGCGGTGACGGCAACTGAATGCGCGCGGTAAATTGGCACGCGCACGCACGTTGCTGACAAACGCAGCTCCGGCAGATGCATGATCTTGCGCGTTTCATTCTGCATTTTTACTTCTTCCTTGGTGTAACCGCTTTCCAGGAAAGAATCGACATGTGGCAGCAAGTTGAAGGCGATCGGGTGTGGAAAAACTGTAGCCGGGGGCGGCCTGTCCGCCGTAGCCTTGGCCAAGGCGGATGACCCCGGTTGATCGAAGACCGCGTCGCCCACAGGGCGACGGCTACAGGATTCCTGATCCTCCGCCCATGTTTTTGTTTGGCGGGTCAACTCTTCAACACCTCGAGTGCCACTGCCAGAGACCGCCTGATACGTCGCGGCGAAAACCCGATGCACGCGGAAAATCTTATGCAAAGGATAAAGGGCCATGAGCATCACGGTTGTTGTGCAATTCGGATTCGCAATGATTCCGCGATGGAGTCTCACGTCCTCTGCGTTGATCTCCGGAATGACGAGCGGCACATGCGGATCCATTCGGAATGCCGAAGACTTGTCGATCGCAATGGCATCCGCCTGGCACGCGATCGGGACATAGCTCCGGGACACGTCGCCGCCCGCACTGAAGAAAGCGACGTCGATTTTCCCGAACGATCCGGCATCGAGTTTCTCTACCAGGATCGAGTCACCGCAGAATTGAACGGATTTTCCGACCGAACGCGCCGAACCAATCGGACGCAGACCTGCGACCGGAAAACTTCTCCGTTCCAGTACGCGCAACAATTCAGTGCCGGCGGCGCCGGTCGCGCCCACGACGGCGATGTGATAACCTCCCATGAGCATGTCGATTGTAAGGCTGTAAGAGAAATTTGTCGCTAGCAGAAAAATTCGAATGAAGAGCATTCACGTTTCAATTCGGGACCAGCAACTCACCGTAAAAGAAAACGAACAACCCATCCGCACGTACCCCGTGTCCACGTCGCGATTCGGTATCGGGACGGAGGAGGGGAGCTTCAAAACGCCGACCGGCCGTTTTCGCGTGGCGGAGAAGATCGGAAGCGATATGCCGCACGGAACTGTTTTCGTGGGGCGCGTTCCGCTTCAGCCTCACGAAGCGCCTCCTCCGACGGAGGACATGATCACGTCGCGTATTTTGTGGCTCGACGGACTGGACGAGCACAATGCGAATACGCGCGAACGCTTCGTGTACATTCATGGCACCAAATACGAGGACAAAGTCGGCACGGCTGCGAGTCACGGCTGCGTGAGGATGCGTAACGAGGACGTGATCGAATTGTTCGAAATGGTCGACGCGGGTACCCCGGTTGTAATCGAGGAGTGACTCGAACTTCACCCCGTCGAACGTGACATCCTGAGCGGCGAGCAGTGCGTGATTGGACGCGCGACGCCCTCGTCGCGTCGGGAGCTGAGGAAGCGGCGCGAGGCGCGCCGTCTCCATCGAACGGGCCTGAGCGCTTCGCTCGGCTCAACATGACACGACTGTTGGGCTTGGTGGTTTGATTGAATCGCCGGGCAATACATCCAAAGAACTTGACAAAAACGTTGTTGTCCGTGTGTGATCCTACACGGGCAGTGCAGCTTGCAACGAAAGGAGGCGATATAGATTGAAATTGATAAAGGCAATTATGATCGTGGCCGTTTTGGCCACTGCTTTGAGCTTTGGTGCTTGCGCTCAAAGGAAAGAGACTGTTACCACAAGCGCAGGGACAACCGGCTACCACAAGTAAAGCCGTCGGCCGCAGGCCTCAAAAAACTGAAGAAAAGCATTGCTTCCCCCTAGTTCCCTGCCTAAACAGACCGGAGCAACTTGCTGCGAAAGGAGGCGAGATTAATTGAAATTTTTGAAAATGATCGTGGTAATGGCCGTTTTGGTAACGGGATTGGGACTTGGGGCTTGTGCGCAACACAAGGAGGTTGTCGTTCCTCCAGCGCCAAAAGGCGGAAAATAGATCCGCTGCGCGGCAATTTGTTGGGCTATCTCGCCCTAAAGGCCAGGTCGTTTTCGGCCTGGCCTTTTTCCATCGGGGTGAATGAGTTCTGTTTCTACTGACCAGTTGCATTCACGGGCGAGGACATGCCACCGATGATTTGCCACGTGCCGTGCGTTCGAAACCACGTGTGCGTGATCCGTATGCGGTCGGTCCTGACTTCGGCGCCTGTGCTGTTCGCCATGTTGCGTTAATTCGATAGTAATCCATCGCGACATCGGCGGTTACTTGAATTGCAAGTTGCTCGATGGAGTACGCCTGGAGCTTGATTCCTTTGGACGTGTTCGAAGTAATCCAGTCCGTGATGTGATCTTTTCGGACGGGCGCGGGATTGACAAATGGCCAGCCAACAAAATTCTCGTGCCAAAGCGCGCGATACTTGTCCAGATCGTTGGCTTTCACGCATTCCCAGTACGCCTTTTCCAATTCCCAGATCTGCGCTTCGTTCTTCGCTGAATTTTGTCCAAAAGCAGTCGCGGTTAACGCGAGAAATAAAGTGATGGTTCGCAACATATGCCGATCATATTTGAGGAATCAGAAGGGCGGCAAGGTTCCAACACAAATCATGGCGACGTGGCGAGTCACTGATAAAACCGAACCGCACCCCAAACACGTGACACCCGCAGCAAGCGCGCGTCGCTAACGCTCGCGCCGAATGCGTCTACTGCGTGCGTAACGCGGTTATCGGGTCGACCCTCGTCGCGCGAAGCGCCGGAACGTAGCTGGCGAGGATTGCGACCGCGAGCAGCACCACAGAGATGCCAATGAACGTAATTGGATCCGTCGCACTGATCCCATACAGCAGAGTCGCCATGACGCGTGTCAGAAGAAATGCTGCGCCTAAGCCGAGGATCATACCTGCACCCACGAGTTTGAGTCCCTGCCGGACGGTCATTTGCAAGACATCGGCTCGCCGAGCGCCGAGCGCCATACGAATGCCAATCTCGCGAGTTCGTTGCGCGACGGAGTAGCTCATGACGCCGTAAATTCCAACTGAGGCAAGCAGTAGCGCCACTGCCGCGAACACGCCTAACAAAAGCATGCTGAAGCGTTGTCGTGCGACTGCTTCCGCAACGATGTGATCCATCGTATCGATGTTTGCGACGGTTTGATCTTTGTCCACCGACCAGATCGCGTTACGCACTGATCCGGCGAGGCTCATCGGCTCGACAGTTGTTCGGACTACCAGCGCGTTTGCTGCGATGTCTTTCAGCTGCGGATACGTGAAGTACATTTGCATCTTCGGTGGGGCAATCAGATCATTTTGTCGAACGTCTTTGACGATTCCGATCACCTCCCGCCATACGCTTTTCGACGTACTCGCTCCGGGTTTCAGTCGTTTGCCGATCGGGTCCTGTCCGGGCCAGAAATGCTGGGCGGTTTTCTCGCTAATTACCACCACGTCTTTCGAGTCGGCGTTGTCTTGATCGGTGAAATCGCGGCCACGAACGATTGGAATGCCCATCGTATTAAGGTAACCAGGTCCGATTGCACGGAAGATAACGTCGGATCGTTGGCCAGGCGGCGGGTCTGGCACTCCTTCCACGCCAATCGTCATGGAATCGCCGTTGTATGTCAGCGGCAGATTACCGGCGACAGCAGCTGATTGCACTCCTGGCAGTTCATGGACGCGTCGCATCACCTCTTCGAAGAATGCTGCGCGTCGTTCACGATCGGGATACTTCACCTCCGAAAGATCTACTTTCATCGTTAGCAGGTGATCGGCACGAAATCCGGGATTGAGGTTGCGTAGATGAAAAAAGCTGTTGATCAAAAGCCCGGCACCGATCAGCAGCACGAAGGAAACGGCGACCTCGCCGATCACCAGCAGGCTTCGAACTCGGTTTCCTTTGCTGCCTCCGGCGGAATCACGGCCGCCTTCTTTCAATGTGTCGTTCAAATTCAAACGTGATCCATGAATGGCGGGCGCGAGACCGAACGCGATTCCAGTCACCACAGCGACCAATGCCGTGAAGATGAGCACTCTGGCGTCGATGTTGATTGTTTCCACCTGCGAAATGCTCGCAGGAATGAACGTTCTAAGTGCACGGAGGCCAAGGAATGCCAGCAGCAAACCTAATCCCGCGCCAAACATCGCGAGTAACACGCTTTCCGTTAGAAACTGTCGAATTAGGCGCGACTGACTAGCGCCGAGTGCCAGGCGCACCGCAATCTCCTTTTGCCGAACAGCAGCGCGCGCAAGCAGCAGATTGGCAACATTTGCGCAGGCGATGAGGAGCACAAATCCGACTGCGCCGAGCAAAACAAGGAGCGCCGGTTTAATATCGCCAACAACCTGTTCGTGAAGCGGAACCACGACCGCGCCTATTCGCATATTGTAATCCGGATACTGCTGCTCAAGGCGCGCAGCGATCGTGTCCATCTCAGCTTGCGCCTGCTTCAGAGTGACGCCGGGTTTCATTCGCGCGATCACTTCAAGAAAATGATTGCCACGTTGCGCCGCTTCCTCCGACGGGAACGCAATCGGTACCCACAGCTGATCGCTCACGTTTTGGTAGCCAGGCAGTTGCACCAGCCGCGGCATTACACCCACAACCGTGTAGCTCTCGCCATTGAGCGTAAGCGCCCGGCCAATGACGGCTGGGTCGGAGCCGAAGCGCCGCTGCCAAAGTGAGTAGCTGAGAAGAACAACGTGCGTACCGGATTTATCGTCTTCCGGCACGAATGTGCGCCCAAGCAGGGCCGGTACCCCTAACAACTCGAAGAGATTTGCGGAAACACGACGACCATCGAGCCGTTCGGGTTCTCCGACAGCCGTGAGATTGAAGCTTCGCTCCGCCATTGCTGCCATTCCGGTGAACGATTGAGCTTGCTTCTGCCAATCGAGGAAGTTAGCGGGCGATGGGGTATTTCTTGGAAAACCGAGGTGCGCAGCATTCTCCCAAACCATCACCAGTTGTTCAGGATGCTTGAAGGGCAGGGGACGCAATAGCACTGCGTCCACCACACTGAAGATTGCGCTATTTGCACCGATGCCTAATGCGAGCGCAATCACAGCGATGATTGTGAACGCTGGGTTCTTCGCCAGCACGCGCAGCGCATAGCGGATGTCTTGGGTGAGATCGCCTAAAAGATTGGTCTTCAATTGTGCGCCGGCTACGACCGGTTTTTGCGACACGCGGCGCTCAACATGTTCGAGTTCGCGGCCTAACAAATCGGACGCATTGAGTTGTTCCAGGACTTGTTGGCGAGCCACCTCTTCCGAGGCGCCGCGGCTGACCGCCCGTTCGTATTCCTGTTCGAGATGCTGCGAAAGTTCTTCAACGATTTCCGCCTCCCGCACTGGAGACAACTGGAGCTCGGCCAGGCGCGCTCTGATTGCGATCTTAAAATCAGGCATGTTGAATCCCAGTGATGAGATTGATCGCCTCGACGAACTCACGCCACCCAGCGCGTTGCTTCGACAGCACGTTTTTGCCAGAGGCCGTCAGGCGATAGTAGCGGCGCCGCCGTTGCCCTGGCTTTTCAAGCCAGCGGCCCCGAATCCAGTTCCGTTTTTCAAGTCGATAAAGCAACGGATAAAGGGAAGCGACATTAAATCGAATCGCGCCACGCGAACGCAACTCGATCAACTGGCCAATCTCGTATCCGTGCCGGGCACGATCTTCCAGCAGGGCCAGAATCATCAATTCGGCGCTGCCTTTTTTTAATTCGCGATCTGGAACTGGCGATGCCATATATTGCAATGCCATATATACGCGCGAGAATCGGTGTCAACTGAGAACATCCGATGATTGTGATCCACAGAGCGCAGAGGACGCAGAGATGAGCAATCAGGAAAGCAGGAAACAGCGAAACGGTGAGTCGCAGAACTTGCAACGCAGAAATTGCAGGTAGGGAGACCACTCCGGTGGACGCCGCCTTTTCGGCGTGCAGAGGATTGCCCGCCCTACCTACTTGTACGCGATCGCGGCACTCGACGGACCGGCAAGATGGATGACTTCGAAGCGCTTAAAACCGACTTCGCTACACCATTTTTCGAAATCTGCGGCCGAATAATCGAACGCATCGCCGAATTCGATCAACATGTTTAGCGACATGAGCAGACCAAAAACATTCTCGCGCCGCGCGTTGTCGATCAGCGCTTCGACTGCAATGAAAGCGCCGCCGGTTGGAAGCGCGTCGTAGGCCGCGCGGATGAGCTTCATCTTTTTCTCCAGGTTCCAGTCGTGCAGAATCATTCCCATCGTGATCACGTCGGCTTTCGGCAGCGGGTCCTGAAAGAAATCGCCGGTCGCAGTGCGGATCCGGTCAGTTAACGCGGCGACAGCAATGTGCTTTTTCGCTACAGGTTCGACCGGCGGCAGGTCAAAAGTGATGCACTCGATATCCGGATGTTTTTTGGCGACTTCGATGCAGAGCAATCCAGTTGCACCGCCGATATCGCACAGGCTGCGATAGCGCGAGAAATCGAATTTGTCGGCGAGCGCTTCAAAGTTGATGCGCGACAGTCCGGTCATCCCGTCGAGAAAGCACTCGAGCTTTTCAGGGTCCGCATACAATTCATCGAATATGTTTTTGCCGCCGTGCTTGGTTTCGTTTTGCGGTTTTCCGGTGCGCAGCGCTTCCGGCAAATCATTCCAGTACTTGAACAGCCGCGCGTTGAGCATCTCGGGGATTCCACCGATGTAGCGTGGGCTGTTGCGGTCGAGATATAGAGCGGTGGCGGGCGTGTTGAAATATTTCGCGTCGGCGCCATCGCCGTCACGTTCGAGGAATTTCATTGCCACAAGCGAATCGAGAAAATCCGCGACACCGCGAGGATGCAGGTCAAGTTTCTTGCCAATATCTGCGCCTGTAAGCCGGTGCTGACCAAGTGCGCTGAAGAGATCGAACGTGACCGCGGTCAGCAGGACCTTGGAATTCCAGAAGCCGAACGCAGTTTGCAGAATTGCGTCAGGTGTTGGCGAAGGTGTCTTCATACGGTTGTCGATGTAGCCAATCTGCCATGAGTCACAAGGGACGAGTGCATAGAAAAGAAAATTGATAGCTTGCGCTTCATCGAGAGTCGAATCAGGAGAGGGGAGTGCCAACTGGCGAGGGAGAAATGTGCAGAATGTGAGGCCAATCACCTGGATGGCGCGATTAATTCCCGTCAGCTGTTATCATAGACTTTCTGCGATCGGCTTTTTCAGAATGAAACGTCTTGCTTTGATTCTTTCGATTCCCCTGTTGCTGGTAACGGGCGCCAACGCTGCACCGGTTGTCTTCATTGTTCGTCACGCAGAGAAGGCAAACACTGGCGGTAAAGATCCTGATCTATCTGTCCAGGGACAAAAACGCGCGGATGCGCTAGCGCACATCCTGAAAGATTCACAGATTACGTCCGTGTTCGTTACCGAATTCAAGCGCACGCAGGAAACTGCGGCACCGACAGCGAGAGCGGCGCACGTCAGTCCCACAGTGCTTCCGGCAAATGATATTGGCGCACTTGCCGAGAAATTGGGTGCATTGACCGGCAACGCGCTCGTCGTCGGACACGGCAACACGATCCCAGACCTGCTCAAGGCGCTGGGGATCGCAACGCCGGTCAGCATTCCCGAGGACGATTACACCGAAATCTTTGCCCTATTTGTTAGCGATGCACCGCAGCTGCTGAGGTTGCACTATCCGTTTTGATAAAGACGTCAAAGTCCGTGTGCAGAAATTTTTCCTTCTCTTAGACCACGATCCTGACGGAAAATCTCGCCTTGACATTGAACGCCGAAAACCTAATCAACCGTTTTATTCGTTCGCGCTGGATTTCGTTGCCAGTGGCCGCGCTGTTCTTTTTGAGCGCACGCTGCGTCGATGCGGACCCGGTTGGGGATTTTTTTAAGAAAGTCGGCCAGTCTGTTTCGAATGCTTTCCAGCCTCGCCCCACGCCCAATCCAAACGAGAAGAAGACGAAACGTGCCGCGCATCGCCCGAGTTCACGAAACTTAACTGCTACCGCCGGGTCGCCGGCTCCAGTCGAAGAGCCCGCAGTCGTTGCTAAAGAGGAGAAGGTTACTCCCACCGTCGTCGTACAGCGCGCTGCAGCTGTCCCTCCAGAAAAGGCAAAGGGAGATATGCCGTACGGAATTCCGGTACCAGGTCATAAAGGCATGGTCACAAGTCCTTATTCCCCCGATGGAAACTACATTGACGTCACCGCCTTTGCGCCAGGATCCGCGGTGCGAGATCCATACACAGGAAAAATCTTTCTGGTGCCGTGAGGCCGCATGAATTCCGCGTCGCAAAATTTTCGGCATCATCTGGGTGTGCTGCGCGAGCGGATGCTGCATCCGACAGAGTAAGAATTGGCCGTCAATTATTTTCTTGAGGAATTCGCGGGCGACGTGGCGTTTGTGCGAGGTTCGGAAACGGAACAGATGCCGCATCTGGTTGCGGTGCTGAACATCGTTGTCTCCAAAGCCATGGGGCGTCACGTGGAGGTCGAGAACACGCTTGTATCGTATTTGCGAGAACACCGGTTCGTGCATGGCAACGCGCAGGCGGATGGGCGTATTGTGTTGTACTTCTACTTTGAGGATGCCGATACGGGGCTACTCATGCTGATTCCAGGAATTCGCGGCCAGATGGAGGTTGCCCGGTTCCACCTAAAAGGCGGTCTGCCCGACCCGCGGTGGAA
>Ga0209811_10000972_pt1 | contig 10350 bp, 7 predicted proteins | sample Coa_R1_6_FD_187161 | JGI IMG/M metagenome (GOLD analysis project Ga0209811, IMG submission 187161) | Surface soil microbial communities from Centralia Pennsylvania, which are recovering from an underground coalmine fire. - Coalmine... | ecosystem: Environmental > Terrestrial > Soil >...
GACTGATTGGGACGGCGCTGAGCGCGATTCCTGGCGTCTGGCTCGAGCGATACACGAGCTTCATGGTGGCGCTCGGCGCCGTGCTCGTCCCGGTCGGCGGCGTGCTCGTCGCGCACTACTACTCGGGGTCAGATCTTGATTTTTGCGTTCGAAGCGTGGACCTCCGCAAAAATCAAGATCTGACCCCGTTGTACGACCACGCCGGGCCGTTCCGGGGCGTGAACTGGGCCGGCATGCTGGCGTGGGGTGCGGGTGCGGCGGTGTTTTTTGCCGCAGGATCCATCGGCGGTACGCTGCCGGCGCTGGTCACGTCGATCGCGGTTTACGTCGGGTTGAGGCGCGTCATCGGCCGCGGCGAGCAGCCCTAAAGGGCTGCGCTACGAGCGAGTTCTGTGAGTCGTCGCGCAGGCCTGCCGCGTACTCGTAGCGCAGGCCTTTAGGCCTGCCCTACTCCGCCCGCAGTCCCTGCAGCGGATCGATCGACGCCGCGCGGCGCGCCGGCAGCGCGCAGGCGGCGAGCGCGGTAACGGTCGCGAGGATGACCGCGGCGGCAAACGCCACCGCGTCGCCGGACGACACGCCATACAACAGGCTCGACAGCGTGCGCCCCAGCGCGAACGCGCCGAAGGCGCCGACCGCGGCGCCCAGCAGCGTCAACCCGAGACCCTGACGAACGACGAGCCACAGCACGTCGCGCGGTTGCGCCCCAAGCGCCATCCGCACGCTGAGCTCCTGGCGGCGCTGGTTCACGGCGTACGACAGCACGCCGTAGATACCCAGCGCTGCGAGACCCAGCGCGATGACGGCGAACACGGTCATCAACAGCATGAGCGCCCGCGGGCGATCCGTCGCTTGAGCGACGACGCTGTCCAGCGTGCGAGCCGGGGACAACGGCAGATTCGGGTCCAGCCGCTGAACAGCTGCGCGAACCCCGCCCACCACCGACGCCGCGTCGCCTTGTCCCTTGACCGCCAGGTTGAATCCGCGGAACGAGAACTGACGATAGGTGAAAAAGACCGCTGGCTCAGGCAGCTGCGCCAGGCTCGCATTCTTCAGGTCGGCCACCACCCCGATCACCTCGTACTTCGTCGTCGGCGGCATGAGCACGGCGCCCATCGGGCCGATGAAACGGACCGAGGTCGTGATCCGCTGGCCAATCGCGTCTCCCTTCGGCCATTCGCGGCGCGCCAGCGCTTCGTTGACGATCACCACGCCGGGCGCGTCGACCGTGTCGTGCGGCTCGAAGAAGCGTCCTTTGAGCAGCGGCACGCCGATCACTTTGAAATAGTCCTCGTCGACGCTCTGATGCTGAGCGAGCGGCGCGTCCTCGTCCGCGGGACGCGGACGGCCCTCGATCAGGAATCGCAGACGCCAGGCCGGGTCGAGTGGCAGGAAGTTGGCGAGCCCGGCGGCGGACACGCCCGGCTGGGTGCGCAGCGACGTGAGCAGCTGGTCGTAGAAATCCGCGATCTTCTTGAAGTCCCGATAGCTATTCGGCAGGTCGAGGTTGACGGTGACGACCTGCGTCGATCGGAAGCCTGGATCCTCTTGAATCAGCCGCTGGAAGCTGCGCCCGAGCAGCGCCGCGCCGACCAGCAACATGACGGCGAGGCCGACTTCGGCGACCACGAGCGCGCTGCGCGCGCGGCGCCGGGCGCCGCCCTGCTCGCTGCCGCGCCCCGATTCTTTCAGCGGACGCTGCATGTCGCCGCGCGCCATCAGGATGGCCGGCACAATCCCGAACGCCAGCGCCGTGAGACCCGCGACCGCGACCGCAAACCCGAGCACGCGTGGATCGATGCTCGCCGCGCCAACGTCTTCCAGCCGTGGCACGGGCACCGGAGATCCCGCGACCAGCGCCTTGACCAGAACGATCGCCAGCACGACGCCGAGCGACGTGCCGACCACGGCCAGGATGATGCTCTCGGTGAGGAACTGCAGTACGAGCCGGCCGCGGCTCGCCCCGATGGCCGCGCGTACGGCCACCTCGCGCTCGCGCGCCGTCGCGCGCGCCAGCAACAGGCTCGCAACATTCGTGCAGGTGATGAGCAACAGGAACCCGGCGGCGCCGAACAGCGCGAACAACGCCGGCCGGAAGTAGCCTTCGACCTCGTGCGCGAGCGGAATCGCACGCGCCCCCCAGTCGCCATTGGTCGCCTTGAACTCGGCGCCCAGCCTCGTCGTCAAGGCGCGCAGTTCCGCGTTCGCCTGCTCGACGCCGACCGCGGGTTTCAGGCGGAACAGCGACTCGACGAAATGCGCGCCGCGGCTGTGCTGCGCGAAATCCCATTGGAGGCGCTGCCACACGTCCGTGTCGTTGGGATAGTTGAACCCCGGCGGCATCACACCGCTCACCGTGTAGACGATGGAGCTGAGCGTGATCGGCTTGCCGATGACGGCGGGGTCGCCGTTGAACCGCTCGCGCCAGAGACGATGGCTGATGACCGCGATGCGATCGCGTGAATAGAAGGTCGTGGCCGGGAACCCTGCGCCGATGAGCGGCTGGACGCCGATGACGCCGAAGAAGTTGCCGCTCGCCTCGATCGCGTTGACCCGAATCGGATCCTTCCCCGCCTCGGTGATGTTCACCTGCGGATACCACCAGCCGGCGGCGTCCTCGAAGACATGGGACAGGTTCCGATAGTCGTTGAACGTCACCGGCGAGATGCGCTCGTGGGTCAGCGCCTTGCTGACATTGGTGTCCCAGACCATCGCGAGGCGGTCCGGGTCGGGATACGGCAGCGGCCGCAGCACGACCCGGTCGAGCACCGTGAAGATGGCGGTGGTGGCGCCCACCCCGAGCGCCAGCGCCAGCACAGCCGCAATGGTGAAGCCAGGCGTGCGGCGCAGCAGCCGAAGGCCGAAACGGACATCCTGAAGCAGTCGATCCATGCGGGGAGTTAGACGAGCACCACGGGCGCCGGGTTGTTAGGGGTCGAGCGAATGCGCCTCGATGAGTAATTCGTCGACGATCCGGCCGGAAATCAGATGTTCCTGGATGATCCGCTCGAGCACCGGCGGATCGCAGTGCCCGTACCAGGCACCCTCGGGATAGACGACCGCGATCGGGCCGCCTTCACAAATCCTCAGACAGTTCGCCTTGGTTCTGAGGATACCGCCCTGCTCGGACAGTCCCAGCGCCTTGAGCCGGCCTTTCAGGAATTCCCACGCCGCGAGACCTCGATCCTTCTCGCAACATTTCGGATTCGTCTGATCGCAGCAAAGAAAGATGTGCCGGCGCGCGACCGGCACGCCGATGGTTGCGGCAATCTCGCGTTGCGAATCGCTCACGTTTGGCAGCTGGCCCCTAGCCCCAAGCCCCTACACGCCGAAGGCGTCAGGATCCCACTCCAGGCCCAATTCACTGGGAGGCGCCATGTACCCGACCAGGGCCGACGCGGCGACGACCGCGGGGCTGGCCAGGTAACCCTCGCCTCCGAGGCCCATGCGATTCTGCCAGTTGCGATTGAAGGAGGTAATCGCGCGCTGACCCTTGACGAGCGCGTCGGGACCTTGACCGAAGCAGGGCCCGCACCACGACTGACGAATCTCGCCGCCAGCCGCTCGAAAGACGTCGGCAATCGATTCGCCGCCGAGGCGCCGATCGGGGCGCTCGATCTGCGCGCGGACGCCTCCTGAGCCAGGAAAGATCACGAACGGCTTCTCGGCATGTGCCGCGCCCTGCTTCCGGGCCGCATGGACAACCAGCGCCGCCGCCAGCAGATCGTCGTAGCCGCCGTTGGTGCAGGATCCGATCATGGCCTTGTCGAACGTCAGGCGCTCGCGCGCCACCTCCTCGGCGGGAAACGCATTGCCGGGGCTGAATGGCTTGGCGATCATCGGCGCCACGCCGTCGAGATCCATCGTCTCGTCGATCGCGTAGTGCGCGTCGGCGCCCGGCGCGAAGGGCGGATACGGAAAATCCGCCATGCCCTTCGAACGGAACCAGGCGTAGGTGATGCCGTCGGGAGCGAAGATGCCGTTGAGCGCCTCCGCCTCCGCCATCATGTTCGCGATGGTATTGCGATATGCGATCGGCAGTTGCCTGTGCGCATCCACCAGCTCCACCGACATGCCTTGCGACTGTTTCGTTCCCCACCGCCGCAGAAGCTCGAGAACAATGTCCTTGCCGCTCACCCACGGCTGCAGCCGGCCGTCGAACACGACGCGCCGCGAGGCCGCCAGCGTGAAGTAGATGTAGCCCGTCGACCAGCCGAACCCCAGCGTGGTCGAGCCAACCCCCATGCCGACCGCGCCGTACGCGCCATATGCCCGGCTGTGCGAGTCGGCGCCGGGGATGAACTGGCCGGGCACGACGAGCCCCTGCTCGGGAAAGTAGAAATGAAAGATGCCGTCCCCAGGCGTCGCGTAATAAGGCTTCTCGATGCCGTGAAGGCGCGCGAATTCACGCCCGATCGCGGTCTGCTTGTCGTCGTCGGCCTTTTGCGTGAAGACGAAGTGATCGTTGGCGATGGCGGCCTGCCGCGGATCGATGGCGCGCCCTCCGGTGATCTGATTGAAGGTGTGGATCGCAAACGGCGCGGTGCCGTCCGAGGCGGGCAGCAAGTCGGCGAACACTCTGAGCGTCGAGCCCGGAGTGACGCGCGCCGATTTGTCGACGCGATGCGCCCACACGATCTGCTCGGTCGACGTCATGGACCGCGCCTGGTCGGGATCGGGCCATTCGATCCGGGGAATCGTCGACAGCGACGCGCCGAATTCGCGGCGGCCCGCGGCGAAGATGCCACCCGTCCGGCGGATTTCATCTTCCTTTGGCGTTAGCGGCACCGGCTCGTAGGTCTTCTGTTGAGTGTCGTTCGTCAGAAGGCGCGACTGCGGATCGAAGCTGAATTCATCGCCATCCCGGGCGTCGGCGACGGCTTGCGGACTCTGCACCACGTGCAGGCCAAGGTTGAGCGCGTTGCGGCGGAAGATGTCGCCCATGTTGTCGCCGCAGACGACCACCATCTCGAGGCCGACTTCTTCGGCAATCGCCTTCAGGCCGGCGGGACTCATCTCGCGCGACGAGCCGATGGCAAACCGGTCGCCGGCAATCACGAACGTCTCGCCGCGGTGCACCCGCCCCCGGAAATCGGGCATCAGGTACCTGAATGCGCCCGCCTTCCACCGCTCGTCGAGGGTTTCGAGGCTTTCCGAGACGCAATCGGTCGCCGGCGTGATCTGGTCGGTGTCGATGGCGTCGAGCTTCTTCTTTTTGCCGAGGACCTTGAGGTCCCAGATGATGAGCGCGCGGCCACGGATGATGGCCGTTGACGCGCCCTCCTCGACGGCTGAGATCGCGGCCACGGCCGACTCGCGCGACACGCCCGGCTTGAGCCTGGCGGGTTGGATCGTCGGCATCGATATCTCTCTAATACTAGCGTGGCCGCCTCCGGGCACGCCGGGCGGGAAAGGTTGGTATCATTGACTGGAATGTCAGAGCTGAAGGATCAGCCTCTCCACGCGTCGACGTCGGAAGCCGTGACTAACAACGTGCGGGTGGAAGTCGAGTCGCAGTATGCGCCCGAGCACTCGCAGCCCTTCGACAGCCAGTGGTTCTTCTACTACACGGTCCGCATCACCAATGAGGGCGAGGAAACGGTCCAGTTGCTCAGCCGTCATTGGGTCATCAAGGATGCGACCGGCCACGTCGACGAATTCAAGGGCCCCGGCGTCGTCGGCGAGCAGCCGGTGCTGGGCCCCGGCGAATCTTTCCAGTACACCTCCGGCTGTCCCCTCAAGACCTCGACCGGCGTGATGCGCGGCACCTACCAGATGGTCACCGGCACGGATCGCCACTTCGACGTCGAGATCGCGCCCTTCGCGCTGCACGAACCCTACACGGTTCACTAATCGATAAGGCGCCGCCACCGTCTTTCGCGGCTCGGTAGGGGGCGGTTCGCGAACCGCCCCTACGTCTGTTCAGATGCGATATCCCCGCGTTGTCGATTGTTAATCGGGCCTTCGGAACGTCCTGATCGCGTCGAGGAAGGCGTCTCCGAAATCCGCGGCTTTCTTCGCGCCTACGCCGTACACCTCGTGCAGGTCGTCGACTGTTTTCGGGCGCCGCTCGGCCATGTCCCGCAGCGTCGTGTCGTGGAAGATGACGTATGGCGGAACGCCTCGCTCGCGCGCGAGGCGGAGACGGACGCTCCGCAGCACGTCGAAGAGGTCCGAATCGACGGTCTGCGCGAAGCTGTCGCGTAGCGCCGACCGCTGTCGCTTGGACGAGGGCGGCTTGACCTCCCGATACAGCGTGCACTGACCGTCACCGCGCAGCAGCGCCGCGCCCGAAGCGGTGACGCGGAGGACTGGATAGGGATCGCCTTCGCGGACGAGGAGGCCGTCGCCGACCAGTTGCTCGACGTAGCCGCGGAGCGCCGCCGCCGTCTCTTCTTTCAGGAGTCCGAAGGTGGACAGCTCGTGGTGCCGCGCGGCCATCACTTTCTCGGTGGCGCGGCCCATCAGGACGTCGGTTACATGCGCCGTGCCCCAGGTCTGCTTCACGCGCGCGACGCAGGACAGGATCTTTCTCGCCAGCGTCACCGGATCCGCAACCGGATCGAGTTCCTTCAGACACCAGTCGCACGCTCCGCACTCGTGCCGTTCGTAGGCCTGGCCGAAGTACTCGACCAGCGTGCGATGACGGCAGCGCGTCCCCGCGGCATAGCGTTCCATGTCGCGCAACAGCGTGCGCGCGCTGTCGCTCCACTCGCCGTTGCTTTCGAGCATCTGCCGCCAGCGCACGAAGTCCGCGCCGGAGTAGATGAGGACGCACTCGGCCGGCAGCCCGTCGCGACCACCGCGGCCCGATTCCTGCTGGTAATGCTCCGGCGAACGCGGCGCGCCGGCGTGGACCACGAAGCGAACGTTCGAGCGATCGATTCCCATCCCGAACGCGACCGTGGCGACGACGATATCCACCTGCTCGTCGAGAAACCGTTCCTGGTTCCGGCTGCGCACGTCGTCCGACAGCCCGGCGTGATACGGCACGGCGCGATGCCCGTCCCCGTGCAGCCGATCCGCCAGCGCCTCGACTTCGCGTCGCGACTGACAGTACACGATGCCGGCTTCGCCCTCGTGCCGCGCCAGGATGTCGGCCAGCTGCCGTTGCAGGTTGCCGCGCCGAAGTACGCGATACGTCAGGTTGGGCCGATCGAACGATCCGACCAGCACGGCCGGCTCCCGCAGGCGCAGCTCCGAGACGATGTCGCGTCTCACGCGCTCCGTGGCGGTCGCCGTGAACGCGTGGAACGACACATCGGGAAAGTCCTCGCGCAGTCGCCCCAGTTGCCGGTACTCGGGCCGGAAATCGTGGCCCCACTGGCTGATGCAGTGCGCCTCGTCGATCGCGATGAACCGAACGCCTGCCTGCTGCAGCATCCGCCGCAGTCCTTGACTCCCTTCGCCGATGATCCGCTCCGGCGACACATAGAGGAGGCGGCAGCGCTGCTCGCGGACGCTGGCCAGCACTTCGTCCCGCTCGCGCGGCAGCAGCGTGCTGTTCAAGTAGGACGCCGCGACGCCGTCCACGCGCAAGCCGTCGACCTGATCCTTCATCAGCGAAATCAGCGGCGAGACGACCAGCGCCACGCCACGCGGGTCCACCAGGGCGGGCGCCTGAAAGCAGAGCGACTTGCCGCCGCCGGTCGGCAGCACGACGACGCTGTCGCGGGCGGCGAGAATGGAGTGCATCGCTTCGCGCTGGAGAGGCCGGAAGTCGGAGAAACCCCAGACGCGGTGGAGGGCGTCAGCGAGAAGGGCATCGGCGCGATTCGTCACGCCGGAGCCCACGTCTCCTCGGCTGGGCGAAGGCGGACCCGTCACGCCGAAGCCCCCGTCGTTTGGGCTGGGCGGAGGCGGATCAGCGTCGGACGTACTTGCGCTCGACGTAGTCATCGACCAGACGCTGGAATTCGGCGGCGAGCTCGTCGTACGTCCCGCGCAGCGTGGTGACGTGTTGACCGTCGATGAACACGGGGCAGCTCGGTTCCTCGCCGGTGCCGGGCAGGCTGATGCCGATGCTGGCGGCCTTCGATTCGCCCGGACCGTTGACCACACAGCCCATGACCGCGAGGGTCATCTCCTCGACACCCTCGTGAGTCGTTTTCCATTCGGGCATCCGGTCGCGGATATAGCCCTGGATCCGTTCGGCCAGCGCCTGGAACGTCGTGCTCGTGGTGCGGCCGCAGCCCGGACAGGCGGTGACGCTCGGGGAGAACGATCGCAAACCAAGCGCCTGGAGCAGTTCGCATGCGGCGTAGACCTCTTCTCTCCGATCGCCGCCGGGCCGCGGCGTCAGGGAGACACGAATGGTGTCGCCAATCCCTTCGTGAAGCAGCACGCCCATGGCGGAGGCCGACCACACCAGGCCTTTCGTGCCCATGCCCGCTTCGGTCAAGCCGAGGTGCAGCGGCTGATCGGTCTGCCGCGCCAGCTCGCGATAGACGGCGATCAAGTCGCGCGGCCTCGATGTCTTGCAGGAGATGATGATCTGATCCTTGCGGAGCCCGCTCTCGATGGCCAGCGCCGTCGACTCGACCGCCGATAGCACCATGCACTCGTTGATGATCTCCTCGGAGCTCTTGCCCAGATCGCGATCGGTGTTCTCCTGCATCCTCGCGACGACCAGCTCCTGGTTCAGCGAGCCGCCGTTGACGCCGATTCGGACCGGCCGGCCGTGTTCCGTCGCCACCCGGCAGATTGTCGAGAACTGCTCGTCGCGCCGCTTGCCGGTGCCGACGTTGCCGGGGTTGATGCGGTACTTGTCGAGCGCGCGCGCGCAGTCCGGATACTTGGTCAGCAGCAGGTGGCCGTTGTAGTGGAAATCGCCGATGAGCGGCGCCGTGCAGCCGGCGTCGAGCATGCGTTGCTTGATCTCCGGCACCGCAGCGGCCGCTTCGGGAACGTTGACCGTCACGCGCACCATTTCGGATCCGGCGGCAGCCAGCTCGATGCACTGCTGGGCGGTCGCGCGCGCATCGGCCGTGTCGGTCATCGTCATCGACTGCACGACGATCGGCGCGCCGCCGCCGACCTGGACGTGCCCGACGCGCACGCCGACGGTCTTGTGGAGCCTCACCACTGACATGAATTTCCCATGATAGCATCCGCCTTCGCTCGTCTCGATGGCGCAACGAGCTTCGGCGGACAAGTCCGCTTCGCTCGGTCCTCGACACGACGAGCTTCGGCGGACAAGTCCGTTTCGCTCGGTCCTCGACACGACGAGCTTCGGCGGGACAGGTCCCTGGTACCTGATGGCTGGCACGGTGCACAACGAGGAAGGTCGATGAAAGCGATACGCGTCCACGAGTTCGGCGGTCCGCCGGTGTTGAAGCTCGAAGAGATTCCGGATCCGAAACCGGGACCTGGTGAGTTATTGGTGCGCATCAGAGCCGCCGGCGTCAACCCGGTGGACGCTTACATGCACACGGGGACGTACGCGCGCAAGCCGCCGCTGCCGTACACGCCCGGACAGGACGGCGCCGGAGAAATCGAGGCGGTCGGCGCCGAAGTCAGCGGCTTCAAGACTGGCGATCGGGTGTACATCGCCGGTGTCGCGAACACGACGGCGGGCGTCGGCACGTATGCGGAGCGCGCGCTGTGTACTCCAGCGCATCTGCATCATCTGCCGGCGCGCGCCTCGTTTCCCCAAGGCGCAGCCCTCGGTGTCCCGTATTGCACGGCGTATCGCGCGTTGTTTCAGAAGGCCGGGGCCAAGCCGGGCGAGACGGTGCTCGTCCATGGCGCAACCGGCGGCGTCGGAATTGCGGCCGTCGAGCTCGCGCATGCGCGCGGACTGACGGTGATTGGCTCCGGCGGAACCGACAAGGGACTGGCCGCGGTCAAAGAGCACGGCGCCGACGTCGTCGTCAACCACCGCACGCCGACGTACACGGACGACATCATGCGTGCCACTGGCGGGCGCGGTGTCAATCTGGTCATCGAGATGGCGGCGCACGTCAACCTCGATCGGGATCTCGGCCTGCTCGCGAAGTGGGGACGCGTCGTCGTGGTCGGCAATCGCGGACGCGTCGAGATTGACGCGCGGCAGGCGATGGGCCGCGACGCATCAATCCTGGGCATGACGCTGTTCAACGTGGCAGACGCCGAATTCGCCGAGATTCACGCTGCGCTCATTGCCGGTCTCGAGAACGGTTCCCTGAGCCCCCTGATCGGGCGGGAGCTGCCGCTGGCCGAGGCCGCGCGCGCTCACGAGGCGGTCATGGAGCCTGGCGCGCTCGGAAAAATCGTCCTGCTGCCATAAGGGAAAAAGCCGAATGAATCGTGGAATCCGATACGTGTGTGCCGCGGCGGCGGCTGTGCTCGTCGCTGTCGCTTTCAGCCAGA
>Ga0209811_10000974_pt1 | contig 10338 bp, 9 predicted proteins | sample Coa_R1_6_FD_187161 | JGI IMG/M metagenome (GOLD analysis project Ga0209811, IMG submission 187161) | Surface soil microbial communities from Centralia Pennsylvania, which are recovering from an underground coalmine fire. - Coalmine... | ecosystem: Environmental > Terrestrial > Soil >...
TCCTTGCCAAAACGCGTTGTCGTACGCCAAGAGGTTGAGAAGGTCAAGCTCGTGAAGGATGAACCGGGCGATGCTCAAGCGACGTTCGATTTGCCGGCGATCGACCTCCGCAGCGACACGACCATCAAGGTTTACCTGAAGGATGTCAACGACGATTTCGACAAGGACGACACCGCCTGGCTTGTTGTCGGCATGGTCCGCAAGGCCAAGGTGCTGATGGAGCTGCGCGCGAAGTACCAGGAAAAAGGCGACGCCGAGGCGCTTGCCGCGGCGCGCGCCCTCCTGGAGGGCCAGGGCAATCTCTCGGTCACCGACCGCGAGCGCCTGTTCGGATTTCTCGAAGGAGGAGGGCGCGTGATCCTGGTCGAGCCCGAGGCCCTGCTGACCGAGTCCTCGAAGCTGCCCGGGATCGATGGGCAGAAGATGTCGAAGTCCTACAACAACACCATCTCGCTCCGCGAAGACGCGGAGTCGGTGCGCAAGAAGATCCGCACCATGCCGACCGACCCCGCGCGGGTCAAGCGCACCGACCCGGGCGATCCGGACAAGTGTCCTGTGTGGCAGTTCCACCTCGTGTACAGCGACGAGAAGACTCGGGCGTGGGCGAACCGGGGATGCCGGACCGCCGGTATCGGCTGCCTGGATTGCAAGCAGCCGGTCATCGACGCGGTGCTCGCCGAGCAGGCGCCGATGCGCGAGCGGGCGCAGAAGTACCTGGACGACCCGACCCTGGTGCGCAACATCGTGGCCGACGGCTGCGAGAAGGCCCGCAAGCTCGCGCGCGAGACGATGCGCGACGTGCGCGAGGCGATGGGACTGTCCTACACATGAGCGAACCCGTGGATCTCTCCACCCCCGCGCCGGCCGCCGGCGCGCGGCTGGCCAGGGTGCGAGGGGAGCCGCTTACCGAGCTCCCGCTGGACCTGTACATCCCGCCCGATGCGCTCGAGGTCTATTTCGAGGCCTTCGAGGGGCCGCTCGACCTGCTGCTCTATCTCATCCGCAAGGCGAACATCGACGTCCTCGACATCCCGATGGCGAGGCTCACCGAGCAGTACATGGAGTACGTCGAGGTCATGCGCACCAAGAACCTCGAGCTCGCCGCGGAGTACCTGGTCATGGCGGCGATGCTGATGGAGATCAAGTCGCGCATGCTGCTGCCGCGCCCCGCGATGACAGCCGAGGAGGATGACCCGCGCGCCGAGCTGGTCAGGCGCCTGCTCGAGTACGAGAAGATGAAGGCCGCGGGCCAGAAGCTCGATGCCCTGCCACAGCTGGGGCGCGATCTCCTTCCAGTCGAAATATGGATCGAGCAGACGCTTGCGGAGCGCCTGCCCGCGGTCAACGTGATCGACCTCCAGGATGCGTGGCGCGCGCTTCTGGTGCGTGCGAAAATGACCCAGCATCACCACGTCAGCCGCGAGGAGCTGTCGGTGCGAGAGCACATGAGCCTGATCCTGCGAAGGCTGCGCGGGCGCGGCTTCGCCGAGTTCAGCGAGCTGTTCGAGCCGTCGCGCGGCGTGGCGGTGCTGATCGTGAACTTTCTCGCGGTATTGGAGCTCACAAGGGAAGGACTTCTCGAGGTGACCCAGGTCGAGTCCTTCGCCCCCATCTACGTGAAACTGGCCCATGCTCAGTCCGAGTGAAGTAAAAATCATCCTCGAGGCGGCGCTGCTGGCGGCCCAGGAGCCGCTGCCGGTCTCCGAGCTGCTAAAGATGTTCGAGGACGAGATCGACGCCGAGACGGTGCGCGTTCTGCTCGAGGAGCTGCGCGAAGCCTGGAGCGGGCGCGGCGCCGAGCTCGTCGTGACGGCGAGCGGCTGGCGCTTCCAGACGCGCGCGTCGCTGCAGAAATTCCTCGAGCGCATCCACCCGGAAAGGGCGCCTCGCTACTCGCGCGCCGTGCTCGAGACGCTCGCCATCATCGCCTACCGGCAGCCGGTGACGCGCGGGGACATCGAGAGCGTTCGCGGCGTTTCGGTTTCGACCGAGGTGATCAGGCGCCTGGAAGAACGCAACTGGGTCGAGGTGATCGGGCACAAGGAAGTGCCCGGACGCCCGGCTCTGTACGCGACCACCAAGACGTTTCTCGACGACCTGGGCTTGCGCACGCTCGAGGAGCTGCCGCCCCTGGAAGAACTGGCCAAAACGCTTGATCTCACGCAAATCCCCACGCCGGCATCGCCGCAGCCCGAGCCGTCCCCCGAGCAGCCCGCAGAGACGGCCCAGACGAGCGCGGCCTAGTTCCGCGGGTCCCGCGGAAAAGCTGCACAAGGTCCTGGCGCGCTCGGGCTCCGCCTCGCGCCGCGACATGGAAGCGGCGATCGCGTCGGGCCGAATCACGGTGAACGGCGCGCGCGCCTCGCTCGGACAGAGGATCAGGCCGGGGGACCGCGTGGTCCTGGACGGACGCGTCGTCCGGCTGAGGTCGGAGGAAAAGCAGCCTCGCGTGCTCATCTACCACAAGCCCGCGGGCGAACTGGTCACGGCAAACGATCCCGCGGGCAGGCCGACGGTTTTCCGGAATCTGCCGCCCCTGCGGGGCGCGCATTGGATCGCGGTGGGCCGGCTCGACTTCAACACCGGAGGATTGCTCCTCTTTACCGACTCGGGCGAGCTCGCCAACCGCCTCATGCACCCGAGCAGCGAGATCGAGCGCGAATACGCGGTGCGCGTGCGCGGCGAGCTCACGCGTGACCTGATGGAAAGGCTCACCCGTGGCGTCACCCTGGACGACGGCGTGGCCCGGTTCGATAGCATCGCTCCGGGAGGGGGCACGGGATCCAACCGCTGGTACCAGGTGGTGCTGCGCGAAGGGCGTAACCGCGAGGTGAGGCGCATGTTCGAGTCGCTGGGCGTCACCGTAAGCCGCTTGATGCGCGTGCGCTTCGGCCCGTTCGTGCTGCCCTCGTATCTTCGGCGGGGCCAGTGGCGTTATCTGGATCCCAAGGAGGCTGCGACACTGCTGGAGGGCCTGTAAGCTCAGGGGCGCCGGTCGTTTTCGTTGTTCCGGCCCGGGTTTCTTGTTATACTTTCGCCGTTTTCGCGATGGGCTTTCGAGCCCATTTTTTATTTATGCTCATGGGTTATGCATCGTCGTGAGCGCCCTCGAGCCCTTGGTCGAGCGCACCGTCAGCGGGCTGGGATACGAGCTCGCTGACTTTGAATATATCAATAACGGCAGGATGTTAAGAGTGTTTATTGAGAAACTACATGAACCACATCCCGGGCTCAGCCAGGCCGGGGTGACGGTGGCGGACTGCGAGTCGGTGAGCCGACAGTTGCAGCGCGTGTTCGAGGTCGAGGGCATCGCTTACGACCGCCTCGAGGTGTCCTCGCCGGGGCTCGATCGCAGGCTGAAGAAGGCTGCGGACTTCGTCCGCTATACCGGACACGAAGCCCAGGTGCGCCTGCGCCGCGCCGTGAACGGCAGGCGCAATTTCACCGGGATCGTGCGAGCCGTGGAAGGAGAGCGGGTGGAATTCGAATTCGAAGGCGGCCGGCTGGCGTTCGACCTGGCCGAGCTCGACCGCGCGCGACTGGTGCCCAAGCCATGATGCCCGAGGGATACATGAGCCGGGAGCTCCTGCTGCAGGCCGACGCGCTTGCGCGGGAAAAGAACGTCCACAAGGACGTAGTGTTCGGCGCGCTGGAAATGGCCATCGCTTCGGCGACCAAGAAGCGCTTCACCGACGACGCGGACGTGCGCGTCGCGATCGACAGGACCACGGGGGAATTCGAGTCGTTCCGCCGCTGGCAGGTCGTGGCGGACGGCCCGGTGGAGAATCCCGCCCAGCAGATCGCGCTCACCGAGGCGCACAAGCAGTACCCGGACATCCAGCTGGGGGACTTCATCGAGGAGGCTCTCGAGCCGATCGACTTCGGGCGCATCGGCGCGCAGACCGCGAAGCAGGTCATCCTGCAGCGGATCCGCGACGCGGAGCGCGAGCAGCTGCTGAACGACTTCCTCGCCCGTGGCGAGAAGCTCATCAACGGCGCTATCAAGCGGGTCGAGCGCGGGAACGCGATCATCGAAGTCGGGCGGGTCGAGGCCGTGCTGCCCCGCGACCAGATGATTCCCAAGGAGAACCTGCGCGTGGGCGACCGCGTGCGCGCCTTCGTCATGCGCATCGACCGCAACGTGCGCGGACCGCAGCTGGTGCTGTCGCGCACTGCCCCCGAGTTCATCATGGAGCTCTTCCGCCTCGAGGTCCCGGAGATCGAGGAGGGGCTGCTCGAGATCAAGTCCGCGGCGCGCGACCCGGGCATCCGCGCGAAGATCGCGGTGCACTCGCGCGACAAGCGCATCGACCCGATCGGGACCTGCGTCGGCATGCGCGGCGCCCGCGTACAGGCCGTGACCCAGGAACTCGCCGGCGAGCGCGTGGACATCGTGTTGTGGTCGGAGGACCCCGCGCAGCTGGTGATCGGCGCCTTGTCGCCGGCGGAAGTCTCGTCGATCCTCGTGGACGAGGACAAGCACGCCATGGACGTGGTGGTCGACGAGGAGAATCTCGCGATCGCTATCGGGCGCAGCGGCCAGAACGTGCGTCTGGCCTCCGAGCTGACGGGCTGGGCGATCAACCTCATGACCGAGGCCGAATCGCAGAAGAAGAACGAGGAGGAGTCGTCCACTGCGAGGAAACTCTTCATGGAGCGCCTGGACGTCGACGAGGAAGTCGCGAACACGCTCATCCAGGAAGGATTCTCGACGCTGGAGGAAGTGGCTTACGTGCCGATCACCGAGATGATGGAGATCGAAGGCTTCGACGAGGCCACGGTCAACGAGCTGCGCAACCGCGCCCGCGATGCGCTGCTGGTGCAGGCCATCGCGAGCGAGGAGCAGGCCGAGAACCTCGACCCCGCGCTCCTCGGCCTGGAAGGCATGGACAAGGATCTGGCGGCGAAGCTCGCGACTTCCGGCGTGAAAACGCGCGACGACCTCGCGGACCTGGCGCTCGATGATCTGGTGGAGCTGACCGCGATCGACTCCGAGCGTGCCAAGGCCCTGATCATGAAGGCGCGCGAGCACTGGTTCACCCAGGAGTAGAACGAGCACATGGCACAGACGAGCGTCGCGCAATTCGCAGGCGAGTTGAAGGTCCAGCCCGCGCAGCTGCTCGAGCAGCTGAAGGCCGCCGGCGTGCACAAGCGTGTCGCGGAAGACGTCCTCTCGGAGCAGGACAAGACCAAGCTCCTCGACTACCTGCGACGCTCGCATGGTTCGGCCGAGCCCAAGAACAAGATCACCCTGACGCGCAAGCAGACCTCCGAGATCATCAAGAAATCGGATTCGAGCGGCAAGGCGCGCACCATCCAGGTCGAGGTCAAGAAGAAGCGCATTTTCGTCAAGCGTGAATCCGATCCGGGTTCGGCCACGGAAGCGCAGCCTTCCGCTCCAGCGACCGCGATCGACGCGCGCGAGACGGAGCTGCGAGAGCAGGAGCGCCGCCAGCAGGAAGAGCTGGCAACCCGGCAGGCCGCGGAGCTCGCGGAGAAGCAGGAACGCGAGCGCAAGGCCGCCCGCGAGAGCGAGCAGAAGCCCGCCGAGGCAAAGGCGCCGGCTCCCGCTGGCGATACGACTCTGCACAAACCCAAGGTCGCTCCGGGGGCCGAGAAGAAAGGCGCGAAGAAGGCCAAGGAGATCAAGGTCTGGCAGGACGAGGGCGTCAAGCGCCGGACCATCAAGACGCGCGGAGACGTTCAGGGCGCTTCCGGCTGGCACAACCCCAAGGGGGGCAGGCACAGGTCCGCCACCGCGGCCGCGGACAGCGCGACGCAATTCGCCGCGCCCACCGAACCGGTGACGCGCGAAGTCATGGTGCCCGAGACCATCACCGTGGGCGACCTCGCCCACAAGATGTCGATCAAGGCGGCCGAGGTGATCAAGGTGCTGATGAAGATGGGCACCATGGTGACGATCAACCAGGTCCTCGACCAGGACACCGCGATGATTGTGGTCACCGAAATGGGACACAGCGCCAAGGCCGCCAAGCTCGACGATCCGGAGTCGCTGCTGGCCGACGCACCCGACGAGCACCACGACACCGAGCTCAAGCCGCGCGCGCCGGTGGTCACGGTGATGGGTCACGTCGACCACGGGAAGACGTCGCTGCTCGACTATATCCGCACGACCAAGGTCGCTTCCGGCGAGGCCGGCGGCATCACCCAGCACATCGGCGCGTATCACGTGCAGACGCCGCGCGGCATGGTGACCTTCCTCGACACACCTGGCCACGAGGCCTTCACCGCGATGCGCGCGCGCGGCGCGAAAGTGACCGACATCGTCGTTCTCGTGGTCGCCGCCGACGACGGCGTGATGCCGCAGACCATCGAGGCGATCCACCACGCGAAGGCCGCGGAAGTTCCGATCGTCGTGGCGATCAACAAGATCGACAAGCACGAGGCCAACCCGGACAAGGTCAAGCAGGAGCTCGTCGCGCAATCGGTCGTACCGGAGGAATACGGCGGCGACTCGCCGTTCGTACCGGTATCGGCGAAGACCGGCGCGGGGATCGACAACCTGCTCGAGCAGGTGCTGCTGCAGGCCGACGTGCTCGAGCTGAAGGCTTCGGTCGATGCGCCGGCGAAGGGGATCGTCATCGAGGCGCGCCTCGACAAGGGACGCGGGCCCGTGGCGACGGTGCTGGTGCAGTCGGGAACGCTCAGGCGCGGCGATGTGCTGCTCGCGGGCAGCTCCTTCGGCCGCGTGCGCGCCATGCTCGACGAGAACGGCGGCACGGTCACCGAGGCCGGCCCGTCGATACCGGTGGAGATTCAGGGTCTGTCGGACGTTCCGGGCGCGGGCGAGGACTTCATGGCGCTGGGCGACGAGCGCAAGGCGCGCGAGATCGCGCTGTTCCGCCAGGGAAAGTTCCGCGACGTGAAGCTCGCGAAGAAGCAGGCCGCGAAGCTGGAGAACCTGTTCGAGAACATGGGCGAGGGCGCGGTAAGGCTGCTCCCGCTGCTCATCAAGGCGGACGTGCAGGGCTCGCAGGAGGCCCTGGTGCACGCGCTCTCCGGGCTCTCGACCGACGAGGTCAAGGTCAACGTGGTGCACGCCGCAGTGGGCGCGATCACCGAGTCCGACGTCAACCTGGCGCTCGCCTCCAAGGCGGTGATCATCGGCTTCAATACGCGTGCCGACGCCACGGCGCGCAAGGCCGCCGAGGCGTCGGGCGTCGACGTGCGCTACTACAACATCATCTACGAGGCGGTCGACGAAGTGAAGGCTGCGCTGTCGGGGATGCTGGCGCCCGAGAAGAAGGAAAACATCCTCGGGCTGGTGGAAGTGCGCCAAGTGTTCAAGATATCCAAGGTGGGCGCGGTGGCCGGATGCTATGTGCTCGAAGGGCTGGTGCGCCGCAATGCGTCGCTTCGCGTGCTGCGCGACAACGTGGTCATCCACACGGGCGACATCGATTCGCTCAAGCGCTTCAAGGACGACGTTCGCGAGGTGAAGGGCGGCTTCGAGTGCGGGATGTCGCTGAAGAACTTCAACGACCTCAAGGTCGGCGACCAGTTCGAAATCTACGAAGTCCAGGAAGTCGCCCGAACGCTGTAGGCGGGCGGGACCGAAAGCGGGAAGCCGGGCGCCCGGACTCCCGATCCTGAATACGCAGGCGCTCTCATGGCGAATTCGCAAAGGCTGCGCCGCGTGGCCGATCAGATCCAGCGGGAGCTGTCGGGGCTGTTGCGCGCCGAGCTCAAGGACCCGCGCGTCGGAATGATCACCCTGACCGGCGTCGAGGTATCTCCCGACCTGGGTCACGCGAAAGTGTTCTTCACCATGCTCGGCGACGCCGAAGCCCTGGCCCGGACCGAGGCCGGCCTGAAGCGCGCCGCGGGATTTCTCCGCGTCGAGCTGGGCCATCGGCTGAAGTTGCGCGTCACCCCGGAGATCCGCTTCGTCCACGACGCCTCGGTCGAGCGCGGCGTGCGGCTGTCGAAGCTGATCGACGACGCGGTCGCAGGGAAGAAGGACGGCTAGGGGCGGCATGCGCGAGGCGATCAGCGGAGTGCTGCTCCTCGACAAGCCCTCGGGACCGAGCTCGAACACCGTGTTGCAGAGGGCCCGGCGCCTGCTGGAGGCCGCGCGCGCCGGGCACACGGGGACCCTCGATCCTCTCGCGAGCGGCCTGCTCGTGGTCACGCTGGGCGAGGCGACCAAGTTCTCGGCCGGGCTGCTCGAAGCGGACAAGGCCTATCGCGCGCTCCTCAAGCTCGGCGAGCGCACCTCGACCGGGGATGCGGAGGGGACGGTGCTTTCGCGGTCCGAGGTCGTGGTGTCCGAGAGCGGCCTTCGAGCGGCGCTCGAGCGGTTCCGCGGCGAGATCGACCAGGTGCCGCCGATGTACGCCGCGATCAAGCACGAGGGCCGGCCCCTGTACGCGTACGCACGCCGCGGCGAGACGGTGGATCGTGCGCCCAGGCGCGTCGCGATCCGGCGCCTGGAGCTCGAGACTTTCGACGGGCACGCGGCGCGCCTTTACGTCGAGTGCAGCAAGGGCACCTACATCCGGACCCTCGCGGAGGACATCGGCGTCGTGCTGGGATGCGGCGCACATCTTGGCGCGTTGCAACGGCTGGCCGTCGGGCCGTTCAAGGTCGAGCAGGCGATCGGCCTCGACGCCCTGGAGGCGCTCGCGCCGGCGCAGCGACGCGAGCGCCTCCTCCCGCCGCAGGTTCTGCTCGAGGCGTGGCCGCGCCTGCAGCTGGCGGCTGATCTCACGGCGAAATTCCGGCAGGGGAGAGCGGTTCCGGCGGAGGCCGCGGATGGAAACGTCGCGGTCTTTGGCGAGGACGAGAGGTTTCTCGGCGCCGGCGAAGTTCGCGGCGGAACGCTGCAACCCAGGCGCTTGTTGGCCTCATCCTGAGCCCCTGTCCGGCGCCAAAAGGGCTTGTCGAAGGCGCTGATTCCAAGGTAGAATGCCCGCCTTTCGCGAAGAGACAAATCAGAGCAGAGCATGTCGGTGACCGTTACGCAAAAAGCGGAGATCGTCCAGCAGTACCAGCGCGCGGCGGGTGACACCGGATCACCGGAAGTCCAGATCGCGTTGCTGACGGCCCGCATCAACGGGCTGACCGATCACTTCAAGGCGCACGTCAAGGATCATCATTCGCGGCGTGGGCTGCTGAAGCTCGTCAGCCAGCGCCGCAAGATGCTCGATTACCTCAAGCGAAAAGACAACGGGAAGTATCATCAAATAATCGAGCAACTTGGTCTGCGCAAGTGATTTCCTCGGCACCCATTGGATCCCGATGGGTGCCCTGAGCTCCACCACCGGCCCGGCGTTCCACGCCGGCGCTGCTTTCATCCAAACGACCCGGGCGCTCGCCTGGGCTCCCTGAACGGATCGATACCATCATGGCGCTAGTCAAGAAGACGTTTACGTACGGAGCGAACCAAGTCACCCTCGAAACAGGCGAGATCGCCCGCCAGGCGCACGGCGCCGTCGTGGTCAGCATGGACGACACCGTGGTGCTGTGCAGCGTCGTCGGCGCGAAGCACGCCAAATCCGGCCAGGACTTCCTGCCGCTGACCTGCGACTACGTGGAGAAGACCTACGCCGCGGGCAAGATTCCCGGCGGATTTTTCAAGCGCGAGGGCAGGCCTTCGGAGAAGGAGACGCTCACCTCGCGGCTCATCGACCGGCCCATCCGTCCGCTGTTCCCGGACGGGTTCTACAACGAGGTGCAGGTGGTCGCGCAAGTGCTTTCCTGCAACCCCGAGGTCGACCCCGATATTCCTGCGCTGATCGGCGTGTCCGCGGCGCTGACCCTCTCGGGCATCCCGTTCAGCGGGCCGATCGGCGCCGCGCGCGTCGGGTACCTCAACGGCGAATACGTGCTCAACCCGACGGCGACGCAGCTGAAGGAGAGCAAGCTCAATCTCGTGGTCGCGGGCACCCAGCACGCGGTGCTGATGGTGGAGTCCGAAGCGGCCGAGCTGCCCGAGGACGTGATGCTCGGATCGGTGGTGTTCGGCCACCAGCAGATGCAGGCGGCGATCCAGGCGATCTTCGAGCTCGCCGATCAGGCGGCCAAGCCGGCCTGGGACTGGAAGGCGGCGGAAAAAGACGAGGCGCTGGTCGAGCGCATCCGCGAGCTCTCCGAGTCCGACCTGCGCGCGGCGTTCAAGCTCAAGCAGAAGCAGGCGCGGTCTGAAGCGATCGACGCCATCTGGAAGCGCGTATTCGAGACGATCGGCGTCGGCACGGAAGGCGGGCCGGTTGCGAACCTGGTGAAGGACATCTGCTTCGCGCTCGAATCGAAGATCGTGCGCAACCAGATCCTCGACGGCGAGGCGCGCATCGACGGCCGCAACACCAGCACGGT
>Ga0209811_10000977_pt1 | contig 10317 bp, 6 predicted proteins | sample Coa_R1_6_FD_187161 | JGI IMG/M metagenome (GOLD analysis project Ga0209811, IMG submission 187161) | Surface soil microbial communities from Centralia Pennsylvania, which are recovering from an underground coalmine fire. - Coalmine... | ecosystem: Environmental > Terrestrial > Soil >...
AACGGCACGCCGCACGACACCACCTGCACCGGCAAGCCGGTGCCCGCCACCGCCGGCGCCGACAGCGAGAGTGCCGCCGCCGCGGCAGCCGGGTTCGCCAGCGGCTGGCCGAACACCGGTTTCGCCTGGCTCATCCAGGCAAAGCTCAACTCGTCGCCCTTCCACGTCAGCGTCACCGGCACCGGACCGATGCCGCAGCCGAACACGAACCGCTCGCGGCCGCGATCGATGACGCCGGTGCGCGCGAGCGCAAACGTGCTGCCGATCGTCGGGTGGCCGGCCGTCGGCAGCTCATCGCCTGGCGTGAAAATCCGCATCCGCACATCGGTGCCGGCCTTCTCCGGCGGCAGCATGAATGTCGTCTCGGAGAAATTCATTTCCTTGGCGATCGCCTGCATGGTTTCGCCGGACAGTCCACGGCCGTCGAGAACGACCGCGAGCTGATTGCCGCCGAAGAGGTGGTCGGTGAACACGTCGTAGTGAAGGTAGCGGTATGATCGCGTCATGCAGTATGCGCATTTTACGACGAGCGAGGGCAAGTTCACGATCCAGCTGTACGATCAGGACGCGCCGAAGACGGTGGAGAACTTCGTCGGCCTGGCAACCGGCGCCAAGGAATGGACCGATCCCCGCACCGGCCGCAAGAGCACGGCGCCGTACTACAACGGCACGGTGTTCCATCGCGTCATCGACGGCTTCATGATCCAGGGCGGCGATCCGCTCGGTCAGGGGACGGGCGGACCGGGCTACAAGTTCGCCGACGAATTCCACCCGAAGCGCCGTCACGACAAGGCGGGTGTGCTGTCGATGGCCAATTCCGGTCCGAACACCAACGGCGGCCAGTTCTTCGTGACGCTGGCGCCGACGCCGTGGCTCGACAACAAGCACAGCGTGTTCGGCGAGGTGTCCGAGGGGATGGACGTGGTGAAGAAGATCGGCAGCACGCCGACCTCGAAGCCGGGCGATCGCCCGGTCAAGCCGATCACCATCGAAAGCGTCACTATCGAAACAAAGTGAAAAGTTAGAAGTTAAAAGTTAAAAGTCAAAGGTTAAAGTCGAAAGTTCGAAGCGCTTTGTACTTTCTGACTTTAACTTTTAACTTCTAACTTCTAACTTTTATCTTTCTAAGCGCCGTGGCGTCGGAGAAACGCCGCCGTCTCGCGGTGATTTTTCTCCTGCGCCAGCGACAACGCCGTGCGCCCCTCGCCGTTCCCGGCGGCGACGTCCGCGCCCTGCGCGACCAGCGCCTTGATGGCGTCGATGTTGTTGTTGGCCGCCGCGAGATGCAGCGGCCGCCAGCCCGCGGCGTCGGTGGCATTGACGTCGCCGCCGCGCCCGATCAGCAGACCCGCCACCATCTTGTGGTTGCCGGCGAGCGCCGCGTGCAGCGGGGTGTTGCCGTTGTTGTTCCGCGAACGCGCGGCCACGTCGGCGTCGTGGGCGAGCAACAACTCCGCAATCCTGGTATGTCCGAAGAACGCCGCCAGGTGCAGCGGCGTCCAGCCGTCCGCGCTGAAGCTGTGGACCGCCGCCGGATCGGACGCGAGCAATCGCTCCACGCGCTCCATTTCTCCGGCGGCGCACGCCTCGAACACGCTCATGGTGACGCCGCGCGCGACCAGCAGATTCACTATTTCCTTCTGGCGATGATAGACAGCGGTTAGGATGGCGCTTTCGCCGGTACGGCTGTGCGCATTGATGAGCGTCGGGTCTGCCGACACCATCGCTTTCACGCGCTCAAACTCACCGGCTTTGATCGCATCAATGAAGGCGGCGCTACTGGAAGTGGCTTCCGGCATACCCCGATTCTATCGCGCGGCCCTCATCGTCGCGCTCCTCGGCCATGCGGTCCCCGCCCGCGCGCAGGACCCGACGCCGCCACCGCCGATGTCCCAGGAACGGCCACCGCTCGGCGCCTCGATCACCGTCGGCGCGCTCGGCGAGCTGCCGTCGAGCGCCAACCTCTTCTCGCTGCTGGACACGGTGGTTCCCGACGTCATCGCCGACCGCATCGACACGGGCGGGCTGAGCGCCGGCGCCGCCGACCGCGTCGGCGCGCACGGCAGCACCTGGACGCAGACGTTCTTTCGCGTCGGCGACGCCGACATCACCAGCCCCACCGGCACAGGCGCGCCGTTGCTCATCCCCGGCGTCAAACAATGGGATCGCGTCGATGTCGCGACCGGCCTGTTGCCGATCGACCTCAACGCGCCGGGGATGGCGGTGTCGCTGGTGCCCCGCGATCCGCGCCGGACGTCGTTCCGCTCGATCGAATTCCTGGGTTCGCCGCCGCTGTTGAACGCGGATCGGGCGCAGGGCGCGCAGCCGGCGATCACCCAGTTGAATTCGTGGGCGCACACCGACCTGTTTCTCAGCGGCACGCTGGCGCCGCAGCGCCTCAGCGGGCTGCTGTCGGCGTCGTGGACCCGTTCGTCGCGGTTCGAGCGGGGACGCCCGACCGTGATCGACGGCAATCTCTCGTCGGCGTTTCTCAACATCGTCAGCACGCCCTCCTCCTCCGATCTGATCCGTCTCATCGGATGGGGTCAGCGGGCCCGCGACGCCGCGCCGCACCACATCGCCTTCGATCAGCCGAGCGCCGGCGAGCAGGACACCGGCGTCCATGGGCAGGCGTCGTGGCAGCATCGCGCGTCGGACGCCAACGTCGGCGTGCGCACGTTTGCGAGCTACACGCTCGGCCGGCGCGCCACCGACCTCGTCGCGCCCCGGGTCATCGTCGTCGAGCGGCTCAGCGAGGGACCGATCCCCGAGCTGCTCGCACCGGGCATCGGCACCGATCGGGTCTGGATGGTCGGCGCGCGTGTCGACGCAACAGGCGGCAACGCCACGGAAGCCGCCAGGCACCGGTTCCTTGCGGGGGTCGATCTCACCGGCGCGTCCGCGACCGCGCAATCGACGTTTTCCGGCCGCGTCGGCGAGCTGATCAACGGCGCGCCGGCACGCGTCTGGGACTTCATCGATCCGCCGGAGCTTTCGGACTGGCGCTCGTCGACGTTGTCGCTGTTCGCCGGGGATTCAATCGCCATCGCGCCTGGCGTCACGATCAACGGCGGGCTGCGCTTCGAACGCATCACCGGATCGGCGGCGCCCGGCACCACCGCGATCAACTGGCAGACCATCCTGCCGCAGGCCGGCGTGCATTGGACCGTCACCAAGTTCTGGCAGCTCTCGACCTTCGCCGAATACGGCCGCTACGGTCATCGTCTGCCGCTTCGCGATCTCGCGTACGGCGATCCCACCGCGCCGACGGCATCGATGTACCGGTGGAATGCGACAACCGCGGGGCCGCCGCAGGCGAATGCGATGGGGCCGCTGGTGCAGCGTTGGGGACCCGGCAGCGGCGGCGTCGCCGGATTCTCGACGATCGATCCGGCGTTGAAGCGCCCGGTGATGGAAGAAGCGGTTCTGGGCTTCGAGGCGCGGCCGCATCCGTCGTCGTTCGTGCGGCTCGCCGCGATCGGGCGCCGCGAATCGAACCTGATCGGCGTGGTCGACGTCGGTGTCCCCGAATCGACCTATACGACGATCGGCGTGCCCGACATGGGCGTTGACGTGGTCGGCGCCCAGGACGATCAGATCCTGCTCTTCTACAACCGTGCGCCGTCGACGTTCGGCGCCGATCGGTACCTGCTGACCAACCCTGCGGATGACGAGGCGACGTTCGTGGGTGCGGAAATGATCGGCCAGGTGCGCGCCAACCGGTTCTATTTCATTGCGGGCGTGACCGCGGGCCGCTCCGAGGGGCTGTCCGCCAATCGGGGATTCGGCGCGATCGAGAACGACGCCGCGGTCCTCGGCGAGGTGTACATCAATCCCAACGCGCGCGGCCACGCGCAGGGCCGCGTCTTCACCGAGCGCGGCTACACGATCAAGACCGCGATGTCGTACCAGTTTCCGCACGACACGACATTCGGACTGATCGGACGCTACCAGGATGGGCAGCATTTCGCACGACTGGTACTCCTGCCCGGCCTGAACCAGGGGATCGAAGCCGTGCGCGCCTTCCGCAACGGCCGGACGCGGTTCACGTTTTCGATGACCGTCGACGCGCGTTTGCAGAAAGGCTTCGGCTTCGGCAGCCACCGGCTGACCGCGATCCTGGACGCCTACAACGTGTTCAACCAGGCGCTCGAAGTCGAGGAGTTCTCCGTCACCGGCGCGACGTCGAGACTCACGTCCGCCGTCCAGCCGCCGCGAGTGATCCAGCTCGGGATCCGAATCCCGTTCTGAGCTCTCGTGTTCACGTAATGCTCGAAATCAGACCCAGGTGTCTCCAAACGGCACACAAGTCCGATGGTTCGTGAGACACACCTATTCCAGTCAGCCCTTTATTTCCAACCACATATGCTCCTCCACCAGCGGTAGCTCCTGCGGCCGTGTCTTTGCTAAATGGGACACGTGCCCTGGGGCCTCTCGCAGTGTCCATGACCGATCAAGCGCCCGTCGCGGCCGCGTTCATTCTCGGCGCCGCTCTCAGCCTGATTCCGATGGTGATCGCCGTCGTCCGTGGCCGCCGTGAGCGGCGTGTGGCGCTCCAGGAGCTCGCCGAGCGCACGGCGGCGCTCCACGACTCCCAGGAGCGCTACCGCGCGATCGTCGATCGCGCGGAGGGTATCTTCCTGGCCGACGCCGCCACCAAGGAATTGATCGAGTGCAATGCGGCGCTGCGTGCGCTCCTCGGGTACAGCGCCGAGGAAACCGCGCGGCTCACGTTGTACGACGTCGATGCCGACACGCGCGACGGCGTCGATGCCACCTTCCGCCAACTCACCGACGGCAAGCGGCCGCTGCAGCTCGACCGCCGCTACCGGCACAAAGACCAATCGCGCGTCGAGGTGACGCTCCACGCCAGCGTGTTCATGCAGGGAACGCGCGCGATCGTCTGTGGCGCGGTGCGCGACGTGACGGCGCTCCGCGACAGCGAGTCGCAGCTCCGGCAGGCGCAGAAGATGGAGGCGATCGGTCAGCTCGCCGGCGGGATCGCGCACGACTTCAACAATCTGCTGACCGGCATCCTCGGCTACGGCGAGCTTGTGCTCGAAACGCTCGGCACGGATCATCCGGCTGCCGCCGACGTCGCGGAGATGAACCGCGCCGGCCAGGCCGCGGCGGCGCTGACGCGTCAGCTGTTGACGTTCAGCCGGCGGCAGGTCGTGCAGCGCGAGGTGCTCGACATCAACGCCGTGCTCTCGAATGCGCAGAAGACGCTGCAGCGTGTCGTCGGCGATCAGATCGAGCTGGTGCTCGAGCTGGAGCCGGACCTGCGCGGCATCGAAGCCGACGCCGGACAGCTCGAGCAGGTGATCGTCAACCTCGGCGCCAACGCGCGCGATGCGATGGAAAAAGGCGGCCGCCTGATCCTCGAGACCGCGCACGTCGATGTGCCGGCTGGCGCGGACGTCCGTCGCAATGCGCTCGCATCCGGCAGCTACATCATGCTGCGGGTCACCGACAGCGGCTGCGGGATGAGCGCGGAAGTACAAGCGCACGCATTCGAACCGTTTTTCACGACGAAGGAGCCGGGCAAAGGCACCGGCCTGGGTCTGTCGACGGTGTACGGCATCGTGAAGCAGAGCGGCGGGACGATTCTGCTCGACAGCGTGCCCGGCACCGGCACGACGTTCCGCATCTTCCTGCCGGTGGTCGAGCGGCGCCTGCCGCGCGTCCGCCAGACCGACGCGAATGCGCATCTGTCGCGGCCGACCGAAACGATCCTGCTCGTCGAAGACGAAAAGGTCGTACGCGGACTGTCACGCAAGACGCTGCAGGCGGCCGGCTACATGGTCCTTGAAGCCGCCAGTCCGCGCGAGGCGCTGCGCGTCGCGGAGCAGCACGAGGGCACCATCCACCTGATCGTCACCGACGTCGTGATGCCGGAGTTGAGCGGCCCGGCGCTCGTCCATCGCCTGACCGCGCGGCACACCGAAGCCAAAGTCCTGTTCATGTCCGGTTATACGGACGATGTGCTGGCGCCGCACCATTTCGCGGATCGCAGCGCGGCATTCCTGTCGAAGCCGTTCACGCCGGCGGTGCTCGTCAAGAAAGTGCGTGACGTGCTCGACGCGCCCGGCGAGCTCGTCAGCCCGAGTGCGCCGGCAGCTGTCGGCCGCCCGCTCACGATTCATTAACAACGACAGCTAGCCCCCAGCCCCTAGCCCCTACGCGACCGGCACCTCGGACGCCTGCACGGCCGGCTGGCGTTCGGCCGCCTCGATGCTGCGCGCGAGACAGTGCGCCGCCGCGATGGCGCGTTCCGGCGGCTGTGACGTGAAGCAGACCCGCATCTCCTGCGTGCCGCCGCCGTCCGCATAGAAAGCCTCGCCCGGCACGAACACCATCGCCTCGCGCATCGCCTGCTGCTGGACCGCGCGTGCCAGCACCTTGCCGCCGAGCCGGCACCACAGATACAGCCCGCCTTCGGGCACCGCGAAGCGCAAGCGGCCGGCAGGGACATGCTGGCGCAGCGCCTTGACCATCGCGTCGCGGCGGCGGCGATGCTCCTGCCGCAGCGTGTGCAGATGGCGATCGAAGACGCCATTCTCGAGGAGCGCCGCGACGGCGAGCTGCGACAGGTTTTGCGGATGGAGATCGACCCGCTGCTTGATCAGCGACAGTTGCTCGACGATCGGCGGCACCGCGGCGATCCAGCCGAGCCTGAGTCCCGGAGCGAGCATCTTCGAGAACGTATTCAGGTGGATGACAATCGTGTGCATCTCGTCGAGCGCGTAGAGCGACGGCGGCGGCGCCGCGCCCAGGGTCAGCTCGCGATACGTATCGTCCTCCACGATCGGCACGCGGTACCGTTCCGCCAGTTCGAGCAGCTCGCGGCGCGCGCGGAGCGGCATCGTCAAGCTCGTCGGATTCTGATGCGTCGGGTTCAGGTACATCAGCTTCGGGCGGTAGCGCAGGAGCGATTCCTCGAGCTCGTCGAGATCCGCGCGGCGAATATCCCAGCCAATCAGGCGCGCGCCGGCGTTGCGGAAGCTGTGCACGGCACCGAGGTATCCTGGCCGTTCGATGATGACGCTGTCGCCGGGATCGACGAGGCAGCGGACCAGCAGATCGAGTCCCTGCTGCGCGCCGGCGATCACCAGGATGTTGTCCGGTGGACCGCCGAAGCGCGACGCAATCGCTTCGCGGAATCGCCATTGCCCTTCGGTCGGGCCGTTCTTCCACACGACCATCGGTTCGCTGGACAGCAGACGATCGACGGCCTGCTGAAACGCCGCGCCGGGAAAGCGGTCGAGCGCCGGCTGGCCGGCGGCAAACGAGATGACGCGCGGATCGCCGGCGGCGCGCACCAGGTCGCGGACTGTCGTGTCGTTGGATTGCAGTGCGGCCGCCGACACCTTGCCCCGCCACGCAAACGGCGCGCTGCCCGGGTCGGGCCGCGCCGACACGAACGTGCCTCGCCCCACGTAGCCGCGCACCAGCCCTTTCGACTCCAGCTCGCGGTACGCGTGCACGACCGTCGTGCGGCTGACCTTCAGCGCGCGCGCGAGATCGCGCTCCGGCGGCAGCCGCGCGCCGGCGGCGGTCGCACCCGTCGCCAGGCCGCGCTCCACGAGCTCCACGATCCGCCGGTACATCGGCCGGACCCGAGGCAGCGTCGCCGCATCGGCCACCCCGATCGCCTTGAGCAGTCCAAACGATGATTGGTCCTTTTTTCGAGGGAGCTTTCTCGGCATGATGCAGTCCATTGTAGCGTTTGAAAGGAGCCAATCCATGAAAGACGGCATCATCTACGCCGGCGGGGCGTTCCGGCCCGCGGCGGACGCGGCAGTCAGCGTCTTCGATCACGGCCTGCTCTACGGGGACGGCGTGTTCGAAGGGATCCGCGCGTACAACGGCCGCGTCTTCAAGCTGGAACGGCACATCGAGCGCCTGTTCGAATCGGCGCGAGCGATTCGCCTCCGGATCCCGGTTCCGCGGGAGGACGTGGAGGCGCTGGTCCTCGAGAGCTGCCGCCGCAACGGCATCGTCGACGGCTACATCCGGTTGCTGATCACGCGCGGCGCCGGCGACCTGGGGCTCGATCCGAGCGCCTGCCCCCGGCCGGACATCATCGTCATCGCCAGAGCCGGCGTGACCCTGTACAAGCGCGCGCCCAACCAGGGGATCACGGCGGTCACGTCGGCCTTCCGTCGCAACGCCGCTGACGCCACGAGTCCGGCGATCAAGTCGCTGAACTATCTGAATAACGTGCTCGCCCGGATTGAGGCCACCGATCGAGGGGCGGACGAGGCGATCCTGCTCGATCGCGACGGCCATGTCGCCGAGGCCACGGCCGACAATGTCTTCATCGTCACCGAGCGTGCGGTGGTGACGCCGCCGACCTCCACGAACCTTCGCGGCATCACGCGGGAAACGATCCTGCAGCTCGCCGAGGGGCTCGGCATCCGGGCCGAAGAACGGCCGTTCGCGCTGTTCGATCTGTGGAGCGCGCGCGAAGCGTTCATGTGCGGCACCATGGCCGAAGTCGTGCCGATTGCGTCGGTTGACGGCCGGACGATTGGGAGCGGCATGCCGGGACCGACCACCCTGCGACTGATGGCGGCATACGGGGAGTTCGTTCGCAGCACGGGGACTCCAATTGGTGCGCCTGCTGTGCCGGCAGCAGTCGGCGCCGTCGCCAGCTATCGCGTATAGCGCCCCGCAGGGACTTGGGACTTGGGGCTAGGGGCTAGCTGATACCTGGCGGACGGCGCACGGCCGTCCCGCGTTCGAACAGTTGCGCAGCGGCGAGATCTCGGCGCAGAATCGCCGCTGACGCCATGACATTTCTTCTCGATCTGAAATACGCCCTGCGCTCGCTCGCCCGCGCGAAGGGCGTCGCCCTCACTGTCGCCCTGACCCTCGCGCTCGGGATTGGCGCCAACGCCGCCATTTTCAGCGTCGTACGCGGCGTGCTGCTCCGGCCGCTGGTCAACCGCGACGAAAGCCGGCTGATCTACATCAGACAGAGCGCGCGCGGCAGCGGGATCGAGAACACCACGTTTTCGGTGCCGGAAATCCAGGATCTCCAGCAGAGCGTGAAAACGCTGCAGAGCGTCGGGACCTTCTCGACCGTTGGCTTCACGATGGTCGGTCTCGGCGAGCCGCGGCAGGTGCGTGCCGGGGTCGTGGACGGCAACTACTTCGACGTCATGGGTCTGAAGCCGGTCCTTGGCCGTCTCTTGAACGCGGAGGACGATGGACCGAAGGCGGCGGGTGCGGCGGTGCTGACGCATCGCTTCTGGACCACGGGGTTGAAGAGCGATCCGACGGTCCTCGGCAAGACGATTCGTCTCGGCACGCGCTCGGCGACCATCGTCGGCGTCCTCGAACCGTCGGTGCCGTATCCCGCGGAGACCGAACTGATCGCGAACATCGTGACGAGCCCGCATCACCTGTCGGCGACCATGGTCACGGGGCGCGAGCACCGGATGACCGAGATCTTCGGGCGGCTCGCGCCGAACGTGGAGCTCGAGGCGGCGCGCGCGGAGCTCAACACCTTCCACGCCGGTATGGTGGCCGCGCACCCCGAGATGTACACGCCGAAGTCCAATTTCGGCATCAGTGCGGTACGGCTGCGCGAACAGATCACGTCGAAGGCGCGCGCGGTGCTCCTCGTGCTGCTGGCGGCCTCGGGGCTGGTGTTCGTGATCGCCTGTTCGAACGTCGCGAATCTGATCCTGGCGCGGACGGTTCGTCGGGAAGGCGAGCTGGCGGTTCGCGCGGCGCTGGGCGCGAGCGCGGCGGCGCTGCGGCGCACGCTGCTGGCGGAGAGTCTGCTGCTGTGTGTGTCAGGCGCCGTCCTCGGTGTGCTCATCGCACGGCCGATGGTCGCGGTGCTCTCGAGTTACGCCGCGCGTTTCTCCGTGCGGGCGCTCGATCTGACCTTGGATGTGAGCGTCTTGTGGGTCGGCGTCGCGCTCGCCACGGTGGCCAGCGTGCTGCTGGCATTCGTCCCGCGACTGCCCTCCACCGAATCGCCAAAGGGTCTGGGGCTGGCGACCGGCGGTCTTCGCATCACCGGTTCGACGAATCGCCGCCTTCGCGCGTTTGCGGTGACGCAGATCGCCGCGTCGTTCGTGCTGCTGGCCGGCGCGGGGATGCTGCTGAAGACCTTGCTGGCGCTGCAGGCGGCGCAGCCCGGGTTTCAAACGACGCAGGTCCTCGCCGTCAACGTGCCCGTCATGGCGTTCGGGAAGACGCCCGAGCAGATCAGAGCGTTCTACCGCGAGGTGCGGCGCCGCGTCGGCGAAGTGCCGGGCGTGCAGCAGGTGGCCGTCGGCGGCCAGGTGCCGTGGCGCG
>Ga0209811_10000978_pt1 | contig 10299 bp, 9 predicted proteins | sample Coa_R1_6_FD_187161 | JGI IMG/M metagenome (GOLD analysis project Ga0209811, IMG submission 187161) | Surface soil microbial communities from Centralia Pennsylvania, which are recovering from an underground coalmine fire. - Coalmine... | ecosystem: Environmental > Terrestrial > Soil >...
TCACTTTGCGCATGACTTCTTTTACATCAACCCTCTTCTCAGACCCAAGAAAATTGTGACTTTTTCAGTGAGAACTAATTAGTACCCAAGACGCGAAATTTACCCATGGGTCGATTGTGAAAGGATAGACCGGGAGAGGGATGCCATTTTGGGATATTTCGCCGGTTGGAAAAACTGATGGGTACGTTTAAAGACCGGATAGCGCCGGAGAAACAGCCCGAGCGTGGTACGCACGAAGAGCGTAGAATAACACCGTTCGAGCGATAAAGAGTTCTCGGGTTACTTTCTGATTATTTTTTTAAAGGCCCTTGGGCGATGACTCCGCACGCGATGCGGTCGCCGGAATTGCCGGCGGGATCGCTCATGTTGTCGTCGGCGGTGGCGTGAATGACGATCGATTTTCCGTCAGCGTCGAGGATCGACAGTTTGCCTGTATCGAGTGTGACGTTTTGGATCAGGACCCCGTAACGTCCCACGCCGTCTTTGTTGACGTAGAGATCCGGCAGATCGCCGGCGTGCGGTCCTTCCGGATTTTTGAGCCCATGCTTCAGGTTCTGTGGATTGAAATGTCCGCCGGCGCTCGTGAATGCGGGCGCCTCGCATTTTCCAGTCGAATGGACGTGCACCGCGTGCAGACCCTGCGGCAGATCGGTGACTTGTATCAAGATCGTAACGCCTTCCTTGGTTTGGCGCAGTGCCGCCGTGCCGACGGTCTTTCCGTTGGCGTTCTTGATCTCGGCATGCGCACGTTCCTGAGCATGTGCCGTCGATATCATGGCGAGCCACAAGCCCACCACTCCGGCTAAAATGCTCGCGCGCATCTGATTCGCTATCATGGATTGAATTTCCTTTTCTCGAACGAGAGTTAAAAAACTAAGAGACGATGTCACACCGACTCATCAAAATGTATTTCCGCGCGATCATGGTTTGCCGTTCCTACGTCGCCGCAGACCGATTCATGCCGTCGGCTTTGATGATGCTGACTGATCGATGATTTCTATCGGATGATTGGTTCACCAGGTCATTCAAGAGATAGGCAACGAGCAATTGCTTCTCATGCGTTTTTAGCCAGTTAAGATTCCGGGTTTCGTCGAACAGAATCGCGATCAACTCGCCCACCGTGGTGTGAACACGCGCTTCCATAGCTTCCTCCGCTTTTGCGAATCTCGGCCGACCTTCGGGCCGGGTCGCAATCATTTCACGGCAATCATCGTGCCACCTAAAGCAAAAGATTTACGAACCGTCGTTGCGAACTCGAGAACCGAGTAAACCGCGGCGCCTTTACAGCGTCATACGTAGCAAATTTGCGCCGATTTTGGTGAAAATCCCGAATAGCCGTAGACAGTTCTGCTTCACCTATTTTGCAACCCCCATGTCCCTGTGAGGCATTTTGGCTTCGCATATGTGGCTTCGTTGCGGCTCCGAAGCCTTGCAGTCCGCGCGGAATGTAAGAGAATGCTTGTGGGACGCTGGTTTATTGGCTTGGAATAGAAATTGAACTAACAATGATAGCTTTATCGACCCTATTCGGGGTCCATCGCATCGCGACGATATGGACGAACCTTAGAAAGTTCATCCGCAGTCACCGCCTCGCGCAATCAACATGGCCTTACCTATTACAAGTCCGAAATTTATCGCAGCGTCACCGGAAACAAAATTCTCCCTTCGGTGCAGTCGTATGTTGATTAAGGACCGGCCACCCTGGCTCCGCTACACGACTGCGATTTTGCTCGTCGGTTTGGCGTTGGGTGTCGCGAAACTGATCCCGTGGCGCGCCGATCCAAGCCATTTCTCCTTGTTTTTTGTCGCGGTGATGCTGAGCTCCTGGTATGGCGGTCTGGGAGCTGGCCTCACCGCAACGGTGCTCTCAGCGCTCTTGCTGGAGCGTTTTTTCCTGCCGAACAAGGATTTTATCCCGATGGATTGGCGCGCGCTTTTGCGTTTGAGCGTGTTCACGTCTATCGCGCTGCTGACAAGCTATTTGACCAACGCGCGCAAGCGCGCCGAGGAAGCCCTGCGCGACGCCCACGACAAGCTCGACCAGCGTGTCCGCGAACGGACGGCAGAGCTGGCGCAAGCCAATGACATGATGCGCGCGGAGATTACCGAGCGCAAAAGAGCCGAGACCGAGCTTTTACGGCTACAGCTCGAACTCGGCCGGGTCGAGAGGCTGGCCACGCTCGGGCGGATGGCCGGGACGATCGCCCATGATCTCGGCACACCGCTGAATTCCGTCCTAGGATATACTCAGCTGCTCGCCCAAGAAGAAATGAATGAGCGGGCGCGCCGCCGCTTGACGATTATCGAGACGCAGATCAACCGCATGGGCGAGATCATCCAACGTTACCTGTCACACACGCGCGGCGCGGCGCCGAAGGACACCGTCAACATCAACGACTTGGTGCACGATACGCTGCTGCTTTTGCAGCCGGTGTTTCAGCAGCGCGGCATCGAGGTCACCTCCGTGCTCGCCGACACAACGCTCGTCATCTATGGCAATGGCAATTCAATCCAGCGGGTGCTGATCAACCTGTTGGACAACGCGATGGATGCTTGTGAAAAAAAAGGCGCGATCAAAATCTCCACCAAAGAGTGCCCGGCGAGCGCCACCAAAGCAGCCGGCGTCGCCATCGAGGTCGCTGACAGCGGCACGGGGATACCGCCGCAGGTTTTGCCCAAGATTTTTGAGCTTTTCGTAACGACCAAGCCGCCGGACAGAGGCACCGGTTTAGGATTGGTCATTTGCCAGGAAATGATTCGCGCCCACGGCGGCACCATCAGCATCACCAGTGAAGTCGGCGAGGGCACCAACGTCAACATCTATTTGCCGGTCGAAGCGCGGTCCACGCCTTGGCCGGTCACCGAGGGAAGTGATGATCGCCCACATCTTGATCGCGGATGACGACGAAGTCAGTTGTCAATTTTTCGCCGAGACGTTGGAATCGGAGGGATTCCGCGTTCAACAGGTCACCTCCGGCGACGCTGCTCTTGCGTGCCTGGAAAACACAACCTACGACTTGCTGATCATCGATGTGCGCATGCCGGGCATGAGCGGCTTGGAAGCAACTCGGATCGTGCACGAAAAATATCCGGCCTTGCCGATCGTCGTGATGACGGCTTTCGGCTCGATCGAAACCGCCGTCGAAGCGATCCATGAAGGCGCCTTCGACTTTATCTCCAAGCCGATGAATCTGGCCGAGCTCAAAAACATCGTTGCGCGCGCCTTGGCGCAGCGCTTGCTGCAGCGCCGCTCCGAGAAAAACACCGCGGCGGAAGATGACTATCCCTCACAGCTCGGCAAAATCATCGGCAAGAGTCCGCCCATGCTCGAGGTTTACAAAACCGTGGCGCGTGTCGCTCCGACCAAAAGCACGGTGCTTATTCTCGGCGAGAGCGGCACCGGTAAAGAGCTCATTGCGCGAGCCATCCATGAGCATAGTCCGCGCGCGAACCATCCCTTCGTCGCGGTCGACTGCGGCGCCTTGACGGAAACGATTCTTGAAAGCGAGCTGTTCGGACACATGCGTGGCTCATTTACCGGCGCGGTTGCGGATAAAAAAGGCGTGTTCGAAGAAGCCCAAGGCGGAACCTGCTTTCTCGATGAGATCGGCGGCATCAGCCCGAACATGCAGGCGCGCTTGCTGCGCGTCCTTCAGGAGCATGAGATCCGCCGCGTCGGTGGTAAGGAATGGCTGCCGGTGGACGTGCGCGTGCTCGCCGCAACCAATCAAGACCTGGCTGAAGCCGTCGCCAAGGGACAGTTTCGCCAAGATCTTTATTACCGCTTGGATGTCGTTACCGTTCAGCTTCCTCCGTTGCGCCAGCGTACCGACGATATTCCGCTGCTGGCGCACCATTTTTTACGATATTACAGCCAGGACGGCGGCAAACCGGTAACCGCGATCGCCGATAAAGCGATGGAGCTTCTCTGCTCTTATCGTTGGCCCGGCAATATTCGCGAGCTGGAACACGCCATCGAGCAAGCCGTGGCGCTATCCTATCAACCGATTCTGACCCCGGAAGATTTGCCGCTCGAAGTGCGCGAACAAAAGGCGCACAGATTTCCCTCCAACGCGACGGCCGCCGCGTTGTTCAATTTTCCCGATACCCCAAGCCTCGAAGAGGTAAAAAAGCGTTACGTCGGTCACGTCTTGCAACTCGCCGAAGGCAACGTTTCGGCGACCGCCCGCATCTTGAACGTCGATCGGCGCTCGCTTTATCGCATGCTGGCGCGTTATAAGATCGGTCCGATGATGAAGGATGACTGAGACGAAAATCCGCATCGGCTTGCAAACCGGCCTCACGCTTCTCAGACCGAGTGCGTTTTCGTGATAGCTCCCCTGCCTTCGCTGGCAAAATGATCGAGAATCCGCGGGCATCTGCTTTGCTTTAGAAATAAAGCAGCAGAGGAAATGTCTATGCGCATTCTAATTATCGATGATGACGAAATCTTTTGCCGGCTTTTGGTTGAAATACTCGAGGCGTCCGGGATTCAAGCGATCTGGACAACGGACGGCCTTAACGGCTATGAGATGCTCACGCATGCCGACTATGATCTATGCATCATCGACGTGCGCATGCCACTCATCCTAGGAACCGAGCTGGCCGAAGCGATAAGAGAGGACCGGCCGCAAGCGAAAATTATCCTCGCCTCGGCTTTCGCCGACGAGGCGTTGCAAGATTATGCCAGGCACAAAGGCATCATGCTTTTGTCGAAGCCTTTCACCGCCAATCGCTTGCTCGACACCGTCGAGCTGGCCCTAGGCGAATCGATCGGCCGCAACTAACCAAGACTACCGCGGCTGCACACAACTTAGCGGCACTCAGGCACTTCAGCGAGCGTCGGGTCTCGGGCGGCGAAACTGCGCCCAGCACCGGGAACAAATGTGCCACGAGCCCTTCAGCGTCAACCACGATGCGAGGAAAATTCCGATTGTGAGACGCACTGCGCGCATGACGAAACCTTGAAGCAGATGCCCGGGCCGCACCGTCGTCGGCGCGTACGCAAAAATGTTCAGCCGGGTAAACCGTTGCTTGAGAACAACATCGCCGATCGGGACAAGCCATTCCCATAGAGCGATTAGATAAAACCAAGGCATTCTTAAACAATCAGTGCTGGTGGATTTTCTTGGAATTGACGCAGGACCGCCGCTCGCCCCTCGCGCAGAGGTTCAGCGCATCGACGGGCGGCACCGATGTTACTTGGTGCAAGTTTCTCGATCTTTGAATGATACGCATCGCGAGAGCGATGCTTGCCGGTTGGATAACACGATGACGAAGCAACTTATCGAGCCTCTCATCTTTGGTCGCCGCCATGGAGGACCTCGCGATTCAGGTCCGGCGCTTTATGAAATCGTTCATGGGGCTCTGCCCACCGTGAGATTTTGCGCCGCCGGGAGCTGAAAGCTGCATCGGGAACGCTGAGCGGCTTTCAAGCCGCAACATTCCACGTATGGAGATCGAGGAGAGGAAGGCCTCTCCTCGATTATCGATTATCGGTTACAAGTTTGGTCGAAACTATTCGCTTTCGTAGTTATTGGTGTACATAAACGTCTCCTGGTGTTTTTGTTCGAGGACTTGATCCGCGCTGGTTGGGCTCTCGTTACAATCGCCGTAAAAATCGATCACGTCGCCGGTGGTTTTGCTTTTCACTTGCGGATTGTCGCTCGACAAAGTGCGTTGGCGAATCGCAGGAAATTTCATATGACAATAACTCTCGGCGGCATCCTCTTTTACTATGACTCCGTCCTGAGCGAATACGCTGCCGGCCAAAGAGCCAACCAACGCCATTGCAGATACCGCTGCGCCAATTTTTATTCGTTTCATAACTCTCTCTCCTTTTAATTTTTTTTCGTCCTTCTATTTTTTGTTTAACTCGGATTGATCCGTGGTCAAGATACTTTTTCCGCCGATGCTCTTCTTCGTGTCGTTGGTCCGTGCCTTGGGCTCCTCCAGCAGGACTCTCGTCGTAGGACCGATCGGAATCGATAACACCGCCGGTATCCGAGCGCTTCAACTGTCGGATGGTAGGAACTTCATGTGACAACGGCTTTTACGACGATTTGCTTCATACGGTTTTACCTCCCTTCGCCATGTTGTCTCGATCTGGAATGATATGCAGCAAGCGCCGTGCCGTGAGTCAGCTTCTAGATTTTGTCAATTTGAGGTGTGAAGTGACATTCAAACACGAATGGTGAGACCGACCGGTTGACTCAACAGCCAGTTGACCACACCCCTTGGTAGTTAAAAAAACCTGCGCAGAATAATTTTTGCATTTTGACCGGAGAAAAAATCCGCTGGCGTAAAAGTTGCTCGCGGTCAGTTAAGAAGCCGAGATCGGCACTGACTAAATCTACTCGAGAACGGCTTGAACGATCCTTCGTGCCGGCTCTACAGCTTTAGACGTACGACGATAATTTTAGTCAGCCGATTTAAATTTACTTAAATTTAACATGGAGCACTCATGCATAGAGCCTTGATCGTTGGTTGCCTTACAGCTTCTACGCTCGCCTTAGTCGTCGCGGCGCATTCAGCGCCGCTGAAAAAAGAGAAGCATGAAAAGCCGAAGACAACGCCGATAATGTACAGCGAGCTTCAGCGCGACGAGATCGCTTTTTACAACGATCTAAAAACTTTGCGTCGAGATCTGCGTCATCACCTGAATCCAATGACGATCGCCGAAGATCGCAGTGACGTCCAAGAGGATTGGATGAATATAGTCGTGGACCGAGATCCACACGAGCAGGAATCGAACGGTTGGCTGACAGAACTGGCGCGACGCCAGCGACGATCCGAGTCGTCGCCGAAGCGGCATTCGTAGCTCGCCGAAAAGTCCTGCCGCGAGACTGATGCGCGCTCAGAGCGGGTAGGTAAACTTATCGCCTTGATTTGAGTTACCGGATGTCCAGCCAAAACTCCAAGCGGGCCAACGCTCCAACCTCGTCTCGGGCGTGACCCTAAAAGCCATTTTCTAAAGCTCAGCGAAAGCCCTCAAGGTCGACAGTGCGGCCCGCTAGAGCGCGTCTAGGGTCAAACTATGCCCAGTGATGCCAACGCGAACCGTGATGAAAGTCATCGCGTATCACACAGCCAGATCATCTTTCTTCACCTCACTTTCCATTCGTGCTGATATTTGTTTCAGAGCATAGCGCGTGCCAACTCAATTCCGATCGCGCGCGATCGTGTCAAACCAGGCGAATGAGGCGCAAAGGAAATGCTGCGTCCGATTCCCAGTTAACGCTGTATCGATGCGACCTGATCTCACTCATGCCTGAGAGTAGCTGCTGTCTTACAGCAATACCAGAATGCCGCAGTCACCAGTACATTCTCGCCACAGGTCTCGACGCCGTCCCGCAAGATCACCGGCATAAACCAATTTTACGCAACCATTTTAGTCGCTTCGGCGCCAGGTTTCACACTGGCATAACGCTTGCCAATTATTGCAAGCACGTATGCCACACCCGAGAAACACGCACACGACTGGGACAAGGCAGGCAATCAACCCTTCAGAGATGGGAAATAGATGAATCATCGACAACAATTGGACGGCGATGAAAAAGCTCATTAGCTCGCAGCTCCAGCGTTGGTTAGCTGGGCTGCTTGCGGTCGTCGTTCTTATTGTCGTCGGTGTTTATTGGTTTCGTGCGCCTTCGGGCGATGCCCAAACATCGGCGAAAAACCGACGCTCGGGATCTGGCGCGTTGGATGTTCCCGTGGTGACGGCGAAGGTCGAAACCGGTGACCTGGACGTTTATCTGTCCGGCCTCGGAACGGTAACGGCGCTCAATACGGTCACTTTAAAGAGCCGAGTGGACGGCCAGCTGGACAAGGTTTTGTTTCAAGAAGGCCAAATGGTGAGCACCGGCCAACTCTTAGCGGAAATCGATCCGCGTCCGTTTCAAGTGCAGCTCGCGCAGGCCGAGGGGCAGCTCGTTCGCGACCAAGCACTGCTGACCAATGCGCAGATCGATTTGGAACGGTACCGCACTCTTTTCAAGGAAGATTCCATTCCCAAGCAGCAACTCGACACCCAGGAATCGCTGGTTCGGCAATTTGAGGGCACAATCAAAGCCGACCAGAGCCAAGTCGACAATGCCAAGCTGCAGCTTATTTACTGTCGCATAACTGCGCCGATTACCGGCCGGGTCGGTTTACGCTTGGTCGATGTCGGTAATATGGTCCATGCCTCCGACACCACTGGTTTGCTGGTGATTACTGAGGTGCAACCGATCACGCTCGTCTTCACCTTGCCGGAGGACAACCTGCCCGCCGTCCTCGCCAGAATGAAAGGGAAGCAGCAACTCACAGTGGCGGCCTTTGATCGCGAGCAAAAACAGCTCCTGGCGAACGGCACGCTGCAGAGCATCGATAACCAGATCGACCCGACTACCGGCACCGTGAAGTTGAAAGCAGTTTTCGCCAATAGCGACGGCGCGCTTTTCCCCAATCAGTTCGTCAATGCGCGCATCCTGATCGACACATTGCGCAACGTTACCTTGGTGCCCAACGCAGCCATCCAACGCAGCCCCCAGTCGACCTTCGTCTACACGGTCAATCCTGACAACACGGTAGCGGCAAAAAACGTCGAGGTGAAGCTCACTCAGGGCGATCAAACCGCGATCGCGCGCGGTCTGAATCCGGGAGAAACGGTCGTCATCGACGGCGTCGATAAACTTCAGCCGGGCACAAAAGTAGTCGCGCGCGCGGCGGCGCAGCCGCGGAGCTGAACGATGAACCCGTCACGACCTTTTATTTTGCGGCCGATCGCAACTTCTTTGTTGATGGCGGGGCTGTTGCTCGTCGGCGCGCTCGCTTACAAGCAACTGCCGGTTTCCGCTTTGCCTCAAGTCGACTATCCGACCATTCAGGTAATGACTTTTTTTCCCGGCGCGAGCCCGGATGTCATGACTTCGGCGATCACCGCGCCTTTGGAACGCCAGTTCGGCCAATTGCCGGGGCTCAATCAAATGACCTCGACGAGCTCGGGCGGCAGCTCGCTGATCACGCTGCAATTCGGTTTGGATTTGAATATCGACGTCGCCGAACAGGAAGTGCAAGCCGCGATCAACGCCGCGTCCTCTTTCTTGCCCGTAGATCTACCTAACCCGCCGATCTACAGCAAAACCAACCCAGCAGACGCGCCGATTTTAACTCTCGCGCTTACTTCGAAGACCTTGCCGTTGTCCAACGTTGAGGATCTCGCCGATACCCGCTTGGCGCAGAAAATTTCCCAACTTTCCGGCGTTGGTTTGGTCAGCATCAGCGGCGGTCAAAAGCCGGCCGTGCGTATTCAGGTCAACCCCACCGCGCTGTCATCCTATGGTCTCACGTTGGAAACTCTGCGCGGCAGCATCGCCCAAGCGAACGTCAATCAAGCCAAAGGTAATTTCGACGGCGCTCATCAAGCTTATACCATCGGCGCCAACGATCAGTTGCTGTCGAGCGGTCAATACGGATCGACGATCGTCGCCTACCGTAACGGCGCGCCGGTGCGGCTCTCCGATGTCGCGACAGTGATCGACGGTGTAGAGAACAACAAGCTCGCTGCCTGGACCAATCAGACGCCGGCGGTCATCGTCAACATTCAACGCCAGCCCGGCGCCAACATCATCGCCGTGGTCGACCGCATAAAGGCGCTCCTGCCCCAGCTCAAGAGCTCGTTGCCCGCCGCGGTGAATGTTTCCATATTGACCGACCGCACCAACACCATCCGCGCTTCCGTCGAGGACGTGCAGTTCGAGCTGATGCTCACCGTCGCTTTGGTCGTGATGGTAATTTTTCTCTTTCTCCGCACGCTTTCGGCCACGGTGATTCCCAGCATCGCCGTGCCGTTGTCCATCGTCGGCACTTTCGGCGTCATGTATTTGCTCGGTTACAGCTTGAACAACCTGTCGCTCATGGCGCTCACCATCTCCACCGGCTTCGTCGTCGACGACGCCATCGTCATGATCGAAAACATCATGCGCTACATCGAGGACGGCGACCCGCCCCTGCAAGCCGCGCTCAAGGGTTCCGAGCAGATCGGCTTTACGATTCTGTCGTTGACCGTCTCTCTGATCGCAGTTTTGATTCCGCTGCTCTTTATGGGCGATATCGTCGGCCGGTTGTTCCGCGAATTTGCCGTGACGCTCAGCGTCACCATTTTAGTTTCTGCTGTCGTTTCGCTGACGCTTACGCCGATGATGTGCGCGAAGATTCTGCGCCACAAGCCCGAGGCGGGCCGCGGCCGCCTCTATCGCTTTTCCGAGCGTGTCTTTGAATCGATCATCGCGTTCTACGGCAAAACACTTACATGGGTAT
>Ga0209811_10000981_pt1 | contig 10286 bp, 8 predicted proteins | sample Coa_R1_6_FD_187161 | JGI IMG/M metagenome (GOLD analysis project Ga0209811, IMG submission 187161) | Surface soil microbial communities from Centralia Pennsylvania, which are recovering from an underground coalmine fire. - Coalmine... | ecosystem: Environmental > Terrestrial > Soil >...
CCATTCAGATTGGACATTGATGGAACGCCGGGTCCTGATCGCCATTTTTCTCTCGTTTATCGTGCTCTACGCCTATCAGGCGTTGGTGGTGAAGCCCACGCCGAAAACCCTTTCGCCGGGCGCGGCTTCCTCCACCTCCGCCAAAGGAGCAGGTACGACCACAAGCGTTACTGCGACGAGTCCCGCAGCTCCCCCGTCAGCACCAACGTCGCGCGGCAATGAGGCGGCGATGGTCGTCGGCGACACGACGGAACGCGATATCCGACTCGAGACGCGCGATGTCATCGCCGTCTTCACGAATCGAGGCGCCCGCCTGAAGAGCTGGCGATTGAAGAAGTATCGCGATCAGCAGATGCAGCCGCAGGAGCTCATCGAGAATCAGACCGCCCATCCCCTGCCCTTCACGCTGCGCACGACCGACGAACAGCTCAACACGACACTGAACGAATCGCTCTATTCCGCCAGTACCGTTCCGACGACGGTTATCGAGGCGCCGACCGACTTGCGTTTCGAATACAAGAACGAAGCGGGCGTTCGGGCGGTGAAGGAATTTAACCTCACGCCAGACTCCTACATGATCGAATTCCGGGCTGACGTTGCTGCGGGTGATCGCGCCGTGTCACCGGCAATTATTTGGGGTCCGGCGGTCGGTGATATCGCGGAGGTCAGCCGCTACACGCAAAAAGCGGAAGGGTTGTTTTTTCAGGCGGGCAAAGCACAACGTCTTTCAGCCAAGGACATCTCCAAACAGCCGTCGTACGACGGCGAGTTCCTTTTTGCCGGCGTGGATGACAACTACTTCATGACCGTCGCGTTGCCGACGGGTGCGACCAGGATTACCTATCAGGCTGTCGCGATTCCGCCGCCGCCACCATCAAAGGATGCCCCACGCGATCTCGTCTCGTATAGCATCGAGCCCAAAGGCGGGCAGCAGGTCAAATTCTTCGCCGGGCCAAAAGACTTCGACGTACTCGCGGCAATCGGACCCGATGTCACTCGTGCGATCAACTTCGGGACCTTTGCCGTCATCGTCGTGCCGTTGCTCAAATCATTGAAGTGGGTCAACAGCTACGTGGGGAATTACGGCTGGGCGATCATTATCCTCACCGTGATCATCAACATCGTCATCTTTCCGCTCAGGCACAAGAGCGTGGTGTCGATGCGGAAAATGCAGGAGATTCAGCCGGAGGTCAAATCGATCCAGGATCGCTACGCCAAGCTGAAAGCGACTGATCCTGCCAAGCAGAAGATGAACCAGGAGCTGATGGCGCTGTACAAGGATCGCGGCGTCAATCCGGCGAGTGGCTGCGTGCCGATCCTGCTGACGTTCCCTCTGATTTTCGCGTTCTACGCGCTGCTTTCCACCGCGATCGAATTGCGCGGTGCGCCGTTTCTCGGCTGGATCCACGATCTTTCCGCGCACGATCCGTACTATGTGACGCCGGTGCTCATGGGCGCCAGTCAGCTCTGGCAGCAATGGATGATGCCGGCCGCAGGCGTCGATCCCGCGCAGCAGAAGATGATGATGTTCATGCCAATCATGTTCACCTTCATGTTCCTGTGGGCGCCTTCAGGGTTGGCGATTTACTGGCTTGTCAGTAACGTCTGGCAGATCGGACAGCAATACCTGACCAACTACATCATTGGTCCCCCTGCCGTTCGTACTGTGCGGCCGGCCGCGGAACGCAGGCTCAGGCGCGTCGGAGGCGGAAAAACCGAAGCAGCCGACGCGAACAATAAGAGTTGACCATGAGCGACACCGGCGAACCGATTGTCCAATTTCTCGAACGCTTCATCTCGGCCCTCGGCATTCGCGCGCAGGTCGCGGCCGATGACACGCCTGATGGCCTCCGCCTGAACATCGAAGGCGACGAGGCGGAGTTACTGGTCCGGCATCGCGGCGAACCGTTGAAGGCGCTGCAGCACGTAGCCGACGTCGCGTTCGGGCGCGACCTGCGGGACGAAAAACGGGTCTTCGTCGATGCGCTCGGCTATCGCAGGGGCAAAGACACTGAGCTTCGTCAGATGGCGAAGCTGCTCGCTGAGAAGGCGAAACAGTCGGGCCTGGATCAACAACTGGGGCCGCTCAATCCATACGAACGTCGCCTCGTGCACCTGGCGGTCGCCGAGGTGCCCGGAGTGACGACCGAGAGCGTCGGCGACGCGTTTTCCAAAACCGTTCTGATTTCCTTAAGACGATAACGTCAAATTGTGTCGGAAGTCGTGGCGACACGAAGTCCGGCGCCGCGAGTCGCGATGTTTTCCACGTCCGACACCATTGTCGCTGTTGCGACGCCGCCCGGACGTGGCGGTCTCGGCGTCGTGCGACTCAGCGGGCAAGACGCGCACGCGATCGCACAACGACTGACGGCTCGCACGTTGCCCCTTCCGCCACGCCATGCGACATTCACCAGAGTCTTAGTCGATCACACGCCGATCGATCACGTTGTCGCGACGTTCTTCCCTGGTCCGAGGTCGTACACAGGCGACGACACAGTGGAGTTCAGTGCGCATGGAAGTCTGGTGCTCCTGCGAGCGATTGTGGCGGCGGCCGTCGCTGCCGGCGCGCGGCTGGCTGAGCCCGGCGAATTCACGTTGCGAGCGTTTCTGAATGGACGCATCGATCTGATGCAGGCGGAGGCCGTCGGCGACCTGATTGATGCGGTCACTCCGCTGCAGGCGCGGGTCGCATTCGATCAGCTTCAGGGCACGCTGACCGGCGCCATCGGTGAGATTTCCGATGCGCTCTTTGACTTGATTGCACGACTCGAGGCTTCGGTCGACTTTCCCGACGAGGGCTATCATTTCTTCGAGTCCGGCGATCTTGTGACTGCGCTCGACTCATTGATCGCGCGAACGTCGCGGCTTATGGCGGACGCCCGGCGTGGCCGCTTGGTCCGCGAGGGTTTTCAGGTTGCGATAGTTGGCAAGCCGAATGTCGGGAAGTCGAGTTTGTTCAACGCTCTTGCCGGCGCATCCCGTTCAATTGTCACCTCGATCCCCGGCACTACGCGTGATGTCCTGATCGACGTCGTGGATATTAAGGGCTTCCGCGTGACTCTAGTCGACACCGCGGGTATTCGCCCAACCGAGGATGAGATCGAGGCGGAAGGCGTCGTCAGAGCGCGCCAGGCGGTCTCTTCGTCGGACTTGGTGCTTGTGGTCGTCGATGCATCCCAGTCTCTGGATCAGTGCGATCGTGACATATTGGAGTATACTATTGATATTAAACGACTTATTGTCTCAAATAAGTGTGACATTGCCTCCTCATCAGACGAGGACCTTCCAGTTTCGGCAAGAACCGGCGCCGGTCTAGACGCCCTTCGCGACCGTCTGGCGTGTGCACTGGATGCTGAACCAACGCGGGATCGCCCGGCGATCAGTAATCTGCGGCACATCAATCTAGTGAAGCTTGCGCAGGACGCCTTGACTCGTGCGCACGACGCCATCGGAGCGAGCGGACGTGACCTTCCCGAGGAATTTGTTCTCGCCGATCTCCAGCAGGCGCAAGCTGCTCTCGACGAGATTTCTGGCCGGAGAGCGCCGGACGATTTGCTCGATCACATCTTCTCTCGGTTCTGCGTTGGCAAGTGAAGTGACTACGCAGCGCCGACGATTCGACGTGATCGTGATAGGCGCGGGCCACGCCGGCTGTGAAGCGGCGTTTGCTGCGGCCCGCCTGGGCGCTACCGTCGGCCTCTGCACGCTCTCGACCGAGACGGTGGCTCACATGCCGTGCAATCCGGCGATCGGCGGCACGGCGAAGGGCCACTTGGTTCGAGAGATTGACGCCCTCGGCGGGCTGATGGGTCTTGCCATCGACGCAACGGCGATTCAGTTCAAGCTGCTCAATCGAAGCCGAGGGCCCGCCGTTTGGTCACCTCGAGCTCAGGCTGACAAGAAACGATACGGCGTTTGGGTGAAGCAAGCGCTCGATGAACAGCCGAATATCACTTGGTTGATCGGTCGGGCGGGACGTGTCCTCGTCAGGAGCGGACGTATTGTCGGTCTGGCGATGGAAGACGGCGATTCGTATCGATGCGCATCACTCGTCGTCACCACGGGTACGTTCTTGAATGGATTGATTCACGTCGGGAGGAAGCAACGACCAGCAGGGCGCGCGGATGAACCGCCATCGCGCGAGCTTGCTGAGTCGCTGAAGAGTTTCGATTTTCCCTGGGGAAGACTGAAGACCGGTACGCCACCTCGGCTTGATCGCGACAGCATCGCATTTGATCAAGGCGTCGCTGCCGGCTGTTTTACTGTCGAACCGGGCGACAGGCCGCCCGTCCCGTTTTCGTTTCTCACCGGTCATGTCCATCGCGAACAGATCGTGTGTCACCTTGTCCACACGAACGATCGCGTCCATCGACTAGTGCGGGCGAATCTCGCTGAATCGCCGCTCTTCAACGGTCAAATCACAGGCATCGGCCCGCGTTATTGCCCGTCACTAGAGGACAAGATCGTCCGGTTTCCAGAAAAAGAGCGGCATCAGATCTTTCTCGAGCCCGAAGGCGTCGATTCGAAGGAAATCTACGTCAATGGCTTCTCAACTAGCCTGCCGGCGGATGTCCAGACTGAGCTAGTTCAGGCGCTTCCAGGGCTTCAAGATGCCGTAATCCTCCGTCCTGGATACGCCATCGAGTACGACTTCATCCAGCCGACTGCGCTCACGCGCAGTCTTCAAACCAAGCGAGTACCGGGGTTGTTTCTTGCGGGACAAATCAACGGAACATCAGGATACGAAGAAGCGGGTGCGCAGGGGCTGATTGCGGGAATCAATGCGGCGCGCAGTGCAATGGGTCTGCAAGAATTCGAGCTTCAGCGGCACGAAGCCTACATCGGCATTCTGATCGATGACCTGATCACAAAGGGCTGCCTTGAGCCGTACCGGATGTTCACGTCAAGAGCCGAGCATCGGCTCTTATTGAGAATCGACAATGCTGATTTGCGATTGACGCCTCGCGGGCGAGAGGTCGGGCTGGTGGACAATGAGCGCTGGGATGCATTCTGCGCGCGCCGTGGTCGATTCGAGAGGAATCTCCAGATACTGGATGACGCTCGAGTGCGTAATGGCAACGGCGATTCGCTGGCGGCTTCTCAGCTGCTTCGCCAGCCTGAAGTTCGACTTGTGCAACTGGTCCACTCAGGGAGCGTCAACCTTGAGATCAGCGCGAAACATTCGTCTGTTGATCTCGCAAGCGTCGAAACGGCCATCAAGTATTCAGGTTATTTGAAGCGCCAGGAGGCCGAGACTGCACGCGCGAAGAAGGACGAGGCCCGTCGAATACCAGCAGACTTCAGGTTCGACACGGTACCTGGCCTCTCGAAGGAGGTAGTGCAGCGGCTGACGGAAGTGCGGCCAGATACTTTGGGTCACGCGCTTCGAGTGCCCGGAGTCACGCCAGCCGCCGTCGCCGTCCTTTCGGCGTATGTTGGTCGGCCTGCACTCCAACCGGGGAGATGAGTTCGTCGGAATTCCGCGATCTGCTGTCGACCCGTACTGCCGCCGCGGGTCTTTCAATCGACGAGAATCTAATCGATCGCCTTGGGACCTATTTCGCACTGCTCGCTCACTGGAACGCGCGCATCAATCTCAGTGGATTCTCGCTCGAGCGGCCGACCGCTCAAGCTGTCGACCGCCTCCTCATCGAGCCGTTGATAATTGCGCAGACGCTAAAACACCCCGTCGATATCTGGCTGGACTTAGGTTCTGGCGGTGGCTCACCCGCGATTCCAATTCAACTCTATAAGCCAGCCAAGGTTCTGGTGTTAGTTGAATCAAAGAGCCGTAAGGCAGCGTTTCTGCGGGAAGTCGCCCGCGAGCTGGGCCTCAATGAGGTCGAAGTGGAAGTCACCAGAATTGAGTCGATTACATCCGCGCATCGACTCGCTGGAAGGGCAGACTTCGTGACTATTCGAGCTGTCCGTCCCTCCATGCCTATGTTTGGAGCAGTTCATAGCCTGTTACGAACTGCCGGTCGAGTCGCGCTGATTGGTTCGAAAATTGGTGAATTTCCAGTACCTCAAGGCTTCCAAGTTGTGCCAATGATTGAGCTTGCACCGATCGACTCCTTGGTCATGCTGTCGAAGGTTTAGGCCGATTCCGTCTCTTCGTCAGTGTTTCACGTGGAACAACCTTGTCCCCGGTCCAAAGTAACTCCTTGACGGCCAAGGCTGGAATCCGTAATCTCTTAGGCAAGTCCGAGCAATCATCAAATTCTGGTATAAGCCCTAAATGGCTCACGTCGTGGCGGTCGCCAACCAAAAAGGCGGCGTCGGCAAAACAACTACTACTATCAATTTAGCTGCCTCGCTGGCGTTGGCGGACCAGCGCGTCTTGCTCGTGGACGTCGATCCTCAGAGCAACCTGACGAGCGGTGTCGGTCAACGAGGAAAGGCGTCTTCTGCCGGTACGATCTATCAAGCGCTCACGACTCAGGCGCCTGCTTTGGACTGCCGGAATTTTGTCGTGCCGACAGACGTCGATCGGATGCAACTCGTACCCGCCGACCGCAATTTGACGGGCGCCGAAATCGAGCTGGTTACGCTCGAGCGCCGTGAAGAACGCTTGCGCCTTCTGCTGAACGCAGTTCGCGACGAGTACGACTACATCCTGATCGATTGTCCGCCTTCGCTCGGCCTCTTGACGTTGAACGCCTTGGTCGCGGCAAACGCAGTGCTCATCCCGCTTCACTGCGAGTACTTTGCTCTTGAAGGTCTCGCCGACTTGGTGGGAACCATCCGCCGCGTTCGAGCAGCATTCAACCCGTTGCTCGACATCGAGGGCGTGTTGCTGACGATGTTCGATGAGCGGACGAACCTCGGTCAGCAGGTCGCGCGGGACGTTCGGCAGTTTTTCAAAGAAAAGGTATTTCGCACCGTTATTCCTCGAAACGTGCGACTTGGTGAAGCGCCAAGTCACGGAATGCCCGTGATCTTGTACGACATGAAATCCCGCGGTGCGGAAGCGTACCTTGCGCTCGCCCGCGAAGTGCTCGAACGTTCGACGCCGACTGCCGCATGATCCCCGGAGACCGCATGGACAAGCGTCCCGCCCTCGGTAAAGGCCTCAGTGCGCTGATTCCCGACTCGTTCGAGCCGAGCACTTCGCCGATTGAAGTCGACATCGACCGTCTGACGCCGAACGAGCTGCAGCCGCGCGGCCACATGGATCCGGCCACTCTCGAAGATCTCTCACGATCGATTGCCGCCAACGGAATCATCCAGCCAATCATCGTGCGTAGGGTCGGGGATCGATTTCAGATCATCGCCGGCGAGCGGCGATGGCGTGCGGCCAGGCTGGCTGGACTGCTGCACGTCCCGATCGTCGTGCGACAAGTTGCGTCAGGAGCTGAAAGGTCGCTGCTGGAAGTGGCCCTGATCGAAAACATCCAGCGCGAAAACCTCAACCCAATCGAAGAGGCTCTCGCGTACCGCCGGCTCGCCGACCAGTTCGAGATGACACAGGAAGCCATCGCGACGGCAGTCGGAAAGGACCGCGTCACTATTGCGAACACCCTGCGTCTGTTGAAGCTGCCTGACGACGTCCGCGCTGATGTCGCGTCGGGAATGCTGTCTATGGGTCACGCTCGGGCGCTGCTGGCGCTGTCCGACGAAGCGGAACAACGACGTATGGCCCGAGATGTCGTCGCGCGTGGCCTGAGCGTTCGCGAAACCGAATCGTTGGTGAAGAAGATCGGCGAGGAGCGTGCTCCCGCCAAATCCAGCACCGTCGACGTTCATACGCGTGCTGCCGAGGATCGCCTGCGGCTGGTGCTCGGCACGAAGGTTCGCATCGTGAGACGCGGGACTCGCGGCAGAATCGAAATCGACTTCGGCTCTGAGGATGAGCTCATCCGGATTTATGAGCAACTCACGGAGCGCCCCTGAAGACTGCCCGTCTATTCTCAACATTTGAGGTTCATGCCTGTCCGTAATAAGATTGTGAACGAGCTTGTGAAATTGGGCGCAAGCTCCCGAGATGACCAATAGCACAGCCGCAACCCGCTATGCCCGCGCTCTCCTGGATGTCGCCGTCAAGGAGCAGGCCGACGTCGATCAAATCGAGCGCGAACTGGCCTCCGTAGTCGAGCTCTTCACGCAATATCCGGCGCTCGAGGGGGTGTTTCTGAATCCCGTGGTGCCAGTGCCCAGAAAACGGGCGGCCATGGACGCTCTCACAGCCCGGGCCGGGGTGCTGCCGATTCTGATGAAGTTGCTCGGCTTGCTTGCCGAACGCGATCGACTCGTGCTCGTGCCGGGGTTGTTGGCAGCGTATCGAGATCGTCTGCTCGACTATCGAAACGTCGTGCGCGCTGAGGTCACGACGGCCACGCCGTTGGCGCCTGAGCACGCGAAGAACATCGAAGCGAGCCTGGCCCGCCTCACGGGCCGGTCGGTCGCGTTGGCGACAAGAGTGGATCCAACGATCATCGGCGGCGTCGTGACGCGCATCGGCAGCACGGTCTACGACGCCAGCGTCACGCGCCACCTCGAGAGGATGAGAGAGAAGCTCGCATGGACATAAAAGCAGACGAGATTTCCAAGATCATTCGCGAGCAGATCGGCAGCTACGCCGTCGACGTCGACGTGGCCGAGGTAGGCAGCATCATCTCACTCGGCGACGGCATCGCCCGGGTCCACGGCGTCGATAACGCGATGGCCGGTGAGATGCTCGAGTTTCCACACGGCGTCTTCGGAATCGCGCTGAACCTCGAAGAGGAGAGCGTCGGAGCCGTGCTTCTCGGCGATTTCACCCAGATCAAGGAAGGCGACATCGTGAAGCGGACGGGGCGGATCATTTCAGTCCCCGTGGGCGACGAGATGCTCGGCCGCGTCGTCAACGCGCTTGGACAGCCGATCGACGGCAAAGGCCCGATCAATACGAAGCAGTACGCGCCCATCGAGCGCCTCGCGCCAGGCGTCGTCGATCGCCAGCCGGTGAAAGAGCCGCTCCAGACGGGACTGAAGGCAATCGACGCGATGGTGCCGATCGGTCGCGGACAGCGTGAGCTGATCATCGGCGATCGCCAGACCGGCAAAACCGCTGTCGCCCTCGACGCGATCCTCAATCAGAAAGAAACCGGCGTTATCTGCATCTACAACGCGATCGGCCAGAAGCAATCGACGATTGCACAGGTCGTGAAGACGCTCGAAGACGCCGACGCGATGCGCTACTCGATTGTCGTCGCCGCTGGTGCGTCGGATCCCGCTCCGCTTCTGTACATCAGCCCGTACTCGGCCTGCGCGATGGGCGAGTATTTCCGGGATTCGGGTCGCCACGCGCTCTGTATTTACGACGACCTGTCGAAGCACGCGCAGGCGTATCGCGAGATCTCCCTGCTGCTACGGCGTCCACCGGGCCGCGAGGCGTACCCGGGCGATGTGTTCTACCTCCACTCCCGGTTGCTCGAACGTGCCGCTAAGCTCAAGAACGATCTGGGCGGTGGATCATTGACGGCGCTGCCGGTCATCGAGACGCAGGCGGGTGACCTGTCTGCGTACATTCCGACAAACGTCATTTCGATCACCGACGGTCAGATCTTCCTTGAATCGGATCTGTTCAATCAGGGCGTCCGGCCGGCGATCAACGTCGGCAACTCGGTGTCGCGCGTCGGCGGCTCGGCGCAGATCAGAGCCATGCGACAGGTCGCAGGGACGCTCCGTCTCGACCTCGCGCAGTACCGAGAGCTGGCGGCCTTCGCTCAATTCGGAAGCGATCTCGACAAAGCGACGCAGGCGCAGCTGACGCGCGGCGCACGGCTCGTCGAGATTCTGAAGCAGCCGCAGTATCAGCCGCTGCCGGTCGAGCGGCAGGTGGCGCTGGTGTACGCGGGTACGAATGGCTATCTGGACAATATCGCCCTGACGGATTTGCGTGCGTTTGAAACCGAGCTCTATAAGTTCATCGAGAGTCGCCAGCCACAGGTATTTAGCGACATCGTCTCGAAGAAGATCCTGGACGACCAGACGAAGGGCGCGCTCGACGCCGCTGTGAAAGCGTTCGCAGCCGAGTTTGCAGCGCGCAAATCGGCCGCAGCGTAGTGTATGCCGTCACTCATTGACTTAAGGCGTCGCGTTCGCGCCGTCAAGAACACGCAGCAGATTACGAAGGCGATGAAGATGGTCGCTGCGTCGAAGCTGCGCCGCGCGACCGAGCGCATCACCGCCGCGCGGCCGTACGCGCAGCAGATGCAGCGCGTGCTCGGCAGCGTCGCGTCGCGCGTCGGCGCGGCCGCCCATCCGCTGCTGACGGTGCGTGAGCCTGGGCCGGACAGCAAGAC
>Ga0209811_10000984_pt1 | contig 10277 bp, 10 predicted proteins | sample Coa_R1_6_FD_187161 | JGI IMG/M metagenome (GOLD analysis project Ga0209811, IMG submission 187161) | Surface soil microbial communities from Centralia Pennsylvania, which are recovering from an underground coalmine fire. - Coalmine... | ecosystem: Environmental > Terrestrial > Soil >...
CGAATTCACGACCGAAGGCGGCACAAACGGCGGCGTCGAGTGGTGCGATCGGGTGCTGTTAGCTCGGATTCATCGGTTGACCTTGGGCCGCATGCGCCGAGAAATCGAGCCCGTATCGGCGGCGGACTTCATGAAGTTTTTGCTCGCTTGGCAACACGTCGCTCCGGGAATGCAATTGCGTGGACGAGACGGCGTGCTGCGCGTGATCGAGCAATTGCAGGGTCTCGAACTCCCGGCTCCCGCATGGGAACAGCATGTTTTGCCGGCTCGGGTCGAACGCTACGATCCCGCCGACCTCGAGCATCTTTGCCTCGCGGGCGTGATCACGTGGGGGCGGTTACGAAGCGGGGCAAGCGCGGTGGAGGATAGCGCGCGGCCGCCCCTGGCGCCGCGCCGAGCTAGGCGGCTCTTGGCGCCGGGGCGAAACGCGCCGATCTCGTTTTTGTTGCGCGAGGATCTCGGTTCGTTTTTGGAGCCGACGGCGCAGCGTCTCGAGGAAATCACGACACTCTCACCGATGGCGTTGGAAGTCGCTCGCTTTCTCGAGCGCCACGGCGCTTCGTTTCTCGATGATATCGCGCGCGGCACCGGTCTCTTGAAGATCAAGGTCGAAGAGGCTTTGTGGCAACTGGTCGCGCATGGCCGCGCCACCGGCGATGGGATTGCCGGGCTCCGAGTTCTTCTGACGCCGGCGCACAAACGGGTCGAACGACGGCGTACGCTGCGGATCATCTCGGGCGGGAAAAGCCCGGAGCGATCCATGCCAGTGGGCCGCTGGTCGTTGTGGCGCAATCACCGCGCGGATGAGCGGAGCAACGACGAAGCGCGATCGGAGCGGCGGGCGCGGCAACTGTTGCAGCGTTACGGCGTGGTCTTTCGCGATTTACTCGCGCGCGAACAGATGTCGCCGTCCTGGCGCAGCTTACTCGGCGTCTATCGGCGTTTGGAGGCGCGGGGCGAAATTCGCGGCGGGCGCTTTATCGACGGATTTGTCGGCGAGCAGTTCGCGTTGCCGCAAGCGGTCGATACGCTGCGCGCAGGGAGACGCAGCGAGGCCGGGCAGGGACCTGTGATTGTTTCGGCGGCCGATCCGTTAAACTTGATCGGCATACTGAGTCCCGGCTCGCGGCTCTCGCCTTATTCGAATCAGGCCATTGCCTACGAAAACGGGATTGCTATTGGTTCAGGTTTGTTGGGCGAGCTGCGTAGTCAGTTGCAGCACGCCTCGGCGCCGCAGCCCGGTTAGACGTATGGCTTTTGAGAAAAAGCTCGGTCTTAGCGAACGAAATGAGCCTGGACCAAAAGAATTCGGCCCAATAACGGCGTGGAAAACCGCAAACCTTATGGCAATCGGTTTTGCGGATCAGGGATGAGATCTAGGGTCGCGCCTGGCCGTTTATCTGTTTTAATGTGGGCGCGCTTAGAACCTCTTTTAAAACCCGGATTTCAACGACATCTTCTTGTAACCGAGTCAGACCTTCTTTGGCGCGATGGATTTCCCCGAGCATGGAATCAAGCTCACCGATGCTGATTGATTCCAGCGCCTGGCGAATCTTGCGGTTCATGCCGAACAAATTCTGCATGCCGCCTTTATCGGAAATCTTGTTGTCCAAATCGATATATACGCGAGTTAGGCCTTCCATTTGGCTCTTCACGTCGTCCACGGTTTTCCTCCTTGTGTGCTTGCCACAAATGTTGGGTTGATGTACCTACCACAAATCATGTTTGTGATTCGAAAACAAGCACGGAGGGATTCTAAGTAATATTTTGTCGCAAAACATGAAGATTAGCGTAAAAGTTGGAGCGTTTTGTTGTATTTTCATCGGCTCGATCATCGAGGTGATTTCACATGAGCGAAATCCGCAGCGTCGGTATTCCCAGTCCGCGCGTTGAAGGCGAACAAAAAGTCGGCGGTGACGCGGTCTACGCCATCGATGTCGTGTTGCCCGACATGCTCTGGGCGAAAGTTTTGCGCAGTCCGATCGCCCATGGCCGAATAAAAAAAATCGACGCCGCCAAAGCGCTTGCGTTGCCGGGCGTGCGCGCCATCGTCGCCGGCGCGGATCTCGCCGGCGCCAAGATCGGCAAAAAGATCGTCGACATGCCGCTCCTCGCCGACGGCGTGGTACGCTACGTCGGTGAAAAAATCGCCGCGGTTGCGGCGGAGAGCGAAGCGATCGCCGAAGCCGCCCTTGATTTGATCGAAGTCGAGTATGAAGATTTACCGATTGTCACCGATGCACTGGAGGCGATGGCGCCGGGCGCCCCCCTGTTGCATCCGAACGTCGCCGAATACAAAGGACTGCTTCATAAAATCGAGACTCCGAGCAATGTTTTTGTCGCGCTCCATTGGAAAAAGGGCGAGGTGCAAGAGGGTTTTCGCCAATCCGACGTCGTCATCGAGAATACTTTTACCGTTCCCGCCGTCCACCAGGCCTACATCGAGCCGCACTCGTCGCTGGTGCGGCTGAATCCCGACGGCACAGCGGACATCTGGTCGTCGAACAAGAGTCCGTTCGCGCTGCGCGATCAGGTCGGCAATGCTTTGCAAGTCGCGCCGGCGAATCTGATCATCCATCCTTGTTACGTCGGCGGCGACTTCGGCGGCAAGGGCGACGGCAACGACGTGGCGCTTTGCTATGCCTTGGCGAAAAAGAGCGGCCGGCCGGTCAAGCTCGTTGTCGATTACACCGAGGAGTTGACCGCAGGCAATCCTCGTCACGGCGCCGTCATCCAGGTGAAGACCGGCGTCAAAAAGAACGGCATCTTGATCGCGCAGCATGTGCAATTCATTTTCGATAGCGGCGCCTACGGCGCTTACCGGCCGCAGGGCTTTTTGGTTGGCGCTCATGATGCGCCGGGGCCGTATCGAGTGCCCACCTGTTTGGTCGAAGAAAAATACGTTTACACGAACAAGATGCCGTGTGGCTACATGCGCGCGCCGGGTCATCTGCAGGCAATGTTTGCGTGCGAGAGCCAGACCGATCTGGTGGCTCGTCAACTGAAGATCGATCCGATCGAGTTTCGCCGCATGAATTTGATGCACGACGGCGACGCCGCGCCGCTCGGGGAGGTGATCCCGCATGTGAAAGCCACCGAAACCTTGCTGAAGGCGCTCGATGAGTCGGGGTATCGCCGCGACAAGAAAAAAAATATCGGCCGCGGTTGCGCGATCGCGGACTGGGTTTCCAAAGGCGGCGAATCTTACGCTTTTGTCAAGCTCGATGAGGAAGGCGTCGTGACGCTTTCTTCCGCGGTGACCGACACGGGGCCCGGCGTCTTTACCATGATGCGCCAGGTCGTCGGCGAAGAGCTCAAGGTGCCGCTCGATGCGATCCGGGTCGAGATGTTGGACTCGTCAAAAGTCATCAAAGATACCGGCGTGCGCGGCAGCAGCAGTACGCGCGTGCATGGCAACTCGGCATTGGACGCGGCACGGAAACTGCGCGACGCGATTCTCAACGTCGCCGCGCGCGTGATGGACGCCAAGCCGGATGAATTGATATTGTACGACGGCGGCGTCACTCATGGCCGGGCCGAGCGGCGCATGACCTACGGCGAGATCGCGCGCGCCAACGGCAAACCTTTGATGGCCGAGGGCCATTATCTGAATATGGCCGACGGGCCGGAAGCTTCGCTAGTGGCGCAGGTCGCTGAAGTCGAAGTGGACGAGGATACCGGCGCAGTGCGCGTGAAAAAACTGACCACAGCGCACAACACCGGCACGATCTTAAATCCCTCGACCCATCAAGGTCAGATTGACGGCGCGGTCGTTATGGGATTTGGCTACGGGGTGATCGAAAATCTCGCCTACGACGAGAGCGGCAAAGTTCTGGCGGCCAATCTGGGCGAGTACAAAATTCCCAACATCCAGGATATTCCCGAGCTCAGGACGGCGATTATCCAGTCCGACTTTGGCAGCGGACCCTATAACAGCATGAGCATCGGCGAGACGGCGCTGATCCCGACCGCGGCGGCCATCGCCAACGCGATCGAAGATGCGATCGGCGTGCGCATCAAATCTCTGCCGATCACGGCGGAAAAGGTATTGAACGCACTCAAGGGACGCTAACGCACACACCGATTGCTGGTTCGGGTTAAGGCGAATTTTTTTTCCATCTTGATGTATGGGCAATGCTGTTCTCGGACCGGTCGAGCGAATCGTCAAGGCGACTCGCTATTCACTGAGCGGGTTAATCGATGCGTGGCGCACGCAAGCGCCGTTGCGGTACGAATGTTTCGTGTTGGCGATCATCGTGCCGTTGGCGTGGAGCCTGCGAACAACCGCTGTCGAGCGTTCATTGCTGATCGGCAGTTGGCTCTTCGTCATCGTTGTCGAGCTCATCAATTCAGCTATCGAAACAGTCGTCAACCGGATCGGCAGCGAGCCCCATGACCTCTCCGGACGCGCCAAGGACCTAGGATCTGCCGCGGTTTTCTGTTCCATCGTTCTGGCCGTGACAGTCTGGCTGATTCTGTGCCTCGGGTGAGCGATTAATGAAAAATTTTTTGGAGTGAATTATGAATCGCAACACGCGTCGTCAGTAATGAGTGCGTGCAATTCGACCGCGTGGTTGTAAAATCTTCGTAAGAAGAGCTGAAAAAGACGCTCAACAGTCAGGATAGCGATCGGCTTGGGCATCTTCTGGATTCCCGCTAATTATCAAGGTTTGCTAGCTGGAAAGGTCGATGGCGATATGCGAGCCGAGCCGCGTGACGCGATCGACCTTTCGCGGCGAGGCCGGGATTTGCCGGTTTAAGTCGAAGCTAAGGTCAAAGCCTGGAGCAAAATCTCGGGTATCCGAGTGATTCGGCCGGATTGATCGATGCAGGCATGCGCGGTTTTACCGCTGGCTAAAAAGCTGCCGTCAGTTTCGCGTGAGATCCGATAGACGAATTTTAACGAGGCCCGGCCCAATTCTACCAACGTGGTTTCGATTTCTATAAGATCATCGTAGCGCGCCGATTGGGTGTAGCGGCAGTTTACTTCCACGACCGGAAAATGAAATCCTTGCCCCTCGATGGTCGAATAGGGCAAGCCGATTTGACGGAGAAATTCCGATCTGCCACTCTCAAACCAGCGGAGATAGTTGGCGTAGTAAACGACTCCCATCTGATCGGTATCGCCGTAAATGACGCGGTACGAACTGATGCGTTTGAGGCTTGGCTGCTTTTTCATGGCAAAATATCTTTATTTGCTTTTGCCGATTTTCTCAATGCGCCTCGGCGCCGGCGACTTGCCTTGACAAGCGAAACTGAAGTGTGATTTAAGCTGATGAAAATTATTTTTCTATTATGATGAAGCGGCGTTGACGATGAGCCGCGTCATCTTTGAGGAGGATGAATCATGAACAATGCCTTAAAAGATTATTCCTGGTTGCTTAGCGTCGCCCTGTTAGCGGTGCTAGGCGTTGGGTGCAGCTCGGTGGAAGAAAAGCCGGCGCCGACGCCGCCGGCAGCAGCGGTGAAACCGGCTCCGGCCCCGGCTCCCGCGCCGGAGAAATCAGAGTCTACGAAGGCGTCGAAAACCAAGGCGGTTGAAGTCGAAGGCGTGATCAGTGCGGTGGGCCAAAGAACGATCACCTTTCAAATGGAACGCAAAGGCAAAGTGCGCGAAGAAGTCGTTGGCGTAGATGACAAAACCAAAATCGAAAAGAGCGGCGCGAATATTAAGCTGCGCGAGCTTCAGGAGACCGACAAGGCTTTGATCAATTATGAGCCGGAAGCCTACACGCCGGCGATCGCCATTAAAGTCACGGGCAAAGGCGAAATCCAAAAGGTCGGGGGCGACGATTAGGAACGGTAACGGTCGGCTCGATCGCCGCCGACCACCTCCAAATCAAACGACTGATCTTCTCTCAGAATTCTGAACGAGATCCGTTCCCCTGGAAGCTTTTTCCACATTTCCTGGTAAAGCTCCTGGCGCGAACGGATTTCTTTTTTATTGACCGTGAGAATGATGTCGCCTTGCTGCAGACCAAACTTCGCGGCGGGTCCAGTCGGCACGACGCCGCCGATGACGACATGCCCGGCCATAACCTCCGGATAGATGCCAAGCCAGGGTCTTTTGGGACGGCTGCGAACTTGCCCGTACTGCTTCAGTTCCCGTTCGTAATTCCGATAGTAGTCAATCGGAATCGCCAGCGAAAATTTCCCAACTTCGCTTAAATTCAAAGATACGATGCCGGCCAATTCGCCGCGGAAATTGGCCAGCGTGCCGCCGCCGAAGCCGGGATTGGACGCAGTGACCCGAATTGTTTTGTCGATCATGTATTCCCACTGGCCGTCATAACCCTCGACGGACGTTACATAACCACCGCTGACCCGCCGTCCGGTTCCACCGCTGCTGGCAACCATCACTACGGGCTGGCCTAAAGCGATCGAATCGGCCGGCGCCAGCTTGAGATAGGGCAAATTTTGCGCGGCAATTTTAACCAGCGATAGTCCGGTTTCCTGATCTTGAGCCGCTACTTGGGCCGGATATTGCTCGCCGTCTGGTAAGGTCACGGTAATCGAAGATGCGCCGACGGTCACGTAGTGAACCGTCAGGATGTAACCGTCAGAGTCGACGATCGTGCCAGAACCGACGCGCTCTGAACCCAGATTGCTCGCTGATGGATGACTTTCCGGAATATTAACGTGAAGATCCACCGTGGCGGGTAGGATCGAGTGAATCAAACCGATATGGCCGTTCAAAACGCGACTCCTTCGTCGTGGAAATATGGCGGATGGGTGGCGTCATCATTCTCGCCGGAAAACAGTCTGCCCTGCCACGTGTCGCGACTTTCGAGAGCCTCAAGGATGGCGTTATGGACGCCGAGTTTGTCAATCGACCATTCCGGGGCGACGGTGATAGCGCGGTAAGTTTCGCCTGACAATCGATGGATGATCATATTCGGATTCAAGCGCTCGAGAAAATCCACTACCAAGGCGACGTACTCGACGCGGCTAAAGAGCGGCACTTGTCCGGCTAGGTAAAATTTTTCCAACGGCGTGTTCTTGATCACATGGAGGTTGTGCAATTTGACTCCGTCGATCTGCAACCGATTGAGTAATTCCGGGGTTCTCAACATGTCATCGCGGCTTTCCCCAGGAAAACCGAGAATGAGATGGGTACAAAGCCTTAGCTCGCGTGCTTTGGCGCGCTCAACCGCGTCGATGAATTCCCTCAAGCCATGACCGCGATTGACCCACGCGAGCGTACGGTCGTACATGGATTCGAGTCCGATCTCTAGCCAAAGATAAGTTTGTTTCGCTAGATCGCGTAGCAGATCGAGCGTCTCATCGGCAAGGCAATCCGGCCGCGTTGCGATCGACAGTCCGACGACGCCGGGAAAGCGCAACGCCTCCTCGTAAAGCCGGGCAAGCTTGGCCGTGGAATCATAGGTGTTCGTATAGCTTTGAAAATAGGCGATAAATTGCTCCGCCTTGTGGCGCCGCTGGATCGCCAAAGCGCCTTTTTCGAGCTGCGTCGTAACCGAAGTGCGCGGCCGGTAGTCTTGGGCCGTGTGGCTCGCGTTGTTACAATAAATGCAGCCGCCGACCGCTACTTTGCCATCGCGATTGGGACAGGTGAAATCCATGCGCAAACCGATCTTGTAGACGCGCGCATCAAAGCGATCGCGCAGCGCGCGATTAAACGAATTGAATCGCTTTTCGCGCCAACGTTGTGCAAGAGAGTTCGGGAAATTCATGAGACGAACCTAAAAAGAGTTAACAAAAAGACCAAGAATACTCAAGGTGAAGAAATGAGCCCGAGTTAATCTGAGAGCCACGATAAAGCCCCGGAACGAGTCCTGGCTTACGATGGAAGTCGCGAATATATCATGGGCTTTTCGCAACTGGAGGGCTGTCCTTGCTTGACAATGAAGAGAAATTGTCTATATTCATTTAACACTTGACGGCCCGCGCGACCGCTGATGAAAATCTCCGTTGACGAGATTCCTCAATCACCCAAAGAGATCACCTTCTCGGAAAGCATTGAGGAACTTAATGAGATCTACCGCCGGAGTAATAGCCGGGATTTTAGTTTTCCACCCCGTCTGGACGTAGACTTGACCTACTACCGCTCGGGGCGGGAGATTTTTTTGAGCGGAGTTTTTCATGCATCATTCAAAGGGTGCTGCGGGCGCTGTTTGGAGCATTATGGGTTTACTTTAAATAGCCATTTCGACATCGTTCTTACACCCGATCCCGCCAAGTTAGAGCGCGGCGCAGAAGAGTTACATCGGGACGAGCTCGGTTTGAGCTATTATTCGTCGGATGAGATCAATCTGGAGCCGCTGGTCGCGGAGCAAGTCATGTTGGCGTTACCGACTCGACCCCTGTGTTCGGATAATTGCCGCGGCTTATGCGGCCATTGCGGCGCCAATCTCAACAAAGAAGCTTGCAGCTGTTCCACCGGGGTCGGCGATCCGCGCATGGCGCTTTTCCGAACGCTTAAAGTCGGTCGATAATTCGCCGCTCCATCTCAAAATATTTCCGCCGCGAACACGCGGAGAAAGCCAGGACTAACCGATGCCGGTACCGAAGCGAAGAACTTCAAAACGGGTCAAGAATCAACGTCGCGCGCACGATGGCTTGACCAAACCGCAATGGAGCACGTGCTCCAACTGCGGCGAAACGATTTTACCTCACCGCGCCTGTGCGCACTGCGGCTTTTATCGTGGCCGCGCCGTGCTCCAAGTCGAGCAAAGTTAAGCAGTCCCACGACATATGCCGAAAATCGCCGTCGACGCGATGGGTGGTGATCGAGCTCCGCAAGTGGTTGTCGAAGGGGCGGTGCTCGCGGCCCAAGATCACAGCGTCGAAATAGTTCTGGTGGGCGACAAAGAGGCGATCGAGCGCGAGCTGGCCAAGCAGAAGGACGCGCCGAGATTTTCCATCGCCGCCGCTTCGCAAATCGTGCCGATGCGCGAGTCGCCGAGCGCCGCGCTGCGTATAAAAGATTCTTCGATGAAGGTCGGCTTCGAATTGATGAAGCGCGGCGAGGTCGATGCCGTGGTGAGCGCCGGCAACTCGGGTGCGATGATGGCTCTCGGGATGCTCGTGATGGGGACTTTGCCGCAGGTCGCCCGACCGGCCATTCTGGTGGTCGTGCCGACCTCGGATAAGGGCACGGTGATCATCGATGCCGGGGCGAACGTCGACTGCAAGCCGCACCACTTAGTTCAATTCGGTCTCATGGGATCGATTTACGCCGAGCGGATTTTGGCCGTAGCGGAGCCGCGCGTCGGGGTTTTGAGCAATGGTGAAGAGGAAGGCAAGGGCAATGACCTGACGCGGGCGGCGAGCGCGCAACTCGCAGCCACGTTCGTCAACTTCATCGGCTATGTCGAAGGCCGGGACATCTTTAACAACAAAGTCGATGTCGTCGTCTGCGACGGCTTTACCGGTAACATCGCGCTCAAGACCATGGAGGGCGTCGCGAGCTTTGCCGGTGCGGTATTGAAAAGCGCCTTTCAAAAAAATCTTTCCAGCCGCGTGGGCTATTGGCTCAGCCGCAAGTCGCTGGCCGAAGCCTATCGGCGCTTAGACTATGCGGAATATGGCGGCGCGCCGCTGATTGGTTTGGACGGCGTGGCGATCATCGCTCACGGCGGCTCCAATCCGCTGGCGATCAAGAATGCCATTCGGGCGGCGGGTGACGCCGTTGATCAACAGATCAATCGCCATATCGCCGACGCCTTGGGTGAGATGGACGGCGCAGCGGAAAAAAGAGAAGGCTTGCCGCGGAAACTGTGGCAGCGCTTTAAATCTAAAATCGAATCCTTAGGCGACAAGACGGAAGCCGAGAGCCATCCACCGGAACGGAGGCGGGGTGGCGATTAGTCATCTCGCCTTCGTTTTCCCAGGTCAAGGGTCTCAGTACGTCGGCATGGGAAAGGATCTCAGCGCCGAGTTTGCGCTCGCCCGCGAGACTTTCGCCGAAGCCGACAACGCGCTCGGATTTTCTCTCAGCGGACTTTGTTTCGATGGTCCCGAAGCCGATCTCAAGTTGACCGAGAATACCCAACCGGCGATTCTCGCCGCATCGATCGCCGCTTTGCGAGTGCTCGAAGCCGAGACGCCGTTACGCCCCGCTTTTGTTGCCGGTCATAGCTTGGGCGAATATAGCGCGCTCGTTGCCGTCGGTGCGTTTAAGTTTAGTGATGCCGTCAAGGTTGTGCGCGAGCGCGGACGCTTGATGCAGCACGCTGTGCCAGCGGGCCAAGGCGCAATGGCGGTAGTGCTGGGCTTGGAGATGGATGCCGTGGGCGCGCTTTGCGTCGATGCGG
>Ga0209811_10000985_pt1 | contig 10272 bp, 7 predicted proteins | sample Coa_R1_6_FD_187161 | JGI IMG/M metagenome (GOLD analysis project Ga0209811, IMG submission 187161) | Surface soil microbial communities from Centralia Pennsylvania, which are recovering from an underground coalmine fire. - Coalmine... | ecosystem: Environmental > Terrestrial > Soil >...
CTTGCACTCGTCGCGGGTGTGGAGCAGCTTTCCGAGCACCCGAGAGGGCTTGCAATCGTGGACGGCGCAAAGGCCCGCGGCCTGACGCCGAAGACCGCCGGAGCATTCGATGCGGTAAATGGTCTGGGCGTGCAGGCGGCTATCGGCGGCAAGACGGTGCTGGTGGGCAGCGGCAACTTTCTCAGGCAGCGCGGCGTGGATACGCAGCGTTGGGAAACGCGTGCCGAAGCCTGGCGTGCGGATGCCAAGACGGTGGTGTTCTTCGCCGTGGACGGCAAGGCCGCGGGGATGGCCGCAGTGGCCGACCCCATCAAGGAAAGCACCCAGCGCGCAATTGCCGCGCTCAAGGAATCGGGCGTGCGCATCGTGATGCTGACCGGCGACTCAAAGCGCACGGCCGAAGCGGTCGCGCGGAAACTCGGTATCGACGAAGCGCTCGCCGAGGTGCTGCCCGAGGACAAGGCCGGTCACGTGAAACGTCTGCAGGCCGAAGGGCGCAAGGTCGCAATGGCGGGTGACGGCATCAACGATGCGCCGGCTTTGGCGCAGGCAGACGTCGGTATCGCCATGGGCACCGGTACTGACGTGGCGATGGAAAGCGCCGGCGTGACGCTGGTGAAGGGCGACCTGCGCGGCATTGCCCGCGCAGCCGTGCTGTCGCGCGCCACGATGCGCAACGTTCGCCAGAATCTCACATTCGCTTTCGGCTACAACGCGCTCGGTATCCCGATTGCCGCGGGCGTGCTCTACCCGGCGTTCGGCCTGCTGCTGTCGCCGATCTTCGCTGGCGCGGCCATGGCGCTGAGCTCGGTTTCCGTGGTTATCAACGCGTTGCGCCTCAACCGCGTCAGGCTGTGACCGAGGCGCTGCAACGAAATAAGCGTCACAGTCCCGGTCTCGCCGGTTCTCCCTGTGGACGGCCCGGGGCAACCTGATCATGGGCTCCACGGCCAACAAGCTCACGAGCCCGGATTCGACCGGCTCCGCGAGGCTCAGCTGGCGTAGCGCGCAGAGTCCGTCCGCTTCGCGGCTCACGGCGCCTTTGCGGGGCCTCTCCGCGGCGGAAGCCTGCCGGCGCCTTGCCGAGGAAGGCTCCAACAGCCTTCCCGTCGTGAAGCGCCCCGGCGTCGCAGGCCTCGTGCTCGAGGTTCTGCGCGAGCCGATGTTCGTTCTCCTGTGCGCCGCGTCCGGAATCTACTTGGTGATCGGCGACGTCACGGAGGCGTTGATCCTCGCGGCTTCGATCGCGGTCGTCATCGCGATCACGGTCGGCCAGAAAGTGAAGACGGAGCGCGCGCTCGAGGCCCTGCGCGACCTGTCGAGCCCGAGGGCGCTCGTGATCCGCGACGGCGTCCAGACCCGCATCGCGGGAGCGGAGGTCGTGCGCGGCGACGTGCTGATCCTTTCCGAGGGCGACCGCGTCGCCGCCGACGGGAACCTTCTGGTCGCGAACGATCTGGCAGTGGACGAGTCCCTGCTCACCGGCGAATCGCTTCCCGCGGAGAAACATTTGCCCGCGGAAGGCGCCCCGGAGCGCGCGGGCGCGGTGTATTCCGGCACGCTGGTCGTGAAGGGCCACGGCTACGCCGAGGTCGTTGCCACGGGGCCGCGCACCGAGCTCGGGTGCATCGGCCGCGCGCTGGAAGAGATTGCGCCCGAAAAGACCACGCTCGAGCGCGAGACGGCGAGGATCGTCAAGCTGGTGGCCGCGTTCGCCGTGGGCTTGAGCGCGCTCGTCGCCTTGATCCACCTCGTGCTGCGCGACGGCTGGGTGGAGAGCGTTCTCGCCGGCCTCACGCTCGCGATGGCGATCCTGCCAGAGGAATTTCCCGTCGTGCTGACGGTGTTCCTCGCGCTTGGGGCCTGGCGGATCGCGCGCCGCGGCGTCCTGACAAGGCGCATGCCGGCGATCGAGATGCTCGGCGCTGCGACCGTTTTGTGCGTGGACAAGACCGGCACGCTCACCGAGAACCGGATGGCGGTGAAACAGGTCCTCGCCGACGGCGAGTGGGTGGACCTCGCGTCGAGTGAGAAGCTTTCGCGCAGCGCCCGCGAGGTGCTCGCGCACGCCGCGCTCGCGAGCGAGCTTGCGCCCTTCGATCCGATGGAGAGCGCGATTCTCGCGGCCGCATCGCGCGACGCGCCGGAAAGCAGCGAGTGGCGCAGCGCCTGGCTGCTGGACCGCGATTACTCCCTCAGCGAGACGTTCCTCGCGGTGTGCCACGCGTGGCGCGACGCCGAGGGCAAGGCGGTGGTCGCGGTCAAGGGGGCGCCCGAGACCGTCGTCGCCCTGTGCGGAATCGACGCCGCCGGAGCCGGCGCTCTGCTCGAGCAGGCCGGTCGTGCTGCCGGGCGCGGGATGCGGGTCCTGGGCGTGGCTCGCGCGGAGTGGGGCGGCCAATCCTGGCCGGAGGACCCTCGCTCCTTCCGGTTCCGCTGGCTCGGTTTCGTCGCGCTTGCCGATCCATTGCGTTCTTCGGTCCCGCCCGCCGTCGCCGAATGCCGGCGCGCGGGAATCCGCGTGGTCATGATCACGGGAGACCACGCGGGAACGGCCCTCGCCATCGCCCGCGAAGCGGGCATCGGGACCGAAGGCGGAGCGCTCACCGGCGCGGAGCTCGAAGGGCTTCGCGACACGGAGCTCGCGGGCGCGGTGCGCCGCGTCGACGTATTCGCGCGCGTGCTGCCGGACCAGAAGCTGCGCCTGGTCACTGCGCTCAAGGCCGCGGGCGAGATCGTCGCCATGACCGGGGACGGCGTCAACGATGCGCCGGCGCTCCGCGCGGCGCACATCGGCGTGGCAATGGGGAGCCGCGGCACCGACGTGGCGCGCGAAGCCGCTTCGCTGGTCCTCCTGCGCGACGAATTCGGCGCGATCGTCGACACCGTGCGGCTCGGGCGGCGCATCTACGACAACGTGCGCAACGCGATGGGCTACCTGCTCTCGGTGCACGTCCCGATCGCGGGCATGGCTTTCCTGCCGCTCGTGATGGGCGGGCCCGTCATGCTCTATCCCGTGCACGTCGTCTTTCTGGAATTCGTGATCGATCCCGCCTGCTCGGTGGTGTTCGAGGCGGAAGCGGGGGAGCGCGAAGCGATGCGGCGCCCGCCGCGCGGTCCGCGCGACCCGCTCTTCAGCGGCGCGATGCTCGCGGTGAGCCTCGCGCTCGGAGCGACGTCCCTGCTCGCGGTCGCGCTGCTCTACGGATGGGCGTTCTCCGTCGGACGGACCGACGCGGAAGTGCGCTCGCTCGGCTTCGCGGCGATCGTGCTCGGAAACCTCGCGATGATCTTTGCCAATCGCTCGCGCAGCCGGTCGATTCTCGCAACACTCGTCCGGCCTAACCCGATGCTATGGTGGATGACGGCCGGCACGATCGCGGCGCTCGCCCTGACGCTCTATCTCCCTTCCGTGGCTGCCGTGTTCCGTTTCGCGCCGCTCGGCGCGGGCGACCTCGGGCTTGCGCTTGCCGCCGGAATCGCGGGCATACTGTGGATCGAGTGCTGGAAGCTGTCGCGCCGCCGTGGGTGATTCCATGAAGGCCGATGCTGGGGCGCTGCATCGAACCACTGACCCTGTCTCCCACGCCGCGAGCACGCCATTGAAGTGCGTACCGGAAACCGCCACGCGGAACGCAATCATGATCGTCAGTGCGATTTGCCTGGCGAGCTTGCTGAGCGCATGCGCCGGCGACGCGCGTTCACCCTATCCGCCCGCCGCCCAATGTCCGCAACCGCGTTTCACCGGCAAGGCGCCGGGCGCGATCTACGCCCTGTCCAACCCGGTCGCAGCCGATCCGGTGAACCTCGCCCTCGGGCGCAGGCTGTACGAAAAAGACGCCGCTCCGAGCTGCCAGGGCTGTCACGGTATCAAGGGTGACGGCATGGGACCCCTGTCGGCGCAGTTCGATCCGCCGCCCCGCAACTTCGCCTGCAAAGAGACGGTCAACGGCATCCCCGACGGTCAACTGTTCTGGATCGTCAAGAACGGTTCGCCGGGAACGAGCATGCCGAGTTTCCACGCCTTGCGCGACGAGCAGATCTGGCAGGTGGTCCTGTACCTGAGAGAACTGGCGAAGTAGGCTCCGCGGTCCAGCCATCCCGGAGATCACGGCAGTCGGCCGTGACTACGGCAACTGCGAAACCGCATCCCCCCAGGGCGACATGATCTCGGTGCACCCCATGTTCATATCGGCCTCCCTCAGCACCGCCGCCGGAACGGCGAAGGAGTAGGGGAAGCACAGGCGCCGCGCGGTCTCGGTGGGGAACGCGGCCTTCAGGGCGGCGAGGGCATCGGCAGGAAGCGCCGTGTCGGCGATGACCGGGAGGCCGCCGCTCATGTCGATGCGCGGCGCGTGGAAGGCTTCCTCGAGGCTCATGCCGTGGTCGATCAGGAAGGAGCTGATCTGGAGCACGGTGCCGACGATCTTGCGGCCGCCCGAGGCGCCGAGAGCAAAGCGGCGACCGGAAGTTTCTCCCACGACCGGGCAGTAATTTCCCAGGCAGCGCTTGCCTGGCGCGAGCGAGTTGGGTTTTCCGGGCTCCGGGTCGAACCACATGATGCCGTTGTTGAGGGGGATGCCGGTCGAGGGCGAGACGACGCGCGAGCCAAAGACCGACAGCAGCGTCTGCGTCACGGCGCAGAGGTTGCCTTCGCGATCGACGACGCTGAAGTGGGTGGTGCAGCTGTCCTTGTCGCCTGAGCTCTGCAAGCGGGCGCGCCAGGCTTCCTGGAGCGCTCCAGCATATTCGACGTAGGAAGGCTTCGCCGATTTGCCGAGGATCTGCAGCGCGTGCGCGAGCGCGGGGCCGCCGGTGAAGCCGGGCGCGGCGAGGACGCGGCCGCCGCGGTAGGGCACCGCGAGGGGCTCCACGATGCTCGCGCGGTAGGCGGCGAGATCGTCGAGCGACAACGAGCCTCCCTTTTCCCGAATGTCCTTTGCCAGAGCGGCGCCGACTCCGCCGCCGTACAGGGCCTTTGCGCCTTCGCGGGCGATCTGCTCCAGCGACGCCGCCAGCTTCTTCTGGTCGAGGCGCTTCTCGGTGAAGGCGGTCCATGTGCCGAGCGGCGGCCACTGCCCGTCTTCGAGGAAGAGCCCCGCTGCGTCGCGGTCGCGCGCCAGTGCTCGCGCGTTGGAGGCGATCATGAGGCCGGCGAACCAGTCGACGAGCATGCCCTCGCGGGCGAGGGCGACGGCCGGGGTGACTAGCTCTTTCCAGGGCGCACGGCCGAACTTTCCGTGCGCGAGCTCCATGCCGGCGACGACCCCGGGCACGGCGACCGCGGTCGCGCCCGCGACGTTGCGGTCGTCCACGACGAGCGGCCAGGCGAACAGATCGGTGTTCGCACCCTTGCCGGTGAGCGGGTAGTCCGCTGGATCGAGCGCGCGCGGCGAGCGCATGCCGTAGTCCACCGCGTAGCCTTTTTGCTCGGCCGCGCGCCACAGCACCATGGCTCCGCCCGCGGCGAGCCCGCTCATCCAGGGCTCGAGGACGCCGATCGCGAACGACGTCGCGACGGCGGCGTCCACCGCGTCGCCCCCGGCCTCGAGGACCGCGGCGCCGACTTCGGAAGCGCGCCGGTGCGCGGACGCGACCACGCCGCTGCGCGTCGGCACGACGCGCTTCCTCACGACCTGCGAGTTGGAGAAGTTGTCGATCAAGCTAGGCCGCGTGCTCGAGCGCGTATCTTGCGACCTCGGCGTGCGTCGCGAACCAGGCGCCGCCTTCGCCCAGGCTCTGGGCGTGGCGGATCAGCTCGTCCACGATCCAGATGCGCGAGCGGTAGCCGATGACGTGCGGGTGCATGGTGAGCTGGAAGAGCCCGCCCTCGGCATGAGCGGCGGCCAGCTCGCGCCTGAAGATGTCGAAGACGCCCTCGGGCGGCGTGTACGGCCTGAGCGCCGCGAAGCGGTTCATGTTGAAGTACACCGCGTCGTCGCGGATCCACTCCACCGGCAGCTCGACCACGCCGGTCGGCTTGCCGTCCATGAGGAGCTCGTAGCAGTCGACGTCGGCCATGAGCGAGGAGTCGTACAGCAGGCCCATCTCCCTGGTGATGGCGAGCGTATGCGGGCTGAAGTCCCAGGAGGGCGTTCGGATGCCGACGGGGCGCACGCCGGTGATTTTCTCCAGGGCGTCGGCGGAACGATTCTGCAGATCGCGCTCCGCTTTCCTGGGCAGCACGGAGTTCCGCTCGTGGATCCAGCCGTGGATGCCGACCTCGTGCCCGTCGGCGACGACGCGCTTCTGCTCATCCGGGTAGAGCAGCGCTGTCACCGCCGGGACGAAGAACGTCGCTTTGACACCGTGTTTCTCCAGCACCTTCAGGATCCGGGGAACGCCCTGGCGGCTGCCGTACTGACCCTGCGAGAGCCGGCCGATCGATTCACCCGCATCGCGGAGCTCGTTGGTCTCGTGGTCGGAGTCGAAGGACAGCGCGACCGCGCAGCGCGCACCGCCGGGCCATCGTTTCGGCCGAAGCGGCCGCCCGGCTCGAACGCGGTTCACGATCCCGCGCCAGCGCTTCTCCGGCCACAGCCAGGGTTTCTTCTCTTTCATTTCTTCGCCTGAGAGGAAATTTTCTTCGCCAGAGCGGTGATCAACGCCGACTCCTTTGCGACGAACTTCGCGAACTCGGCGGGAGGCATGCCGACCGCCTCCAGCCCCTGGGCGTCGAACTGCCGGCGCACCTCGGGATCGGCGAGCGCCTTCACCGTCGCGGCGTGGATGCGCGCCACGAGATCGTCCGAAGCGCCCGCCGGCAGCCACAGGCCGAACCAGTTGACGATGTCGAAGTCGCGGAAGCCCGCTTCCTGCATCGTCGGGACCTCGGGCAGCCCTTTCCAGCGCTTCGCTCCGGTGATCGCGAGCACGCGCACCCGGCCGGCTTGAGCGTGCTGCACGGCGAGCTGAGTGCCGACGAAGAACAGGTCGACGCGCCCGGCGAGGAGGTCGGAGATCGCCTCGGCGACGCCGCGGTACTGCACACCGACAATGTCGATTCCCGCGAGCGAGTTCATCAGCTCCGCGGGGATGTGGCTCGCGGTGCCGATGCCGGCGGAGCCGTAGTTGAGCTTGCCGGGGTTCTTCTTCGCGGAATCGACGAGGTCGGCGACGCTCTTCGCCGGCGAATTCGCCGGCACGATCAGCGCCTGGCCGAAATTCTGCGCGGCGAGCGTGACGTGCGCGAAGTCGCGCACCGGGTCGAAGGGCACGTTCTCGTTGAAGGGCGGCGTGTTCACGTGCGAGGCGGTCGTGAAGAGCCACGTGTAGCCGTCGGGCGCCGCCTTCGCCACATACGCGGTGCCGACGACGCCGCCTGCGCCGGCGCGGTTCTCGACGATCACCGGCTGGCCGAGGATCGCGGCGAGGTTGCCGTTGATCATGCGCAGGATCAGGTCCGGCGGTCCGCCGGGCGGCGAGGGGACGACGGCGTGGATCGGCTTCGACGGCCACTGGGCACACGAGGAAGTCGCGAAAAGGAGCCCGGCGACGAGAAGGAAGACCCGCTTCATTCGATTCTCGCCCACGAGCCTTCCTTCGCCGATTTCACGATCGCCTCCAGCACGGCGACATTGTGCACCTCGTCGCCGCCGCTCGCCGCGATCGGTCGTCGCGCGAGGGCGCTCTTGGCGAAGTGCTCGAGCTCGGCGCGCTCGGTGCTGACGGCGGGGTAAGCGATGGTCCGCGGCTTCTCCTTCTTCGTCACGTCCTTGCCGTCGATGAAGGAAACCTTCATCGGCCAGGTCGTCAGGTGCTCGACGTCGCCCACCTCAGCCCAGCCCTTCGAGCCGAACACCTGCAGACGCCAGGTCTCGGCGGTGGCGACCACGGTGCCGAGATAGCCGGTCGCGCCGCCGGCGAAGCGGAACAGCATCGAGGTCGTGTCGTCCATTCCGAAGTCGTGTGCGAGGCGCAGGCTCTGCGACGCAACGGTGTCGATGCGCCCGGCGAGGTAGAGCATGGCGTCGACGACGTGCACGCCGCGCCCGGTCATGCCGCCCGCGGGCGCCTCTTCGCGGTCCTGGCGCCAGTGCTCGCGCGCGAAGCGGTAAGCACTGGGTCCGCAGAAATTGCCCTCGAGGTGGAGGAGCTTGCCAAGGCGGCCGTCGGCGAGCATCGCCTTCATTTCCCGCAGGGCCGGCTGAAAGCGCCAGTTGTAGCCGACCGCGAGGGTCACCTTGCTTTCGGCGCACGCCGCGACCGCGCGTCGGGCCTCCTCGAGCGAAAGGCCGAGCGGCTTCTCGACGAAGACGTGCTTGCCGGCCTTCGCGGCGGCGACGATCTCCGAGCAGTGCTGCGAGTGGGGGGTGGTCAGTACGACGGCATCGACGTCGCTTTCCAGGAGCTCTTCGTAACTACCGGAAAGCGCAATGCCGTGTTTCCTGCAGAATTCTTCGGCCTTGGCGGGCGTGCGCGTCGCGCCGGCGACGAAGCGGATGCTGCCGCTGCCCTGGACAGAGCGCACGAGGTTCTGTCCCCAGGTACCGATACCAACGATCGCCGCGCGCAGCATGCGCGCATGATACTGGGTTGCGGTGTCGCTCTCAGGCGACGGTTCGCATGGCGGCGTGTCGCTCATCGGAGACATCGCCAACCCGTCAGCGATTTGAAAATAATTTGGGAATATCTTCCCATCGATTCCTGTTAGTCTGATCGCGGTAGCAGTTGGTTTATTCCCTTCTTGTTCGTACGGAGACGCTGGCGTGGGAGGAGCGCCGGCGCGTGATTAGGAGACCACTACCATGATCATCAACACCACGATTCGCAATTCGATCGCCGCGGCGGCCGCGCTGCTTCTGGCCGTAGCCTGCGGCGGCGGCGGCGGTGACAACATGCCGCCGCCGAACCAGGCCTTCACGCAGGGCACCATCACCGGCTTCGGCTCGATCATCGTCAACGGGATCCGCTTCAACGACAACTCGGCGCAGGTGACCGACGACGACGGGCAACTCCACGACAAGAGCGAGCTCAAGCTCGGCATGAACGTCGAGGTCGAGAGTTCGGGGATCAACCGTGGACCGGGCTCGACCAAGGCGAGCCACGTGCGCTTCGGCGCGGCGATCGTCGGCCCGGTGTCAGCGATCAGCGCGGCGACGACGCCGAGAACGCTGACGGTGCTCGATCAGATCGTCGAGATCAGCGATACGACCGTGTTCGACGACGGCCTCCCCAACGGGTTCGCCTCGATCAACGTCGGCGACGTGCTGGAGGTCCATGCGCAGTTCAACACCGCGACCGGGCACTACCTCGCCAAACGGATCGAGCCCGAGCCCGCGGCGACAGTGTTCAAGCTGCGCGGCGTCGTAGCGAGCCTGGATCCCGCGGCGAAAACGTTCATGATCGGCGGCGCGTTGATCGATTTCTCCGGTGTTGCGGCCGCCGACCTGCCGAACAGGTTCGCCGACGGCGTGAAGGTGCGCGTGAGGCTGCAGACGGCGAGGAACGCGGCTGGCGCGTGGGTCGCGATCTCGATTCACACCGGCGAGCGCAGGGTCGAGGACCATGACGAAGCCGAGGTGCACGGCATCATCACCGACTTCACCTCGACGGCGAGCTTCAGCGTCAACGGCCTGCCGGTCGACGCGAGCAAGGCGGCGTTCCCCGACGGCACGGCCGGGATCGTGCTCGGCGCCAGCGTCGAAGTCGAAGGCGCGATCGTCAACGGCGTGCTGGTCGCGGCGAAGGTCGAGCTCGAGGACATGCACAAGAACGACGACCGCAACAGGAACGAGCTCCACGGCCCGATCTCGAATCTCGACACGACGGCCAAGACCTTCGTGGTGCGCGGCGTCACCGTGCACTACGACAGCGCGACGACCGTGTTCAAGGACGGCAAAGAAGCCGACTTGGCCGACGGCAAGGAAGTGGAAGTGAAGGGCACGCTCAGCGCGGACGGCACTTCCGTCCAGGCGACGTCGATCGAGTTCGAGAACGAAATGGAGCCCGGCGACGACGACGATTGACGGCAGGTTGCTTGCAAACCCCGGGGGCTACGGTGCTCCCGGGAGGCGGATCGCCATTGCCGTGATGTCGTCCGACTGGGCGATCCCGCTCACGAATTCCCCCAGCGACTCGACGACAGAGCCGATGACCTCTTCGGAGGTCCGGCCCGCGCAGGTGAAAAGGGCCCGCTCGAGCCGTCCCTCTGCGTAGAACTCGCCCGCGGCGTTCATCGCCTCGGTGATACCGTCGCTGAACACGAACAGAGTCTCTCCGCGCGCGAGCGTTACGCTGACGGTGCCGAACGCGGCGTCGGCCTTGACGCCG
>Ga0209811_10000988_pt1 | contig 10253 bp, 7 predicted proteins | sample Coa_R1_6_FD_187161 | JGI IMG/M metagenome (GOLD analysis project Ga0209811, IMG submission 187161) | Surface soil microbial communities from Centralia Pennsylvania, which are recovering from an underground coalmine fire. - Coalmine... | ecosystem: Environmental > Terrestrial > Soil >...
TGACGAAAGGCACCTCGGCGACGATCCCTTTGAATAGATCGGGGCGCATATTGCTGATCGCGCCCACCAATAGCCCGCCGGCGCTCCGTCCCATGGCAAACAGCTTCTCCGGCTTGGTGAATTTTTCCCGGATAAGAAATTCTGCGCAGGCGATGAAATCAGTAAATGTGTTTTTCTTCTTGAGCAGCTTGCCGTCCTCGTACCAGGGTCGCCCCATCTCCTGCCCGCCGCGCACGTGCGCGATCGCGTAGACAAAACCGCGATCGACCAAACTCAGGCGCGGCGACGCAAACGACGCATCGATGCTGAAGCCGTAGGAGCCGTAGCCGTAGAGCAAAAGCGGATTGTCGCCGTTTCTCACCGTGCCCTTGCGGTACAGCAAGGAGATCGGAATCTCCGTGCCATCCGGCGCGGCAGCAAAAAACCGCTCGGTTACGTAACGCTCCGTATCGAAGCCGCCCAGCACCTCTTCGCGCTTGAGCAACGTTCTTTGCTGCGTCGCCATATCGTAATCGTAGATCGAGAGCGGCGTTTTCATCGACGTGTACTCGAAGCGCATCGTGGTCGTGTCGAACTGCAAATTGACGTTGAGATTGGCGCGGTACGCGGGCTCGTCGAACTCGAGGTAATGCCCTGCGCCGCCGAACCAGGGAACAATCCGGATCTGCGTGAGCCCGCGCGCGCGTTCTTCTAAAACAAAATGCTCTTTAAACAGCTCGAAATCGCCGAGATAAACACCATCCCGGTGAGGAATGATTTCCCGCCAATGCTCCCTCTCTGGTTTCTCCACCGGTGTCCACATCAAACGAAAGTTTTTCGCATGATCGTTGGTACGGATCAGGAACCGATCGTCGAAATGATCGATGTGATATTCATGCTCGCGCTCGCGCGGCAGAAAGATTTTAGACTCACCGAACGGACGATCGGCTTCGAGATAGCGGTATTCTTGGCTGTTGGTGTGCGAGGCGACGATCATCAGAAACTTCTTTGACTTGGTTTTGAAAATGTAAGCGACAAAGGTCTCATCGTCCTCTTGGTAGACCCGTTGATCCTCCGCCGGATCGGTGCCAACGACGTGGCGGTAGATTTGATATTGGCGCAGCGTGATCTCGTCCTGCTTGCCGTAGAATAAAGTCTTGTTGTCGTTCGCCCAGGCGAGATTCTCCGTTACGTTGGGCAACACGTCCGGCAGCATCTCACCGGTGGTTAGGTTTTTTAGGTAACCGGTATGGATACGCCGCCCCTGCGTGTCGATGGCGTAGGCAAGAATGTCCTGGCCAGAGCTTACCGCCGAGCCGCCGATGGAAAAAAACTCATGCCCCTCCGCCAGTATATTGGCGTCGAGCATAATCTCCTCTGGCTGATCCAGCGCACCGCGCTTACGCGCGTAGATCGCATATTCTTTGCCCTGCTCATACCGCGTGTAGTAGAAGTAGTCGTCGCGCCTGTACGGCACCGACATGTCGGTCTGTTTGAACCGCCCCTTGATCTCCTCAAAAAGCTTGTCCTCGAAATCGCCCGTATGCGCCATCTCTTTGGCCGCGCGCTCATTCTCCTCGTTCAGGTATTTAATGACCTCGGGATCCTCCCGCTCGCGCAGCCAGTGGTAATCATCAACGCGCACATGACCGTGTTTCTCGATCTTTGTGGGAATCTTTTTGACCATGCGAGCCTCCTTCCAGCCGGCGCACCATAAGCGGCGATTTTAGATAATTTTGGCGGCGAACTCTAGGAGGAGTTTTGGCGCAACGAAAAATATAAGGAGGATAGTGCGGCCATGCGGCCGCTGTCGATATTGTACCCTTAATTAACCCGTCGAAACGACCGACGCAAGTTTATTTTTGGCTCCTTAATTCCTCCACCTCCGCCCCCCTCACCCATCCAATCGCACCAGTCTTGGTCTTCACCATGTACCAAAACTCGCCGGCGCCGGAGACTTTGCCGAGCGCGATCAAGTCGTCGCCGCGGTCGAGCTTGCCGATGATTTCCGATTGCGCGTCCTGCTGCCCATGCAGCAAAACTCCAGTGCCTTTCGCGCGCAGCGTTTTCGGCAGAGGCGCCGCCGGTTCGAGTTCCATCGATCCGCCCACCGAACCGCTGCCGCCGCCGTCAGCGATGAGCTTGCGAAAAACATCGACCACTTCACGCGCCGCCCAATCGCGCGTACCGGATTTCATGCCGATCGCCTCACCATGGGCGTCGATCAAATACGTCGCGGGAATGCCGTAGACACGATAGGAGGCCGATACCCGGCCATCGGTATCTAAGGGCGCGCGAAAATTTAGGCCGTTGGTTTTCATGTAGCGTTCGACCTGCGCCGCGCTTTCGCGCTGGTTGACGGCGAGTACGGTGAATCCTTGGCCGCCGAATGACCGGCTCAATTGCTCCATCGACGGCATCTCTTCTCGGCACGGTCCGCACCAGGTCGCCCAGAAATTGAGTAGTATTAAATTGCCGCGATTGCCGCTCAAGCTGGCCATGCCACCAGTGCCGTCTCTTAAATTGAAATCCGGCGCGCGCGCAAATGCCGGCTTGGCGAGGCCGATTGACTTGAGCAGCTCATCGGTCGAGGATCCGCCCTTACCTTGCTGTCCAGCCGCAAATCCCGGTGCCAGCACAGCCAAAGCCAGGCAGACAATATTAACTTCTTTGAATTTGCCGATGGTTCTGATCATTGGGCGTCTCCCATTTGACACGTCGAATCATTGGATAGGCTCATATCGAATCCGCGCCGTTCTGTCTAACCTTTAGCCGCGCGACGCAATCGCATTGACCGTCGATGTCGCATCGGCTACTCTCAACTCCGCAGCTAACGATCAGCACGCCGAACGGAGATTCGATGCACAGACTCGGTATAATTCTCTTGAGCGCCGTGGTCGCCTTTGGCGCTTTACGACAATCCATAAGCGCGCAAACGTCTCCTGACAAAATCACCCTCGGCACGATCACGCTCTCGCTCAATAATTTGCCGATCTACGTGGCCCAGGACAAAGGTTTCTTTGCCAAAGAGAACTTGTTTGTCGAGGCCGTGGTATTGAACGCCAGCACTCGGGCGATTCCCGCGCTGATCGGCGGCTCGACGCAAATATCCGCCTCTTCCGCCATGACCACCATCAGAGCCGTAGAGAAGGGTGCCAATCTTAAGATCGTCGGCGGCCTGATCAACGCGCCGGTTTACGATCTCTACGCGCCGGCGAAATACAAATCGATCAAAGAGTTAAAGGGCACGACGATCGGCGTGACGGGCCTGATTACCAGCGATACCGTGCTAATGAAGGAGATGCTCAAGGCTAACGGGCTGGAATACCCGCGCGACTACGCGATGCTCGCCATCGGCGGCACACCGGAACGCTGGCTCGCCATGCAGACGGGCAACGTCGCTGCGGGCATTTTGAGCCCGCCCTATACTTTCGTCGCCGACGAGGCGGGCTTCACCAATCTCGGCTCCACCGCGAAATACACGCCGAATTTCACCCAAACCGTCTTCAACGTGCGCGCGGAATGGGCGCAGGAGAAGAAAGCCGTGCTCGTGCGCTTTCTCCGCGCGACGTTGCGCGCGTCGCATTGGATTCATACGCAGAAGGAAGACACCGTGCGCATCATCGCCAAGCGATTCAAATTCAGCGAAAAGCATTCCGAAGCGGCATGGCGCTACTTCATCTCGAACAATGCGATTCCCAAAGACGGCGAAGTCAACGCTAAAGGCATGGACAAAGTTTTACAGTTGCTAGTCGAGGACGGTACCATGCGGCCGCCATTGCCCAAGACGGACAAATATATGGACATGACTTACCTGGACGAAGCGCGGCGCACGGCGCAATGACCCTGTCACTGGGCCTCTTTCCCGCCACAGCACTATTTTCCAAATGATGATAACGCGCCGCCGTTCGCTTCTCGTCCTGCTGATCACGCTCGCCGTCTCTTTCCACGGCGAGCCGCCGCCGGTCTTCGGCCAGAGCGCGAGCAAAGCGATCGTCCTCGCCTGGGACGGCACCGTCCCATCTTTCGTGAGTGAAATGCTCAAGCAGGGCAAGCTTCCCCATCTCTCGAAGCTGATCGAAAGCGGCGTTTTCGCCGACGACGTCGTTGCCGGATTTCCATCGAAGACCGCGCCGGGCTTTGCCTCGCTCATGACGGGCGCGCCGCCGCGCATCACCGGTATCACCGGCAATCGCGTGCCGCGTGCGCCGCGCGCCCAGTTCACGATCCTCGACAGCCTCGCCGGGTTCGCCGAGGCGCCTTTGCGCGCTCAGCCAATCTGGTCCGCCGCCGAGAGCGCGGGGAAAAAAGTGGTGGTCTCGCATATCCCGGCGTTTGCCGGCGAGCTCTCCGAGCAAGTCATCCGATTTTCCGGCTACACGCTGACCGCCGGCCGCGACGGGATCGTGACCAAACGATCGATCCAAAACGAACCCGCGATATGGATCGATTCACCCGCCAGTGAAGCGCCGCCGGTGGAGATCGTTTTCACGGTGGGCGAAACGCGTTTTTACGGACTCCTCATCGACGATCCCATCGATACTCAAATCGGTTACGATACACTGCTCATCGCCACCGGGCGCGACGCCCGGGAGATCAAAACCAAGCTCAAGCCGGCGCCTGCCAGCGCCGGCGGAGAACTATTTTGGAGCGAACCCATCGCGGTGAAATCGAGCGGCAATCAAGACACCAAAACCTACTTTCGTCTGTTCGATCTCAAGCCCGACGGCAGCGATTTTTTTCTTTACTACACACGCCCGGCGCGCGACCTAACCGTACCGGAAACGGCAGTTCCTCCCGGCGCCACGGTGCGGACTTTTATCGGCAACGGCGCCAGTCTTCTCTACAATCAAGGCGCATTCGGTCGAACCCTTCCGAACGGCGGCAGCGGCGGCGCAGAAAGTCGCTATCTCGAAACAGTCGTCTTTGCGCAGCATCAATTGATGGAAACCAATCGCTGGGCGATGGAAAACTTGCCTTGGGATCTTTACCTAGCTTACACGCCGTTTCCCGACGAAGCCGAGCACGTGTGGCGTGGTTATCTCGACACGACCTTTCCCGGCTATCGTCAAGATTTGGCCAACCAACTCCGCCCGTTTTTAGAAAAGGTCTATCGCACCTCGGACGACCATCTCGGTTTACTTCTAAGCCGCCGTCCGCCGAATAGTCTTTTTGCCGTGATCTCCGATCACGGTATGCAGGGCATCAACAAACGGGTTGCGCTCAATCGCGCGCTGCAGGAAGCCGGGCTCTTGTTTCTCGACGGGCAAGGCAAAGTCGACCTGAGCAAAACCCGGATTCTCTATCCGGCGGTGAACAACGGCTATTTGTTGATCAATTCGACGGATCGAAAGAGCGGCATTGTGGCGCCGGAAGAGCGCGCGGCATTGATCGCCAAAGCGCGCGACGCACTCCTGGCCATTCGCGACGGCGAGCGCGCCGTAGTCAAATCGGTTTACGATGCGGAAACAGAGGGAACAAGCCGAGAGCTCGGCGGCGAAGTCGGCGGCGATCTCTACGTCGATCTCGCGCCGGGTTACGATTTTGATCCGCGCCTCGGCGCCGGCCCGCTCATCACCGACACCGAGCCCTACGGCACCCACGGCGCCGACCCGATGCAAGCCTCCATGCGTACGCTGATGGTGCTTAACGGCCCCGGCGTGCGCGCCGGACAGAAGCTTGCCAACGTGCGCATTATCGATTTCGCGCCGACGCTCGCCCGGCTCATAGGTATTCCCAAACCGAAAGACGCAACCGGCCGGGTGCTGAACGAGGCCCTCGCGCCGTCAATTATCGGCGCGCCGCCTTTGGAGCAACGACAAAAATCTTCACAGGAGAGCCTGCCATGACTGCCCAACCCGCCTGGCACCCGCCGTCCGCCGTCGCGCTCGAAGATGTGATCAAGTTGCATCATGAAGTCACGGCCATGCCGGATATCGCCATCGACGTGCGTGAAGATATTTTTCGCATCAGGGAACTGGAAATGGACTGGGACATCGGCGCCGTGATCTATCAGCCGCAAGATGCGAAGCGCATTCCGAGCGGTGCCGACGGCAAAAAAGCCGGCGTGTTCTTGCTGCATGGCGGCGTGTCCGATTTCAAATCCGTCGACTACATCGCGCGCACCCTGCCGTCCAAGTTTGGCATCAAAGTCGTTTCGATGACTTTTCCCGGACGATTCTATTTTCGCGATCCTGATCGGGATTGGCCTGGAGACGTCGAAAACGGCGATGGCACGGCGCGCACGCCGCTCTGGACCAAAGAAATGCGCATCACGCCGGACCAGTACACGATCGTCCAGGACACTTCGAAGCGCGAAGATTACGGCACGCTGATTTCCCTTTCGGCCAAGGAAGGCACGGAATTTTTCCAGCGCATGGCCGCCTGGCCGGCCGCTTTTGAACAAGCGATCCAGGAAACTTCCAGACGCCATTTTCCCGACGGCGAATTCTCTATCTACATTCACGGCCACTCCACCGGCGGCCCGTTCGCCATGATGGCCTCGCAGCGAGTGCCGAATATCGCCGGCCTGGTCGGTTACGGCAGCTCGCCTTTCGGTTGGATGTATCCGTTGATCAGCGGCGATGACTGGGAATTTCCGTTCAATCAATTGCGCCTGCGCACCTGGCGCGACACTGCGCGCTACATGTACGAGGGCATGAAAAACGAAGACATCGGCCTACCCATGCTCATCGAGCTCACTTTTGAACGCTGGGAAACCGCGAAAAAGCGCCCCAACTTCAAGGCCGAGGATTTCGTTCACAAAAATTCAACCAAAGCACTGGAAGCCGCCGCGCGAGTTGCGGCCGAACGCTTGAAGCTTTCGCACGATGAGACCGCGAAACTGGTTCAGCGTTATCTCGGCTACACGCGCGAGCTCAGCGGCGCCGGCGTAAAACCCGTGCCGAATTTTCTCTCGGTCCACGGCATCGACGATGACACGGTGACGCTCCAGCGCTGCAAAAGGTCACTGCCGCTATTCGCCAAACTCGATCCCGCGCCGAAGGTAAAAAGCATCTCCCTCGGCGCCGGCATCCACTCCTGGGGCTGGACAAGTACACAACTGCCGCAAGGCATTGTGCCCCCGGTCGCCAAGCTCTGGCACGATGCGATCATGAACGGATATTTTCTGACCTAGAGAAAACTACAGGCGTCGGCAGGCCCGTCCCGTATGCATCGAAGGGCTCAGCCATCATACGTTTTGAACGGCTTAAACGATTTGAACTATTTGAACGAATTTTCTAGGGTATTGTCATGCCCGATAAAGACCATTTAATTCTCACCGCGATCGGACCGGATCAAGTCGGCTTGGTTCAACGCATCGCGGCATTTATTTCGCGCCACGACTGTAACATCGAAGACAGCAAGATGGCGGTTTTTTGCGGCGAGTTTGCGGTGATCGTACTGATCAGCGGCGCGGGTGAAAACCTGGTGAAGATCGGCCGCGATTATCGCGAGATCGAAACCGAGACCGGTCTCGCGATATCGATCAAGACGCCGTCGACGAGAAAGACGCCGGAATCTTTTCTGCCCTATAAATTGACCGCCTCGTGCATGGACCATCCCGGCATCGTCTATCAGATCAGCGCCGCACTGAGCGCTCTCGGGATCAATATCGAATCGATGGAAACCAAAACCTACGCGGCGCCGGTCAGCGGCACGCCGATTTTTCAGCTCGAAGCGAATATTGCAATTCCGGTCCGGACCAACATCAACCAACTGCGCGCGCGCTTCGCCGAGATTCAACGCGAAGAAAACATCGACATCGACTTGACCGCGGCGAAAAGCTAGCGGCTGACGTGCAGCGCTGAAGTAGTGCTCGAAGCCGGCATTTCCGCGCTTTCCAAAATTTTCTGCTTGCGCCCAAGCCAAAGCCCGTTAATTAGCCAGGCAATAGAAAGCGGCACCGCAACCAGCGAAATCCCTACCATGCCGATGCCCAACAATCCCAAGCCGGCATAAGACCAGGCACCGACCTGATCGCCCAAACGGTAGATCACGGTGTCAATAAAACTTTTGGCCTTGTATTTGTCCTCACGCGGCACGACCGTAAACAAAACCTCGCGGCTGGGCCGGGCAAAAGCAAAATTGCCGGCGCGGCGAATCACCTGATAGATTACCAAGACCGCAATCGTCGGCGTCAACGCCAAAGCGCTGAATCCTAAGATGCTCATCAGCGGCAATAGCGCGAGGGTCAGCGCGACGCCGATCCAGCGCAACACGCGCCCGGTCAAAAAGAGCTGCGCGCCGAGCGTAAGAATATTTACCCACAAGTCCACACGCGCAAAGAAAGCGGTGCGCGCGCCGCGCTCGGCAAAGCTTTGTCTGGCTATTTCGGCCTGTTGAAAATAGAGAAACGTCGACGTGGTCGCAAAGAGCAATATGTAAACGCTTACGTTGATCAGATACGGCGAGCTGAGCGCGTGACGGAGACCGCCAAAGATGGAGCCGCCGATCACGGTTTCATCCCTTGGCGCAACGGAACTTGGAAGCAACGCGCTGGACAACCGCGACAGGCGGCGCACGCAGAACACGGCGAGTTCCAGCAGCGCCGCGGAAATCAGCAAGAGATAAATCGGCGCGACGTGCGGCGCCAGGGATGCGGTCAGGCTCGACCCGAAAATACCGCCAAGAGTGGCGCCGGCGGCAATAAAGCCGAAGAGCCGCTTGGCCTGCCCGGCGTCGAACACATCGACCATCAACGCCCAAAAAACCGAAACGACAAATAGATTAAAGACCGACGTCCAGATAAAGAACACCCGGCCGATCCAGATGTTCTGGGCCGCGCTGGCCCAATGAAGAGCAAGTCCAAAGATGAGCAGGTTGACGACGAAAAACCGATAGCTGATGGCGATGAATCTGATGCGCGGCAGGCGCGCGACCAGCGCCGCGAACGCCGGATTGACGGCGATCATACCGAGCAGTGTGCCGGTGAACAGCCACTGGAGATGTTCCACACCGCCGGCAACGCCCATCTCGTCACGGATGGGGCGCAGAATGTAATAGGAGAAAAGAACGCAAAAGATATAAAGCCATGACCAACCGAGTGCGCGCATCTCCGCGGGTTCGACGTCGATCACCGGCCGAAGCAAGCGCTGCCAAAAGCCGCTCGATAACGTGGCGCCGGATTCCGTCAACCCTGATCCCCTACCCTTCGCTCAGGCTATTTAGACATTGTCGATGAACTGTTCCATCTTGCGCCGCATGGCGGCGTCGGGCAGGCGGCCATGCGCCGCGCCGAGATTGTCGACGACGTATTTCGCCTGAGCCATGCCGGGCACCGCGCAGGTGATCGCCGGATGCGAAACGATGTATTTGAGAAAAAACTGCGCCCAGGATTGGCAATCGAACTCGCTTGCCCACTCCGGCAACTTCTTGCCCTGCACCGCGTTGAACAAACGTCCCCGACCGAAGGGCAAATTGATCATCACCGCCATGCCGCGATCGGGCGCCAGCGGAATGATGCGCTCGCCGGCGTCGCGGTTATCCAGAGCGTAATCGACTTGAATGAAGTCGAGAGCGTGCTTCTTCATCGTCTGTTCGAACTCGCCGTACTGATTATCGAATGAGGTCGTGATGCCGACGTAGCGAACGCGCCCCGCCTGCTTCATGCCACGCAGCGTGGCCAACTGCGTGTCGGTATCGCGCAAATTGTGCACCGCGATCAGATCGAGCTTGTTCGTGCGGTATTTCTTGAACGACTCCTCGATCTGTTTGATTCCTTCTTCGCGCCCGATGTTGCGCAAGCTCACTTTGGTGGCGAGAAATAGCGAGTCGCGCACTTTGAGCTCGTCGACGAGCTCCCCGACCACGGCTTCCGCCGTGCCGTAAGACGGCGAGCTGTCGATCACCTTGCCGCCCAACGCTTGAAATTGCCGGATCGTTTCGCGCAGCGGCGCTTTCTCCGAGTCGCTCTTGATTTCTTCGTAGCGGCGCGCCGTGCCGATTCCTATGACGGGAATGCTTTCCCCCGACGAAGGAATTTGTTTTTGGATGAGGGGCTGGGTCTGCGCGAAAATGTCCGCCGGACGAAGCAACAACGAAGCGCCAAAACCAAGTCCAGCCTTGATAACGGTTCGACGATCCATCTCCATAGTCATGACTCCCTTAGGCGCGCGAGGTTTTCCGATAGATAAGCACCGCCGATTACGGGTTACAAGCCAGCCGGTTCAGCCTTTGACCAACCATTCGGAATAATATCGCCACAGCGCGTCCACCGAGCTGTTGCCTCTACTCAAACGGCTTTGGAATGCAGCAATGTCTTCGTCAGGGAT
>Ga0209811_10000991_pt1 | contig 10216 bp, 8 predicted proteins | sample Coa_R1_6_FD_187161 | JGI IMG/M metagenome (GOLD analysis project Ga0209811, IMG submission 187161) | Surface soil microbial communities from Centralia Pennsylvania, which are recovering from an underground coalmine fire. - Coalmine... | ecosystem: Environmental > Terrestrial > Soil >...
CTTCGACACTGACGGCGTCGTGGTCAAGGTGGACGACCTGGCGCTGCGCGAGAAGCTTGGCCGCACGGCGAAATTCCCACGGTGGGCAACGGCCTTCAAGTTCCCCGCGCAGCAGGCGCACACGAAGCTGTTGCGGATCGACGTCAACGTCGGGCGAACCGGCGCGGTGACGCCCTACGCGGTCCTGGAGCCGGTGTTCGTCGCCGGCTCGACGATCTCGATGGCGACGCTGCACAACGCCGAGGACATCGCCCGCAAGGACATTCGCGAGGGCGACACGGTCGTCATCGAGAAGGCCGGCGACGTCATTCCCAAGGTGGTCGCGCCGATCGCGAGCCTGCGGCCCGCCGACGCCGAGCCGTGGGTGATGCCGACCACGTGTCCCGAATGCGGCAGCACGCTGCGCCGTGACGAAGAGGAAGTGGTCTGGCGTTGCGAGAACTCGTCGTGTCCGGCCCGGCTGCGCCGCAGTCTGGAGCACTTTGCCTCGAGATCCGCCATGAACATCGAGGGGCTCGGCGCGTCGCTCGTCGATCAGCTGATCGAGCAGGCGCTCGTGCGCGATTTTTCCGATGTCTACCACCTCGAGGCGTCCACGCTCGAGAACCTGGTCGTGGCGCCGAAGGACCCGAAGTCGGACCGTGCGGTGCCTCGCAAGCTCGGCAAGGTCGGCAGGAACGTCTTCGAGCAGATCGAGCGCAGCAAAGCGAACGACCTCTCGCGGTTGATCTACGCGCTCGGCATCCGTCACATCGGCGAAAAGGCCGCCGCCACGATCGCGCGGCATCTGCGGACGATGGACGCCGTGCTCGACGCGACGGTAGAGACGCTGCAGGCCGTGCCGGAGATCGGCCCGGTGGTGGCGGCGTCGGTGCGTGCCTTTGCGGAGGAGCCGCACAACCGCGAGCTGGTGGCCCGCCTCCAGCAGGCCGGCGTCAACATGGCGACGGCGCTGCCGGAACCGGCCATCGAGCCGGTGGGTCGGCTGGCTGGCAAGACCTTCGTCCTCACCGGCACGTTGGCGTCGATGTCGCGTGAGGACGCGACCGCGGCGCTCGAAGCGCTCGGCGCTCGGGTATCGGGATCGGTGAGCAAGAAGACGAGCGCGGTCGTCGCCGGCGCCGACGCCGGCAGCAAGCTGGAGAAGGCACGCCAGCTCGGCGTCGAGGTGCTCGATGAGGCGGCGTTTCAGCAGCTTATAATGAACGGCTAGACACTCCATGTCGCGGCGCTTCACGCTCGTCACCGTTACGCTGACCGCTATCGTCGCTTTCCTCGTTGGCGCGATCCTGGCCGGCGGTTCCGCGCGTTCGACGATCACGGCCGGCGCTCCCGCCGCGGCACCGCCGCCGGCTGGACGCTACGGCGTCCGGCCGTCGGTTGCGCCCTTCCCGGCGGCGCCGCTCAGCTTCGCCGACATCGTCGAGCGCATCAATCCGGCTGTCGTGAACATCGACGCGACGAGCCGGGGGCGCGACCCGAAACGGCGGCGGGGCCGGGTGGGACCGCCGGAGAGCCCCGATCCGCTCGAGGGCCCGGACTTCGGTCCGCCGCGGGGAGACACGCCGCGCCGCGGCGCAGGGAGCGGCTTCATCATCGACGCTGACGGCAGCATCCTGACCAACCACCACGTCGTCGAGCGCGCCGAACGCATCATCGTGAAGCTGTCAGACGGGCGCACGTTTCGCGCCCGCGTCATCGGCGCCGATCCCGACACCGACATCGCGCTGATCAAAGTCGACGGCCAGAGCGGTCTGCCGGTGGCGCCGCTCGGCGATTCGTCCGCGCTGCGCATGGGCGAGTGGGTGTGCGCGATCGGCAACCCGCTGGGGTACGAGCACAGCGTCACGGTCGGTGTCGTCAGTTTTCTTGGCCGGAAGCTCTTCGACATGAGCCTGGACGACTATATTCAGACCGACGCGGCCATCAACTTCGGCAACAGCGGCGGGCCGCTGATCAACTCGCGCGGCGAGGTGATCGGGATCAACGCGGCGATCAGCTCGCGCGCCAGCAGCATCGGCTTCGCCGTGCCGATCAACGGCGCCAGCGCGGTGCTGCCGCAGCTGCGGGCGCGCGGGCGGGTCAGCCGCGGCTATATGGGCGTCGGCCTTCGCGACGTCGATCAGGACCTCGAGCGATCGCTGCAGCTGCCGGTCGACCACGGCGCGGTCGTGCAGGACATCACGCGCGGATCGCCGGCGGATCGGGCCGGGCTTCGTCCCTACGACGTGATCGTGTCGCTCGACGACCGGCCGATTGCGAACGACGATCAGCTGATACGCGAGATCGCCGGCCGAACTCCGGGTTCGCCGGCACGGCTGCAGGTGATTCGCGACGGCCACCAGGAGTCCTTCACGGTCAAGCTGACGGAACGGCCGGCGCGCGAAGGGGGCGGCGCGCAGGATGCGCGCGGGCAGGCGCCGGCGCTGGATCGCGGCAGAAGCGACCCCGAGAACCTGCTCGGCCTCACCGTGCGGGATCTCGATCGTCAGACGGCGGATCGCTTCGACCTGCCCGCGGGAACGCGCGGCGTCCTGATCACGCGTGTCGAAGCGATGAGCTCGTCGTTCGATGGCGGCATCGAACGGGGCACCGTGCTGCTCGAAATCAACCGGCGGCGCGTCGAGACCGCGGCGGACTATCGGCGGATCGCGCGGCTCGCGCGGCCGGGCGACATCCTCACGCTCTATCTCTATGCGCCGGAGCTGGACCAGCGCCAGCTCAAGACCATCCGCGTCGAAGACCGCTAATGCCCAAGTCACGCATCCTGGTCATCGATGACGAGGCCGCCATCCGCGACTCGCTCCGCATGACACTCGAGTACGAAGGCTACGAATTCCTCGGCGCCGCCACCGGGCAGGAGGGGCTGGCGCTGGCCGAGCGTGAAGCGCCGGATCTCGTGCTGCTGGACGTGAAGATGCCCGGCATGGACGGCATCGAGGTGCTCGAGCGGCTGCGGCACATGAACGAGTCGCTCCCGGTCGTCGTCGTGTCCGGGCACGGCACGATCAGTACCGCGGTCGAAGCGACGAAGAAAGGTGCGTTCGACTTCATCGAGAAGCCGTTCGCCAGCGAGCGCGTCCTGGTCAGCCTGCGCAATGCGCTGGACCACCGGCAGCTGCGCGACGAGAACCGATCGCTGAAGAAGGCGGTCGAAGTTCGTCATCAGATGGTCGGCGACAGCGCCTCGCTCAAGCAGGTGATGGCCGCCGTCGGCCGCGCGGCGCCGACCAACGCGACCGTGCTCATCCAGGGCGAGAGCGGCGTCGGCAAGGAGCTGGTGGCGCGCACCATCCATCGCAACAGCCTGCGCAGCCGCGAGCGGTTCGTGCAGGTCAACTGCGCGGCCATTCCCGAGGAGCTGATCGAAAGCGAGCTTTTCGGGCACGAGAAGGGTTCGTTCACCGGCGCGACCGAGAAGCAGGTCGGCAAGTTCGAGCAGGCCGACCGCGGCACGATTTTCCTGGACGAAGTCGGCGACATGAGCGCGAAGACCCAGGCCAAGGTCCTGCGCGTGCTGCAGGAAGGCGAGGTCGAGCGCCTCGGATCGGCGCGCACCATCAAGGTGGACGTGCGCGTCATCGCCGCCACCAACAAGAACCTGGAAGAGGAGATCGAGAAGGGGCACTTCCGCGAGGATCTCTACTTCCGGCTGGCCGTCATTCCGATTCACGTGCCGCCGCTCCGCGAACGGCCCGAGGACATCCCGGCGCTGGTGCGGCACTACATGGACTTCTTCAGCCGCGAAAGCAACGTCCGCCCGAAGCGGATCACGCCGGCGGCGATGGACGTGCTGTCGCGCTCGCGCTGGAAAGGAAACATCCGCGAGCTGCGCAACACCGTGGAGCGGCTGAACATCATGACCAGCGGCGACACGATCGACGTCGCCGACCTGCCCGAATCCGTCCGATCGAATATGGGCGGCGGGCTGGCCTCGCCGAAGGCTTCGGGCGACAGCGAGGCGACGAAGGCGGGAACGCTGCGGGAGTTCAAGGAGAACGCCGAGCGCAATTTCCTGGTCGGCAAGCTGCGCGAGAACGGGTGGAACATCTCGAAGACGGCCGAAGTGATCGGCACGCCGCGCAGCAATCTGTACAAGAAGCTCGAGCAGTACCAGATCACGCAAGAGACGGATGGATAGGCAGGAGCGGCTGGACGGGCCGGAACGGCAGGACGTGATTCCAGCCTGTCCCGCCGATCGCGCCCATCCCGCCCCGGGGTAGAATCGATTGTTGCAGCGAGCCAGATGATCGCCCGCCGGAGCGCCGCAAGGCGCGAAGGCGGGAGGAAAGTCCGAACTCCGCAGGGCAGTGCGCCGGGTAACCCCCGGTCAGGGCAACCTGAAGGACAGTGGCACAGAAAATACACAGCCAACGGCAGGTCGCAAGGCCAGCCGCGCCGAAGCCCGCAAGGGCGGAGGCGGGCAATGGTGAAAAGGTGCGGTAAGAGCGCACCGCGCCCGTGGTAACACGGGTGGCAGGCAAAACCCCGCACGGAGCAAGACCAAATAGGGAGACGTCATTCGGACGGCCCGTCCGCAGTCTCCGGGTAGGTCGCTTGACTCCGCCAGCGATGGCGGGGCTAGAGGAATGATCATCACCCGCCGACGCGCGCCGCAAGGCCAGCGACGGTGGGGACAGAATTCGGCTTACGGCTCGCTGCGACGCTTTCTTCTATGAAAAAGCTACTGTGTGTCTGTTGTGCGGTCGTGAGTGTCTCGGCGCAGACTCCGGGACAGGTCAGGCCGCGGCCCGCCGAAGGGCGCGATCCGGAGTTCAAACCGCCGACGATTCGCGAGTACCGGCCGAAGTCGACGCTCGTGACGCCGCAGCATCCGGTGCCGCGCGCGAAATTTCCCGTCATCGACATCCACAGCCATCAATCGACGCCGATCGCCGCCGGCGAGTTCGACCGCGTCATGAAGGGCATGGAAGCGAACAACCTGCAGATCCTCGTGAACTTGAGCGGATCCTCCGGCTCGCGGCTCCAGCAGGGTGTCGAGGCGCTGCGTGCCAGCCGCTACCAGGATCGGATGGTGCTCTTCGCGAACATCAACTTCCGCGACACCGTGGGTCCGGGGTTCGGCGCGAAAGCGGCCGCGCAGCTCGAGGCGGACGTCAAGGCGGGCGCGCTAGGACTCAAGATCTTCAAGGACCTCGGCATGTTCGTGCGGAAAGCCGACGGCAGCCGGCTGCACGTCGACGACCCCGAGCTCGACGTGGTCTGGGACACCTGCGCCCGGTTGAACATTCCGGTGCTCATTCATGTGGCAGAGCCGTCGGCGTTCTTCGAACCGCTCGACTACAACAACGAGCGTTGGCTCGAGCTCGCGCTCTATCCCGATCGGCGCCACCAGACCGGCGTTCGCTTCGAGGAGCTGATGACCGAGCGGAACAACATGGTCCGCAAGCATCCGAACACGCGCTACATCCTGGCGCACTTCGGCTGGCACGGCAACGATCTGGCGCGTGCGGGCAAGCTGCTCGACGCGAACCCGAACGTGTACTATGACGTCGCCGCCGTGCTTTACGACTTTGGCCGCCAGCCCAAGGCGGCGCACGAGTTCTTCGTCAAGTATCAGGACCGGATTCTGTTCGGCAAGGACAGCTATCAGCCCGATGAGTACCCGTACTACTGGCGCGTCTTCGAGACCAACGACGAGTACTTCGACTACTACCGCGACTACCACGCCTTCTGGAAGCTGTATGGCATCGGTCTTCCGGACCAGGTGCTGAAAAAGCTCTATTACCAGAACGCGCTGAGGGTGACGCCCGGGCTGCCGCGCGCGGCGTTTCCAGGCTGAGACGCATGGCCTCTTATCTCATCACCGGCGGCGCAGGCTTCATCGGATCGCACCTCGCAGAGGAGCTGGTCCGGCGCGGCCATCGCGTGCGCGTCGCCGACAGTCTGATCACCGGAAAACGGCGCAACCTCGAGCACATCGACGGCGTTGACTTCGTGGAAGGCGACCTCGCCGACATGGACGTGGCGGTGCGGGCCGTCGCCGGCATGGAGTACGTTCTGCACCAGGCGGCGATCCCGTCGGTGCCGCGCTCGGTCACCGATCCGATGACGTCGCACCGGGCGAACGTCGACGCGGCGCTGAATGTGTTGGTCGCGGCGCGCGGCGCCGGAGTCAAGCGCCTGGTCTATGCGGGCTCTTCCGCCGCGTACGGCAACGCGCCGACGCTGCCCAAGCGCGAGGACATGCCGCCGAATCCGCTGTCTCCGTACGCGCTGCAGAAGCTGGTGGCCGAGCAGTACTGCCAGATGTTTACACACCTGTACGGCTTCGAAACGGTGACCACCCGGTACTTCAATGTCTTCGGTCCGCGTCAGGATCCGGGGTCGCCGTATTCGGGGGTCATCTCGCTGTTCGCGACGGCGCTGCTCGAGGGACGCCAGCCGACGATCTATGGCGACGGCGAGCAGACGCGCGACTTCACCTACGTGGCCAACGTGGTGGACGGCGTGCTACGGGCCTGCGACGCGCCGAAGGTCGCCGGCGAAGTGATCAACGTGGCCACCGGCGGCCGCATCTCGCTCAACGAGTTGCTGCGTGTGATGAGCGGTTTCGTCGGCGCCCGGGTGGCGCCGATCTACAAAGCGGAACGGGCGGGCGACGTGAAGGATTCGCAGGCGGACATCACCAAGGCCAGAACGTTGCTCAACTACGCGCCGATCGTCGGGCTCGAGGAAGGCCTGAAGCGCACCATCGAGTGGTGCCGGGCCGAACCGATGGCACCCGCGCCGCCCGTGGGCGGGAGATCCGAGAGCGGACGCTGAACGTGCCTATCCAAGTCGAGGTCAATCTCAAGATCCCGCGGGTGACCCTGCGCCCCGCCGACGGACCCGCGCAGGTGATCGACAACAGCGCCATCCGCTACACCCGGCTGATTGACGTGCCGGCGGTGCCGAAGGCCGGCGAAGTGCTGCAGGTGGCGGCCGGTCCGTTCCAGACCTTCGACTGCTCGGTGACGCGGTCGGACTGGAGCGACGAACGGGAGTTGTTCATCGTGTCGTGCAGCTACGCGAAGCGCTCGATGTCCGGAGAGGAATACGATGCGCTCGTGAACGACGCGGAGTGGAAATCGAAACCGCTGTTCTGAATCGCCGGACGCTCGGTCTGCTGGTCGCCGGTCTCGTGGCCGTCACCAGCACCATCACGGCGGCGCCGCGATGGTCGTTCGTGCACAGCGACTCGCTCACCGTCATCGGCGATACCAGTCCCGGCGATCTTCGCGATGTCGCCCGTCGCCTCGAGCAATTCCGGCTCGCGCTCGGCAGTGTCGTCGCTGACGCGCAACGCCCACCCACGCTGCCGACGCTCGCGTACGTGTTCGGCTCCCGTTCCGCGCTTCAGCCGTTCCTGCCGCAGCGCGACGGCCGCCCGGCGGCCCTGCGCGGCTATTTCCACCGCGACGCTGACGGCTATGCGATTGCGATGTCGGTGGACGATCACGATGAAGAGTCGTCGATCGTGTTTCACGAATACGCGCACCTGCTGCTGCAACGCGGGCGCACGCTGCCGATCTGGCTGAACGAGGGCCTGGCGGAGTACTTCAGTACGTTCGCGCTCACCGCGCGCGGCCGGACGGCTGACATCGGCCGACCGGTGTCGCGGCACGTCCGGCTGCTGCGGGAGCGGTTCCTGCCGCTCACCGCCGTCCTGTCAGTGAGCGCGCAATCGGAGCTGTACGACGAAGGCGAACGCCGCTCCGTGTTCTACGCGGAGGCGTGGGCGCTCACGCACTATCTGATGACGGAGATGCCGGAAGGCCCGGCGGCGATCGCACGGTACATCGCGGAGCCGTCGGCAGATCGTGCCGCCGACGAACGGTTTCGTGACGCGTTCGGCATGACGCCGGCCGAATTCGAGCCGCGGCTCAACGCGTACGTCGAGAACCGGACCTTCAAGTCACGGATCTACAGCTTGCCGGCGCGTCTCGACGCCGAGGCAGGACCCGCGCGCACGCTGACGCAGGGAGAAGCCGCGGCGTGGCTCGCCGATCTCCAACGCCGGATCGGCCGGCCAGCCGACGCTGCCGTTCGCATCGGCGACGCCCTGAAGAGCGATCCGAAGAGTGCCGCGATCCAGCTGGCGCTCGGACGATTGCAGCTCGATCAGGGCCGGACCGCGGACGCGCTTGCGTCGCTGTCACGCGCGGTCGCCAGCGATCCCTCGTCCGCCAGCGCGTTCGCCTGGCTGGCCTATGCCCACATGTCGATTGGACAGCTGGCGGAGGCGCGGACCGCGATCGATCGCGCGCTGGCGCTGGAGCCTCGCCGGCCCGACTTTCGGCTGCGCGACGCCGACGTGTCGGTACTCGAAGGAAACGTCTCGCGCGCGCGCGCGGTGCTGCTGGAAGTGATGGCGGACGATGCGGCGGTGGCGGCGCGGGCACGGGAGCGGCTGATCGCGATCGATCGCCGCAGATGAGCGGCTAGGCGCGGCTTTTCTTACCGTTGGCCAACAAGACGCGACGGAGCCGGACGCCCGAGAGCAGTTTGCGCTCGCCTTCCGGCAGTGCCTGCACGTAGACCTCCACCGCCTGATCGACGAGCCGCCAGATCGGCGTGCCGGTGAGGCCGCTGAGCGCGTCGAGGGTGATCTTGGTCTGGTGGGGCAGACGGATCATCACCTGCGGGTACTCGCTCACTTTTTCGCCGTGCAGGCCGACCGGCCGGCGCCCGCGCGGTCGAGATGGTTTTTTCGTCGCCATCGTCAACTCCAGCTACTGCAAGAAACGGTGCCAGCCGAGCATGCACCAGCTGAGCAATGGATGTCTATGTAGCATGATATGCAGTTGACATCAAGAAAGCGGGATGCGATAGTGAGGCGGTTGCTGGCTGCCGGTAACTGCCTACGCCAGAGCTAGATAGCGGCGGTCTCGTTCGTCGAATGGATCGAACCCCAGCCTTGAAGCCCGCGCGCCGCGCGGGAGATCGCCCCCAGGTCCTGCTGCGACTCTATGTCAGCGGCCGGTCCGAATACACTCAGGCCGTACTCGAAAACGTCGACACGATTACTCGCCGTTACGACCCCGACGAGGTCATCGTGCAGGTACGAGACGCCGACGAGGCGGAAGAGAACGAGCGCGTGTTCTTCACACCGATGCTCATCGTGCAGGATGCGCGCGATCTCGACCACCGGACCGTGGTCGTCGGCGATCTGCGGCAACCGGACGTCATCACCACCCTTTTGAGCGGCCGCGGCATCGTCGCCCGCCAATAAACCTCGACCTAGTGCGGAAAGCCAGGGATTTACATCACGACCACGGGATGACCGTGACGTCGTCTGGCAGACTGTCTTCGAACTCGAGCGGGGCCTGGGCGGATCGAGCCAGACGCGTCCGTCGCAGGGCGGCGACCGCTGCGAAGAGAACACCACAGAGCAGCACGTACCTTCCTGGCCTGCCGAGACTGAGGTGAATCAGGCCACCGCCGATGTTGATGAAGACCACGAATGCGGCGAGCGTCAGCAGCATGCTGTGCGCGAGCGGCCGCTTTCCCGGAATGTAGGTACAAGTAAAGGGGATCCTGTGCCAGCCTCTCAGAACCCATTCGACCAGCACGAGACCGAGCAACGCGGTCGGAAGCGACGCACCCACGGCGGTGGCGGCGCCCAACACGGCGGTCTGAACGACGAACGTCAGCGCGACGCAGGGAACGATCGCGAGCCAGATCAGGGACCGCTCGATCGAAGCCAGCAGCTGGGGCTTGGTCGCGGGATCCTCGGTCAGCCTGAACACCCAGTTTGCTCGCACGTCGAGCGGAAGCAGCAGCGCCGTTCTCACGCCCGCGATGCTGAAGAAGAAGAAGACGAGCGGCATCTCGAGAATGGCCTCCACGAACCGCCATGCGATTGCGGCCTGAGCGCGAGCAGTGGAGCCGGTCGCGAACCCGATCGCGCTGTTGATGCCGACGGCCACGCCAATCGCCGAGAGCGAACAGAACACGACCTGATGGAGTCCGCTTCGACGGATCGTCGTCGTCGTGAAACGTGCGAATGCCTGTCGGACCAGGTGTTGATCTGAGACCCGACGAGACCACACGGGCCAGAGCCGTGGCCGCACTGGCATCTGGGAAGTGCGGAGAACGAGCTGGTCGAACCGGCGATAGATTGCGAGGTAGCACGCAGCAATCACGGCGATGGCGCTCGCCACTCCAATGAACGCGGCGACGGCGAGCTGCAGCAGATACGGGTCGCGGTGGC
>Ga0209811_10000992_pt1 | contig 10213 bp, 5 predicted proteins | sample Coa_R1_6_FD_187161 | JGI IMG/M metagenome (GOLD analysis project Ga0209811, IMG submission 187161) | Surface soil microbial communities from Centralia Pennsylvania, which are recovering from an underground coalmine fire. - Coalmine... | ecosystem: Environmental > Terrestrial > Soil >...
TGGGATCTCGCACATCCGTTCCGCATGATCTGCCACAACGGCGAGATCAACACCCTGCGCGGCAACGTCAACTGGATCCGCGCGCGCCAGGGCGCGATCTCCAGCCCGGTGCTCGGCAAGGACCTCGACAAGATCTGGCCACTCATCTACGACGGCCAGTCGGATTCCGCATCCTTCGACAACGCGCTCGAGCTCCTGGTGATGGGCGGGTACTCGGTAGCCCACGCCATGATGATGATGATCCCGGAGGCCTGGGAGAACCACACGCTGATGGACCCGGCGCGGCGCGCGTTCTACGAATACCACGCCGCCATGATGGAGCCCTGGGACGGCCCGGCTTCGATCGCCTTCACCGACGGGCGGCAGATCGGCGCGACCCTCGACCGCAATGGACTGCGGCCCTCGCGCTACATCGTCACCGACGACGACTTGGTCATCATGGGCTCGGAGTGCGGCTGCCTGCCCGTTTCCGAGGAGAAGGTCGTCAAAAAATGGCGCCTCCAACCCGGGAAGATGTTCCTGGTCGACCTCGAAAAGGGACGCATCGTCGACGACAAGGAGCTCAAGGAGTCGCTCGCGGGTGCACGGCCGTATCCGGAGTGGATCGAGCGCATCCGCGTCAAGCTCGACGAAGTCGAGACCGAGCGGACACCGCCTCTGAAGAGCGCGGTGCGCCTGCTCGACCGGCAACAGGCGTTCGCCTACACGCAGGAAGACCTCAAGTTCATCATGACCCCGATGGCGCAGAACGGCGAAGAGCCGGTCGGCTCCATGGGGAACGACTCGCCGCTCGCGGTCCTCTCGAACAAGGACAAGACGCTCTATCACTATTTCAAGCAGCTTTTCGCGCAGGTCACCAACCCGCCGATCGACCCGATCCGGGAGGAACTGGTCACCTCGCTCGTGTCCTTCATCGGCCCGAAACCGAACCTGCTCGGCATCGACGAGATGAATCCCCCGCTGCGGCTGGAAGTCTCGCAGCCGGTGCTCGACTTCTTCGAGATGGAGAAGATCCGGCATATCGAGCGCTACACCGGGGGCAAATTCCGCTCGCACGAGTTGGATATCTCGTATCCGCTGAGCTGGGGCAAGGAGGCGGTCGAGGCGCGCCTGGCATCGCTGTGCGCGCAAGCCGAGGACGCGGTCCGCGCGGGGTACTCGATCATCGTCATCTCCGACCGGCTCATCGAGCGGGAGCGCGTGGCGATCCCGGCCCTGCTCGCGCTCTCGGCGATCCACCAGCATCTCGTCGGGAAGGGATTGCGCACCAGCGCGGGACTCGTGGTGGAAACCGGGTCCGCTCGCGAGGTGCACCATTTCGCTCTTCTGGGCGGCTACGGGGCCGAAGCGGTTCACCCCTACCTCGCCATGGAGACCCTGCTCGAGCTTGCGGCCAAGGGCCTGCTCGGTCCCGAGGTCGACGGCAAGAAGGCCATCAAGAACTTCGTCAAGGCGATCGGAAAGGGCCTGAAGAAAGTGATGTCGAAGATGGGCACCTCGACCTACATGTCCTACACCGGCGCGCAGATCTTCGAGGCGGTGGGGCTGGCGAGGTCGATGGTCGACAAGTATTTCACCGGCACCACGTCCTCGATCGAAGGCATCGACATGTTCCAGGTGGCCGAGGAGGCGATCCGCATCCACAGAGCTGCTTTCGACGACAAGGACCCTGTACTCGAAACCATGCTCGACGCGGGAGGCGAATACGCTTGGCGGGTGCGCGGCGAGGAGCACATGTGGACGCCCGACGCGATCGCGAAGCTGCAGCAATCGGCGCGCGAGGATTCGAAGGCAAAGGCGGCCCAGACCTACAAGGAATACGCCGCGATCATCAACGACCAGTCGCAGCGCCACATGACCTTCCGCGGCTTGTTCGATTTTCGCTTTGCCGCGGCGAAGCCCGTGCCGATCGAGGAAGTCGAACCCGCGGCCGAGATCGTGAAACGTTTCTCGACCGGCGCGATGTCGCACGGCTCGATTTCGGTCGAAGCGCACACCACGCTCGCCGTCGCGATGAACCGTATCGGCGGGAAATCGAACACCGGTGAGGGCGGCGAGGACCGCAAGCGCTACGCGCCGGTGAAGGCCGGCGAGACGCTGCGGTCGCGCCTCGGAGCGAACCGCGTCGCGCACGACATCGAATTGCGCCAAGGCGACATGCTCAAGTCCAAGATCAAGCAGGTCGCCTCGGGGCGGTTCGGTGTCACCGCCGAGTACCTCGCAAGCGCCGAGCAGATCCAGATCAAGATCGCGCAGGGAGCCAAGCCCGGCGAAGGCGGGCAATTGCCTGGGCGCAAGGTCTCCGATTACATCGCCGAGATCCGCTACTCGACCCCGGGCGTCGAGCTGATCTCGCCCCCGCCGCACCACGACATCTACTCGATCGAGGACCTGGCGCAGCTGATCCACGACCTGAAGAACGCGAATCCTAAGGCGTCGATCTCGGTCAAGCTCGTCTCCGAGGTCGGCGTAGGCACGGTGGCGGCGGGCGTATCCAAAGCGAAGTCGGATCACGTCACCATTTCCGGCCACGACGGCGGCACCGGGGCCTCTCCGTGGTCGTCGATCAAGCATGCCGGCACGCCCTGGGAGCTGGGGCTCGCCGAAACGCAGCAGACGCTGGTGCTCAACCGCCTGCGCGGCCGTATCGCGGTGCAGGTCGACGGCCAGCTCAAGACCGGGCGCGACGTCGTGATCGGCGCGATCCTGGGAGCCGACGAGTTCGGCTTCGCGACCGCTCCGCTGGTGGTGAGCGGCTGCATCATGATGCGCAAGTGCCACCTCAACACCTGTCCGGTAGGCGTCGCGACGCAGGATCCGGTGCTTCGCCAGAAATTCTCGGGAAAACCCGAGTATGTGGTGAACTACTTCTTCCTCGTCGCCGAGGAAGCGCGGGAGCTGATGGCGAAGCTCGGCGTGCGCAAGTTCAACGAACTGATCGGCCGTGCCGACCTGCTCGACACCAAGAAAAGCATCGAGCACTGGAAGGCGAAGGGCCTCGACTTCTCGAGGATCTTCTATATGCCCGATATGCCCGCGGACGTCGCGCGCCACCACTCCGAAAGCCAGAACCACGGCCTGGAGAAGGCGCTCGACAACCGGCTGATCGAGCTCTCCCAGGCGGCGCTCGAGCGCGCCGAGAAAGTCTCGATCGACATGCCGATCAGGAACGGCAACCGTACCGTCGGCACCATGCTTTCGAACGAGATCGCGCGGCGCTACGGCCACGACGGGCTCCCCGACGGGACGATCCAGGTCCGCTTCGCCGGCTCGGCGGGCCAGAGCTTCGGCGCCTTCCTGGCGAAGGGCGTGACGCTGGAAGTGATCGGCGACACGAATGACTACTGTGGCAAGGGCTTGTCGGGCGGGCGCATCATCGTTGCACCCTCGCCCAAGTTCCGCGGCGAGCCGACCGAAAACATCATCACGGGCAACGTGGTCCTCTACGGCGCAATCGCGGGCGAAGCGTATTTCCGCGGTGTCGCGGGCGAGCGTTTCGCGGTGCGCAACTCGGGGGCGGCCGCCGTCGTCGAAGGCGTGGGCGACCACGGCTGCGAATACATGACCGGCGGCACGGTGGTGGTGCTCGGGGTCACCGGACGCAACTTCGCCGCCGGCATGTCCGGCGGGATCGCCTACGTGCTCGATATCGACGGAGATTTCGTCAAGCGCTGCAACGCCGCGATGGTCGACCTCGAGCCGGTGCTCTCCGAGACCGAGCAGCAGGGCAAGCTCGCGCGGCATCTGTGGCACCGCGGCCAGGCGGACGAGGTGATACTCAAGGACCTGATCGACCGCCACGCGAAGCTGACCGGTAGCCGGCGCGCCAGGGAAATCCTGGAGAAGTGGGCGGATTATCGTGTGCGCTTCTTCAAGGTTTTCCCCAAGGAATACCGCCGCGCCCTGGGCGAGCTCGCCGCCACGCAGAAGAAAGCGGCGGCCTGAGCTTCGGCACCACGAGATCGCGCTGCGGCGGGATGAACACGTCTTTTAATTCATAGACCATGGGCAAGATCACCGGATTTCTCGAGTACCAGCGGCTCGCCGAAGCGGCCGAGGACAAGGAGTTGCGGAAAAAGCACTACCGCGAGTTCGTCCTGCACCTCTCCGACGAGGAGGCGAAGACCCAGGGAGCGCGCTGCATGGATTGCGGCACCCCTTTCTGCATGTCGGGGTGCCCGATCAACAACATCATTCCGGACTGGAACGACCTGGTCTGGAAGCAGGACTGGCAGCGCGCGATCGAATCACTGCATTCGACCAACAATTTCCCGGAATTCACGGGCCGCGTATGCCCGGCGCCGTGCGAGGAGGCGTGCGTCCTGCGCATCAACGCCGACCCGGTCGGAATCAAGTCGATCGAGCATGCCATTGTCGACAAGGCGTGGGAGTCCGGCTGGGTGAAGCCGCAGCCCGCCCACCATCGCAGCGGCAGGAAGGTGGCCGTCGTCGGGTCCGGACCCGCGGGCCTCGCCTGCGCGCAGCAGCTGGCCCGCGCGGGCCACGAGGTCACGGTGTTCGAGAAGAACGACCGCGTGGGAGGTCTGCTCCGTTACGGGATCCCGGATTTCAAGATGGAGAAGGGCCTGATCGACCGGCGCCTCGCACAGATGCACGCCGAGGGCGTGAGCTTTCGTACCGGCGTTTTCGTCGGCAAGGCGCGACCGGGCGAAGGCGTTACCGACTGGGCGGCCGAGACCGTAGTCCCCGAGGCGCTCATGGCGCAGTTCGACGCGATCATCCTCTCCGGCGGTTCCGAGCAGCCGCGCGACCTGCCCATCCCGGGACGCGATCTCGCCGGAGTCCATTACGCGATGGAGTTCCTGCCGCTGCAGAACAAGCGCGTCGCCGGGGACCAGGGCGTCCCCGACCTGTGGGCGACGGACAAGCACGTCATCGTCATCGGCGGCGGCGACACGGGCAGCGACTGCGTCGGCACCTCCAACCGGCACGGGGCCCGGTCGGTTACCCAGTTCGAGCTGCTGCCGATGCCGCCCGACCCGGAGAACAACCCGGTCTGGCCCTACTGGCCGACCCGCCTGCGCACCTCGTCCTCGCATGAGGAGGGCGTTACGCGCGACTGGTCGATCGCAACCAAGGAATTCATCGGCGAGAGTGGCAAGCTCAAGGCGCTGAAGACGGTCAGGCTCGAGTGGAAGGACGGCAAGCCGGGCGAAGTGCCCGGGTCGGAGGCGGTGATCCCGGCGGACCTCGTTCTTCTCGCGATGGGATTCGTATCTCCGGTTTCCTCGGTGCTCGAAGCTTTCGGCGTAGCGAAGGATGCACGCGGCAACGCCAAAGCGACGACCGACGGGAAGGGATGCTACGCAACCTCCACACCCAAGGTGTTCGCAGCGGGTGACATGCGCCGCGGCCAATCGCTCGTCGTGTGGGCGATCCGCGAAGGACGTCAATGCGCCCGCGCGGTGGACGAATACCTGATGGGGTCTTCCGAATTGCCGCGATAGGCGGCGGCGCGCACGGCGGCGCGCGAGCCTACATCTGACGCGGCGCGGCGGAACGCGTCATGAGTGATTCCGCTCCTGCGGCCCAGCCGTGCTAACATCGCGCATCCAACTGAATTCACTCTGCTTTTCGTGAATATCGTCATCCTCGCGGCAGGTCCCGGCAAGCGGATGCACTCGCGTACGCCGAAGGTGTTGCACCGACTGGCAGGGCGGGCGCTGCTTTCGCACGTCTTCGCCGCGGCGAAGCAGCTTGCGCCCAAAATCATCTGTGTCGTCTACGGTCACGGAGGCGAATCCGTGCGCCAATCCGTGGGCGACAACGGCGCATTCTGGGTGATGCAGGAGCCGCAACTGGGGACGGGCCACGCGGTCATGCAGACCGTTCCGCATCTGGACGAGCGCTGGCCCACCCTGGTGTTGTACGGCGACGTGCCGCTGATTCGCGCGGAAACACTCGAGCGCCTGATCGAGTCGGCGGGAAAGGGCCTGGGACTGCTCACCGCCACGCTCGAAAATCCGGCCGGGTACGGGCGCATTCTGCGCAAGGGCAAGAAAGTGGTGGGGATCATCGAGGACAAGGATGCGAGCGCGAAGCAACGCACGCTGCGCGAGGTCAACACCGGCATCGTCGTCGCGCCGACCAAGAAGCTGAAATCCTGGCTCGCCAGTCTCCAGAACAACAACGCGCAGAAGGAGTATTACCTCACCGATATCGTCGGGCTCGCGAACCGGGAGCGCGTACCCGTGACCGCGATCCAGGCGGGTGAGTCCTGGGAAACCCTGGGCGTGAACAGCCGGGCCCAGCTCGCCGAGCTCGAACGTATTTTCCAGCGCAAGGTCGCCGCCGCGCTCCTCGAACAGGGAACCATGCTCGCCGACCCGTCGCGTTGCGACGTGCGCGGAACCCTGCTCTGCGGCGCCGACGTATCCATCGACATCAATTGTATTTTCGAGGGCGAAGTGAAACTCGGTGACGGGACCTCGGTCGGCGCGAGCTGCGTGCTGAGAAACGTGACGGTGGGCCCGGGGACGCGCATCGAGCCGTTCTGCCACCTCGAGGATGCGGACATCGGCGCGGAATGCCACATCGGCCCCTACGCGCGCATGCGGCCCGGCACTCGCTCCAGCCTCGCCTCGCAGGTGCACATCGGAAATTTCGTCGAGATCAAGGCGAGCAGCATCGGAGAGGGCTCGAAGGCCAACCACCTGACCTACATCGGCGACACGGAAGTCGGCAAGAACGTCAACGTTGGCGCAGGCACCATCGTGTGCAACTACGATGGCGCGAACAAGTACCGTACCATTATCGAGGACGACGTCTTCATCGGATCGGACACGCAATTGGTGGCGCCGATCCGGGTCGGTCGGGGCGCGACCCTGGGTGCGGGGACGACGCTGACCAAGGACGCGCCTCCGGGCGAGCTCACCCTCTCGCGGGCCAAGCAGGTGAGCATTTCCGGCTGGAAGCGGCCGGTCAAGACAGCGAAGAAATAGAGGCGAACGTGTGCGGAATCGTCGGTGCCGTAGCCAAGCGTAACGTCGTTCCCATCCTCATCGAGGGACTGAAGCGGCTCGAGTACCGCGGCTACGATTCGGCGGGCGTCGCCGTGATGAACGGCAAGCCCGGACACGCGGCGCTCCAGCGGATACGCTCGACGGGGCGTGTCGCCGAGCTGGAGAAGCTCGCGGGCGCGCAGCGCCTATCCGGTGAGGTCGGCATCGCCCATACGCGCTGGGCGACACACGGCGTGCCCTCGGAGAAGAATGCGCACCCGCACACCTCGGGCGGCGTGTCGGTGGTGCACAACGGGATCATCGAAAACCACGAGGAGATGCGCAAGCGCCTGCGCGCCAAGGGCTACGAGTTCGTTTCCGACACCGACACCGAGGTGATCGCGCACCTGGTGCACTCGAACCTGCAGGCGGGCGCCAAGCTGTTCGACGCGGTCAAGAAGAGCGTGGTCGAGCTGGTCGGCGCGTACGCGATCGCGGTGGTGAGCGAATCGGATCCGTCGCGGCTGGTGGTCGCGCGGCATGGGGCGCCGCTCCTTCTAGGGCTGGGCAACGGCGAGAATTTCGCGGCTTCCGACACTTCGGCCCTGATCCAGGTGACGCAGCGGATCATCTACCTCGAGGACGGCGATTGCGCCGAGATCGAGCTCGCGGGGGTGCGCATCGCGGACGCGAAGGGCAACGCGGTCGAGCGGCCGGTGCACCTGAGCCAGCTCACGGCCGACGCCGTGGAACTCGGTCAGTTCCGCCATTACATGCAGAAGGAGATCTTCGAGCAGCCGATGGCAGTGGCGAATACCCTGGAGATGGTGACCGGCGCGCAATCGGTGTCGCCGCAGCTCTTCGGCGCGGACGCGGAACGGGTGCTGCGCGATGTCGACTCGGTGCTGATCCTCGCCTGCGGCACGAGCTATCACGCAGGGATGGTCGCGCGCTACTGGATCGAGGGCCTGGCGGGCATCCCGTGCAACGTTGAAATCGCGAGCGAATACCGCTACCGCGAGTCGGTGCCGAATCCGAAGGGATTGGTGGTCACGGTGTCGCAGTCCGGCGAAACGGCGGACACGCTCGCCGCGCTGCAGTATGCGAAGTCGCTCGGGCACCGCTATTCGCTCTCGATCTGCAACGTCCCGGAATCCGCGCTGGTGCGTGCTTCGGAGCTGCGTTTCCTGACGCGCGCGGGGCCGGAGATCGGCGTCGCCTCGACCAAGGCGTTCACAACCCAGTTGGCGGCACTGGTGCTGCTCACCATGACGCTCGCCAAGATCCGCGGCAAGCTGCCGCCCGAGCGCGAGAGCGCGCTCCTGCAGTCATTGCGGCACCTGCCGCGCGCGCTGGAGAGCGTGCTGCATCTGGAGCCGCAATTGAAAATGTGGGCGGAAAAATTCTCCCATCTCGAGCACGCGCTCTTTCTCGGGCGCGGCATCCACTACCCGATCGCGATGGAAGGCGCGCTCAAGCTGAAGGAGGTCTCGTACATCCATGCCGAGGCCTACGCTGCCGGCGAGCTCAAGCACGGCCCGCTCGCGCTGGTCGACAAGAGCATGCCGGTGATCGCGATCGCGCCCAAGGACGCGCTGCTCGAAAAGCTCAAGTCCAACCTGCAGGAGGTTCGCGCGCGGGGCGGCGAGCTGCATGTGCTCGCCGACCAGGATACCCGCATGGTGCCGGGCGAAGGCGTCCACGTGATCCGAATGCCCGATCACGCGGGGATTCTCTCGCCCATCCTGCATACCGTCCCGCTCCAGCTTCTCGCCTATCACACGGCCCTGGAGCGCGGCAACGACGTGGACAAGCCCAGGAACCTCGCGAAGTCGGTTACCGTCGAATAGCGCGGTCCGGGCGTCTCATCGGCGGATCTCTTGACGTTAACGTAAACGTCAACTAGGCTTTCTCCCTACGCGGATACAGGCTCGTCCAGGCAGCCATGACCGATCTCAGCGCTTCCAGGCACACCCAGTACAAGACGAAGAACAAGGTCCGCTTCGTGACCGCGGCGTCGCTGTTCGACGGGCACGACGCCTCGATCAACATCGTGCGCCGCATGCTGCAGGCGAGCGGCTGCGAGGTCATCCACCTCGGCCACAACCGCTCGGTCGAGGACGTCGTCAACGCGGCGCTCGAGGAAGACGTGCAGGGCATCGCGGTGTCCTCGTACCAGGGCGGGCACGTCGAATACTTCAAGTACCTGCTCGATTCCCTTCGCGAGCGCGACGGAAGCAACGTGAAGGTGTTCGGCGGCGGAGGAGGCGTGATCGTCAGCCCGGTGGGCTACATCGAAGTGCGTGACAGCGGCGCCGAGTTCAAGCGGATCTCCAGCGCGAGGGATCTGGCCGCGCTGGTGGTTGCAGGCTCGTTTGCCGTCGTGGCGCTCAGGCGGCTGCTCGGCTGAGCGATGGCTGCCGCTAGCAAGGCGGACTTCGAAGGCGACTTCGACCGCCTTTTCCAGCTGCCGCTGGGCGAGTTCACGTCGGCACGCAACGAGCTCGCCCGAGAGCTGCGCGCGCAGGGCGAGCGGGAGAAGGCGGACGAGATCAAACAGTTGCGCAAGCCGACGGCGGCCGTCTGGGTCGTGAACCAGTTGGCGCGCGAGCGACCGCTCGACGTGCAGAGGGTCCTCAATGCCGGGGAGGCGCTGACGAAGAGCCAGGCTCCCGAGGCGCGACGAGATGAGCAGCGCGCGCTCGATCAGGCGGCAAAGGGCGCACGCGAGATTGCCGAACGGTCGGGCATCGGCTCGGCTGCCCTGGGAAAGGCAACGGAGACGCTGCGAGCGGCCTCGCTGACCGCAGAGGGGCGTGAGCTTCTAAAGCGAGGGCGACTTACCGAAGAGCTCGAGCCGCCCGGCTTCGAGGCACTGATGGGAGTGGATCTTGGGCGACAGGCCGCTCCAGCGAAGCCGCCGCGCAGCGACGACCGAGCCGAGAAGCGACGGGCGCTGAAGCAAGCCCAGGAACGAGTCCGCCAGCTGCGCGCCGAGGAGCGCGAGCTGGCCACCGCAGCACGGCGCGCAGCGCGGGAAGCCGAGCGAGCAGAAGCGGAGGCCGGGGCAGCGCGGAGTCGAGCAGCCGCTGCTGAAGAGAAGGCGCGGGCGAAGTCCGATCAACGCAAGGCCGCGGAAGCCGACCTCGACCGACTCGAGTAGCTCCCGAGTCCAACTCCCCTTGAAGGGGGAGAGAATCGCGCCGCTCTCGAGCCGATACGAACCTCACGGGCCAATGCGGCATGGAAGG
>Ga0209811_10000995_pt1 | contig 10192 bp, 8 predicted proteins | sample Coa_R1_6_FD_187161 | JGI IMG/M metagenome (GOLD analysis project Ga0209811, IMG submission 187161) | Surface soil microbial communities from Centralia Pennsylvania, which are recovering from an underground coalmine fire. - Coalmine... | ecosystem: Environmental > Terrestrial > Soil >...
TGGCCGCGCTTGGGACCGCAGGGCGGCTTGTTCGTGAATACCCGTGCAGCGTCGAATTTGTAGCGCGGGATCTCGTAGGTGACCGTCTGCAGTACGCCGGTGTAGAACGTGCTCGCCGTGCCATAGCTGCCGTAGGCACCGCCGTCGAGCAGGGTCTGGGTGTGCATTCCCGTGATCCTGCCGTCCTTGGTCACGCCGGTGCGCATGCGCATGGTCACCGGGTGGCGGCCCCGGTGCATGTAGAAGACCTCCTCGCGGTTGAGGCAGATCTTCACCGGCCGCCCGAGCAGGATCGCGGCCTTGGACACGACGATCTCGTGGTTGTGCAGGTCGCACTTGCCGCCGAAGCCGCCGCCGTTCGGGCAGGCGATCACGCGCACGTGCGCGGGAGGGATCTGGAGCGCGTTGGCGAGCGCGCGGTGAATATAGTGCGGCACCTGCGTCGAGGACCACAGCGTGAGCTTGCCTTCGCCATCGACCGCGGCGACAGAAGCGTGCTGCTCGATCGGCAAGTGCGTGTTCCCCTGGTAGAAGAATAGGTCCTCGAACACGTGGTCGGCTTTCGCGAGGGCCTCCTCGACGTCGCCGAACTCGTAGGCCTGCAGGCGGTGGATGTTTCCCTGTTCGCCGTAGCTCTGGATGCGCGGCTCCACGGTCGCGAGCGCTTCCTCGGGGTCGGAGATCGTCTTCAGCGCCTTGTATTTGACCTCGATCAGGTCGAGCGCTTCGAAAGCCGTCTGCTCGTCCCTCGCGATCACCGCGGCGACCGGGTCGCCGACGTAGCGCACGCGCTCGGGCGCGAGCGGATACTCGTCCTGCGTCACGGGAAGGATGCCGAAGGTGACGGGAAAATCCTTGCCGGTGAGCACCAGGTGCACGCCAGGGCAGGCTCGAGCGCGGGAGACGTCGATCGATTCGATCACCGCGTGCGGAAGCGGCGAGCGCAGCAATTTGCAATGCACCATGCGCGGGAGCATCACGTCGTCGGCGAAGCGAGTGAGGCCGGTCACCTTGGCGCGGCCGTCCACGCGGCGGCGCGGCTTGCCGATGACGTCGAAGCGTTTTTTCGTGCTCATCGCCCCTCCTCCCGCATTCTTCGCGCGCCTTCCTCGATCGATTCGTAAATCTGCTGGTAACCGGTGCAGCGGCACAGATTTCCCGAGATCGCTTCCTTGATTCTTTCGCGACTCGGGGTCGGGTCCTTTTCGAGCAAGGCCTTGGCGGTCATCAGGATGCCGGGCGTGCAGTAGCCGCACTGCGCTCCGCCGAGATCGGCGAACGCGGCCTGCAGCGGATGCAGCTTCGACCCGTTCGCCAGGCCTTCGACGGTCTCGATCGCGCGGCCTTCGCAGTCGAGGGCCAGCGCGAGGCAGGACAGCACGGGCGCGCCGTCCAGCAACACGGCGCATGCGCCGCATTCGCCGAGCTCGCAGCCGTGCTTGGTTCCGGTGAGATTCATGTCCTCGCGCAGCACCTCGAGCAGGGTCTTGTACGGTGCGAAGGACACCTCTTGCGACTCGCCGTTCACGCGCAGGGTCAAATGGACGTTCTTTGGCGCCGGCGTGCTCATTTGCTCTTTCTCGCCAACAGGCCGCGGACAAGATAATCCGAGAGCGCGTCGGCGATCTCGGTGACGGATTGCGGCCCGTCGTGCCGGTACCAGCGCGCGGTCCAGTTGACCGCGCCCAGCATCGCCCGCGTGACCAGAGCGGGATCGGCCGGGGCGAATTCGCCCGCCTTGACGCCCTCGGCAACGAGAGCGCGCACCGCGCGCTCATAGGCATCGCGCTTGCGCACGATCGCACCGCGCAGGTCCTCGGGCAGCGCCTCGACCTCGAGATGCGCGGTCGCTCCCTCCAGCTCGTCCAGCGTGCAATGCACATGCGCGCCCAGCACAGACCGCAGCCGGCCGGCCCACGAGCCGGGGACCGCGCGCGCCGCCTTCACCGCTCCCTGCAGGCGCTCGAGCGTGCGCTCCTGGCAGAACTGGAGGATCTCGTCCTTGCCGCGGAAGTAGTAGTACAGATTGCCCGGGGAGAGATCGGCTTCCTCGGCGATCTCGCGTATGCCGGTGGCCGAAACGCCAAGGCGCCGGAAGACCCGGGCAGCCGCGCGCAGGATGTCGAGGCGCCGCGCCTCGTTCTTGCGCTGGACGCGCTCCGAGAGAGCTTCGTTCGAACCGCGATTCAAAACCTGAACCATTGTTCGAAGTCTAGGCGAAGGCGGGGCGCGACACAAGCCCCGTCGGGCTTCAGGAACGCAGCTTGAATCGCTGGATCTTTCCCGTGGCGGTCTTCGGGAGCTCGGGGATGAACTCGATCCAGCGGGGGTATTTGTACGGGGCGAGCCGGTCCTTGATGTGCTGCTGCAGCGCGAGCTTGAGCTCGTCACAGGCCGATACGCTCTGCTTCAGGACGACGAAGGCTTTGGGCTTGACCAGTTGGTTGTCGTCTTCGCGCGCAACCACTGCCGCCTCCAGGACAGCGTCGTGGCTGGCGAGCGCCGCCTCGACTTCTGCGGGCGACACGTACAGGCCCGAGACTTTCATCATGTCGTCGGAGCGCCCCGCGTAGACGAAGTAGCCATCCTCATCCTCCCTGAATTTGTCCCTGCTGCTGAACCAGGGACCCAGGAAGGTCGAGCGGGTTTTTTCGCGGTCGTTCCAGTAGTAGGCAGCGGTTGTCGGGCCCTTGACCTGCAGCTCGCCCAGCTCGCCCTGTTTTACCGACCTGCCCTCCTCGTCCACTAGGCGCAGCTCGTAGCCCGGAACCGGCGTGCCCGTCGCCCCGTAGCGCACGTCGCCGTGGCGCGCGCTGATGTACATGTGCATCATCTCGGTCGAGCCGATCCCCTCCAGGATGTCGACGCCGACCTTTTCCTTCCAGCGCTTGCCGAGATCGGCCGGCAGCGCCTCCCCCGCCGATACGCACGCCCGCAACGCGAGATCGGTCCGGCTGGGGAATTCGGGGCTGGCGAGCATGGACGCGTAGAGCGTTGGCACGCCGTAGAAGATGGTCGTTTTTCTCTCGACCAGCCGATTGAACACGGCGGCAGGCGTCGCGCGCTCGGGCATCAAGACCGCGGTGGCGCCAGCGGCCAGGGGAAACGTCAGCGCATTTCCCAACCCGTAGACGAAAGATAGCTTCGCCGACGAGAACAACACGTCGTGCTCGTTGACGCCGAGCACGGCCTTGCCGTAGAGCTCCGCTGTGATGATCACGCTCGAGTGGACGTGCACGACTCCCTTGGGCCTGCCGGTCGAGCCCGATGAGTAGAACCAGCAGCAAGCGTCGTCCGACGTGGTGGGCGCGGGATCGAATGCGGGGGATCCAGCCGCAAGCACGTCCTCGAGGGCGGCGTGCCCCGCAGCGCGGCGGCCGGAAACGAGCACGTGCCTGAGACAAGGCATCTTGCCGATGAGGGGAGAGAATTGCGGCAGGAGGTGCTCGGACACGATCAGCGCCCGCGCGCGGCTGTCGCCGAGCATGTACTCGTAGTCGTTCGGCGTGAGCCAGGTGTTGACCGAGACCGGGACAATCCCCGCCTTGATCGCCCCGAGAAACGCCGTGGGAAAATCGATGGTGTCGGAGAGCGCGAGGAGCACGCGGTCTTCCATGCCGATTCCCATCGCCTTGAGGCCCGAGGCGAACCGGTTCGCGCGTTCGGCGAGCTCGCCGAACGTGTACTGTCCCGCATCGTCGATGAAAGCGACCTTGTCCGCGCGGCCGGCGCGGAGGTTGCGCTCGATCAGGTCATGCGCGGCGTTGTAGTCGCGGGGAATATCTACTTTCGGCGGAGTCACCGAATGGTCGGCGCTGCTGAGCGACGGCACTATCCTATCCCTCCCGGGCCGGTATCACGCTTCGAGCTTGGCTTCCTTGCGGCATCGCGAAATCCAGTCGGCGGCCCACGCCACGGCGAGTTCTTCGGGCATCGTTCCCGCGCTCGCGTCGTGCAGCATGATGTCGCCGATGCGTCGCGCCCCCAGCTCCGAGAGGATCGCATCGAACCGCCGGCCTCCATTGCAAAAGGTCTCCGCATAGGTGCGATCGCCCAAGGCGATGACGCCGTATTGCACGCCGGAGAGATCCGGACGCGCGCGCTGAAGCGACTCGTAGAGGTGCTTGGCGTTGTCGGGCACGTCGCCCTGGCCGTAGGTGGACGTGCAGATCAGAAACAAAGCGCTGCCAGCGAACACGCTGGCGTCCAGGCCGTCCATAGGCTGGGTCCGGACCCGCGTATCGGGCTCGTCGAGCGTCAACTCGACCTCCTGCGCGACGAGCTGCGCGGTGCCCGTCATGGTCCCCACCAGGATGGTCAGCTCGATCGCCACGGTATGCCCGACTTCGCGTCCGGCTTGCGTTCCGACATGCGCTGCATTATACTGCACGCCCGTCTTATGGCAAGCATTATACTTCATAGTGACCTTGTCTAGTATTGACATTAAGAAACATTCGCAAAGTAATGTTAAAGCGAAAGAAATGGAATACGTTAAAGACCGAGACTACCTCGTGGCGCTGGGCGGGCGAGTCCGCGAAGCCCGGGCGAAGCGCGGGCTCTCGCGCAAGCTGCTTGCCGCTGAGTCCGGGGTATCGGAACGCTACCTCGCGCAGCTCGAGACCGGTCAGGGCAATGCCTCGGTCCTGCTTCTCCGGCAGATAGCGCGCGCGCTCGATCTTCAGCCGACCGAGCTGCTCGCCGCGGACCCTGGCGAGAGCATGGAGCTCACGCTCACCACGCAGTTTCTGAAGCGCCTTCCCAGGCAAAAACTCGCCGCAGTGCGCTCGCAACTGGTGCGCGACTACGGCAACGCGCGCAACGAGCGCATGAAACGGATCGCCCTCATCGGCTTGCGCGGCGCCGGCAAGTCCACCTTGGGCGCGAAGCTCGCGAAGTCCCTCGGCGTGCCCTTCGTCGAGCTCGACCGGGAGATCGAGCGCGAGGCGGGCACGAGCCTGTCCGAGATATTCCTGCTCTACGGACAGGCCGGTTACCGGCGCTACGAGCGTCGCTGCCTGGAAAAAATGCTCGAGAAGAACGAGCGCGCGGTGATCGCCACGGGAGGAAGCATCGTCTCGGAGCCCGGGACCTACGAGCTTCTTCTCTCCAGCTGCTTCACCGCGTGGCTCAAGGCCTCCCCGGAAGAGCACATGGCGCGGGTCATCGCGCAGGGGGACACGCGCCCGATGGCCGGAAACGACCAGGCGATGGAGGATTTGCGGCGCATACTTGAGGGTCGTGCCATGCTGTACGAGCAGGCGGACGTCATCGTCGACACCGCCGGAAAGTCGGTCGAGAAGAGCCTCGCCGAGCTGCGCAAGTCGATCGTCGCCTGACGGGCGCGCAGCGTCATCTATCGGGAGCACCTATGAGCGCAGTCCTCGAAACCCAGCCCTCGCCTTCCCTCACCACCTACGACACGCATCCCGACAGGTATGCGCACTGGAAGCTCGCCTTCGACGGGGCGGTGGCGACACTGTCGATGGACGTCGACGAGGACAAGGGCCTGAAGCCTGGCTACAAGCTGAAGCTCAACTCGTACGACCTTGGCGTGGATATCGAGCTCGCCGACGCCCTGAACCGCGTGCGCTTCGAGCACCCCGAGGTGAAGTGCGTGGTGATCACCAGCGCGCGCGAGCGCATGTTCTGCTCGGGAGCCAACATCTACATGCTCGGCTCGTCGACGCACGCATGGAAGGTGAATTTCTGCAAGTTCACCAACGAGACCCGCAACGGCATCGAGGATTCGAGCCGCCACGACGGCCTGAAGGCTCTCGCCGCCATCAACGGCACGGTCGCGGGCGGAGGCTACGAGCTCGCGCTCGCCTGCGACGAGATACTGATGATCGACGACCGCTCTTCCACCGTGAGCCTGCCGGAGCTGCCGCTGCTCGGCGTGCTGCCCGGAACCGGAGGACTGACGCGCGTCACCGACAAGCGAAAGGTCCGGCGCGACCTCGCGGACGTGTTCTGCACCACCAGCGAGGGCGTGCGCGCGGACCGCGCCAAGCAGTGGCGGCTGGTCGACCATATCGCCAAGCCTCAGGCGTTCAAGGACGCCGCCGCCGCCCGCGCGGCGGCGCTCGCCGGGCAAAGCACGCGCGGGGCCGGCAAGGGCGTCGAGCTCAAGGCGCTCAAGCGCACCGTCGACGCGGGCGGCTACCACTACGAGAACGTCGACGTGAAAATCGACCGCAAGCAGCGCACCGCGACGATCACCGTGTTCGCTCCGCGGACCGAAGTAGCCTCGAGCGCCGACGCGATCCACGCGGCCGGCGACAAATGGTGGCCGCTCGCTATGGCGCGCGACCTCGACGACGCGATCCTGATGTTGCGCACCAACGAGCTGGAGATCGGCGCCTGGATCTTCAACACGCGAGGCGACGCGAACAAGGCGCTCGCCGCCGATGCCGCGTTACGCGCGAATGAGGCCGACTGGTTCGTCCGCCAGGTGACCGGATTCCTCCGCCGTACGCTTGCGCGTCTGGACGTGTCCTCGCGGACGCTGTTCGCGGTCATCGACCGGGGATCGTGCTTCGCTGGGACGCTGCTCGAGCTCGCGCTCGCCGCCGACCGGAGCTACATGCTCGAGCTGCCGGATGATCAGACCAATGCCCCGGTGGTCGCGCTGTCGCAGATGAACTTCGGCCCCTACCCGATGGTGAACGGGGAATCGCGCATCGCGACGCACTATTGCGGGGACCCGCAGCCGGTCGAGGCTGCGCGCGCGCACACCGGCAAGAAGCTCGACGCCAAAACGGCCCGGGAGCTGGGGCTCGTGACCTTTACCCCCGACGACCTCGACTGGGACGAGGAAGTGCGCATCGCGATCGAGGAGCGCGCGAGCCTCTCCCCCGACGCGCTCACGGGCATGGAAGCGAACCTGCGGTTCGCCGGCAAGGAAACCATGGAGACGCGCATCTTCGGCAGGCTATCCGCCTGGCAGAACTGGATTTTCAGCCGCCCCAACGCGGTCGGCGAGCACGGCGCCCTGAAAGTCTACGGGAGCGGAGCCAAGGCAAAATTCAACTGGGACCGGGTCTAGAGGTCATCGAGGAAGAGCGCACATGAGCATCAACTACAGCGAGAAGATCCCCAACAACGTCGACCTGGCGAACGACAAGACGCTGCAGCGCGCGCTGGAGCACTGGCAACCGCGCTTTCTCGATTGGTGGCGCGAAATGGGGCCGAACGACTTCGCCTCGGCCGACGTCTACCTGCGCACCGCGGTCGGGGTCGACGCTCAAGGCTGGGCGAACTACGGGACGGTCAAGATGCCCGACTACCGCTGGGGGATTTTTCTGGCGGATCCGACGCCCGATCGCACTATCGGCTTTGGCGATTCTTTCGGGCAGCCGGTATGGCAGCAGGTCCCCGGCGAGTTCCGCTCCCAATTTCGCCGCCTGATCGTCACGCAGGGCGACACCGAGCCCGCGTCGGTCGAGCAACAGCATCGGCTCGGCCACACCTGCCCTTCCCTCTACGATCTCCGCAACCTCTTCCAGATCAACGTCGAGGAAGGCCGGCACCTGTGGGCGATGGTCTACCTGCTCCACGCCTACTTCGGCCGTGACGGGCGCGAGGAAGCCGAAGAGCTGCTCGCGCGGCATTCGGGCGACGTCGACAAGCCGCGCATCCTCGGCACATTCAACGAACCGATCTCCGATTGGCTGTCGTTCCTGTGCTTTACCTATTTCACCGATCGCGACGGCAAGTTTCAGCTGAAGAGCCTCGCGGAATCCTCGTTCGATCCGCTCGCGCGTACCTGCCGCTTCATGCTTACCGAGGAAGCGCACCACATGTTCGTCGGCGAGACCGGCCTCGCCCGCGTGGTGAAGCGCACGCTGGAGGTGATGAAGGAAACCGGTACCGACGACCCGGAGGCGATCCGACGCCAGGGCGCGGTGGATCTGCCGCTCCTGCAGCGCTACCTTAACTTCTGGTTCAGCTCATCACTCGATCTCTTCGGCTCGGAGGTGTCGTCGAACGCGGCGAGCAGTTTTGCGAACGGCATCAAGGGCCGGCCCGACGAGACCACCCAGTACCAGGACCACGTCTGCGCGGAAGCGAACCGCGAGCTCGACCTGCCCGACGGCCAGGGCGGATTGAAGAAGGAAACGGTGGGGATGCGCAACGCCATGAACGAGGTGCTGCGCGAGGCCTACGTCAAGGATTGTGAAATCGGACTGAAGCGCTGGAACATGCAGATCAAGCGCGCCGGCTATGGTTTCGAGCTGAAACTGCCGAGCAACCGTTTTCGCCGCGCGATCGGCGCCTGGACGAACGTTCCGACGGACCTCGATGGCAAAGTCATCGGCCGCGAAGAATTCGATCGGCGCCTGCCCGACTGGACGCCGAGCGCCTCCGACAGGACGTACGTGAAGAGCCTGATGCAGCGGGTGGCCGAACCGGGGAGGATGGCCGGCTGGATCGCCCCTCCCGATCGCGGTATCAACAACCTCGCGGTCGACTACGAGTACGTGCGCCTGGCCTGAGGTGCAGCGCCCTTACTGCACGGTGACCTGGACCCGGTCGCCGAAGCGCAGGCGCGCCCGCAGTTCCGGCGTGATGTGAACGATTCCGTCTGAGTCGACCAGCATCGCCCGGGACACGCCCATACGGGCCGCGACTTCTCTCCAGCCACCCTTCCCTCCGATGAAGATGGGCTTGGAAGCAGCATCCGACAACGCGCCCGCCCTCCCTCCCCCCGGCACCAGCACGGTGACCGATTCGACTCCCCCGACCGGATAGCCCGTTCGCGGATCGATGATGTGCGAATAGCGCTTGCCGTCGATCTCGTAGTAGCGCCGATAGTCCCCCGAAGTGCCGACGGCCTCGCCGCTGTCCAGATCCAGCGTGGCGAGCAGGCCCGAGCCGCGCGGCGTGTCCAACGCGACGCGCCACGGCCGCGCCCCGTGACGTCCGAGCGCGAGCGCGTTCCCGCCGACGTTCACGAGTGCATTCGATATGCCCTCCTCGCGAAGAAGCCCGGCGGCGCGGTCGAGAGCGTAACCCTTCGCGTATCCGCCGAAATCGAGCTGCACGGAAGGATTGATGCTGGTGACTTCGTCGCCGTCTACCCTGACGTCGCTCATGCACGGATGCGCCACGACAAGCTGCGCGATGTCCCAGGCGGCCGGCACGGGCCCGCCTGGCTTGTCGCGGTGGAAACTCCACAAGCCCACGAGCCTCCCGATCGCGGGATTGAAGAGGTCTCCGGACCTTGCCGCCAGGCTCTGAGCCTGCAGGATGAGCGCGGCGATCTCCGGGGTCGTGTGTATCCTCGACTCGCCGCGGGCAATCGCCTGGTTGAGGGCTACCAGCTCACCCGGCTTCCACGCGTGGAGATCGCGGTGCATGCGGTCGAACTCCGCGAACACGCGCCCGACGGCGGCTTGCGCCCGCTTGGCGTCCGCGTCGACCACGGCGATCTGGGCGATCGTGCCGAAGACGTAGGAGCTCGCGCGATAATCGCCGGCACCCGCGTCCGAGAGCGCGAGCGCGGCAACCAGCAGGAGAGCCAGCCGGCCCGGTGCTGCGGTCAATGCCGCTCCCGCCGGTGCTTGCGCTTGAGGAACAGCCATGCGCCGCTCAGGGACAGGACGCCGAGGAATACCGCGAGGAGATCGACCGCGAGCGGTCCGTAGCGGCCCGCGAATCGCCCGCTGTGCAGGTCGAGCAGGACCCGTTGCACCGACACCCCCGGCTCCAGCATCTCCGAGTACCTTTCGCGCTCCGCGACGGAAAGATCAGCTGGTGCCGACCAGGCGATCGCGTCGCGCGGGGCGGGCTGCCATGACAGGGCATCGCTGCTTTCGAATGTTCCTGATGCCGTCCGCAGCACGAGCTGTCGTGCGCCCGCTCCAATCGCCTGGACCGGGACCGCGGGCAGCGCGTTCCTCTCCAGGCGGTCGATCAGCAGGCCGTCCTTCCCATAGAGATACAGCGACGCGCTGCTGGCCACCACGATCATGTCGGGAAGCTCTACGAGCCCGATGGGTTGGGGAACCCTGTCGGCGGAAATCTGCCCGTCGAGCACCCAACGACCGTTGGCGGCGATCAGATCATGCTTCCCCGAACGGAATGCGTGACGTGGAGGCTCCCCCGCCACACCGTACCAGCGCGCGAGCCATGGCGCGTGCACGTACCTCGCGTCCAGGCCGAGCCCGGTAGCGTGGTTCAGCACCACCCC
>Ga0209811_10000996_pt1 | contig 10185 bp, 18 predicted proteins | sample Coa_R1_6_FD_187161 | JGI IMG/M metagenome (GOLD analysis project Ga0209811, IMG submission 187161) | Surface soil microbial communities from Centralia Pennsylvania, which are recovering from an underground coalmine fire. - Coalmine... | ecosystem: Environmental > Terrestrial > Soil >...
AACTGAATCCTGCCCAACAAGCTGCAAGCTTTGCAGTGGTCAAGGCAATCTGTGATACATACAACGTTCCAAAGCGATTCGCCGATGCTAGCGGCGGGATTACCGGGCACTTTAGCATGTCTGCCATCAATCGACAACACTGCCCAGGGCCATACCTCTGGGATGAGCTATTCAATTACTTGAAAGGAAATACTAACAACATGCCTACAATACCACAGGGATGGACAGACGATCCAACCAATAAAATCCTTAAAGATCCTAATGGCACACCTATTGTGCTCGGATTTCGTGATCACATTCTTGTCTCGAATTGGGATAAAGACAATTGGGCATTGGAACCAGAACATTCGGTCAGTTCTGTAGAAATGTCTAACCCTTCACTTGGTCCTGGAACCGTTCAAAACTTCCGATGGAAACGCCTCGAATACACTGCAAAAACGGGAGTCTTTGAAGGATGGATAGGCCAAGAACTTCAATGGTATCAAAAAGCCTATGCATCGCAACAATCCCAAATAGCGGCATTGAAAGCACAGCCAGCCATCGCAACCCTAGAACAGATCAACGTTCTTTCATTGCAAATCGCCAAGTTATCGACAGTACAGTGAGGACACCATGAAAACACCGCAAGATACAACGCTCTTGATGCAAGCCTTAGTAAGCATTGTCTTTGCCATTGCTTTTGTTGTTCTCATTGTCTATTCGTTGATATATCATAATGCGACGATTATTCCTTATGCACTTGGTGGTTTAGCGACGATCTATGCACATTGGGTATCATCGCCTGCACAGCAAAGCATGATAACATCGTTAATACAGCAAATAACACCGTTACTCACATCGCTTGCACAGAGTCAGCAAAGCCTGCAACAAAAGGCGACGGCAATACAACAAGAGACATCGACACCAAAGCAAGATTGAAGCAAAACAGTGTATTACCGACATATAACATTGTCAACGTAGTGAGGCGTCATGCAGACACCGCAACCACAAGATATCACAACGCTTGCATATCGCGTGAACAGTGTAGAACGCGATATGCAAAACGTTAAAGAACAGTTTCGTCTTTATGTTACACAACGCGAAATCGAGTTACAGCAACGCGAAAAAGAATTACAGTTGAAAAACATCGAACAAAACATCGAACAAATACGAAAAGATCAACAAAACAGTAATAAACAACAAGATGACATAAATACGAAGCTAGACAAGCAATCAGAGAAGATCGATGAAATACAATTAAAGACATTGAAATACGTCGTGAATATCGGCGTAGGCCTTATTATAACTATTATAGGCGGTGTTGTTATAGGCGTTATTATATATTATGTCACGCATCCAGGAGGGTAGCATGCTTCTAGTTTTCTTACGCGTCATCAGGCGTGCTATTGTCGTGTTGTGTGTTATTGGATTTCTTTTCGGTATTTTTCTTGAAGCGATACCGGTATTTTCAAATGGATCAAATGAAGTACTAAATGCTGTCCGATTAACAAATCAGCAGTGTGCTCTTGCAGAACGGATAAGCAAAGACGCTCTCACATTGACTCAATCAGGGGATCATTCACAGGCTATCCTAGAATTACAGGTAACATTGCCTATATTCGAGAAGACACAGGTTGGTCTTCAAAAGAATAATGACCCATCTCTTGAACTTCCTATACACATTCCAGGAGACGCGCAGCTTTTGATTATCCAAGCTCAGCCTGACTATGCAGCTCTTGACAGTGCAGGTCGCTCTATTCTAAAGAATGCCGATCCTCCAATCGATCCTAATGAGCTAGAAATTATTCAGCAACATGAGAGACCATACTTTTTAGAGATGGGTACCATTTCTAGAGTATGGCAGGGACATATAGAGGAAAACGCCCATAACTTCTTTGTGTTTGAATTTACTATAGATATAGTGATTTTGGTATTAATAATTGTGCATTTGGTATTAGGAAAGATAATACAGGTATTAGAAAGGAGAAATGCAAATGTTGCTGTTTCAACACAGGAAACATCCACATGAATTGCAAAATGCGAATGCTTTACATAAATTAGAGCAAGAGGTATCAGGCATCAACACAAAGATAGCTGTTGCATTAACGCGTGCAGTGGGAACAATGCCAACAGCATATATCTTTGCCATCCTTGCTATCCTTGGCTTTCCAGGAACAGGCGCGACACCTACAATGTATGTACAATGGGTATCACAAACATTTATTCAGCTTGTAATGCTTCCTGTTCTCGCTGTGGGACAACAGGTTTTAGGCAGACATCAAGAGATTATGGCAGAACAGCAATTTAAAACGACAGAAAACACTTACCATGACATAGAGCAAATCATACAACACCTATCAATGCAAGATAGCAAGATTCTCGAAACAATCCAAGAGCAATCGAAGCAAACAATGATCCTTATGTCACAAAACGAAGAATTGTCAAAGCAAACAACGCTACTTCTTCAAATAGCACAGACAAAGCAACAAAGCAATGACTAACACCATAGGTATCATTGCCTGCATTGCCATCATAGGTATACCATTGCTCATCAGCGGCATAATGAGGCATAGACAACAAAAAGCAATGCGGCGTGATTTAGACGATGCGTTGTTTCGGAGGGTTGAGGAAGAGTGGCGGGAATGATGCAAGACAACAAAAAAACAGGGATCAACATTATTAGTGGTGTTGTCCCTGTTTTGGCTTTGATTGGCAGTGATAGCGAGGTTTAGCGATGTTGCGCTGTTAGACCGTCACTAGCTCTTGCTCTTGCTGATGTTTGTGGTGACTGTTGGAGTTGTGATGTTGCTGATGGTTTCCTTCAAGAACATCATTGAGTGTATTGCGCCTGATACGATACGATTGACGCTTGTTTAAGTGAGGCAATTTAACTGCCTGCAATACGTCATTTTTCACCCATCTGCGTACAGTCGTGTCATCTACACGCAAGATCTTGGCTACCTCTGATACAGTCAAGAGTTCGTCTACTACTTGAGCCATTTGTTCTCTCCTTCAATTAGTTGGCAATTGTCAATGAATAGTCAGTGCTGTTTGGTTAAGGCTGTTTTGCGCCTTTAATGTGATTAGGATAACATCACGTCAACACATTGTCAAGCATCAATGTCTTGGTGCTACCCTTTGAGCTTTGTCTTAATACTGAACGAAGAATTTCCACCAGCATCAATGATTGATCCGTTTTCAATTTTAATGGGATACGGATATGTCAATGCCGCTGGCTCGGAGTAAACGGCATCAACCTCACTTCCTCCTCCTGAAAGTTTTCGTACACATCGAACCCACGTAGCATCAGTATTTCCGGTATACAAGCCGTTAGGTTCAGCCTGTGGCAAAACTACAGATGGATCATATGAAGCGCTTCCTGTATGTACCTGATCAGGATTTGTGAATTGGGTAGTATACGGGATTGGGTAACCAACCGATGGACATACGTATGGTTGAATGCCACTGCTTGCAGGAGGAAAGATGACAGACCACGTATTGAGATCTTTCATTCTAGCATCATAGATCTGCTGTAATGCATCTCTTTCAGGGCTATAGTCATACTGATGGATCGGCTGGTTGTTGGCATAGATAGTCTGTTGGCTATTCACCTGATCTGACTCTGATGTTGTCTGAGGCGTATCAGAGGAGAATAATGCACATCCAGAAAACAGCATGAATGCCAAGATTAGCCATGGAACAATAATAAAAGCCTTTTTCACGTTTTACCTCTTTCCTATCTTGTTGGAAACTGATTGAAAAAATCCTGCAACTCCGGCATATCCTTTAAAATCTCCGGCCTCGAACACTGAGAAGCGTCAAGTGCATTGTAGATATCGCGTGCATTTTGCTTCTCCTGTGCTTGTAACTGCGTTTTCAATGTCTCATCTTGCGTAGACGCTATTTCTACGTTGTTGTTCGATATAGCATCAAGATCGTTGCCAATCTTCGCCTTTTGCGTTGTTAGGTATTGCACGTTACAGGTCATGACGTTGCGTTCGCTGTTTTGCAATGGAATAGCGAGGTTGTCGTTGTACCAAACAGCAAAACCAGCACCACCCACGACTAACAATCCTACGATTGCCATGGTCAATAAACAGCCTATGCTTAGGCCTAGAAACGATGTTTGATCTTCGTTCATGAAGACTCCTTTCATTGTTAAGAACGGATATCTTGACATCTTATCAAACTACTAGCCATCTTGGCTAGTCCGCTTATGGCTCTTGCCCTTTACAATATTGCAAATTTGGGATACCATTGCTTAAGCGGTATAGGTACTATACCACAATAGAAATTATATTGCAAGAGTGAAACGAGGGAATTTTCATGGCAAAACATTTTAACCTCAGTGCTTTCTATACGGCACTGGATGCTCAAAGAGAAGCAAAGCATCTTTCTTGGAGAGAAGTAGCTATTGAGACGGGCGTTAATGCATCAACACTTACAAGGATTGGGCAAGGTAAGTCCCCAAATGCCGAGAACTTCCTTGCCCTTACAAACTGGCTAGGCCTCGACCCAAAGGTGTTTTGGGATATGAAAGAACAAGGCAAAACTGAAACCTTGACAATCATTTCCGTGGCTCTTCAGGGTGATCCCTGCCTAGATGACGAAAGCATCGCTCTTATCGATGGCTTAGTGAGAAATACCTATGAAAAACTGCATAAGCCATGATCAATAGACACATCAGAACCTCTTTATGTTCTGCTCAGGTTTCACTGATGTTGTCCTCATCATAAAATCATCAATATCTCCTAAGCATTTCCCTAGATGACAATGAAATGCTTAGAACATCATCGTAACCTCAACATAAGTACTTTGTAACTTAATACTACACTACTTCTGAAGACCTCATAACACTACAATGAATACATCGTCTTTACTTCATAACCCCATACTATGCTGCTTCCAAAGACCTCACAATAAGATACTGTTTTCATCGTCTTTACCTCACAAGACGCTACTATAATGCTTACGAAGACTTCATCAACTTATTATGAGAATATAATGTTTACATCATAACTTACTGCTATGACACTTATGAAGATCTTATGTTGTGACCATGTTGACATCATAAGATCTTTGTCTTTACCCCATGAAATAATGCTGTTATCGTTATGTTGATAACATAAAGTGTTTAGCATAGCGTTGTAAGAACATTGTGTTTACTTTGTGATATGATGATAAGATACTGATGAAACAATGATAAGCAGTGTAAGTAGTGGTTATGATGTGGAAACGATGATGTTATGATGTAGTTACGATGTGGCGATGAAGAGATAATGATAGGCTTTGTAGAAGCTAGGAAGAGGCTATGGTTAACGTTGTGATATGAAGAAAAGCAGCATAGGTTGTGGTTCTATGCTGCTTGCGATGTGGTTCAGAGACCTTCAGGAAGATCCTCGGGTTTGCAAGGTCGGTCAAGAATACTTGGATCGATTTGATAACCATCTGCCAACAGAACTTTCAACCAAGCCCGATTCACGGCATCTGTTTTGTTAATGCCGTGTGTATCAAGCCAGTGATAGATGTATGGCACTAATCGCACATCAAGCATGAGGTTTTCTTTTCGGTACCTTTTATTGTAGGGAACCTTGCTTCTCCGATCATGAAACGATGGTTGACCAAGGCCATACGTGGGATCAGGATATGGGTATATTGGTAACTGCCGTGTTTCCTGAACAGGTTCAACAGGAGGATCTGGCACTATTGATATAGGCCGCTCTACAATTGGAGCAGGCGACACCTCTTGCTTCGCAACCTCTTCTTGTGGCTCTTGCTCCTGTTCTGCCTCCTGTTTTTCTGTATCTTGGTAAAGTGATCGTCTTCTCTTCAATGGGTCTGCCAATGTCATTCTCCTTTTCTCAATGCGAGCCCCGCTCGAGTCAAGAACTCATCTGCAAGAGCTGCATATGCTTTAGCGCCCGGGCTGTTAGGCGCATACTTACCTAGAGGCAACTGTGTATCTGCTGCTTCCTCTACTTTCTCACTTTGTGGAATAGTCGTCTGGAAGACAGCTTTTCCAAAGAAGCTTCGTACTTGCTTCATTCTCTTCTTGGCATTCTTTGTCCGTTTCACATCGGCACAGATAACCCCAAAGATAGGTAATGGTATCTCTAATTCGGATCGCATTTGAACAAAAGCGCCTATGAGAGTACGAATACCCAGAACGCTGTAGACCTGTGGCGAAATAGCGATGATGACTCCATTGGTTCGCGGGCCTGGAACATTCTTATGGCTACCAGCGGCTACAAAAGCGTTCACAGGTGCCAGTCCTAGCGTAGGCGGTGTATCTATCAGGATGATATCGAACTCATCCTGTATGGCTTCTAGGGCGCGTTTCAGGATCTTTTCACGGCCATTGGTAGCAGAAAGATTGAGGTCCATGTCAGAGAGAGCGATAGAGCCCTTTGCTAAATAAAGATTTTCCTGTTGAGGTACTGGAACAATGACCTCTCGAATGTGGCGTTTCTTTTTCTGATCTCCGTTAATTCCAATAATTACATCGTAAAGCGTCGGTATTCCTTCGCCTGGAAGCGATGTTGCTTCATCCTCTTCTTCGTCGGCGTTGTCCTCTTCATCGTCTAGTTGATATTCATCCTCAAATTCATCAAATTCTCCTTGTAGTCTTTGCATGGTTTCATCATCTAGCTCTTCATCGTCTTCGATGTAGCCAAGCAATGAGTAATCGATGTTGCATTGCGGGTCCATGCTCACTAAGAGCGTTTTGTAGCCTCGTTGTGCAAAAATATAGCTTAGCTGAGCAGCATTGGTTGTTTTCTTGACCCCGCCCTTATTGTTCGCAATAGCAATGGTAAGTGTCATGCGTGTAATACCTTTCTCTAAGAACATCTTGATGTTCTAATAGTGTTGTGCTACTGTTCTCCTACGTAGTCTACATTGAGCATGCCATTACCCACATCGTCGAGTCAAGGAATTTTCGTTCTACATCGCTCTTCATCGCCACAACAAAAAAGCCTTGAGATCTCATCATGTGGTTGAGCAGAACGCTTTGCATTTGTTCCCAACATTTGTTTTGTTTGTCTATACCTGTACTGTTCTGCTCAACCCACAATATCGCCTTTTGCAATCTTTGCAGCACGGTTCGCAAAAGACTCCTTTGTCTTATCAAACCACACTTTGTCTCCTTTGATATAAAACATTGTCAAACATTGCTCACACCAATATTTCGATGGATCTCCAGTGTACACTGAATGCTCGCAGAACGGACAACGTATCCAATGCGTACTTCGTCCAGCAGTGGCAACACGTTTTACAGCGTGCATCCTTGCGTATTCAGCGGCTTTCTCAGGTTTACGAAAACACTTTGCCTTGCCGTTTTCCTCTGCTGTACGACGGTAGCCATACATATCAAAAGATACATGATATCCCTCTGACACACGGTCAATGCTGTATCCCTCTGGAAGATCATTGCCTTCCATGTTAATTCTCCGTTTCTGCATTGCTTACAATGCTTTCTTCATTTCTCTTCAAAAAATCGAAGAGAAGCTTTACTTGCTCCGAGCACAATGTCAAGGCAGGGCCTATAGTGTCCCCTTTGCGATAAAAGAGGACTTTGCCTTCTGTTGTGTATTCGACGCTGTGATGTGTTCCTAGGACTGCGATGTTATCACCATATCCTGGAAACACTTTGAGATAATCGTTGTTCATTGTTGCCTCTCCTCAAGCCAATGCATCAAATCAATGCCAGTCATTGCCATAGCATCGATTAGCATCGTATCTTGCCTTGTATCACCTAGCCAAGCAAGGATGCCACTATATTGCACGCCGAATTGCTCTGTGACTTCATCGGGTGTTTTGTCGCCTCGTTGCATCAACAAAGCGGCGAAATCCAATGTTAGTTCTCGCTGTATGCGGTCTCTATCAGGTTTTCCAGGGCCACCAGGGAAGAAACGCTGTGCTCTTGCTTCTATGTCGCTAATGTCGTTGCTCATCATTCTACCCATATCCTTACTCTATCACAATAATCATTATTGCCTGTTATTGCTTCTACATTAAGGCAAAACCGCAATATTTTGGGGTTGATCATTGTATTATCTCGCTTTCCAGAATAGCAACGATCTGCTCTAGTTTTTCGGCTTCAAGCTTACTCCAGTCAATGTTTTTCAGTGCAAAGACATTGGCTTGGCGCTGAATTTCTTGGCGTAGTTCTGGAGTGGCGATGAAGAGAGTCGAAGTCTCCCAGTATCGCCCTGACTGCGTTCCATCGGGCCGATATCGCTCGCCATTGGTAAGCACTACCTGGCCCGATGCTGTCACCTTGGCAACGGTGACAATCCTCATTCCACCGTTACCATCAGACTTCTCAACAAGCTCATCACCCGCATTGACTGAATTAGGTTCTAGCATTATTTTGCCTCGCTTTCTTCAAAATGCAATGATGCTTCATAGACATCACCGCCATCAAGGTAGACATCGACATTATCAGTGCTCTCTATCTTTTTGAGAGGAATACCGTCTTCAATGCAATTATCGACTAGTTGTCGCCAACTTATCGGAAACAATGCTTTGAAGTCTTTCGTTGACATACATTCAAAAGTCATTTTGTCTCTCCTTGCTCTTCAAAGAACCTATCTTTGAGAAACGTCGCAAAACTTTGCATTTCTTGCTGGTATTCTTTGAGTTTCTTGGCTCTCAGTTCTTGCTTTCTTTCATTCTGGCAACATGCACCGAAGCTTTGCAGTACGCATTCGTCTTCTATAAAATTGCACACGATGACTAGCATTTGATCCATGGCTTGCTCGCCTGCCTGTTCATGCTTCTTGTAGAAAGCAGTAAGCACTTCTGCAAGCTTGCTTTGATCCTCAGCAGGTATCCATACCCAAGGATAAGACTGACCATGATCGAGATGTCCCTCGCAGGAGAAGGTAGTACGAATACCGCTTGCATTGAGAGCCAAAATCAGGTAGATGATCCCTGGATCAATGCGCCTGCCAAGATCGTCTGTGGTCATCGCCACACGGTCAAATACCTCTTCCCAAATTTGATCCTTGACTTGATTTTTTGTGACTTCTAGCATATATTTTGTGAGAGATGACCCAGACGACTCGACTTCGCTGTCAAGCCGTCCTTCAGAAGCTAGTCGGGTATGAAACCTGTACCCTTGCACTGGAAGCAGGTTTCAGTACCATTGACCGCGCCCCATTCACATGCAGGGTTAGGGCAATCGGTAGGGACTTTATTAATCAAAATAAAGCTCCTACCCTTGCAGGATGCACAAATGTTTTTCACTTGTACCCTCCCCTTGATGCAATCGGGACATTTCCTCATCTCTCAGGTCTCCTTTCTGTTTTATTTGCGACCTCTCGATCACATCCTTATAATATCACATGTTGGTATCCCTGTCAATACCATTGAGCATTTGGGAAAATATTGATATCTTTGTCAATACCATGTATACTATAAAACAAATCTTGAGAAGGGGAGAAAAATATGGATTACACACAGGAAAACATAGAGCAGATCTTGAAAGACTTGGAGATTGAGCCCTATCGCCATAACAAAGTAGACAGCAATCAAGCTGCCAAGATACTTAACTGGAGAGCTGAAACAGAGCAAGGCAAAAAAACCAACTATACACCAATAAGCATACGTCGTCGCACTGCTGGCGGCGATTTACACCCTGAGCCCATCAGTGAGCGCCTCAATATCTATGATGTTGTCGAAGTCTTTGCTTTGAAAATCGTCCCTAGCAGAGCTGCTGGAGGACAACAACGAAGATCAAAGAAAAGACAAAGTTCTTTGTAGCTAAATTATTGGTATTGACAGAGTTACCAATTGGCGCTAAAATGTTCCATGAAGCTTCTGGGAAAAGGCAAAAAAAAAGAAACAGGAGGATCAACATTGATCGAGGAATCACAACAATCCACATCGCAACAACAACAAGAACCATCGAAAGCCGAAGTTGCAGCGCATATCGCTGATCAGCTTGGCGAAACCGAAGAGGGACCTCGCAAAAGCATCGAAGGCATTGTTCGCGCTGTTGGTCGAAGTCATGCCAAAGAGCTGCTTAGCTTGACATTGCAGACTGAAGAGAACGGCGGCTTGATGTTGCCTGACAATTCGCGTCGTCGTACACCTGGAGGCGTCTTCTTCCACCTTGCCTACACTATTGGCAAAACAAAAAGCGGTAAGCCACTGGAAAAGACCTGGAACAGCGTCACAAAGCCCAAGAATAGCAATGCCAAG
>Ga0209811_10000997_pt1 | contig 10154 bp, 10 predicted proteins | sample Coa_R1_6_FD_187161 | JGI IMG/M metagenome (GOLD analysis project Ga0209811, IMG submission 187161) | Surface soil microbial communities from Centralia Pennsylvania, which are recovering from an underground coalmine fire. - Coalmine... | ecosystem: Environmental > Terrestrial > Soil >...
TGTAGGACTTGCCGGCATTGAGCATGGAAATTTTTGAGGGATCAGTGTCAAAACCGACGACTTTGTGGCCGGCTTCAGCAAAACGAAGCGCGAGCGGAAGGCCTACATATCCGCAGCCGATAATTCCAACTTTTAGTTGTGCGCCTTTGAAGAATTCTGGTTTCCGGTCGGTCGGCATCGGACTGTAAACGCTCCTCGTTCCATGATGAATTGAGCTGGAAAAACACGCGCAAGCGGCGCGGTGGGTTGCGCTACCAATATAACAGGTTCGCTGCGAAGCTCGGCGTGCGCGATGACGTGCTTGTTACGCATTGTTCACGACGACTAACGTTGCTTCACCCGCCGAAGGCGGCCAGAATGAATTTGGATTACCGAGAATTGGCGGGGTTCTTTGAGGTTAACGGCGTGAGCGTTATATATATACTCATTCTTGGCGTATTTGCGGGAATTATGGTGGGCCTGCTGGGCATCGGCGGTGGCATCGTGCTGGTGCCGGCGATGGTGCACTTGCTGCACATGGACCAGCACCTGGCGCAGGGAACTTCGCTGTTCATACTGTTGCCGCCAATCGGATTGGGGGCGCTACGGCAATACTGGAAAGCCGGGAACGTGGATTTACGTGCAGGCATTCTGTGCGCGACAGGAATGATTTTAGGAGCGTATATCGGTGGGAAGATTGCAGTGCCCATGTCCACACCGAGGTTGAAAGGGCTTTTTGGCGGATTTTTGATGTTTTCGGCCGTGCTGCTGTGGATGAAAGCGCGGCCTGCGCAGGCCGCTACGCCAGCAAATGAAGGAAGGGCATGAACCGGCAATCGCTGGTGGACACTGGAGTGTTGCTGGCCGGAGTTAGCGGAGGAATTGCGTCGGGAATGTTTGGCATTGGCGGCGGAGTGATTTTGGTGCCCATTTTGGGACTGTTGCTGGGATTCAGCCAGCATCGCGCGCAGGGAACCAGCCTGGTGGCGCTGATTCCGCCAACCGGGTTGCTGGCGGTGCTGGCGTATGCGAAAGCGGGATATGTGTCCTGGCCAACGGGATTGTTGTTGATACCCGGAGTCTTTCTGGGCGGAATTGCCGGGGGCAACCTGGCGAAGCGTATTCCGGCGGCGCCCATGCGGCGGATATTTGCGACGCTGATGTTCCTGCTGGGAATTTGGCAAGTGTATGGCGCGTTTCGCGGGTGACGGACTCTCAATAACTATGGTTGACCTGCATTGCCACATTTTGAGCGGAATGGACGACGGGGCGAAAACCGCGGCGGATTCGCTGGCGATGGCGGAGATGGCGATCGCCGACGGGATTACCCACGTGGTGGCGACGCCGCATTCGAACAACGAATACCAGTTTGACTATGCAGCGGTCGAGCGCGCGGCCGCGGAACTGCAAAACGCCGTAAGCGACCGGCTGGAAATTGCCACCGGCTGCGATTTCCATCTAAGCCCAGAAAATCTGGCCAAGCTCAAAAGAAATGCGGCGCCGTTCTGCATTCACCAGAAGGATTATTTATTGGTGGAATTCAACGAATTTTCGATTCCACCGACGATCGACCAAGCATTGTATGAGATTCAGCTGGCGGGACTGCGGGTGATCATCACGCACCCAGAGCGCAACGGGATCATGCGCTCGCAGCCGGAGCGGCTGGAAAAATGGATCCGCAAAGGAAGCTATGGTCAGGTGACCGGAGGATCGCTGCTGGGGGCATTTGGCGCAGCTGCGCGACAGACTTCGCTGGAATGGATTGCACGAGGGATGATTCATTTTGTGGCTAGCGATGCACATAACCTCAGCGGACGCCCGCACAAATTGCGAGCGGCTTACGATTTGGTGCAAGCGGAGTTCGGTGAAGAGAAGGCCGAGGCGTTGTTCAGGGAAAATCCGTTGGCGGCGTTCGAGGGGCGTGGGTTGCCGCATGTGCCGGAAATCAGTGTGAGCGCGCCAAAAAAGAGATGGTTCCCGTTTTTCTAGATTTGTTTGCCCAATGGAAGGAAAGCCGCGCAGCGAATTTTGAAATGAAAGGTTAACGGGAGTGTGGGAGCGGAAGGCCGGCCCAGGCATTGAGCAAGCCGAGGTATTCGCGAGTGACATTCAAGGCGTCATTCGAACTACGCCACCAGTGTGCGGCGTCGAAATGATCCTCCAGCGCAGCACGCACCAGCAAGTGACCTTGATTTTCGCGATTGGCAATTTTCTTCCAAAGTGTGTGTACCCGGCGAGTATGCGGTTTGGAAGTGACCACGATGACGGTGATAGCGGGCTGAGCGTCCAAGGCATCAGAAACGGCGCGAAGCTCATCGGCAGTATTCAGGACGGGCGGCTTTAGAATGCGGATGTTGGCGGCCGGCACGCCCTTTTCGATGAGCACCATACGGCTGTACTGTTCTTCGCCGGCGTAGGGGAGACGAAGATCTTCCATGGCCGCGCCGGGCTGAAGCGGGTGGGTTAGCCAGATTTCCTGGGCGTAACCTTGGCGGTAGAGTTCGGCAGCGCTGAGAGCGCGTTCTGGCAAAGCGCCGCTCAATACGATGATTGCTTGTGATTTTTGCAGCGGGTCTTCGCGAATCAGCCACGTGCCTGCATGAAACAAGGTATAGACCACGACACCCAGGAATATGAGCATGGTAACTACCAAGAATGGGAGCGGGCGTTTGCTGCGCGAGATTGGCGAAGTGCAGCTCATGGTTGCCGAGCGCGAATGGTAAACCGCGCGTGCAGAGTGGTCAATCGCTAGAAGCGACGATACACTGGAAAACGAAACTTTCGGAGGTTGCATGCGGGCGGTGGTCACCGGAGCGGCAGGATTTTTGGGATCGCATCTTTGCGATCGGTTTCTTGCGGAAGGCTGGTCGGTGCTGGGCGTGGACAATTTTATTACCGGCCGAAAAGAAAATCTGGAGCACCTGAAAAGCAACACGAAGTTTTCCTTCGAGGAAGCCAATGTCAGCGACGGGCTGCAAGTTTCCGCGGACGTCGGCTACGTGCTGCACTTTGCTTCGCCGGCCAGCCCGCCGGATTATCTGCGGGAACCGATTGAAACCATGCGCGTGGGTTCGGTGGGAACGCAGAACGCGCTGGAGCTGGCGCGTGCGAAAGGCGCGAAATTTCTTCTGGCTTCGACCAGTGAGTGTTACGGCGATCCGGAAATTTCGCCGCAGCACGAAGAGTATTGGGGGCACGTCAATTCGGTGGGGCCGCGCAGCGTGTACGACGAAGCGAAACGGTTTTCGGAAGCGCTAACCATGGGCTATCACCGGCACTACGGCGTGGATACCCGCATTGTGCGCATTTTTAATACTTATGGGCCGCGGATGCGATTGAACGACGGGCGAGCGCTGCCGAATTTCGTATTTCAGGCGCTGAGCGAGAAACCGATCACCGTTTATGGGGATGGAAAACAAACCCGCAGCTTCTGTTTTGTTTCGGATTTGATCGACGGAATTTATCGTCTGGCCATGTCGAATGAACATTTTCCGGTGAACGTCGGGAATCCGGAAGAGATCACCCTACTGGAATTTGCGGAGCGAGTTCGCGCACATTTTCCGAAATCGGGGCCGATTGTGTTTGAGCCTTTGCCGCAAGACGATCCCAAGCGGCGTTGCCCGGACATTGGCAAAGCCAAGCGCTTGTTGGGTTGGGAGCCGAAAGTAAGGTTAACCGACGGTTTGAAGGGAACCATCGAATATTTTCAGCAGCAGTTTGCGGCACAGAAAAACACCGTGACCATCTAAGGCGAGCGCTAATGTCGGTACGCGCCGCCTGTTCGCGGCCAGGCTATTCGCGGCCGAAGGAAACGTATTCGAACCCGAGTTCCTTCATCTTTGCCGGGGAATAAAGGTTGCGGCCGTCGACCACTAATTTGCGGGCCATCGTTTTTCCAGCGCGCTCCCAATCCAATTGTTTGTAAGCATCCCATTCGGTGCAAATCAGAGCGGCGTGCGCGCCGTCCAGCGCCCGGTAGGGATCCGGGTGGTAGTGAACTTGGGGCAGTTGCTTTTTCGCTTTTTCCAGCGCTTCCGGATCGCAGGCGTGGACTTCGGCGCCCTCTTCGAGCAGCCGGTGAATTACGTCCAATGCGGGTGCAAAGCGAATGTCGTCGGTGTTGGCTTTGAATGCCAGGCCGAGCACCGCGACGCGTTTGCCTTTCACCACCCACAGCGCTTTGCTGATTTTTTCCATGAAGCGATCGATGCGCTGTTTGTTAACTCTCTCGGCGGCTTTCAGAATTTCGAAATCGACGCCGACCGTGGCCGCCAGGCTGATGAATGCCTGAATGTCTTTTGGAAAACAGAAGCCGCCGAAACCGAGGCCCGCTTTTAAGAATTGTGTTCCTATGCGCGGATCGAGGCCGATGGCGTGCGTGACTTCTTCCACGTTGGCGCCGATTTTTTCGCAAAGGTCGGCCACGGCGTTGGCGTAGCTGATTTTCAGCGCGAGAAAAGAGTTGGAAGCGTGCTTGATTAATTCCGCGCTGCTGATGGTGGTGACCAAGAATTCGGCTTTATGAGTATCGGGACATTTACCGGCGTGCACCGGACAGGCAAATTTGCGTTCGAGAATCGGGCGATAGATTTCACGAAGCTGTTCGGCGGCGGCGGGATCTTCCACGCCGACCACGATACGATCCGGGTGGAAAAAATCCTCGACCGCGGTGCCTTCGCGCAGAAACTCGGGATTCGACGCCACGCGAAATCCGCCATTGCCGCGGCTGTAGGCAGAAAGTGCGCGCTGGAGTTCGATGCCGGTGCGCGCGGGCACAGTGCTTTTTTCCACGACAAGTTTAGGCGAGCGAGCTTCAGCGGCAATTTGCTGGGCCACGTGATCGATGGCGGAAAGGTCGGCGCTGCCGTCATGTCGCGGCGGAGTGCCCACACAGATAAAAATTGCTTCGCCGAATCGAATGGCTTCGCCCGAATCAGCGGTGTAAGAGAGTTTGCCGGACTTGCCGGCGGAGACCAGAATTTTATCCAGATGTTGCTCGAAGATAGGAACCTGGCCGGCTTTGAGTTGCGCGATTCTTCCAGCGTCGATATCGGTGCACATCACTTCGTGGCCGGCTTCGGCGAGGCAAGCACCGGTCACCAGTCCAACATAACCGCAGCCAATGACAGATAGACGCAATGGGATTCTCCCCCTAAACGAATGCAGCGTCAGCCAGGCACTGCCAGCCGGCTGCAAAGCATAGATCAATCAAGAATCAACGCGGTTTCCTGCCCATCAGCAATCCGCGCAAGCCCAAAAGCGCCAACCGCGGCTGTTTGCGAATGACATTCCAGAGCAGGCGCGTGGAATCGTCGCGATGAGTTTCGCCCAGCGATTCGCGCGTGCCAGCATTCAGCAGGTCCACTAGATAGGAATAGTCCTTTTGCTGAAAGTGATGCAGGGTCTTGCGAATCAGCAAGTGGGTGTCCAGTTCACGGCGCAACGCACGGAGCTCGCCTGTTTCGCCGGAGCCGAGTAGCGCGTCGGCTACGCCCTGCGCGCCGCGGAAGCCGGTAACGATGCCGCCGACGGTAGAGACTTTTACTTGAGCCGCCGCATCGCCAACCAGAAACACTTTGCCGCTGCCCACCTGGCGCTCTATAGGTATCCATTTGCGGTACACCGGGATGCGCGCGCCTTGCCACTCCAGCGGTTCCATATTTTTTTTCTGCAAAAATTGTTCGATGCGCCGTTTGGTTTCCTGGCCGCTGCCTTCGCCGATGATGCCCAGCGCGCCGCGCGATTCATTTTCAGGAATCAGCCAGTAGAAATAAGGAGTATCGTCGGGCACGAACCAGACCCGGGTGGTATCGGGGCGACAATCCCCGGGAAGTTTTACCAGCGCTTGGACCAGCGGTACGGTTTCAATGGGAGGCCAGCCTGCGGCGCGCCCCACGCGGGTGGTGACGCCGTCGGCGCCAACCACCTGATCGGCGTGAAGTTCTCTTCGTTTCCCGCCGGTTTCCACTTCGAGGCGCAAGCCGCGCGAATTGGGAGCGAGCGCAAGAAAGCGGGTATCAAAGGAAAGTTTGGCGCCGGCTTTGGCGGCTTCGTTCGCAAGTGCAGGAATCAATTTTGCGCGTTCGATGATCAGGTCGGGACGGCGCAAAGCGACTTCCGCCGAGCGGCCGTCGGTGAACAGTTCGAAGCGGCGAATTTCGTTGACGATGCTAGAGGATGCGACTTCGCGAAGCTGTTCGCGAAAGTGGTGGGTTACGATCAGCGAACGGGGGGCCGGGTCGAAGCCGGTCTTGGCGTCCAGGACCTGAACGTCGCGGCCGCCTGCTGCCACCTTTGCCGCGGTCAGAAGTCCAGCCGCTGAGCCGCCCACCACGATTACGCCGCCACTCTTTCCGTTCGGCTGGAGACTCTTCTGCTTTTCAATCACGCGTTCGGCTCTTCCGATCGTCGCAAGGGAACAGTTCGGATCGCATGAATCGCTTTGCACCGATAGTTTTTTTCAAGATGAAAACGCCCCGCCGATCGCTTCAAAGTATAGCGAATCCACTGTTGGCGGGAAACATCGCCGGATAGCGGCTCAATCGGTTGCTGCCACAGTGCGCGCCTGGCGTTCGTAAGGTGCGCGCTCCAAATAAGCGATACCTGCGGCGCCAGCGAGCAAGGCTACTGCCAGCACACCGATGGAAATCGAGATTGGCAAATAGCTGACCAGCAGCGCCAGCACGCCGGAAGTTGCGCCGACGATATACATGGTCAGTACCGCGCCGCGCTGCCCCAGGCCCAGATTCGCCAGCCGGTGGGCCGAATGGTCTTGGCCCGGACTTGCGAAGGGCAGCAAGCCACGACGGCTGCGGGAAATGGTGACCAAAGTGGTGTCAAAAATAGTTGCGCCCAGCACTAGCACCGGTACCACCCACGCCGAAAGAATATTGGGATGCGCCAGGCGGAGTTTCAGGCCAAGAGTAGCCATCAGGAATCCCAAGAACATTGCGCCGCCGTCACCCATGAAAATTTTAGCCGGTTTGAAATTCCAGCGGAGAAATCCAGCAGCCGCGCCGAGAACTGCCGCGGCAAGGACAGTTACCAGCGTTTGGCCATTGAGGTATGCCAGCAGGGCAAAGAACGCCGAAGCCATCGCTGCTACTCCGGCGCACAGGCCATCCATGTGATCCAGGATGCTAAACGACGCAGTGATACCGACGACCCAAACCAACGTGAGCGCGATGTCCAGCAGATTCCCGGTGAGTCCGCCGACCAAGGTGCTGAAGATTTGTGTCCGAACGCCGCTGAGCAGCAGAATTGCGGCCGCCGCCGGCATGCCGACGAAGAGTTTCACCTGGTGATGGAGCCAGCCACGGTCGTCCAGAATTCCAACTGTCGCGATGAGCGTGGCACCGGCGAGCATGCCTTCAATCTGCGCGCGCGCTGGGCCAGTAAAGAGGAACAGAACGCCAAGCAGCACACCGGCATACATCGCCAGTCCGCCCAGCAAGGGAATCGGCTGCAAATGAACCTTGCGCGGACCAGGAAGATCCACCATGCCCACTCTTAGGGCCAGCGCTCGCACCGGAACAGTCATGGTTAGAGAAACAAGTAGAGCGACAAAAAAAGCAAAAAGACCAGCAGCCATTGCTCCTCAGAGTTCAGAGTTACGGATCCGGCCAGGGCGGCGGGCCGGCGACACACGCGACTCACTGCCGGATTTGAGGATCCGGCTCCCAAGTGAAAAGTTGACCCCTGGACGGTCAACTTGAATAACGAAAAGCGGGCATCAGGCGCCCAACGCAGCGTAGACAAGATAACTCGGAAAAAAGCGGTAATCCAGAGAAAAAGTGGAAAAAGTCTATGAAACGCCCGAAATGTGAATGGCAGGTTACACGGTCAGAATAGATGGGTTTATAGTAATTAATACATAGCAGAAGAAAAATCGATTTGGATCTCGACACTAGCTGCTTTAGCGCGGGCGCCCGGTGGTCACAATTCGTACGAATTTCTGCACTTCGCTGGCGCGGTCGTAGGCGGGTGCGGCGCCTAGCGCCGCTCGGCCCATGTTTTCGATGCGCTGATGGTCCGCGGCCAGCGCGCGAACGGTTTGCACCACTTCGTCCGGGCGATCTGGATCGGCGCCGACGCTGAATCCCAATCGTTCGCCAAGCGAAACCGCATCGGTCTCCCGCGGTGCCACCGCAACGATGGGTTTGCCCGCGGCAAGGATGCCGTACATTTTGCTGGGCACAACCACGCCTTCCAGGCCGCGCTTTACAGTGATTAAGTGCACGTCGGGTGCAGCCAGTACCGATGGGATTTTGTGGCCTGGGAAAAAGGGCAGGAAGCGAATATTGGAAACGCCTGTGGCTGCGGCTTCCAGTTGCTCGCGCTGTGCACCTTCGCCGACAAACACAAGCCCAACGCCATCCGCAGCAAGCTGTCTGGCCGCAGCGACCAGTGTGTCCCATGCGCCGTAAGAGCCGATATTGCCCGCGTGCAGCAATACGAAGCGAAAACCTTCTCGTATTTGGCCGATCACTTCAGGATCGAGTTGCCGCGGTGGTGCCCCTGACGGGGGAATATCCGCGCCGTCGCGCACGATTTCGATTTGCTCCGCGCGAACGCCTTTGGCCAAAAGGCGATTGCGCATGTCTTCGCCGAGCACAATCACTTTGGCCGCGTGGCGCAACGCCCAGCGGTGTAGCTTTTCCCAGAAGCGCACCAGGAGTCCCGGAGGAAGAATCGATCCGCCCACGGCCATGTCCGGGTACAGATCGCGAATGTTGTAGTAATACGGTTTGCCCTTCAGTATGGCCACGAATGCGCCGATGATGCCTGCAAAGGGCGGGTCGGTCATGGCCAGCACTACGTCGCATTTGGTGAAGAGCGCCCGCGGGATCACCAGCTTGGTGTAGCTCAAATAATTAAACACGCGCTTTCTCATTTCGAAGCGCGGAAAAGCCGTAGAGCCCACGCGCACGATGCGCAAATTCTTTTTTTCTTCGGTTTGATACAGGCGCCAAGGGCGCAATTCTGTCGGATCATACGATGGCCGGCCGCACAGAACGGTCACTTCGTTTTCGCGTGCCAAAGCGTTTACTACCGTTTCGACCATTTTCGCGGTGGCCGAAGTGTCCGGCGGATAGTAAAGATTCAGCAGCAAAATGCGCATCGAACGATTGTACACGCGGAGTGCAATTCGCTCCGGTCTGCAGTGGAGCCAGTGCGAGATTTGCCGCCTGGACGCAGATTGAGGAGGACGTGATCATCGATTCTGGTGTTTCATTGGGTATGCGCATTCGCTGGAGCATGATGCTGCCAATCGCCGGACTGGTGCTGTTCGCCCTGGTCAGCTACCGGTCGGTACCCATGAATCATCCGGAACTCGAGATGCCGCACAGATATTACTGGTGGTCATCGCTGCGCCTGGATACCGATCCACTGAATCAGAATCCCAAGCCACTGATGCCCTGCGCAGATCAAACACAAAATTGCATGGACTGGGAACTTCGCATTGCTTGGGTTACCCCTGGCTGGTTGGACCGCGTTCTGGTGGTCTCCGCGCTTCCAGCATTTTTGGCTGGAGTGGCGGTGGTGATCGGCTTGAGCAAGCTAGGCATCGATGAAGTCCTCAGTTTCATGGTGTCCATGCCGATTTTGCTGGTGGCCTGGTTCTACTTTTTGGGTTGGCTGCTGGAAGGATGGAGTGATCGCCGCCGAAACGCCAAGCAAACTTCAATGAAAATGACCTGAAGCGGAAGCTATCCAAGAAAAGTGATTCAAGGGCTGGGAATTGAAGCGTTCAGGTGCGCTGAATCAGAAAATCACCGAGCACCAGCGCATCCATTTGAGTGCGATTGAAGCAATCGATTGCTTCCTGCGGCTTGCAGACAATCGGTTCATTGTCATTGAACGAAGTGTTAAGCACCACCGGTACGCCAGTTTGCGCTTCAAAGGCGCGAATCAATTTCCAGTAGCGCGGATTTGCGGTTGGCGTCACGGTCTGCAGCCGTCCAGTGCCGTCAACATGGGTCGGCGCGGGAATCTTGTCGCGCATCTCCTTTTTCACCGCGTAAGCCATGGTCATAAAGGGCGAAGGATGCGATTGCTCAAACCACTCGCCAGTTTTTTCGGCAAGAATCGATGGCGCGAACGGCCGGAAAATTTCGCGGTGCTTGATACGGCGATTGAGAATTTCTTTCATTTCCGGGCGCCGTGGATCAGCC
>Ga0209811_10000998_pt1 | contig 10153 bp, 9 predicted proteins | sample Coa_R1_6_FD_187161 | JGI IMG/M metagenome (GOLD analysis project Ga0209811, IMG submission 187161) | Surface soil microbial communities from Centralia Pennsylvania, which are recovering from an underground coalmine fire. - Coalmine... | ecosystem: Environmental > Terrestrial > Soil >...
GCGGCGTAGGATCGGTTTTGACGGCGACGGTGGGCAATCGCTGGTTTGTCGCCAAGCGCGGTCTAGCCCTGGGTATTCTCGGTAGCGCCAGCTCCACCGGCCAAATAATTTTTTTGCCGCTGTTCATGGCGATGATCACTTACGCCGGTTGGCGTTTGGGATCCATGGCGTTGATTATCGTCGCGCTGATTCTATTGCCGCTGATCTTTTTGTTCATGCGCGACGATCCGTCGGAAGTTGGTTTGGAGCCTTACGGCTCCGGCGATCCGAAAGCGACGGCGATCGGTGGTGCGGCGTCACTCCGTGGTATGTCGGCCAAGAACGCGACCATCACCGCGAAAGAAGTCGTCACTCATCCGACTTTTTGGCTGCTCGCCGCGAGTTTCTTCGTGTGCGGCGGCACGGCCAACGGGCTGATCGGCACGCACCTAATTCCGCACGAGATCGAAATCGGCATACCGCAAATTGCCGCCGCCTCTTTGCTCGGCATCATGGGCGGTCTCAATATGGTGGGGACGATTTTTTCCGGATGGATGATCGACAAAGTTCAGCCGCAGCGCTGGCTGGCGCTGGTTTACGCTCTGCGCGGTGTATCGTTGCTGTTTTTGCCCTTCGTTCACGATTTCACCGGCCTGGTGTTTTTCGCGATTGTCTACGGTCTCGACTGGTTTGCCACGGTGCCGCCGTCCATGGCGATCACGGCCGACACTTTCGGCAGGCAAAACGTCGGCAAAGTTTATGGCTGGATTTTCATGTCGCACCAGATTGGCGCGGCGATCATGGCTTCGGCGGCTGGCGCTATCCGCACCTGGATGGGCGATTATCAGTTCGCTTTTCTATCGGGCGGCGTGATCGCAATGATCGCGGCGGGACTGGCGTTACAGATCAAGTTGAAACCGAAGGAGGCGGCGCCGCCCGCCACGGGCGCGGTGCCCGCTGGAGCGTAAAAGTAAAAGGATAAAGGCAAAAGGATGAAGGATAAATTCGCAGGTTCGGTATCTTCGTTTAATCCTTTATCCTTTTGCCTTTATCCTTTGTTTAGTCCGATTCAGTAAAGTTTGACACGCGCCACTGGTTGCCCTCTTTGCGCGCGGTAATCAACCATTGGCGGGTGAACGAAGTGCTGTCCTCCGACTGGATCGTTCCTTCATAGAGAAAAGTCGATCGTTGCTCTCCTTCTGTTTTTTCCATCAGCCGGTAATGCACTCGGGGCTTCTGGGTTGAGGCGTCGATTTTTTGCCCGCTGGTGAGCCGGATCTCCTCATCGATTTTATGCAGTGCCACACTGACGGCGAGCGCCTTGGCCTTCGGCAAATCGATCGCGACGTAGTGTTGGTCGACGAACTCTTCGGCAACTCCTTGAGCGCTGTTGAGGTCGCGGCCGCAGCCGCTCGCCAGCAACACGGCGAATATCAGGGCGCCGCAAGCGGGGACGCTTGTTTTGGTTAAGAACCTAACTGACATATTCGGTTAGCCAATCCAGCGCTTCGGTGACGGCCCGTTGCATGTGCATCGGATCGGAAAGACGGTGGTCGCTGCCCGGCAAGATCGAGAGACGCTTTGCGCTCGATAAACAGGCGTGGAGTTCGTACGCTTCTTCGACCGGGATGATTTCATCCGCGTCGCCATGCAGAATCAGAACCGGACATTTGATCCGTCGCACTGAATCGGACACCTGGATGCTTTCTAAATCTTCGAGCAAAGACACATTCAACCTTTGGCCGTTATAAATCGTGAAACGCTGCTCGCGCCATTGTTGACACTGCGCGAGGGTCAAGATTCGTCTCGGGAAATTTTCCGGATGGAGTGGCGCGGCGAGGGTCACGAGAGCCGCCACGGTCGCTTCCCGAGCGGCGAACAATAAAGCCACGGTCCCACCCAGGCTCGAGCCGAATATTGCCGTCTTTCCCGGCTGGCGATTTTGGATCAGCGCGTAAGCGGCTTGCAAATCGTCGACTTCGCCGCTGCAAGTAATGTCTTCGAACTTGCCGCTCGACTCGCCGGCGTAAGCAAAATCAAAACGCAGCGTCAGAATGCCGCGCGCGGCCAGCGCGTCGCTCATGAGCACCAGCTTATCGCTGTTCTTGTTCGACTCCATGCCGTGGCAGAGAATCACCGAAGCGCCGGCAGAATTGGCCTCGGGATGATGAAGCACGCCGCTCAAGGTGTCGCCACGGCAATTGCGAAATAAAATTTTGTCCTGCTCCACGGCCAATAGGCAACGGATAACATAAACGTGCGCCGGCTAAAAGCAAGCAATTCCCCGATTTCGTTCTCGGCCCGGGCGTGATAATCTGCATCAGGCGGGGAAAAACTCTTGGAAGATCTGATCCAACACTACGCCGATCACCTGCGCCATGAGCGCAACGTTTCGCCGCATACGCTGCGCAACTATTTGAGCGACTTGGCACAATTTCAGCAATTTCTGATCGAGCGCGAGTTGGCGCTCGGCGCCGGCGGTAAAGTCGATGCGCGAAAAGTCGACGTTCACGTCGTGCGCGCCTTCCTGGCGGCGTTGACCCAGGACCGAAAGAAAAGTTCGATCGGCAGAAAGCTCGCCGCCCTGAAAGGGTTTTTTCGCTACTTGCTGACGACTCATAAGATTGCCAAGAACCCGCTGCTGACGATGCACTCGCCCAAACAAGAAAAGCCGCTGCCCGCTTTTCTTTCCGTGGACGACGTATTTCAACTGCTCGGCGCAATCCAGGTCAAGACTCCGCTCGACGCCCGTGACCGCGCCGCACTGGAAGTTTTCTATTCATCCGGCCTGCGCGTGAGCGAGCTGGTCGGGCTCGATTGGGCCGATATCGATTTTCAACTGGGCATATTGCGCGTCGTCGGCAAGGGCTCGAAGGAGCGGATCGTCCCAGTCGGTGAAATAGCTTTGCAGGCGCTACGCGATTATGCGGTGGCGCAACAAAAGAAATGGCAGGTCGCCTGCAAAGGCGAAGCCCCGGTTTTCTTGAACAACCGGGGGCGTCGCATTACGACCAGGAGCATGGCGCGCGTCGTCGAGAAGCATTTGAAACAAGCCGGCCTGGCGGTCAAGATGGGACCGCACGGCCTGCGCCATAGCTTCGCCACGCATTTGCTCAACAGCGGCGCCGATCTGCGCTCGATCCAGGAATTACTCGGTCACGCGAGCTTGTCGACGACGCAGCGTTACACGCACGTGAACTTGGATCAATTGACGGCGGTTTATGACAAGGCGCATCCGAGGGCGTGATAAATTTTCGATTTCAGATTTTGGATTTTCGATTGGGAATCCAAAATCGGCAATGTAAAATCTAAAATGTTTCAGGGCACGACCATATTGGCGATTCGTCACGGCGGCAAAGTCGTCGTCGTGGGCGACGGGCAGGTGAGCTTGGGGCAGACGGTGATGAAGCATAGCGCGCGAAAAGTGCGTAAGCTGCATCACGATAAAGTCATTGCCGGTTTCGCCGGCGCGACGGCCGACGCATTCACGTTGTTCGAAAAGTTCGAAGCGAAGTTGGAACAGTTCAACGGCAATCTCAAGCGGGCGGCGGTCGAATTGGCCAAAGACTGGCGCACCGACCGAGTGCTGCGCCGTCTCGAAGCGCTGATGGTGATCGCGGACGTGAACGATCTGCTCGTCATCTCCGGTGCCGGCGACGTGATCGAGCCGGACGACGATATTATCGCCATCGGTTCGGGCGGCAATTACGCTTTGGCCGCAGCGCGAGTTCTCGTCAAGCACACGCAGTTGGATGCCCGGGTGATCGCCGAAGAAGCGATGCACGTGGCGGCCGGCATCTGTGTTTACACCAACGAACACCTTACCTTTGAAGAGTTATCTTAGGGCGCGCGGCTGGCGGCGGACATTGAAGAAACCGATTCTACAGCACACTCAACCCGCTAGGCGACCCTGACGGGCCGGCCGCGTGGCGCTCCGGAAGCGTCATTCGGCGACTTGGAGCGCCCATAGTTTCGATGGGGCGCCGGCGCATTTGTCGGCGTTCTTGACTGATTGCATTTCCTGCGGAAATTGCTAGGAGTGAAGATTCCCATGAAGGACGGAGCGAAGTTTACTTTACCGGACGCGGGACAGACGGTGGCGCCGGTCATGACACCTCGGGAAATCGTTTCAGAGCTCGATCGTTATATCGTCGGCCAAAAGGAAGCGAAGCGGGCGGTGGCGATCGCGCTGCGCAATCGTTGGCGGCGCCAGCTCGTTCCCGAAGATCTGCGCGAGGAAATCGCCCCGAAAAATATCATCATGATCGGGCCGACGGGAGTCGGCAAAACCGAAATCTCCCGCCGTTTGGCAAAGCTCTCCCAAGCTCCTTTTATCAAAGTCGAAGCCTCTAAGTTCACCGAAGTGGGTTACGTCGGCCGCGACGTCGAATCGATCATTCGCGACTTGACGGATCTTGCAGTCAACATGGTCAAAGAGGAAGAGAAGCAAAAGGTCGAGCTCAAAGCGCACGAAGTCGCCGAGGAGCGGGTGTTGGATCTCTTGTTGCCGGCCAGCTCGGCCGAGGAGGGCGACGGCGAAGCGATCGACGGGCAACGTTTGCAATCGACTCGGGAAAAACTCAAGAAAATGCTCCGCGAAGGGAAGATGGACGATCGCTTCGTCGATATCGAGTTGACTCAATCAGCGATGCCGATGATCGAAGTATTGACACCCCAGGGCATGGAAGGAATGGAATTCAATCTGAAAGAAATGTTTTCCAACCTGATGCCGAAAAAGACCAAGAAAAAGACGGTGAAGATTCCCGAAGCCCTAGATATCCTGACGCAAGAGGAGGCCAGCAAGCTGGTCGATATGGACAAGGTCACGGGCGAAGCGATCCGGCGGGTCGAGCAATCGGGTATCGTTTTTCTCGATGAGATCGACAAGATCGCCGGCCGTGAGTCGATGAACGGCCCCGACGTGTCGCGCCAGGGCGTGCAACGGGATTTGCTGCCAATTGTCGAAGGGTCGACGGTCAATACCAAGTACGGCATGGTCAAGACCGACCATATTCTTTTTATCGCCTCGGGCGCCTTTCACACGGCGAAACCTTCCGATCTTATTCCCGAGTTTCAAGGCCGCTTCCCGATCCGCGTAGAACTGAGCTCGCTCACCAAAGCGGATTTCGTGCGGATATTGACCGAGCCGAAAAACGCGCTGATCAAACAGTACGAAGCTTTGCTCGAAACCGAAGGCGTCCATCTCAAGTTCGCCGAGGATGCGGTCCAAGAAATCGCGCTCATCGCCTCCGACGTCAACGAGCGCACGGAAAACATCGGCGCGCGCCGCCTGCACACGATTCTCGAGCGTTTGCTCGATGAGGTCTCCTTTGCGGCGCCCGAAATGCATGGCAAAGAAGTCGCCATCGACGCCGAGTACGTGCGCGAGCGCCTCGCGCCGATCTTGAACAACGAAGACTTGTCGCGCTATATCCTCTAAATCAGGCTAAGTCCGAGGCCCGGTCATGGAAAATTTTATCGGTAAGGCAGAGGTCTTGATGGAAGCGCTGCCTTATTTTCAACGCTTCTACGGCAAGACTTTCGTGATCAAGTACGGCGGGCACGCGATGGAAAACGAGGAGCTCAAAACGAGCTTCGCGCAAGACATCGTGCTGCTCAAATACGTCGGTATCAACCCCGTGGTCGTGCACGGCGGCGGGCCGCAGATCGATTCGGTGCTCGACAGAATGGGCATCACCAGCCGCTACGTGCGCGGCATGCGGGTGACGGACAAAGAAACTCTCGACATCGTCGAGATGGTGCTGGTCGGCAAAGTCAACAAAGAGATCGTCACCTTGATCAACCAGCATGGCGGCATGGCCGTGGGGCTGAGCGGCAAGGACGGTGGGTTGATCTTGGCGAAAAAGATGAACGTCACCGTGGCGTCGAGCAACGGCGAGACCCCGGAAATCATCGACATCGGCATGGTCGGCGAGATCATCGGCATCAATCCACTGGTGATCGAATCGCTGGACCAGAATAAATTCATTCCGGTCATCGCGCCGGTCGGCGTCGGCCGGGAGGGTGAAACGTATAACATCAACGCCGATCTCGTCGCCGGGGAAATTGCCGAGGCATTGCACGCCGAGAAGCTGATCCTGATGACCGACGTGGAAGGTGTGAAAGACAAGAAGGCAACGTTATTGAGCACGCTCAAGGAAAATCAAGTGCGCAAGCTGATCCAAGATGGGGTTGTCGGATCGGGAATGATTCCCAAGGTCGAGTGTTGCATCAATGCGCTCAAGGGCGGGGTGGAGAAAACGCATATCATCGACGGCCGGGTGAAGCATGCCGTGCTGTTAGAAATCTTTACCAAAGAGGGTGTGGGGACGGAGGTGGTGCGGAAGTGATGAAAAATCGTGACGTCGTCGCTCTGACTGAAAAGTACGTCGTAAAAACTTATACGCGGGCGCCGATCGCATTAGCCAGGGGCAGGGGAACCCGGGTGTGGGACGCGGATGGCAAGGAATATCTCGATTTCCTTGCCGGCATCGCGGTTAACAGCCTGGGTCATTGTAACCCTGCGGTCGTCAAAGCGATCAAACAACAGGCGCAGCAACTCCTGCATATTTCCAATCTCTATCATAGCCAGCCGCAGGCGGAGCTGGCGCGCGAGCTGTGCCGCCATTCTTTTGCCGATCGCGCGTTTTTTTGTAACAGCGGCGCGGAAGCCAACGAAGCCGCGTTTAAGCTGGTGCGCCGTTATGGTTCGGAAAAACTCGGCGGCAAATACGAGATCCTCTCGACGCACAATTCGTTTCACGGCCGGACCCTGGCGACGCTGACTGCAACCGGCCAGGAAAAAATTCGCGCCGGCTACGATCCGTTGCCGCCCGGGTTTCGCCAGGTGCCGTACAATGATCTCAATGCGATCGAAGCCGCGATCGACGCGCAAAAAACGGCGGCGATCGTGGTCGAGCCGATCCAGGCCGAAGGCGGTGTCATCGTCGCCAACGAGATTTATATGCTCGGTCTGCGCGAGCTCTGCGATCAACGCGGCTTGTTGTTGATCTTCGACGAAGTGCAAACCGGTATGGGACGCACCGGCAAACTTTTCGGCTATGAACATTTCGGCGTCAAGCCGGACATCATGACGTTGGCCAAAGCGCTCGGCGGCGGCTTGCCGCTCGGCGCCATGCTGGCGCGGGAAGAGGTGGCCGGCAGTTTCATGCCGGGCAGTCACGCTTCCACGTTCGGCGGCAATCCGGTTTCCTGCGCCGCCGGCCTGGCCGTGATGGCGGCGCTGATCAAAGGCGGGGTGCTCAAAAATTGCGTGCAGATGGGCAAGTATTTCGTCAAGGGTCTTGAAGCGCTGAAGAAGCGGTTTTCTTTTATGCGCGAAATTCGCGGCAAAGGGTTGCTGATCGGCGTCGAGTTAACGATTGACGGCAGCAAGATCGCGGATGCCTGCCTGCAAGAAGGCTTGCTGCTCAATTGCACGGCCACTAAAGTTTTGCGTTTCGCGCCGCCGCTGACGCTCACGAAACGCGAAATCGACCGCGGCTTGGCGATCCTCGAAAAAGTTCTGGCCCGCCAATAGCCTTTCTATCTATTCGGCGTATGAGCAAACGCGATCTGCTGAATTTCCACGGCCTAAGCCGGCGCGAATTCGACGGCATTTTGACTCTTGCGAGCGAGCTCAAGCGCAAGCAGAAGCTAGGCGTGGCGCACCGGCTGTTGGCCGGAAAAGGATTGGCGCTGGTCTTTGAGAAACCGAGTCTCCGCACCCGCGCGACATTCGCGGTGGGAATGACTCAGTTGGGCGGAGAAGCCGTTTATCTTGGGCCCGCTGAAGTCGGATTAGGCACGCGGGAAACGCCTGCGGACTGCGCGCGGAACTTGGACCGCTGGTTCGACCTGATTACGGTGCGAACCTTCGCGCACAAGATTATCGAAGAGATGGCGGAGCATTCATCGGTGCCGGTGATCAACGCGCTCACGGATGACTTTCATCCTTGCCAGGTGTTGGCCGATTGTCAGACCCTGATCGAACACAAGGGAGAGCTTGGCGGCTTGAAGATCGCTTTCGTGGGCGACGGCAACAATATGGTTCAATCGTGGCTGGAGGCGGCGGCGATCGTGCCGTTCTCGTTTGCGCTGGCGTGCCCGAAGGGCTACGAGCCGGATGGAGCCATTCTGAAAAAAGCGGTAAATGCCGGCGCGAAGATCACAGTGACCCACTCTGTCGAAGAAGCTGTTTCGCACGCGGACGCGATTTATACAGATGTGTGGACCAGCATGGGCCAGGAGAAAGAAACGCAGACGCGCTTAAATGCGTTCCGCCCTTACCAGGTGAATAGCCGAACTGTGGCGATGGCTAAGAAAGATGCGGTCGTCATGCACTGCCTGCCCGCGCATCGGGGCGAAGAGATCACCTATGATGTCTTGGAGGGCCCGCAGTGCGTCGCCTTCGATCAGGCTGAGAACCGGTTGCACGCGCAGAAGGCCGTGATGGTTTGGCTGTTAAACGGCTTCAAGGGTTCAAGAGTTCAAGAGTTCAAAAGTTCAAAGAAAGAAACGAAAAACAGAGGTTCCGGAAAAAAACGATGAACGTCAACAAGGTGGTGCTGGCATACTCGGGTGGGTTGGATACCTCGGTTATTCTACGCTGGCTTAAAGAGGAGTATAGCTGCGAAGTGATCGCGTTTTGCGCCGACTTGGGGCAAGGCGAAGATCTTCAGGCGGTCAAACGCAAGGCGATCCAGACCGGCGCGAGCAAAGTGGTGATCGGCGATTTGCGCGAGGAGTTTGTCAAAGATTACGTTTTTCCGATGCTGCGCGCCAACGCGGTTTATGAAGGGTCGTATTTGCTCGGCACTTCGATCGCCAGGCCGCTGATCGCCAAGGGGCAGATCGACGTCGCCGTGAAAGAAAAGGCCGACGCGGTTGCCCACGGTGCCACGGGCAAGGGCAACGATCAAGTACGCTTCGAGCTGACTTATTATGCGCTCAAGCCGGGTATCAAAGTCATCGCGCCGTGGCGGCTGTGGAATCTCAACGCGCGCTCGACTTTGATCGATTATGCGCGCCAGCATGGGATTCCCGTGCCGGTGACGAAGTCAAAGCCGTACAGCACCGATCGCAATTTATTTCATATCAGCTACGAAGGCGGAATCTTGGAAGATCCGTGGAAAGAGCCGCCCAGCGACATGTTCGTCTGGTGCCGTGCGGTGGAGAAAGCACCGAACCGTGCCGAGTATGTCGAGATCGATTACCGGCGCGGTAATCCCGTCGCGATCAACGGGCGCAAGCTCGCGCCGGCCAACTTGCTCGCGCGTCTCAACGAAATCGGCGCAAAACATGGCATTGGCCGGGTCGACCTCGTCGAGAACCGCTACGTCGGCATGAAGTCGCGCGGCGTGTACGAAACCCCCGGCGGCACGATCCTGCACGCGGCGCACCGCGGTCTGGAGTCGATCACTATGGATCGCGAAGTGATGCGTCTAAGAGATTCGCTGGTGCCGCGTTACGCCGAGATGATTTACTACGGCTATTGGTTCGCACCGGAGCGCGAAGTTCTGCAAAAGACGATCGATGCCGCCCAGGTCCACGTGGCCGGACGGGTTCGACTGAAGCTTTACAAGGGCAACGTCATGGTCGTTGGGCGGAAATCGGAGTCTTCGCTCTACGATCCGAACGTGGCCACGTTCGAAGCGGATCAGGTTTATCGTCAAGCCGACGCTGAAGGCTTCATTCGTTTGAACGCCTTGCGTTTGCGCTTGCAGCGCTTGCACCGGGCCAAGCGGGGCTGACGTGGCCAACGCGAAGGCGAAAAAGACCAAGCTCTGGGGCGGACGCTTCGCCGCTGCGACGGTGGATTCGGTCGAAGCTTTTACGGCGTCGATTGGGGTCGATGCGCGGCTTTACCGCCATGACATCATGGGCAGTATTGCACACGCGAAAATGCTCGCCAAGCAGCGCATCATTCCATCCGGTGATTCGCGGAAGATTATCCGCGGCTTGCAATCGATCGAGCGCGAGATAGACGGCGGCAGGTTCCAGTTTTCGCAAGCGGACGAAGATATTCATATGAATATCGAACGACGCCTGACCGAGTTGATCGGTCCGGCCGGCGGCAAACTCCACACTGCGCGCAGCCGCAACGATCAAGTGGCGCTCGACATGCGGCTTTTTCTGCGCGACGAGGTCAAGCTCGTCCTCGGCGGATTGCAGG
>Ga0209811_10000999_pt1 | contig 10150 bp, 7 predicted proteins | sample Coa_R1_6_FD_187161 | JGI IMG/M metagenome (GOLD analysis project Ga0209811, IMG submission 187161) | Surface soil microbial communities from Centralia Pennsylvania, which are recovering from an underground coalmine fire. - Coalmine... | ecosystem: Environmental > Terrestrial > Soil >...
CGAGTCACGCGGGTTCGCATGCGCCATCGCGAACTGCGCATCACCGGACTGGGTGAATCGCACGTCGACAGTTTGGCGGGGCCAGTGTACACGCGGTATCCGCAAGTACAGACCACGGTGCTGGCGTCACCCGGCGAAGTCCAAATTCATTTGCGCATGTGGACGGATGACGCCACGCAAGCTCAAACAACTTTTGCCGATATTGAGCGCGGCCTGGACCTGGCGCTGGCTGACCGGATTTTTTCGCGTGATGGATCGCCGCTGGAGGTAGTGGTGGCGCGGGAGTTGTTAAAGCAGAACGCGACAATTGCCGCCGCCGAAAGTTGCACTGGTGGATTATTCGCCGAACGACTGACGAGCATCGCCGGAAGTTCGGCCTACTTTCTCGGCGGCGTGGTGTGCTACAGCAACGAAATGAAATCGGCGTGGGCCGATGTGGCGCCGGAAATGATTGTGGCGAAGGGCGCGGTGAGTCCGGAAGTGGCGACAGCTCTGGCGGAAGGAATTCGACGCCGCGTGGGCAGCACTGTGGGCATCGGTATCACTGGAATTGCCGGTCCGGGCGGAGGCAGTGAAGAAAAACCGGTGGGCACCGTGCACGTCGCGATTGCCAGTGCGAGGGGTGTGCGCGAACGCGCGTTGCGGCTTCCAGGCGACCGCGAAATGGTGCGCCTGCAAGCTTCGCAGGCCGCGCTGGACCTGGTGAGAGTACATTTTCTCTATAACGGCCAGCCGCCACCCAAGCGGGCGTAGCGAACGATGCGGCTGTTCGTGGCGCTCACACTGCCGGAGAAACTGCGTGAATCGCTGGCGGCGCTGATTCGCGAATTGCGGCAAATTGATCGCTCCCCACGATGGATTCCGCCAGAAAACCTGCACGTTACGCTGAAATTTATCGGCGAAGTTGCGCCAGACAAGTTACAAGCCATCGGCGAATCGTTGGCCGGCGTCAAGATGTCTCTTCCCATTAAACTTGAATTTCGCGGAGGGGGATTTTTCCCGAACGCGCGAAGACCAAGCGTGGCTTGGGTTGGGATTGACGCACCAGCGAGTCTTATATTGCTTGCTGGCGAAGTGAATCAATCGCTGGCGAGCCTGGGAATTCCGCCGGAAGAAAAATCGTTTGTGCCGCACTTGACGATTGCGCGATTCAAGGAAACGCGGCTGTCGGCCGGACTTCTCGTTGAATTTGACCGGCGCAAAAGTGACCGTTTTGGCGAGTTTACGACGGCGGGGTTTCAGCTTATCGAAAGCCAGCTAAAAACCGCGGGAGCGGAGTACACTACGCTGCGCTCGTTTACATTCGTGTCTGAAGGAAAAGATTCGTGACGCTTTCGGTGACTACACTGTTGGTGCTTCTGGTGGCCTACGTGTTTGGTTCGATTCCTTTTGGGTTAATTCTGGCAAAACTTTTTGGTGGAGCGGATGTTCGCAAAGCAGGCAGCGGAAATATCGGCGCGACCAATGTGGCCCGCGTGGTGGGACCGCTGGCGGGGGTTTTGACTTTGATTTTCGACGCCGGGAAAGGTTGGCTGTCGGTTTGGATTGCCGGGAGGGTATCGCACGGCGAAGCGGGAGTGATGATCGCCGCTGGATTCGCGGCTATGTTGGGGCATTGCTTTCCGGTGTGGCTGAAATTTCGCGGAGGCAAGGGCGTCGCTACCGCTGCGGGAGTTTTTTCGGCGCTGTGTCCGGAAGCGTTGCTGGCAGCGACAATTCTGTTTGCAGTAGTGGTTTGGTTCTGGCGATACGTTTCGCTGGGTTCGCTCTCAGCCGCAGCCGCGCTGCCGTTGCTGGTGTATCTACTGTGGGCGCCGCATTTTGCACCGCCGATCATCGTGACCCTTGGAGCGCTGGGGATTGCGGCACTGGTGATTTATCAGCATAGAGGAAATATCGGACGTTTGGCGCGCGGCGAAGAGCCGAAATTTTCGTTGGGCAAGATCCGGGACGAAGCGTGAAGAAAATTGCCATTCTCGGAGCAGGCAGCTGGGGAACCGCTCTGGCGATTGTGCTTACGCGCAGCCGCCAGCCGCATCCGATTTCTTTGTGGGTGCATGATCCGGAGCTTGCGGAATTTCTGCGGCGCGAACGCGCCAATCCGACTTACCTGGCCGGCGAGAAAATTCCTCCGCAAGTGGAAGTATGCAACGACATCGGCGCGGCGATCGATGGCGCACAAATCGCGGTGGGCGCGATGCCTGCGGCATACGCACGCAAAGTATATGCACTGGCCAAGCCCCATTGGCAGCAGGAGAGGATCGTAGTCAGTGCGACCAAAGGGCTGGAGCCGGTCACTCATGCGCGCATGAGCGAAGTGATTCACGCGGTGTTGGGCGAAGCGGCCGCGCTGCGGACCGCGGTGCTGTCGGGGCCATCCTTCGCGATCGAGGCGGCTCGAGGCGAGCCGACGGCGGTGGTGGTTGCGGGGCGTCCCGTGTTGGAGTTGACCCGAGTGACCGGTAGGCATTACGCCGACCCTGCCAGCGAGGTGCAGAGTGAATTTGGCGGGCCGGGATTTCGTCTTTACACCAACAACGATGTGCTCGGTGTGGAGTTGGCCGGAGCGATGAAAAACGTTATCGCGATTGCGGCGGGTGCGTGCAGCGGGCTGGGATTGGGCGCAAATTCGTTGGCGGCGCTGATCACCAGAGGCTTGGCGGAAATGACCAGGCTGGCAGCGCGTCTTGGTGCAAAACCGGAAACCATGAGCGGCCTGGCGGGACTAGGCGACCTGGTCTTGACTTGCACTGGCGCGCTGAGCCGCAACCGCCACATTGGAATCGAACTGGGCCAAGGACGAAAGTTGAAGGCAATTCTTGCCGACATGAAGATGGTTGCCGAAGGAGTTGGCACCGCTTCGGCGCTGCTCGATCTGGCGACGGAGCACAACGTCGAATTGCCGATTACCGAACAGGTGAACGCTATTTTGCATGAAGGCAAATCGCCGTCCGAGGCAATTCGCGAAGTGATGGAACGGCCGTCCAAGCGCGAGTAGGCCTGTACCAAAGGCCGGGTACGTAAGGGTCAATGCCAATCGCGAACTTTGCACGTGTGGGACAGGTCGTTCGAGCGGCACAACCCCTAAAATACAGTCTGGAATATGGCGGAGAACTTCAGTTCGGTCATGGACGGGCTACGCGCGGGACGCGTGCGCATCCTGTGGCTGGTGCTGGCCGGAATGCTGCTGGTCAGCGCGCTGCCGCTGCTGCTCTATCACCGCCAAGTCTTGAAGTTGAGCCAAGGCAAGTTGGTAGACACCGAGCGGGTTCAGCAGACCGAGCTGACTCGTTCGCTGGCGCAAGAGTTGCAGCAGTACGATTCCAACGTCACGCAGCAACTCATTAGCGAGCGCCAGATTCTGGTGCTCAGCGGGCTGATTCAAGATGTAGAAGATCCATCGTCTGAACCAAAAGTTACCCGGCTGCTCGAAAATTTCGTCGAGAGCAATCCCTCCACTTTTCTGTACATGACCGCGGTCGGCAAGTCCGGCAAGGGCACCAGCGCTTCCCAGGGAAATTTTCGCGCGGAGAAAGATCCGTTTGTCAGCAAAGCGCTGCAGCGGGCATTCATGACCTGCGTGCAATCGCCGCAGCTAATTTCCGTAAAATTTCGCAGCGATCCTTTGGCACTGGCGCCGGATAACCAGCCGGCATTCGTCATCGCCATTCCGCTGAATGTGGACCAGCAATTTACCGGCATGATTGCGGCTGTGGTCTCGCTCAATCCAATTTTGCACCGCCTGCGGGACGCCAGTGTACGCGGCCGCAGCGTTTTTGTGGTGGATCACCAGGGCCATATCGTCGCGCATCACGACACGGCGAAATTCACCCCCGGAGAAGATGTCAGCTCGAATTCGCCGGTAGTGGCACGGGTGCGCTCCCTTCCGCAAGAACTGCGCAGCACCGAAACCATGCGCTTCAGCGACGTTGAAAGCAAACGCCAGGTGGAAATGATCGGCACTTACAGCACCTTCCCGGAAGTTAACTGGGCAGTCATCGCACAGCGCAGTCTGTCGGAGGCGCGAACCGACGCGGGAGTAACGGAATTGAATCGCCAGGCGCTGACCTTCGTCAGCATGGTGGTAGTGATTGCCATCATTGTCGGCTATTTATTCGCGGTTGCTATTAGTCAGCCCATTCGTGGATTGGCTGCCTCCACACGCGCCATCAGCCGCGGTGAATTTCATCAACGTACCAAGGTTCGCGGCGCATCCGAAATCAGCGAGCTGGCCGAAAATTTCAACAAAATGGCCGGCGACATCGAAGAGTACATCGAGAAGTTGAAGGAAGCCGCCGAGGCGAATCGCGAACTCTTTCTCGGCTCTATCCGTATGCTGGCGGCCGCGATTGACGAAAAGGACCCGTACACCCGAGGTCATTCTGGCCGAGTGGCGAAGTATTCCACTTTGATTGGACGCGAACTTGGCCTTTCCGACGAAGACCTGGACAAACTACGCATCGCCGCGCTCTTGCATGACGTCGGCAAAATCGGCGTGGACGATCGCGTGCTGAAAAAACCCGGAGCTCTAACCGCCGAAGAATTCGAGTTAATGAAGCAGCACACCGTAAAAGGCGCGAACATCATGCGCCCGGTTTCGCAATTGAAAGAAATGCTGCCGGGAATCGAGCTGCACCACGAACACATGGACGGCCGCGGCTATCCATATGGCCTCACCGGACCGCAGATTCCGCTGATGGCGAGAGTGATTGCAGTGGCCGACACGCTCGACGCCATGACTACCAACCGCCCGTATCAGACCGCCATGGACCTGGATTTCGCACTCAGCAAAATCAAAGCTCTGGCCGGCGCAAAATTTGACGCCATAATCGTTGCCGCCCTCGACGGCGCGGTGACCAGCGGCAAACTAAGGCTTACCGCCGTCGAAGTACAAGTCTGACCACGCGAATCCCGCGCTCCATTAGTTCCATCAGCCGCTACTGCGGCGTAAAACCCTGGAACCGCTCATCTGCTACAATTTTAGTTCTCTATGATTTCACTTTTCGGCAAACCGGAAAAAGCAGAAAAGGTTGAGCCATCACTGCTCGATCGGCTGAAAGCCTCGGTCACCAAGACCAAAGCGGCGCTTTCCGAAACCGTCGACAATATTTTCCTCGGGGAAAAGAAGATTGATCCCGCCGCGCTCAAGCACCTGGAGAGTGCGCTGCTCTCAGCTGACCTTGGGGTAAAGACTACTCGTGAAATCCTGGACTCGGTGAAAGACCAGATGGATCGCCAAGCACTTTCTGATACCACGCAACTGAAACGCGAAATCAAGTCGCATGTGGTGCGCATCCTGCAATCGCCCAACGGGGTGCAAAACGATCTAGGCGCGGCAAACGGCAGCAACGAACCGCGAGTGATTTTCATCGTCGGCGTGAACGGCGCGGGAAAAACCACCAGTATCGGCAAGTTGGCCAATCGTTTGCGCCAACAAAATCTGAACGTAGTGCTCTGCGCGGCCGATACTTTTCGCGCCGCGGCCATTGAGCAGCTGGAAGTCTGGGCGCGCCGCAACGGCATCGAAGTCATTAAGCAAGAATCCGGCTCCGATCCCGCCGCTGTTGTTTTTGACGCGATGGCCGCGGCGAAAGCGCGCAACGCCGATGTCGTGCTGGTGGACACCGCGGGCCGGCTGCACACCAAATCCAATTTGATGGCCGAATTGGAAAAAATGAAGCGTACCGCGGCAAAAGTGATTCCCGGCGCACCGCACGACGTTCTGTTGGTGATGGACGCAACCACCGGACAAAACGGTTTGGCACAGGCCCGGGAATTTACCGGAGCGGTTGGGGTCACCGGAATCATCCTCACCAAATTGGATGGCACTGCCAAAGGCGGCATCGTGGTGGCTATATCGCGAGAACTTGGCTTGCCTATCCGTTTTGTCGGCACCGGCGAACAGATCAACGACATGGTTCCATTCGACGCCGAAACCTACGCCAGTTCGCTTTTCGACTAAATCATGAACGAGCAGGACATCCGCTTCATGCAGCGCGCGCTAGAACTGGCGCGCAAGGGCCTCGGGTTAGCCAGCCCGAATCCAACGGTTGGTTGCGTGATCGTCAACGACGCACAAATCGTCGGCGAAGGTTTTCACCAGTACGACTGGCGCGATCACGCCGAAGTCGTGGCCATGAAGTCGGCACGCGAACGTACGCGCGGCGGCACTGCATACGTGACCCTCGAACCATGCAATATCACCGGACGCACCGGCTCATGCGCGCAGGCCTTGCTCGATGCCGGAATCGCTCGCGTCGTTGCAGCTACTCAGGACCCCAATCCAAAAGTTTCTGGGCGTGGGCTTGAAGCGCTGCGCGTTGCCGGAGTCGAAGTAGAAATCGGAGTCTGCGCGCCGGAGGCGAGAAATTTGAACGAAGGATTTGCCTGCTGGATTCGCACGGCTCGCCCGTTTGTTACCTTAAAATCCGCGATGACTCTGGACGGCCAACTGGCGCTAGCCAAACCGCGCAACTCCAAGAAACGCGCATGGATCACTTCCGAAGAATCACGTGCCGAAGTACACAGACTCCGTCACGCCTCCGACGCTCTGCTGACCGGCATCGGCACAATTCTTGCTGACGATCCGCTACTCACCGATCGCAGCGGCCTGCCGCGGCGGCGCAGGCTATTGCGAGTGGTGCTCGACTCCACTCTGCGGATCGCTGCAAAATCGCGAATCGTAAAATCTGCCGATGACGATTTACTGATTCTTACCGCGGCTGCGTCGAAATCGCCGAAAGCGCGTAAGCTGTCGAGCATCGGGGCGGAAGTAGTGCGCCTTCCCTGCAAGCGCGGCGCGCTGGAGTGGAAGGCTGTCCTGCATGAACTCGGCCAGCGCGGCATCTTGAATGTGCTGCTGGAAGCTGGGCCCAACTTGAATGGCGCCGCTTTAGCAGCAGACGTCGTGGATCGCGTTTTTCTTTTTTACGCGCCAAAACTCGCCGGACACCTACAAGTTCCATTCAGCGTAGGAGCTGAACTTCCTAGACTAAGACTCCGCGAAAAACGCTTGCATGAGTTCGGCTCGGACTTCGCTGTCGATGCACTCCTGCGCAGCTATTTTGACGCCTGAACGCCGCTGCGCTCCATAAACATTCATTGGCGCTTTCGCGAACTTGAGCTAAGCTCTACTGGAAATAAGTAAAGTCTGTTCCTTTCTACTCTTCGCAATCGCCGAGGTATTTTGCATGAGCGCCCCCACAGTTTCTGACGTCCGCATCCCGCATTTCATCGGCGGCGAGTGGGTCAACTCCAAATCCACTGACTGGCAAGACCTGATCAACCCGGCAACCCACGCGCCGCTCGGCAAAGTTCCCATAGCCGATGTCGCCGAAGCGAACGCCGCCATTGAAGCTGCGGCCGCCGCGTTTCCCGAATGGCGCCGCACTCCGCCGGAAGATCGCATCCAGGCGCTCTTCAAACTAAAAATGTTGCTCGAAGAACATGTCGATGAATTGGGCCGCCTGATTACACTCGAAAATGGCAAAACTCTCGGCGAAGCGAAGGCCGAACTGCGCCGCGCCATCGAAAATGTCGAAGTCGCCTGCGGCATTCCGATGATGATGCAGGGCTACAATTTGGAAGACGTGGCCCGCGGCATTGACGAAATGATGATTCGTCAGCCGATGGGTGTGGTCGCTGCGATCACTCCGTTTAATTTTCCGGGCATGATTCCCTTCTGGTTTCTGCCATACGCCGTTGCCACTGGCAACACGCTGGTACTCAAGCCCAGCGAACGCGTTCCGCTGACGATGAAGCGAGCTTTTGAATTGCTGCAGCAAACCGGACTGCCGAAAGGTGTGATCAACCTGATTCACGGCGGCAAAACCGCGGTGGACACCATTCTCGATCACCCCAAAGTTCGCGCGGTCAGCTTTGTCGGCTCCACTCCGGTTGCAAAATATATCTACGCCCGCGCGGCTGCCAGCGGTAAGCGCGCCCAGTGCCAGGGCGGCGCTAAAAATCCGGTGATCGTGCTTCCCGACGCCGACATGAACATGGCCACGCAAATTATCAGCGACAGCGCTTTCGGATGCGCGGGCCAGCGTTGCCTGGCCGTTTCGGTGGCGGTCACCATCGGCGATGCCCAGAAGACATTTCGTGATTCAATTGTAGAGTCCGCTTCGAAACTTCGCGTCGGCTACGGTCTCGAAGAAGGCGTACAGATGGGGCCGGTCATCACTCCGCAGAGTAAAACACGAATCGAATCGCTGATTGGTGAAGGCGAAAAAGCCGGTGCAAAAGTCTTGGTCGACGGACGAAATTCAAGAATTCCCAGTTACGAGTCGGGAAATTTTGTAAAGCCCACCATTCTCGACGCGGTTCCAGCCAACAGCGAGCTTGCGCACACTGAAATCTTTGGACCAGTGCTCAGTCTGGTCCACGCCAAGGATATGGATGAGGCCATGGCATTCCTGGAAAAGAATCCGTTCGGCAACCAGGCTTCGCTCTTCACCTCCAGCGGATCGGCCGCGCGCCGTTTCCGCTACGAAGCTCCTGCCGGAAACATCGGCATCAATATCGGGGTCGCGGCGCCCATGGCCTACTTCCCTTTTAGCGGATGGAAAGACAGTTTTTTCGGGGATATGCACGGGCAAGGCCGCGATGCCATCGAGTTCTACACCGACAAGAAAGTTGTCGTCGAACGTTGGGCGAAAGAACACTCGAGGAAATTCTAAATTCTTGCAGGCGAGTCACGACATTTCTGGCTTTCTTTGGCGCATATATTTTTCGAAGGTAAGATGAGCAGCAAAGCGCAATGCTCTCGCGGCGATCGGCCAGCCAGCGCAAGGTGGCGCTCGCGCTTGAGCGCCTACCTTTCATGGGCGAGCGCGGTCTAACTCACCAAATCCAGAAATTTGTACCAGACACCCGCAAACGGCAGGAACCACGGCGTGCCGTTGTACATTCCCAGCGGCGCGCCCGGAAACGGAATCCCTGCAAACGGATTCTCATCGCGCCCAGTCAGAATCGATTCGCTGATTTTTTTCCCGAGCAACGTCGCCATGGCCACGCCGTGCCCGGCATAGCCTAAAGAAAAATACATGCCGTCCATTTTTCCGGCGTGCGGCATGATGTCGAATGCAAAATCCAGGGTGCCGCCCCACACGAACTCCACTTTCGTCGCTCGCAGTTGCGGATAGACTTCGATCATTCCGTCGCGCAGAATTCGGGCGCTTTCCCGCACGGTATTTTCATTTTCCGGAAAAAACGCCGCGCGGCCCCCGAACAGCATCCGATGATCTGGTGTCAGCCGGTAGTAGTACAAATAGTTTTTCGAATCGTAGATCATGCGATTGCGCGGACTCAGTTCATGCGCCAGGGTTTCCGGCAATACCTCTGTCACGATAATGAACGATCCGATCGGAATGATTTTCTTTTGTAGCGATTTGGTGATACCGCTGGTGTAGCCGCTGGTCGCCACCAAAACATCACGCGCCTGCAAAGTTCCTCTGGATGTCGTGACCTTCCAGCCGGAGATGCCATTTTGTGCTCCGCGTTCCAGGCCGGTTACCCGCATCTGCTCATAAATTTCAGCGCCAGCCTTCCCCGCCGCGCATCCTAAGCCTGCAACGTAGCGTGCCGGATTCAAGCCCGCGCTGATTTCGTCTACTATCCCGCCGTGATAAATCGGCGAGCCTATTTCTCTGGGCAAATCATTCTTCTCAACGATGCGCAGCTTGTGGTTGAACTCGCGCTCAATTGTTTCCGCTCCGCGCCGAAAATCTTCAAAATGTTTTGGCTTGCACGCCACTTCCAGGTGCCCACAGCGCGAAAAATCACAGTCAATGTTTTCTTCGCGAACAATAGCCTCGACGCAATCAATCGATTCCAGCGAAGCCGCATACATTTTCTTCGTTGCGTCTCGGCCGTACCGCGCGACCAGCGCCGGCGTTCCCAATTTCAGCCCGCTCAACACCATTCCGCCATTGCGGCAGCTCGCGCCCCATCCGACATTTTCCGCTTCCAGCACCGCGACCTTCGCGCCGCCCTTCGCGAGCGTCCGTGCTGCGGAAAGTCCCGTGAATCCCGCGCCGACTACGGCCACATCCACATTCGCTGGCAGCTCACCAACCGGGATGCGCGGCGCTTCCACCGTCTCCAGCCAATAGTTTTTCTCCTGCATGGTCATCGCGCTTTCCCACTC
>Ga0209811_10001000_pt1 | contig 10137 bp, 7 predicted proteins | sample Coa_R1_6_FD_187161 | JGI IMG/M metagenome (GOLD analysis project Ga0209811, IMG submission 187161) | Surface soil microbial communities from Centralia Pennsylvania, which are recovering from an underground coalmine fire. - Coalmine... | ecosystem: Environmental > Terrestrial > Soil >...
GGCCCTCATGCGCGGATCACCAGGTTGAGCCGCTTGAGCAGAAACCACGACACGACGGCGCTCGCGCCCTGTCTGGACCACACCCAGTCGTGAACGAAAACCGCCGGCGCAGGCGGTCGCAGGTACAGCCGCCGCCGATCGCCCATGAAGCTCAACGGAATGACGACCAGATCCGCTTCGGGCGCATGATTCGGCGTGAACAGGTCGTGGACGAGGTCGACGTGCGCCTCGTGGCCTTTCAGGAAGCCGCGGGCCACCTCCAGGTTCCCGTCGCTCGCATCGACGATGGTGAGCGTCGCATCGGGAAGCAGGCGGCGGAGTTGCTGATGGAGCAGATTGGGGCGAAGAAGCGTCCGCGGCCGCGGAAGATTTTGATCACACCCAAGTTGGTGGTGCGGCAGTCTACGGCGCGGTGAGTTTTGTTTGGCAGGTTTCTGCGGGGTGAACGCTTCGAAGGCGAATTTGAGGCGCAAAAGCTTTTAACCGCGAAGGTCGCGAAGAAATTCCCGTCAGTTCTAGAGATCAGCACATGTGATTTGGGCTTGCGCAAGACCGGCGGGCGGGGACGCCCGCCGCTCCATCGCGATTCGTTTCTTCTATCAAGTGGCGCTCGTGATTACGGAATCCATTGGTAGCTTACGAAGGCTAGTTGTGTGCTATCGGGGGACCAGGAGGGGACGTTGATGGTGCCCTGGCCTCCGAAGAGTTTCGTAAGTATTGTGATCTTGCCGTCGTTGAGTGACATCAGGCGCAGCATTACGTCTTTGTCTTCGGGGTGGCCTTCGACGCTGCGATCGTAGGTTAGAAAGACCATCCACTTTCCGTCGGGCGAGATGTGCGGGAACCAGTTGTTGAGTTCGTCGTGGGTAATTTGTTCCTGCGCGCTGCCGTCCGCTTTCATGCGCCAGATCTGCATGTGGCCGGTGCGCTCGGAATTGAAGTAGATGTACTTGCCGTCGGGGGAGTAATCGGGGCCGTCGTCGAGACCTTTGGCGGTAGTCAGGCGAGTTTCGTCGCCGCCCTCGAATGGGATGGAGTAGATGTCGAATTCGCCGTTGCGCTCGCCGACGAAGGCGAGCGTTTTTCCGTCTGGAGACCATCCGTGCCAGTAGGAGGGACCTTTGGGAGTAATTTCACGTGGTTGGCCTCCGGCGAAGGGAACGATGTAGACGTGCGAGTTGTCTTCATCCTTCGTCTGGTCGCTGATGGCGATAGTCTTTGAGTCGGGAGAGATGCCGTGGTCGTTGTTGCAGGTGACGGCGAAGCCAGTGTCGATCTTCTCGGGATTGCCTCCGGCGACGGGGATTGTTTCGAGGCGGCCTTTGCGGTTGAAGATGAGGGATGCGCCGTCATGCGTCCAGTTGGGAGCCTCGAAGCGCTCGGGCGCGACGTAGACGACGCGGCGATCAGTGGAGTCGATGCTGATGGTTTCGAGTGTGCTGTAGAGCTTCGGCTCAGCGGTCGAGGCGACGAGTGGGGTGATTTCCACATTGGAGAAGACGGCTTTCTCGACCACGTCCTTCTCGTGAGAGCAGAGGCCGATGCCAACGTAGAACGTGCCTTGGAGCGGGACGCGAACTGAGCCTCCGGCCATCTGGAAGGATTGGCCTTTCGAGGCGAGCCACATATAGGCGTACTGGCCGCGTTTTTCGATGCGTATTCGCGCAGGCGCGGAGATGTTCGCCTGGATCTCGTGTGTGAGCGCGCCTTTCGCGTCGCGATACTGTAGGGATGTGAGGCCGCTGCCGTGTAGGGCGACGTCGGCGTAGGGGGAGTCCGCGTCGAGTGACTGGCGCAGCATGACGACGGCTTTGCGATGCTCGTTAACGCCCTGGCCGATAAAAGCAATATCGGCGTTGAGGGCGACGTCACCGGAGATTTTTTTCCAGACGAAGTGGAAGGCGTCGCCTGAGAGCCACATGTTTTCTCCGGCCGCGGAGAGGGCTAAGGTTTTGGCGGCCGGGTCGTAGGAGGCGGAGCCTGGGTGGAGAGTGGTGCCGACGTCGGTGCGGCCTTCGAAGGGGCCGAGTTGCGTTTGGGCGAAGGCGTGGGTCGCGGCGAGAGTAATCGCAAGAATGGCGAGAAGTGTTTTTGAGTTACGACGCACAACAGCCTCCTGATTTCGCCCCTCCGGGGCTTTGGCAAGCTTGCTGCCTACCCAGTGCTTACGCACTGGGCTAATGAATTTCGCCCGCTTCCGCGGGCTTGGCCTGGTACCTCGCGGGGCCACCGATTTCTTTTTCAGAGCTTGCGAATTACTCGTCACGCGTGCGTGCTGCGGAATGTTTGCAGGCAGCGCTTCGCGGTTTCAAGTTCGGAGTAACGGCTGCCTTCCTGTTCGAGGAGGTAGTACTCGAGTCCGCCACCGTTTTCTGCGGCCGCGAAGATTTCTTTCCAGGGAGCCGAGCCTTCTCCGAACAGAACCTTGTAGCCCTGGTCGCGGGACCAGTCTTTGCAGTGCATCGACTTGACTCGGCCCGGGTGGGAGCGGATCCAGGCAACTGGATCTGCGCCGGATGCGACACACGTGCCTACGTCAAGTTGTAAGACGACCGACGGCTTGGTGTGCTCCGCGAGATATTGCGCGGGGAACTTGCCGTCTACAGAGCGGAATTCGGGTTCGTGATTGTGGTAACCGACTTTGAGTCCGGCAGGCTCGAGTTTTTCTGCGGCGGCGTTCAGGGCGTCAGCGACCGGCTTCCATCCGTCGGGACCGGGCTTGGGGTCGGCGCTAGCCACGATGACGTACTTGCATCCGAGCGTGAGGTTGAGGTCGCGCGTGCGATTGATTTTGTCGGGATCGAGATAGTTGAAGTCGTTATGGGTCGAGAAGCAGCGGACGCCCAGGTCGTCGAGCAGTTTGCGCATGTCTTTGGTCTGGGCGTCGGTGCGCTCGAAGTAGGGTGCGTAGAACTCGACGCACTGGTATCCCATTTCGCCGACGGCACGGACGGTGGCTTCAGGATCTTTCTTGAGTTCCTCGCGGACGGAGTAGAGTTCGAGGCCGACGGGGATTTTAGAGTCGGCGGCGCGCGCGGTGAGAGCGTAGGGAAGCATGGCCGAGAGAGCAAGGAAGGATCGACGGTCGAGTGGAGTCATGGGCTACCTTTTACTTGAGTCGGGCATTGAGTGTCCAAGAAAAAGTTTTGGTTGGCATCAGAAGTTCTTGGAAAATCTTACGATCGCGGCGTCGTGGAATCCCAGCCTAATGCCGCAAAGGACGCGCCGTTAGGCTGGGGCAACCACGCTGGCACGTTCAGTGTTCTTGATCTGCCAGTTTGCGAAGACGCTCGGAGACATTAAGTAGGGCGCGGCCGTCGTGGTACGCGGCTTTCCAGATGCGGCCTTTGTTGGGGTTGGTCGGGATGCCGTCAGGACCGATCATCTCGTAGACGCCGTGGTACTGCGAATCGATCTGGTAGGTTTTGATGAAGTACCACTGCAGCTGGAAAGCCTTGAAGTAGACGTCCGTTTGCTTGCCGTATTTTTCGTGCATCAGAAGAAGAGAATTCAATCCCTCCATCTGTACCCACCATTCTTTCAGGCGCGACTCGGGTTTGCCGAAGGTGGTGCCATCCTGGTAGAAGCCGCCGTAGGTTTCGTCCCAGCCATTGGCCAAGGCGTGATCGACGAGAAGTTTTGCCATGCGCTCGGTCTTTGGGTCGTGGCCGTGGCCGAGGACTCCTTCAGCTTCGAGCATGAGGTAGGCAGTTTCGACGTCGTGGCCGTAGGAGTCGTGATCGGGATAGGGGCGCCAGTCGTTGGTGTTGTAGAGGTTCATGACGCCGGGCTGCACGCAGATTTTATCGCGGTTGATTGTGAGGAGTTCTTCGAGCCGGCGGCGCAGCGTGTCATCTTTCCAGACTTCGTAGAGTTGGGTGAACGCTTCGAGCAGGTGGATATGCGTGTTCATCGATTTGTAGCCGACGGGGAAAAGTGCGACCGGAATCGGCTGCAGTGTGACGGCATCGGGGTTGCCTTCCACCACTTTACCTTCGCGAGTGAGCCATTCGAAGTAGCCGCCATTTGTGGAGTCATGGGCGTGTTCGTTGATCCAGCGGAAAGCTTTCTGCGCAAGTTCGAGAGCTTTGGGATCTTTCGTTGCCTGATACGCGGCGGCGGCACCGTAAAGGCCGAAGCTGTTTCCGTAGAGATGCTTTCCGTCGGTGTAATAAGGAGAGATGTTGCCGTTGTCGTCGAGACCCCAGTAGAAGCCGCCGTATTGTTTATCCCATAGCGTGTTGCTGAGATAGTCGACGCCGTGACGCGCGATGGGAAGAAATTTGTCTTTGAGTTCGGGACGGCGCAGGGCGACCTGGGAGGAGATCCACGTCATGCGTCCCTGGAAGACGGAGAACTTGCCGTCGTCTTGCTTGCCCGGTTGCCAGTCGCGCGCGAAGTTGGAGCGGAAGCCGCCGTGGGCGTCGTCGACGGTGGGGGGGAACCAGACGTCGAGCACGTCGCGCTGGAGAGTGTCGTTCACTTCGTCGGCGAACTTCAGGTAGTTGGCCTTGCTGGGGGCGACGTAGGTGATGGGGCCGGGATGGGGAGAGCTTGCTATCGGCGAGGACTCTTTCGGGGCGTGGCAGGCGATTGTGGCCAGAAGACACGCGATGGCCATTGTGATTGGGAACTGATGTGGGCGACTTGGTTGCGGGCTTGGGGAGTCGGAGGTCATCGTCAATACTTTCTGAGCAGTTCGAGCATCTTGCGATCGAGTTTGTGGCCCTTGAAGTCTTCGTACTGAACGTCGGTGCGCTCGCTGTCGAGCACTCCAAAGGAGCCGCGCAGGTTCCAGAGGGCGAAGCCCCAGCCGGCCTCGTGCCAGAGCGATAGACAGTCCTCCATCCACGCGAGAGCGACGTTATGGGGAGTTTTGTTGAAGCAGCCCCACTCACCGACGTGAATCTGGACACGACGGTCGATTAATGGCTTGTAAAGGTCGATGTAGACCTTCTTGAGGCGGGCGCGGTCCCAGGTCTGGCCCTGATCGTCTTTGAGCGGCCAAGTGGGCGGAGCCATTGTTTCGAATTCGTCGCGCGGAACCCAGGTGGCGGTGTAGTGACTGACGGCTTTTGGTTGATAGCCGCGAGTGCTTTGCACGAGGCCGAGGTCGGCGATACCGAGGACGGGTGCCTGGCCGATGTCAATACCGTCGGCGAAGATGAGGCGGTGGGGATCCACTTCGCGGATGGCGGTGACGAGCGCTCGCACGATCTCGACGTAGCGCTCTTCGAGATAGCCTTCGTAGGAGCGCATCTTCGGAGGTTCATTAATGAGATCGAAACTCAGGCGATGGTTGGGAATGCCTTGGTAGCGGCGCGCGAAGGTTTTCCAATGGTAGACGGAGGCGGCGAGAGCCCGATCGCGCTGGGCTTTGCTGCCGGTGAAGAGGTCGGCCTGCTCGAGTTCGCGTCCGTTGATGCAGTAGCCGGGGATGCGGTGGAAATTAATGTTGATGTGGATGCCGTGTTGCTGTCCGAGGTCGAGCGCCTGGTCGATTTTCTTTAATGGTTCTTCGCGGATAACGGACCAGTCCTGGGGATCGCCCCAAGCCCAGTAGTTCAGAGGCAGGCGGGCGAAGTCGAATCCCCATTCCCGCATGGTGACGAAATCGAATTCATCGTAAGCAGGGCCGTCGTAGGGATGCTGGGGAGTGGAGAATTGTCCCTGCAGGTTGAAGCCGCGCCAGCGCGGAATTCGTGCGGCAGTGATGTCGGGTGCGGCGAGTGGCTTCGAGGTAGACGAGCCAAATGCAGGAGAGAGCCACGGGGAGGCGGCAACCGCGAGAGCGAAGCTCTTTTTCACGAAGGATCTACGGTTCAGCGGGGACCTCCTCGCACCCGCGGCGATGTTAGTCTCGTTGGGCAATCGTTTAATAGCCGTCGATGGCTCGCTTACGAGCTCCTGCCGCTAACGTCGCGGTGGCTCAAGGTGCGCAGTATATGACAAACCCCGCCAGAAAGGTAAACGATTAACTCATCTGAGAAAATCGATTGCGCATATGAGGGTAAGCACAGTAGAGCAACAAGCCCGGCGGCAGGAGCGTTTTGAGTGCCGCGACAAAGGTGGGAGGCTGCCGTTACACTGAACGGAGCCCTTCGGGAAAACTTCATCAAGCGGAAGGAATGAACATGGCATCCGTAGAGTCTGCCATCCCCGTGGCCGCAACCTCCTCGCCTTTATCTAAAGAAGAACTGCGCCGAATGAACGCATACTGGCGCGCTGCGAATTACCTCTCGGTCGGGCAGATTTACCTTTATGACAATCCACTGTTGCGCGAGCCTCTCAAGATCGACCACGTGAAGCCGCGACTGCTGGGGCACTGGGGTACGACGCCCGGCCTGAACTTCATTTACGTTCACTGCAACCGGCTCATCAAGAAGCTTGACCTGAACATGATTTACATCACAGGGCCGGGGCACGGCGGACCGGGCCTGGTCGCGAACACCTACCTGGAAGGAACCTATAGCGAGTACTACCCGAACATTCCGCAGAATGAGGCGGGAATGAAGCGGCTGTTCAAGCAGTTTTCCTTCCCGGGCGGAATTCCGAGCCACGTCGCTCCGGAGACGCCAGGATCGATCCACGAAGGCGGGGAACTGGGATACAGCGTGGCGCACGCTTATGGTGCGGCGCTCGATAATCCGGACCTGCTGGTCTGTTGTGTGGTCGGCGACGGGGAGGCCGAGACTGGTCCGCTGGCGGCGAGCTGGCAATCGAACAAGTTCCTGAATCCGGCGCGGGATGGCGCGGTGCTGCCCATTCTTCACCTGAACGGGTACAAGATCGCGAACCCCACTGTGCTGGGCCGGATGAGCGATGAAGAGCTTACCGAATTATTCCACGGCTACGGCTACGAGCCGATATTTGTGGAGGGCAGCGATCCCGAGCCGATGCATCAGTTGATGGCGGAGAAGATGGAGTCCGCAGTCCGGGATATCCAGGCGATCCAGGAGCAGTCACGAAAGCAGAAGGACGTCACCCGACCGATCTGGCCGATGATCATCCTGCGCTCGCCCAAGGGATGGACGGGTCCGAAGATGGTCGACGGCAAGCCGGCAGAGAATACGTGGCGATCGCACCAGGTTCCGTTCTCGGAGATGGTGGGGCATCCGGAACACGTACGGCTGCTTGAAGAGTGGATGAAAAGCTACAAAGCCGAAGATCTGTTCGACAAGAGCGGCCGCTTAATTCCGGAACTTGCGGAACTCGCTCCAAGAGGTGAGCGGCGCATGGGCGCCAATCCGCATGCCAATGGCGGGTTGCTGTTGAAGGACCTCGTGATGCCGGACTTCCGCGACTACCGAGTGGAAGTGCCGAAGCCGGGCGGAGTGAATTCCGAAGCCACGCGTGTGCTAGGAACGTTCTTGCGCGACGTGATGAAGAACAACCTCGGAGCGAAAAACTTTCGCGTGTTCGGGCCGGATGAGACGGCTTCGAACCGACTGGATGCGCTGTATGCCGTGACGGATAAGGTCTGGATGGAACCCTTGCTGCCGGTAGACGAGCATCTCTCGCCGAACGGGAGGGTGATGGAAGTTCTCAGCGAGCATATGTGCCAGGGGTGGCTGGAAGGGTATTTGCTTACTGGACGGCATGGATTCTTCTCGTGCTACGAGGCGTTCATTCACATCGTCGATTCGATGTTCAATCAGCACGCGAAGTGGTTGAAGGTGACGCGGAACATCCCGTGGCGGCGTTCGATCGCGTCATTGAATTATTTGCTCACGTCGCACGTGTGGCGGCAGGATCACAACGGGTTCAGCCACCAGGATCCGGGATTCATCGATCACGTGGTGAACAAGAAGGCGGATGTGGTGCGGGTGTATCTGCCGCCGGATGCGAACACGCTGCTTTCTGTGGCAGACCACTGCCTGCGCAGCCGCGATTACGTGAACGTGATCGTGGCGGGCAAGCAGCCGGCGCCGATGTGGCTGGATATGGACTCGGCGATCCGGCATTGCACGGCTGGAATCGGGATCTGGAGCTGGGCGAGCAACGACCAGAATGCCGAGCCGGATGTGGTGATGGCATGCGCTGGCGATGTTCCGACGTTGGAATCGCTAGCGGCAGTAGACCTGCTGCGTCAGCATTTCCCGGACATCCGGATCCGGTTCGTGAATGTGGTGGACCTGATGACGCTGCAGCCCTCGAGCGAGCATCCGCATGGTTTGACCGATCACGAGTTTGATTCCATTTTCACGACCGATAAGCCGACCATCTTTGCTTATCACGGGTATCCGTGGCTGATTCACCGGCTGACGTACCGGCGGCACAATCACGACAACCTGCACGTGCGCGGGTACAAAGAAGAAGGCACGACCACTACGCCGTTTGACATGGCGGTGCAGAACGATATCGACCGGTTCCATCTGGCGGGGGATGTGGTGGATCGCGTGCCACGGCTGCAGCGCTTGGGAGCGCACTTCAAGCAGTTCCTGCGCGACAAACTGGTCGACCACAAGCAGTATGTTGACGACCACGGCGACGATATGCCGGAAATCAAGAACTGGAAGTGGCCTTATTAGCGCGAGAATCTTTAACCGCAAAGGGCGTTAAGGACGGCCGCTAAGGTCGCTAAGAAGGACAGGTCATCGATGCTTTCAGAGTGTGTGCTACGACCGGCCCGTGCAGACAAAATCTAAAACGCAGTGGGCGCAGAGAAACGGGAGAACGCGGAGCCAGGCGTAACTTCTGCAGTGATCCTATGAATGTTCTTGTCCTGAATTCCGGGAGTTCCAGTCTTAAATTCCAGCTGATTGCGACGGACCCGGATCGTATCGCCCGCGACACGGACGAACGTTTAGTGCGGGGAGAAGTGGAGGGGATTGGCGGGGATACAACCTGTGCCATCCGGAAGAAAGACGGGCTCCCCGAATCGTTGAAAGCTCCAATGAAGGATCTTGAAGCCGCATTGGAGTTTGTGATTGGCGGAATCGCATCCGAAAGGTCTGGGCTCCAGGAAGTGCGCGGGCCAGCTGACATTCATGCGGTTGGCCATCGGGTAGTGCATGGCGGAGAACGGTTTTCCGAATCGGTTGTGGTGAGCGATGAGGTTCTGAAGGGAATCGAGCAATGCAGCGACCTGGCCCCGCTTCACAATCCGGAGAATCTCAAGGGAATTCTGGCAGTGCGAAAATTGCTGGGCGAAGAGGTTCCCCAAGTCGCAGTCTTTGACACTGCGTTTCATCACTCGCTGCCGGAGCGCGCATATGTCTATGCGATACCGTACGAGCTGTACCAGCGTCACCGGATCCGGCGGTACGGTTTTCACGGAACTTCCCACCGGTATGTCATGCACCGGTACCAGGTATTGGGCAAGGTGACGACCGAGAAGACCCACGTCGTTACCCTCCATCTCGGGAACGGCTGTTCGGTGGCGGCGATCCGGGGTGGACATCCGGTGGACACTTCGATGGGCATGACGCCTCTTGAGGGTTTGGTGATGGGAACTCGATCGGGCGACGTCGATCCTGCGATCATCAGCGTCATTGGAGAGAAAGAAGGACTCTCTGCTCGTGAGGTTGACTCGCTGCTGAATGCACGGTCGGGATTGCTTGGAGTTTCGGGGACGACGAATGATATGCGCGGGCTTCAAGCAGAGGCCCGAGACGACGACTAGGAGGAAGTTCATCACGAGGTTCGCGAGCCGCATGGCGGCTCGCAACGTCGATCCGTATCTCGACACGCTCTACTCCGCATTCGAGATGCTCGAGTCGGGTATCACCACCGTCCAGCATCTGCACGGCGTGCGCCTCGGCCCCGCCGCCCGGGTGATCGGGGCGGCCGAGCGGGTTCTCAAGGCCTACGACGACATCGGCATGCGCGTGTCCTATTCGTATGCGCTCCGTGACCAGAACCGGCTCGCCTACGAGGCCGACGAGGCTTTTGCCCGGCGCTTCCCGCCTCCCGTGTCCAGTGAGCTTGCGGCCTATCTCGAGGCCCAGGCCATTCCCATCGAGGATCACCACGGGATCTTCACCGATCTCTGGGAGAAGTGCGGCCGGAACACTCGCGATCGAGCCCGCATCCAGCTTGCCCCCGCCAACCTGCACTGGTGCTCGGACGAGGCGCTGGAAGCGCTCCGCGACTGGTCGGCCACCTACCAGGTGGGCATGCACATGCACCTGGTGG